>Ga0208454_1000625_pt1 | contig 19048 bp, 17 predicted proteins | sample EasRivMeERMZT100_FD_187530 | JGI IMG/M metagenome (GOLD analysis project Ga0208454, IMG submission 187530) | Soil microbial communities from meander-bound floodplain in the East River, Colorado, USA - East River MetaG ERMZT100 (SPAdes) (version 2) | ecosystem: Environmental > Terrestrial > Soil...
GCCCACGATCAGCACGAGATTGACGATGCCGGTGATGCCGGCGCCCGGGCCGCGCTTGTCAGCGGCCTGCGTATAGCCGATCGCGTAAATCACGCGGCCAACGACGAACACGGCGCCGAGGACGGCAGCCCAGAGCTCGCTCACGTACAGGCCGAAAATCCAGACGCCCGGCACGAACACGATGAGACTCTCGAGCGTGTTGACATGCACGCGATTGACACGCTCGAAGTCGGCGTTGCCCGTGGTGGCAGGCGCCTTGATGCCATACTTGACGCGGGCCCGCCCCACGAGCGCCGCCATCGCGCTGTACTCGAGCAGCGCCAGCAAGATCGTGACGAATACCAATTCCATTGTGCTCCCCCCTCTATTGCCTCGTGCCGTTATGCCGCGCGTAGCCCGAGAATCCGGCGGGCCTCGGCGGGTGTAGCCACGGTGCGCCCGAAGCTGCCGGTGAGCACCGCGACTCGTTGCACGAGCTCGGCGTTGCTCGTGGCAAGCCGATTCTTGTCGAAACGCAAATTGTCCTCGAGGCCCGTGCGGCAATGGCCGCCGAGCTCGAGCGCCCATTCGTTGACGTCGAGCTGGTGGCGACCGACCCCGGCGGCGGTCCACGTCGCGCCGGGCAGCACGCGCTGCAATTGCGCGAGCTCGAACTCGAGCACCTCGCGATCTGCGGGCAATGCACCCGGTATGCCGAGCACGAACTGCACGTGCACCGGTGCTTTGAGCAGACCATCTGCGACGAGCTTGGCGGCGTTGTACAGCATCGCGAGGTCGAAGATCTCCACCTCGGGCTTGATGTCGTGCTCGAGCATGCTCGCCGCTAGATCGTGGATCAGCTGCGGATGGTTCTCGTAGATCATCTTGGCGAAATTCACCGAGCCCGTGGTCAACGATGCCATCTCGGGCTTGTGCCGCAGCATGCCGCCACGCTCCTTCCCGGTGCCGCTGCGCCCGCCGGTGGAGAACTGCACGATCATGTCGGGACAATGCTTTTTGAGACCGGCGAGGAACAAGCCGAATTTATCCGCGTCCGAGGTGGTCGTGCCGTCGTCGTTGCGCACGTGCACATGAACCAGAGCCGCGCCGGCCTCGTAAGCGGCGTGCGTCGACTCGATTTGCTCCGGCACGGTGATCGGCACCGCTGGATTGTCCTTCTTGGTCGGCACCGAGCCCGTGATGGCCACAGTGATGATGCACGGCGTGCTCATGCGCTTTAGTTGGTCCTTGCCCCGGGAACGGGGCGGTCGCTGCGGCAGCATTCTAGAACGGGCGCGCCATCCGCGACCACGCTTTCCGCGCGCTTGCGAAAGCCGTGGAGGCTATTATGCTGCACGCCTCCATATTTCTTCAGAGGGAGAGACTCATGTCGACGCTGACACTTGCGCAGGCGAACCAGATCATCGCCAAAGCACTGGAAAAAGCCCGCGCGATGAAGATCAAGCCGGTGACGGTCGTCGTGCTCGACGACGCCGGCCATCTGCGCGCGATGCAACGCGAGGACGGCGCGAGCATGTTTCGCTTCGACGTGGCCACGGGTAAAGCCTGGGCCGCCGTCGCCATGGGCACCTCGAGCCGGGCGGTCGCCGGGCGAGCCAAGGACAACCCGAACTTCTTCATCACCCTCGCGGCCACGGCCCAGGGAAAGTTCCTACCGCAGATCGGCGGCGTGCTGATTCGCGACGCAGCCGGCGCGATCATCGGCGCGGCCGGCGCGAGTGGCGGGACCGGCGAGGAAGACGAAGCGATCTGCGCGCACGGGATCGAGCAGGTCGGCTTGGTGGCGGACGCGAAGGCCTAGTCGTTACCGGGCAGGCACTCGAACACCCCGAGACTGACCTCGGGGCGCCAGATCCAAGACTTCTTGAGCTCGACGGGTGCGGTGAACGTGGCCGCATCGGTCACCGTCAACGTGTAGTCGAGTCGCGAGCCGTCGGCTTGCGGAGTGAATCGCTCCACTAGCACGGCCGCCGCGGAGAGCGGGATGCCGACGCTATCGAAATGCCCCCAGCTCGACTTCGTCGTCGTGACCACGAGCGTCGCGCCTTCGAAGTGCCCGACGGAGTACCCAAGCGGACCCGGGGGCGCCGCGGCTGCCGCAGCCTCGCCCGCCGCAGCCATGTGCACGATACGGCGCGTGTCGTACTCCTCGATGCGAATCAGGACGCTCGCGCCTTGGTCCACGATCTGCATCGGATACGGCTGCTCCATGATCGTGGGCATCCCCTTCGGCGTGCAGTTGCGCGTGGGGTCGTCCTCCGCGTAGTCGAACGCCTCGAGCGCAGCCTTGGCCGCTGGCGTCAACGGATAACGACTGAAGTCGAAGTTTGCTTGGACCGCTTCCGGAAACAGCACGGCGCCCACCGAGCCGCTGCTCCAGGTGCGATAGATACCGAGCTCGGGACGCGACGCGTCACCCTCGCTGGCCTGCAACAACTCGCTGGCACGCAACGTCGTATCCGACCAACGGGCCGCGCCACCGAGCACGATTTCGCGGCCGCCCGGCAGCAAAATGTTGCGCACGAAAATGTTGTTGGAGTTGCGGCGCGATGGATTACCCGCCACGCGCAGGCGATCGCCAACGTTGAACAAGTCTCGAGTGATGCCCCAGCGGCTGATGCCGCTGATCGACAAGGTCTCGATCTCCCACGACGCGCCTTCACCGCTCGCCGCCGTCCCGGCGGGGACGCGCAACGTGAACACGACGTGCGGGTTTTGCCAGCGAAACTCCGTTACCTCGCCCTCGATCTCCGTCATGCTCGTGGTATCGAACCAGGCCGACACGCTATGGTGAGCGCCCGCGAGCGACGCCCAAGCGAGTAGAGTCGCAGTCGTCAGCAGTCGAGTCGTCGTCATGTCAGTAAATTCCGCAGTTCCATCGCCGAGGGATGCAGTCTACTGTTGTCATCGGAGCATTGTCCCCTGCTGACCCTAGCCGGCGCGAGCCGATCTGCCTAACATGCGCCGCGCGATGCCATCGATCCAGCTCGAGCACAAGTATTGGGTTTTCCTGGTCTGCGTGATCGGGATCTTCATTACCGTGTTCGACACGAGCTCATCGATCGTGGCGCTGCCGACGATCGCGGAGGAGTTCGGCACGGATCTGCTCACGGCCCAATGGGTCATCGCCGGCAACGGGCTCACGATCGCCGCGCTCCTGGTGCCGATGGGCAAGCTCTCCGATGTGCTCGGCAGGAAACGCATCTATGTCGTGGGCGCGCTGATCTTCGCCGTCGGCGCTGCTCGGCGCACTGGCGGAGTCGATCTATGGGCTCATCGCCGCGCGCGTCTGCGTGGGCATCGGCTCGGCTATGACCCAGGCGGCCGGCATGGCGATCCTCGTCACGAGCTTCGACGCCGGCGAGCGGGCCAAGATGCTCGGTCTGCAGCTCGGCGCCGTCGGCCTGGGCTCGATCGTGGGCCCGGCCACGGGCGGCATCGTCGTCGGCACGCTCGGCTGGCGAGTGCTGTTCGCCATCACGGCGGCCGGGATGCTCGCGGTCGCGATCGGCGCGCAGCGCACGCTGCGGCGTCGCGAGCAGCGACCGAAATCCGTGGAGCCGTTCGACTATCTCGGGGCGCTGCTGTCCTCGACTTTCCTCGTGGCTTTGTTGCTCTCGCTCACACTCGGCCCGACCTTGGGCTGGCTGGCACCCACCACGCTCGCCGGCGCGCTCGCGGCGGTGTTGCTGCTGGCGCTCTTCGTCGCCCTCGAGCGCCGCACGGTGGCGCCAATGCTCGATCTCGCGCTGTTCCGTCGGGCCGAGTTCGCGCTCGGCGCTTTGGCCGCCCTCGTCGCTTTCATGGGGATCGCGGCGATCCGCTTCCTCGTGCCGTTCTTCCTGCAGAACGTGCGGGGCTATACGGCCGCAACCGTTGGCCTCTTGATCGTGCCGGCGGCCGTCATCACGGCGATCGCAGCACCGTTCGCGGGTCGCTTGGCCGACCGGTGGGGCGTTCGCCTGTTCGCCAACATCGGCCTCGGCGTCACCATCGTCGGGTTCGCCGTGTTCACTCTGGTGCATGCGACAACGCCGATCTGGGTGGTCGTGGTGGGACTCATGATCATGTCGTTCGGCATGGCCGTGTTCGGCGCGCCGAACTCCGCTTCCATACTGAACTGCGTCGACGAGAGTGCCCAAGGCGCCACGGCGGGGTTCGTCAGCCTGTGCCGCAACTCGGGCAACGTGATCGGCGTGACGTTCGGCACCGTAGTGGTCACGTTGACGATGGGTGCAGCCGGCTATCCGCCATCGCTCGTCGCGATCGATCCCAACGCCGACCCAGGCATCCTCGCGGCGTTCAGCTCTGGAATCGACGTTGCGGCGACGCTGCTCGCGGCGCTTGCGACCGTGGTGCTCGCGATCGTCGTGCTGTGGTCGTGGCGCGCGAGCCGCGCGGCGGCTACTCCTCGGTGAGGAACCGGCGCGCGACGTTGAGATCGCAGGCGAGGCCGGTAGGCGTCAAGTCCGGTCGATAATCCCACTCGGCACTGTAGGTGATGGGCGCCGCCAGGTAGTCCGGATCTGCCAACGTGGCCTCGTAGCGCAAGTGCTTACTGTCCTCGCTCACGCTGAAGCTCTCGACGAGATGCTTGTTCGGCCCCGATGGCAGACCGCCCATCGCATTACCTTCCTTGTGGGGCGCGAACTGCACTGTGTCGACCAGCAGAGTCTCGCCCTCCCAATGACCGATCGAGTGGCCGTGCAGTGATGGCGCGGCCGGTTGCGGGTGGTTGCGGCCGTCGAGATAGACGACACGTTCCGAGCTCATCCAGTCGACGTGGAACTTCACGACGTCGGCGGCGACTTCGACCACGCTCGTGACGGGATAGAGCATCAACGTAGGCGCGGTTACCGGTACGCAATCAGCGTGTGCGGTCTCGCGACTGTCGAACGCCGCCACCGCTGTGCGGCCGCGCTCCGTCAGCTGCCAAGTCCTCAGGGAGCCGTTGAAGCCGAAAAGTCCCTGACGCGGCGGGAACCAGGTGCCGGCGATCGACATAGCAGCGACGTTCTCGGGCGCTTTGCGGCTGGCCGCAGAGCCGATGTTGAGCGGCAAGACGGAGCCATCGGCCGTCACGAGCTCGCGACCGAGCACAACACTGCCGGCGCCGCGTTTCGACGGATTGCCGCGCACCGTGACACGATCGCCAACAGCCACGGCATCGGGCGTCAAGCCGAGCGGCAACAACACCGAGCTCGCACCCGCTTCGACTTGCTGCGTACGCGTGGTGCCGTCCGCCTCCGTGACACGCAGCGACACATAGACGTGCGGGTTGCGCCAGTCGTAGCTCATCACCACCCCTTCGATGGTCACGTTCCGGCTCGTATCGAACATCGCCGCGCTATGGTGCGCAGCCACGGGCTGCACACTGGCCCACGCCACCGCAACCGCGAGCAACACCGCGCAGCTCACGGTCTGACGCCGCACGCTACTCAGCGGCGTTGTCGAACAGCCAAACGACAGCAATCGTTTCTCCCGGCAAGCATCGTCGCGCGAGATCGCCCCTCGGCTAACCGTAGCAGACCGCCGTCAGATGCCCAAGTGCGCCGCGATCGCCGCGTAATCGGTCAGGTCGTCGAACCGTACGACGTGCTCGACGCCGCGCCCGACGGCGACGAAATCGTAGCCGAGCGCAGTACTGGCGCGTTGGTCCCACGGACTGTCACCGAAGTAAGTGACCCTGCGGAACACCTCGTCGCCGGAGGCGCGCAGCTCTGCCAAACGCATGATCGCAGTCCGTGCAACGGCATCGGACCCTGTCGCGAGCGCCAGCCGCTTTGGATCGATCCCCACGTAGCGCAGCTTCAGCGTCGCAGTCTCGTACCAGCCGCCCGTGGCGATCGCCACGCGGACACCAGGCTCTTGGCCAAGGCGTTCGATGAGCCGCACCGCACCGTTGATCTCCCGGATCGCACGCTCGTGCCCTGCGAGATGGGCGCGCGTGGCGGCCACGAAGCGACTGGCCACTTCCGCGCGCAACTCCGCCGCTCGTGCACCGTAGTCGCCGCCGCGCAGGACCTCGTCCAGAACACCGCTGTCCGTGACGTGCGTATACGACGCCCACGTGGGATCCACCTCGACGCCGAGCACGCTACGCACGGCGGCGGCATACAAGTCGCCATCGAGGCCCGCCGTATCGACGAGCGTGCCGTCGATGTCGAACATCACGAGCTGCACAGGCGGACGCGTGCCTAATTCGGTAACGCGGAGCGATGAAAGTGGACGATGCGCCAGGTGTCGCCGCGCTTCGCGATGACGAACGTCACGCGGCCGGGCGTGCTGACGGGCTCGCCGGCGCGCACGCTCGTGGTCGTATCGAGTCCGGTGACGAGCACCGTGCCGTCGGCGAGCTCCGCGACGACGCGCTCGCCGAGCGTGGCACCGCGCGGCCGGTTGTTGCGCAGCGCTTGCTCGAAATAGCGCCGAATGTCCGCGGACGCCGTGAGCACGGTCCTGCTGCTGGTGCCCATGAACGTGGCATCGGCTGCGTAGAGCGCCACGATGGCATCCACGTCCGACGCAGTGAACGCGTCCAACCAGCGCTCGACGACCATAACGGCCTCGTCGCGCGGCCCGGCGAAGGCGGGCACGGCCGGGCCGCCGACCACGACCGCGAACAACAACGCGCCTGCAACGGCTCGGCTGAAACGATCGAAGCTCATCGGCAAGCCATCCGCTACGGCAATGCGAACGCGACGAGCTCCGCGGGGCGCTCGCGCCCAACGGCCATGACGAGATACTGCTTACCGTTCAGCATGTACGTCATCGGCTTGCCGCTGCCCGAGCCCGGCAACGGCAGCTCGGCGACGACCGCGCCCGTGGTCTTGTCATAGGCGCGCAGGATCGGCGCACCGCCGTACCCTTCGCTCGCGAACAGCAGCGTCTTCGTCACGAGCAACAACGCCTTGCTCGGCTTGCCCGTCGGCGGAATCGTCAGGCCGGCGAGCGCCGGGTTGCTCTTCACGTCGTCCGGTGTATCGCCGTTCGGCACCATCCAGCGATGCTCGCCCGTGTTCATGTCGATGGCCGTGATCCGGCCGTACGGCGGCTTCACGAGCGGCAGGCCGAGCGGGTGCGGCGCATCGCCGTTCACGAACAGATAGCGAATGTCGGAACGATCGCCGGCGGGATTGACGGCAAACACCTGGAGATTCGTCTGCGACGCAACATACAGCATGCCCGTCTCGGGATCGGCCGCTCCGCCTTCCCAGTTAGCCCCGCCGCCGAAGTGCGGCAGCACGAGCGTACCGCGCGTGCCGTCCGGCGCATCGATGAGCGACGACGGCGTGAACATCGGTCCCATGCGCAAATCCTTCACCGACTCGAGCGCCGCGGCTTTGATAGCCGGCGTGAAGTCGATGAGATCCGCTTCGCTCACGCCTTGCCGATCGTAGGCGGCGGGCTTGGTCGGGAACGGCTGCGTGGGCGACGTCCACTCGAATGGGACGTCGGACGTCGGCACGGGTCGTTCCTCGATCGGCCAGAGCGGCTCGCCCGTCTGCCGATCGAACGCGTAGGCGAACGCCTGCTTGGTCAGCTGGACGACGGCCTTCACGGGCCGGCCGTCGACCCTCACATCGAGCAGGATCGGCGACGTCGGGTTGTCGTAATCCCAGATGTCGTGATGGATGAGCTGTTGATGCCAAACGCGCTGCCCGGTATTCACGTCGAGCGCCACGAGGCTGCACGAGAACAGATTGTTGCCGTGTCGCTCGCCACCGTAGAGATCGCTGGTCGCGCCCTCGACGGGCAGGTAAACGAGCCCGAGCTCGGGGTCCGCCGCCATCGGTCCCCAGACGCCGGCATTACCCGTGTACTCCGCCGAACCCGGCGTGAGCCACGTGTCGTAGCCCAGCTCGCCGCGCTCCGGGATCGTGTGGAACGTCCAGAGCAGCTTGCCCGTCCGCACGTCGAAGCCGCGCACGTCGAGCTTCACCTGGGTTTTGGCATTCGGCCGTGCGCCGATACCGCCGGCCGGTCCGACGACGACGACATTGCCGACCACGATCGGCGGCGACGACGAGCCCGCCTCGACGTTGTCCATCGGGCCCCGCAAGCCGCGCCGCAGGTCGACGATGCCCGCTTCACCGAACTCGCGCTTCGGCAACCCCGTCGCAGCGTCGAGTGCTACCAAGTGGAACCCCGGCGTCACGGTCAAGACGCGCTCATCGTCGGCGCCGTCGCTCCAATACGCCACGCCGCGGCCGGCCATCTTGCGCGGCGCCTCACGAAACCGCTCGCCCTCGTTCGGCCGCCAGACCCAAAGCGTCTCGCCGCTCGCCGCGTCGATCGCAGCAACGTTGCGCGTGACGCCCGCCGTCGCGTACAGCACTCCATCGATCATGAGCGGCGTTGTCTCGCTCTTCTGCTCGGGGTTCGGGCCGAAGTTGCCGGCATGCCAACGCCACGCGATCTGCAGATCCTTGACGTTGCGCGCGTTGATCTGCTCGAGCGGCGAATAGAACTGCGACGCGAGGCTGCCGCCGTAGACGGGCCACTCGACCATCGCACCGCTCGTGGCCGACGGCTGCGCCCGCGCCCCGAGAACCGCCACAAGAGCGGCGCCGACCAGCAGCGCCGACGCCCACCGTAAACGAATCGTCATGAGCCCCCCAATTTCGCTCGCCTCAGGCCACGTCCCGCGCCTGCCCCGCGACGGCTCGTTCGTAGGGCGCCGAATCCGGCGCCGTCAGCGGCGTGTCGATGTAGCGTGCATTCGTCGCGACGTCGACGCTCTCGACAAACAGATCACGAGCGATCGCCGCCACCAGACGCGGGTGATAGACCGTGCTCGGCACGTCGCCAACGGGGATACCGAAACTCAACGCCGCACCGAGATTGAAGCAATGAATGTTGCGCAGATATGCGGCACCCGCGTCCGCTCGCGGCTGAAATTCGAAGCCGGCGCCGAGATAGGGATGACTGCCACCCGCCTCGCTGTCCTCGCCGGCCCCCGGCTGATAGCGGTCGCGCCACAGCGCGATGGACTCGTGGATGCGTGCGAGCTCCGGCTGACCCGCGAGATCGATGCGATAACCGGTTCCCGCAATCACGTGATCGAAACGCATCGTCGTGCGTCCGGCCTTCGCCACGACTTTGCCGTTGCCGGCGAGCGAGAAGTCGGACAACGACGTGTTCAGATGGATGTGGAACCCCTTGAAGGCCACGGCTCGCTCCAAGGAATCGAGCGGCACCGACGCCACGCGCCGATCGCCGAGCAAGAAATTTCGCCAGCGCACGACGTCGGGTAGGTCGCGGTTGAACTCGAGCGCGTTCCCATATCCTCGGTCCACGGGCGCGGCCGGCGGAGCTCCCGGCCGCGGCGGCGCCTGATAGTCGATGTACGCCCGCCGGCTGAACAGATGCACCTCGGCGGCCCCGCTCTCGAGCGCCACGCCCGCGGCGTCGAAGGCCGAGGAGCCAGCGCCGATGACGGCCACGACCTTGCCCGCCATCGCTGCGAACGGAATTTCGCCCGTCGTATGTGTCCACACGTTCGTCGGCAAAGCACGCAGGAAGCCGGGGACATTGGGTCCACCCGCGCCCGCGTAGCCATTGGCCAGGACGAGCTTGCGCGCGGTCTCGACGCGCTGCACACCCTCGGACTCGAGATGTAAGCGCAGCACATCGCCTTGCGGCTCGATCTCGAGCAGCCGCGTGCGGTACCGGACTTTGGTGTCGGTGGCTTGCTGGAACCAGCTCAGGTAGTCGGCCCAAGCGAGGCGCGGAATACGATCCAATTGGTCGAAAGCTTCGGGGCCGTTCAGCGTTTCGTACCAGGCGCGGAAACCGAGCGTGACGTTAGCCCCTTCCAGGCCGGGGAGCGTCTTCGGCGTGCGCAGCTGGTGCATACGCGCGATGGTCCGCCAGATACCGGCCTGCCCGGCGTCGGCCTGGTCGATGATCGCGACCCCACCGACCCCCTTGCGCCGCAGTCCGTAGGCGATGGCGATGCCGCTCTGGCCGCCACCGACGATGACGACGTTGTGATCGACGCCGGCGCGAGCCCGTACCCAATCGGCCGGGTCACGCCCCGCCCAGCGCAAGGTGCGGCGCGTCTGCGCTTCGAGCGTCCCCGCTGCCGCCGCAGGCACGCCGGGCGATTCACCTTGCGAAGCGACCTGCGCCAGTCCGGTTGTCGCGCTCAAGCTGCCGACGGTGAGCATGGCCGCGCCGCGAAAGAACCCGCGCCGGTCGATTTGACCGGCCGCGTGCTTGGGCGTGAGCGTCGCTTGGTCGGAGGATGTCTGCTTTTTTTCGTCGGTCATAACGATTCCTAGTTCAAATCGACGGCGAATTTCTTCAGGAGCTCGAGCGGTACGATCTCGAGCGAGCGCACGTGAGTACCTTTGAGCACGACCCGCGGCGCCATCCCTTGCTCGTGCGCCTCGAGCCAGCGTGCGGCGCACAGGCACCAACGATCGCCGGGCTTCAAGCCCGGAAACTGGAACTCCGGGTGGGGCGTCGACAGGTCGTTGCCGCGAAACCGCGAGAACTCGAGGAAGTCTTGCGTGACTTCCACGCACACGGTGTGCGAGCCGGCGTCGTCGCTGCTGGTGTTGCAGCAGCCGTCGCGAAAGAAACCGGTAAGGGGCCGATCGCTGCAGCCTTGCAGTGCCTCACCGAACACGTTGACCGATGAATCCATCGCTGCTGCGCCTCAGTTGTGTCAGGCGCGCGAGCGTAACGCGCCGCGCGACGGCGCGCAAAATCTCCGCAGGGTCAAAACGTCGTGCCGTCGGCGGTGGTGACGGCGAGCGCATAGCCGCCGTCGCTGCCATCCTTGGTCGGCGCCGCGTTCAACGTGATTCGGTCGCCCACCTTGACCATGCCGTCGCGCCAGCCGCCGCGGTAATAGTTGTTGAGGCTGTGCCCCTCGAACTCGATGTCACGCGTGCCCTTCTCGTCCGTCACCTCGAGCACGATCTTGGTGTGTGGATTGGCCGGTTTGAACTCCTTGACGATGCCGCTGACCATGTGGTCGCGAATCGTCAGGTCGAACCGCGCGGCCGAATGATGGGCATTGGCGACCCACGGCGCGCAGAGCATCACCCATGTGAACAACGACTTCTTCATCACCGCACTCCCCGTTCCCCGCTCAATCAGCCGGTCTTGCCTTGTTGCTGGCGCAGTTCCTCGAGGTGAGTCTCCCACGTGGGCTCGTTGCACTCGTAGGGCAAGAGACGCACACCGGATTGATAGAGCCACTTCTTCTCAGCCGTGATCGGCTCGGTGTAAAAAGCGGGATCGGTTAGCGTCATGTTGGCGACGAGGATCTTGCTGCCGTCCTCGTTCGTGATGAGCCGATACTCTTCGACGACTTTGGCCTGCTCGCTGTGCGGGTAACGTGCTTGGTCCACGGCTTCCTTCAGATGCGTGGTTTCGACGATGAGCTTGTCGCCTTCCCAGCGACCGAAGGAGTAACCGTTGCGGTCGGGGAACAGGTCGCTTTCGTTGGCGCGCTCGTCGAGGAAGATGCGACGAATCTCGGCATGCGCTTCGAAAACCACCAGAATGACTTTGTCGTGCTGCACGATCTCCATCGGATAGCCGCCGGAGCCGAGCATCGAGCCCGGCATGCCGGTGCCGAGGCAAAACCCTCCCGGCGTATCGCCGGTCGGCGCAACGAGCGCCCGATAAGCATCGACTTTCGCCTGGGCCTCGGGGCGCAGCGGCAGCGCCGGCTGCGGGGCCCCACGCACGGGACGCGCTTCACCGGGCTCGCGGTAGGTGCCCCACACACCCGTGAAGTCGGGCCGCTCGGCGGCCAACGCGACAGCGGTGACACAAAGGCCGAGCAAGGCGGCCGCAAGTCGGGAAACGAGTGTGTGTGCGTGCATGGATGTTCCTTGGCGTGATGTTCGCGGCGCTGGCGGATACTCGCGCGACGGAGCGGTTTGGATGACGTGCGGCGACCCCCTCGCCGAGCGTGAGGCATCGAGCATAGGGTCGGGCGCGCGTAAGCGTCAACGCCGCCGAGATTTCTTGACGCGCTCAGCCAGCCCCGCGCAGAACCTCGAGGAAGCGGTCGCCGTAGCGCTCGAGCTTCACTTCCCCGACGCCGTTGATCCTCCGCAACGATTCGCGATCGGCCGGTCGCTCGCTCAGCATGTGGCGCAGCGTCGCGTCGTGGAAGATCACGTAAGGCGGCAGATTCTGCTCCGTGGCAAGCTGGCGCCGACACTCGCGCAGCGCCTCCCAGAGGGTTTGATCGGCAGGCGACACGACACCCAGCGGCGTGCGCGACTTCTTCCGTGTTGCAGGCGCTTTGGCGTCCTCGCGAACCCGTAGGCCCGCTTCGCCGCGCAGCAGGGGTCGGCTCGCGTCGGTCAAGGTCAACGCACCAAAACCCTCGCGGTCGACCTCGAGACACCTCTGCACCATGAGCTGACGCAGCAAGGAGCGCCAAGTTTGCGCTGGCAGATCGGCGCCGATACCGAACACCGACAGTCGGTCGTGCCGATGGCGCTGCACTTTCTCCGTGACATTGCCGAGCAACACATCGATGACATGTGCGGCGCCGAAGCTTTGCCCCGTTCGGTACACGGCCGACAGCAACTTGCGCGCCGCCTCCGTGCCGTCCCACGTGGCCGGCGGGCTGAGGCAGTTGTCGCAGTTGCCGCAACCGTCGCTACGTTCCTCGCCGAAGTACGCGAGCAGCGGCCGGCGCCGGCAGTCGGTGACCTCGCACCACCCGAGCAACGCGTCGAGTTTGTGCCGTTCGCGCCGTTTGTGTTGCTCATCGGCCTCCGACGCATCGACGAGCTGGCGCAGCTGCACGACGTCTTGCAACCCGTACACCATCCACGCCTCGGCAGGCTCACCGTCGCGGCCGGCGCGACCCGTTTCCTGATAGTAGGACTCGAGGCTCTTGGGCAGATCGAGATGCGCGACGAAGCGCACGTCGGGCTTGTCGATGCCCATGCCGAACGCAATGGTCGCGACCACGATCACGGCGTCGTCAGTGAGGAAGCGGCGTTGGTGCGCGGCACGCGTCTCGCTCGACAGGCCGGCGTGATAGGGCAACGCGTCGAAGCCTTGTTGCTGCAACCACTCCGCCGTGCTCTCGGTCTTGTTGCGCGACAGGCAGTAGACGATGCCGGCCTCGCCGCGATGATTCTCGAGAAACGCGAGCAATTGGCGCTTCGCCTCCGTCTTGGCCTGCACGAGATAGCGAATGTTCGGCCGATCGAAGCTCGCGACGAACACCTCGGGCGCACTGAGCTCGAGTCGCGCGACGATCTCGGTACGCGTCGGCGGCGTGGCCGTGGCCGTGAGCGCCATGCGCGGCACGCCCGGGAACCACTGCTGCAGCGCATTCAAGCCCAAGTATTCGACGCGAAAGTCGTGGCCCCACTGCGCCACGCAATGCGCTTCGTCGACGGCGATGATCGAAATCGGCACCTCGCCGAGCAACTGTCGCGTCTCGTCTTGCAGGAGCCGTTCCGGCGCCAGGTACAACAGCTTGAGTCGGCCGACGCGCAGATCGTCGATGACCTCCTGCTGCTCGGCGCGACGCAGGCTCGAGTTCAGAAACGCCGCCGCCACGCCGGCCGTGCGCAGGGCGCCCACCTGGTCTTCCATGAGCGCGATCAACGGCGACACGACGATGCCGACCCCGTCCCGCACCAGCGCCGGTATCTGGTAGCAAAGCGATTTGCCGCCGCCGGTCGGCATCAAGACCAACGAGTCGCGACCGCGGAGCGCGGCAGCGATGACCTCCTGCTGTTGGCCGCGAAACGACGCATAGCCGAACACCTCGCGCAACACGTGCCGCGCGCGCTCGAGAGGATCGGCAGGCGTCAGCGAATTCGCGGCTCGTTCGGAAGGCATGCGGCATGATGCCATAGGCACCGCACCCAGCCGGCCGAAAAAGTCCCGGCGACGCGTGATTACGGGGACGGGGCCGGCACACGCCTCGCGACCGTCAGGTCGCGCCGGGTACACTTAGCCGCCGAGCGACGACCGCCGGTATCGCACGACAAGGAAGACCACGATGCTACGCCTCGCGCTGCTCACCGCACTCGCAGCCAGCTTGTTGACCGCCCACTGCGCGCTAGCCCAAAGCCCCAGCACCGCGGGATTCACGGGCTCTGCCGCGTGCCGCGACTGCCACCAGGATCAGTACGAGCGTTGGCAAACGACGCGAATGGCGAACGTAATCGTCGATGCCCAAGCGCATCCGGATGCCGTGCTCGGCGACTTCGCCACACCGAACGCGCTCGTGACGTTCGACCGCGCCGAGATCGCTTTCACCTACGGCAGCAAGTGGAAACAGCGGTACTTCACCAAGCGGGGCGACGACTACTTCGCGTTCCCCGCGCAATGGGACGTGCTCAACAAGACGTGGCGTCGCTACTACGTCGAGGACGGCACGGACTGGTGGACCGCGCATTACCCCGCCGACCAAATGCAGCGGCCCACCGGGCCGCTTTGCGACGGCTGTCACTCGACCAACTACGACATCAAGACGAAACAGGTCACCGAGTGGAACGTGGGCTGCGAGAAGTGTCACGGGCCGGGCGAAGCGCACGTGCGCAATCCGCAGCTCGATAATATCGTCAATCCCGCGCGGCTCGACCACGAGCGCGGCACCGACGTCTGCATTCAGTGCCACTCGCAAGGACAGCCGCGGAGCAATCCAATCGACGGCCGGTACTACGACTGGCCCGTGGGCTATAAACCTGGCGACCGGCTTGCGGATTTTTGGCGTCTCGAGGAGCACGCGCTCGGCGCAGATACGTTTACGCATTGGCCCGACGGCACGGCCCACAAAAACCGCATGCAGGGCAACGACTACGTGACGAGCGCCATGTACCAACAAGGCGTTGGCTGCTGGGATTGCCACGACGTGCACGGCACGGCCAATTCCGCCGATCTCATCAAGCCGCCGGAGTCACTCTGCGGCACGTGCCATGGACCCGAGAGCCCCGCCGGTCCCGCCGGATCGACCATCGAGCATTCGCACCACAGTGTCGGCAACGTGGAGTGCTATGACTGCCACATGCCCAAAGTCGCCCGCACGATCGCCGACGTCAACGTGCGCAGCCATACGTTTCGCTTCATTGGGCCCGCGGCGACGGAGCAGTACGGCATCCCGAACGCGTGCACGGCCTGCCATAGCGATATGACGCCGCAGGACGCCGAGGATACGATCGCCCGTTGGCCCAACATCTCCGCGTGGAGACTCAGTCAGTAGCCGACGTCGTGTACATAGGAGAAGCGATGCGTCCATTGCCTCTGCTGCTCGGTCTGCTCGCGGCACCCGCCCTCGCCGACGAAGGCATGTGGACGTTCGACCACTTCCCGAGCGAGCTCGTGGCACGGCGCTACGGCGTCACGATCGACTCCGCCTGGCTCGAGCGCGTGCGGCTCGCGACGGTCCGCCTCGCGGGGTGCACGGCCTCGTTCATCTCGCCCGACGGCCTGTTGCTGACCAACCATCATTGTGTCGAGAGCTGCCTCGCACAGAACTCGACGCGCGAGCAAAGTCGCATCGAGACGGGCTTCGTGGCCGCTACGCGCGGCGACGAGCTGCGCTGCCCCGTGCAGATCGCCGAAGTGCTGCAAGCGACGGAAGACGTCACGGCGCGCGTCGCCGAGGCCACGCGCGGGCTCGACGATCAGGCCGCCAAGGAACGCCGTCGCGAGACGCTCACGAGCCTCGAGCAGAGCTGCGAGGACGCTTCAGCTAACGCTGATAACCCACTGAAATGCCAGGTGGCAACCCTCTATGACGGCGGGCAGTACTGGCTCTACAAATACCGCCGTTACGACGACGTGCGGCTCGTGTTCTCACCCGAGGGCAGCATTGCGGCCTTCGGCGGCGACCCCGACAACTTCCAGTTCCCGCGCTGGGCGCTCGACTTCGCCTTCCTGCGCGCCTACGCGAACGACGCGCCGGCGGCGACCCCCGATTACTTGCCCATCGATTTCGCCGGACCGGACGAGCGCGAGCTCGTGTTCGTCGCGGGTCACCCCGGCTCCACCGAGCGGCAGCTCACGGTGCCCGAGCTGCGCACGCTGCGCGACCGACAGCTGCCACAAGCCCTGCTGCGAGCCGCCGAGCTGCGGGGTCGCTATATCCAGTTCGCCAAGGGCGGCGAAGCACAAGAGCGGATCGTGCGCGACGCACTGAACGGACTCGAGAACGGCATCAAGGTGGAACGCAAGGAGCTCGACGCGCTCCTCGACGACGACCTGCTCGTGACCAAACACGACGCGGAAGCCGACCTGCGCCTGCGCGTTGCGCGCGACCGCGAGCTCGCGGCGGCCATCGGCAATCCCTGGATGCGCATCGAAGCGGCTCAGGCGGTAGAGGCCGAGCGCTGGTTGCCGTATTCGTATCTCGAGGAAGGCGCGGGCTTCAACAGCCGAATGTTTCGCTTCGCCCGCTTGCTCGTGCGCGCCGCGGCGGAGCGGCCCAAGCCGAACACCGAGCGCCTGCGCGAATACACCGACGCGGCGCTGCCGCGCCTGGCGCAGCAGCTCGCCGCCCCGCTACCGATCTACCCCGAGCTCGAGCGCTTGACGCTCTCGTTCTCCTTCGAGCGAATGCGCGAGTGGCTCGGCCCCGATCACGCAGTCGTCCGCAGGCTGCTCACCACCGATACACCGGACTCCCTGGCGGCGAAGCTCATCGACGGCTCGCGCCTCGCCGACCCCGCAGTCCGTCTTAGGCTCTGGAACGGCGGACAGGCCGCCATCGATGCGAGCGACGACCCGCTCATCGCGCTCGCGCGCAGCGTCGACACGGAATCGCGCGCGCTGCGCACGTGGCACGAGGACGAGGTGGAGGCCGTGCTCGAAGCGGCGCACGAGCAGATCGCGCGCGCCCGGTTTGCGGTGTTCGGCACGAGCCAATCGCCCGATGCGACGTTCACGCTGCGTCTGAATTTCGGCACCGTGCAAGGCTGGAACGAGAATGGCGTCGACATCGATCCGTTCACGCGGCTCGCGCGGCTGTTCGAGCGCGCCACCGGTCGGCCGCCGTTCGCGGTGCCCGAGAGCTGGGTCGCGGCGCGGCCCACGCTCGTTCTCGACACGCCGTTCAACGTCGCCACCTCGAACGACATCGTCGGCGGCAACTCCGGCAGCCCGCTCATCGCCGCCGACGGCCGGGTCGTCGGCCTCATGTTCGACGGCAACATCCACTCGATCGCGGGCAGCTATTGGTTCGACGCGACCAAGAACCGCGCGATCGCCGTGCACATGGCCATCGTTCGCGAGGCGCTGACGAAAGTCTACAAGACTCAGGCGTTACTCGAGGAACTGGGGATAACCGAATGATTCATATCTAATCATTGAGCTCGACGACCGCCTGCATCACCGCGTTCTCGAAGTCCGAGAGGAAGTTTCGGTCCGACGTCTGCGCCAGCAGAATGCCGACGAGGTTCTGCGTCGGATCGACCCAGAAGTGCGTGCCGTAGGCACCGCTCCAGCCGAAGCTGCCGGTCGTGAGCCACGTGCCGCGCGCGGCGTCATCCGTGATCACGCGTACTCCGAGCCCATAGCCCTCGCCCGCCGGTCGTCCCGGCAACGTGGCTGGGATGAACGCCGAGCCCATGAGCTCCACGGTGCGCGGACTGAGGAGGCGCGCGCCTCGTAGCTCGCCGCCGTTGGCCAGCAGCATCCCGAACTGGGCATAGGTTTCTGCCGTGGTCATGAGGCCACCGGCACCCGAGAAGTATTTGTCGCCCGACATCGAATCGGCATTGGCGCTCGGCTGCAGCAACCCCTCTCGCCGTTGGTACACCGTGGCAAGGCGGGCACGTTGCGCGGCCGTCGGCCAGAACGTGATGTCCTGCATGCCGAGCGGCGCGAAGATGCGCCCGGCGAGGAAGCGGTCGAAGCTCTGCCCCGACGCGATCTCGACGATCCGGCTCAGCACGTCGAAACCAGCCACAGCGCTGTAGGCCCAGCGCGTCCCCGGCTGGAACTCGAGCGGCGAGCTACCGAGCTCCTCGACCCAGCGCAGACCGATGTCGTGACGTTTGCCGAACGCGGCCTGGCCCGCCGCGTTGCCCATGGGCCCGCTCATGAGCCCCGAGGTGTGGGTGAGCAAATCGAGCACCGTGATCTCGCGGGCGGCCGGAACCTTGTAGAAATCCGGCGGTGGGCCGCCGGGCCCCGGGGGCGGCGCAGGCCGCGGTGGGGCAGCGGTCCCAAGCGGCGGCGACTTCTGCACGCCGACCTCGAGGTTGGCGTAACTCGGAATGAACTTCGACACGGGGTCGGTCAGGCGTACCTTACCCTCTTCGGCCAGCATGAGGATCGCGAACGCGGCCACGGGCTTCGACATCGAAGCGATGCGGAACATCGAGTCGGTCTGCATCGGTTGCTTCGACGTCAGATCCATGACGCCCTGCGCGTCCAGAAACGCGACTTGGCCGTTGCGTGCTACGAGCGTCACGGCACCCGCGATGCCACCCGCATCGATTTGCCGCTGCACGAGCTCGTGAATGCGTTGCAGTCGCTCGGGCGAAAGCCCCACGCTTTGCGGCTGAACCGTCTCGGCCGCTACCAGCGGTGCGACCAGCAACAACCCGAGTGCTACGACCACCGACCTTCGCCAAATCGTCACCATTGTCTCCCCCCAAGAATCCCCGGTTACTGCGGCCTGGGCTGACCACGGCCGCGAGCCAAACTTCATCCTTCTGCGGCGATCTGCCGCAGCGCCTGCTCGAAAACGGCGCTGGGCTGGCCGCCCGAGATCAAATGTTTGCGATCGACGACGACGGCCGGCACCGAATGAATGCCGACCTCCTGCCAAAAGCGCTCCGCCGCGCGCACCTCGTCGGTAAACGCGCCCGACTCGAGGACCTCGCGCGCGCGTTCGACGGGCAGTCCGACCTCCTCTGCGAGCTCGAGCAGAACGTCACGCGCCCCCGGATTGCGACCCTCGCCGTGATACGCGCGTAGCAGCGCGCCCTTGAGCGCGCGTTGCGTGCCAGGCGCGCCCTCGACGCCGGCCCAGAACAGCAGCCGATGCGCATCGAAGGTATTCCACACATTGGTGCGCACACCGAAAGCGAAACCTTCG
>Ga0208454_1000628_pt1 | contig 18979 bp, 31 predicted proteins | sample EasRivMeERMZT100_FD_187530 | JGI IMG/M metagenome (GOLD analysis project Ga0208454, IMG submission 187530) | Soil microbial communities from meander-bound floodplain in the East River, Colorado, USA - East River MetaG ERMZT100 (SPAdes) (version 2) | ecosystem: Environmental > Terrestrial > Soil...
TGACCTTCACGCGGTGATGCGTTGGTGCGAGAGTGATCATGTCTATAGTACCTGTACGCTTCCTCCCACGCTTTGATGTTCTTACTCATCGCACTCTTACCCTGATCGTAGCGACTACGCCACAACGGGCCACGGTGCTTGCTGACAGGTATCTTGCTCTCACCTATTACACGGTAGATAGGTTGATCATCTACAGCAGGAGTATCAGGCGACATCACACCTTCGTAGCTGTTGACATCAGTCGCAGGCTCAGCACGACGATTGTATTCTTCACCCTGTTCGTAGTCAGCCATAGCGATGCTTCCTTGAATGATCACCATCACGCTCACGTTCGTGCCACATCATCCAACTAGGCACACGCTCTGCTTCAGGGATTGAGAACTTGCCGATGTTTGGCATGTCGCTCAGTATGTAGCGCGTTGTATCCATTGCGTGATCGTTGCGGTCGATTGGCTTATCTATACGCTCACCGCTAGTAGACTGCTGCCAGTAGTAGCCACTGCACTCATCACTCCACCAATCCAACTTGGCGTTGACGAACAGTCTAGGAGAGGGTGCAGCACGCTTGATCGGGTGTAGCAACTTGAAGTCTAAGTTGAGATAGCCACCGACCTTGATAACACCGTTGTTGATGTCGTTGTTGCCACGACGCATGTAGATGCCTTCATCCTTGAACATCTCAGCAATCGTCTTACCGACTGTGCGCTTGTGCACTGTCTTACGACCGAAGATGTTAGGATCAGCTAGTACCTTGCTCATGTCATCTAGCTCAGCATTCCACTCTGCTCTTATACGTCGTATAGCTGCAACCTGTTCGTCCAGTGACATCTCCTTCTTGTAGAAGCCATCAACCACGATGACGTGCTTCTCAGGTGTGACGAACGCAAGCATGTAGCAGCTAGGCTGTGCTAGCCCCCAATCATATCCTTCAATCCAATTAGGCTGGTAGCGTGTTTCGGTGTAAGCGTCGAGTAGCGCGTGGATGTCGCCTTCGTGTAGTAGGTGCAATGAGTGGTCGAACTGCGGATACACCAAGCCTTCGTAGGCCACCCATTTGCCAAGCAGAAAGCGATCACGCTGTTGTCCACTATACATGGTTTCAAGCGTTGCAATAAAGTCTCCGCCCTCAGCTTCATGAACATGGCGTAGTTCATAGGTGCTACCTTCAATAACGTCGATGAGCAACCTAGGCTTTCCATGTTCATCTAACACCGGCTTACGATCTACATCACGTACGCACACTAAGTCATCAGTGATGATACCACTCTCTTGATACTGCTTGAGCGGTCTTACTAGCTTCGTGTACACCCAGTTGCCAGTAGGATTGCATGTCAGCATCATCCAACGTGGACCTGTTACTGGCATTGTTGCATCTTCACCTACGTAGCGTGCGCGGCCACGCAGCCTGCCGAACAGATCGAGAAAGTCCTTGTGTGTTATCTCCGGGTCTTCCACCTGATCCACTATCACCCAATCGAAGGTAGCACTTAGCAAGTTTGATGAACTGCTTTCTGTCTTCGTACCTTGTTGCGCGATATATCTGAAGTAGATAGTAGTACCGTTCTTTAGGTGACAGATGTTGTCTCCATTCTGACCAGTCGAGAACGACACGATCCATTTCGGCGGACACCACTTCAAGAACTCCTTACGTATAGTGTCATTCAGCTTAGGATACGTCGAACGCGATATAAGACCAGTGCTCCCCGGATACATGTCCGCAAGCTGGAGAGCCTTAATAACCGCAGCAGTAGTCTTACCGTTACCGAAACCACCACCATAGATTTGTACCTTAGCTTGCGAGTGTAGAAAGCGATCCTGCAAGCTGCCTTGTAGTAGTAGCAACTCAGGACGTTCAGCAACCTGCGTAGCACGCGGTCGGGCCATTACTACTACACATCAACCCAGCGCGTACCACCGAGGTTGCGATAGACATCACCAGTTGCAGTGTCAGCACGCAGTTCACTAGCAAAGCCTGCAGTGCTAGGAACACCAGCAGCATATGAGGTCGGCACGGTGTAACTAGGATCAACGTTACCAACTGCTCCGTTGGCAATAATTCCTTGTCCATCTTTGTTCGGTACGATAGCCATGACTACTTCTCCTTCACAACTTGTGCAGTGATGTCTTTAGCATCCACATCAATACTCGGCATGTGTTTGGGCTGGGCTATCTCGCGTATGTGTCGAATAGTCAGACCACCTTCCAACGAGTGTCTGTGTTCGAGCACCTGCTTCGGACTAAAGCCGCCGCGGTCGAGCATGTTCATCAGCACACGTGCCTTAGTAGCTGGCTTCGTGTCTTCATCCTCAACGAGTTCTTCGAGCTTTGTGAGCGCATCACTTGACAGACTGTCAATGCGCTTCTGCACGTCGTGGTGTTGGAGTGCAGTGATGTTGTCTTTGATGAGTGTGTCTAACTGTGTGAATAGCTGTAGACCCTTGATCATGTCTACTTGACTGATCTTCAATCCAGTGGCCTCTGCAATCTCTGCATCATTTATACCGAGTATAAAGTACAACCACACCACGCCTGCTGTAGTTACGGCCTTGCTGTCAGCAGGCAGGTCAACAAGACCACGGCGCACAACACGATTGTTGCGATCACGACCTCTTGTAATAGCTGCTTGCGTAGTCTGCTGCGTACGCGCTGTCTGCTGCTTGATGACCGCATCAGGTGCGGTGCTAGGAAGCATCGCCTGACCAGTTGTGGTATCAATGACAAGCCCATTAGCGAGCGGTAGTTCTGCCATCAACGCCTCGGCTGCTGTTGCCTAGCTGCCATCTGTCTGTACAACTCAGCTATCATCTGTTGCTGGTTGGCGCCGCCGCTTGCAGGTAGTGGCATGCGTGGGTTCTTACCTCTACCACCTGCACGCGGTACTGCAGCATTCGGATCACCTGTAGCACGCTGCATCATCTGCGCACTGATTAGATCATCAACCGTACCACCGCGACCACTCGTAGGCATGGGAGCCTCGCCTTCTGCTGCTTCATCATCTTGCATAGGTGCAGGGGACGCAGACATAGCGTCAGCGGGAGGGCTTGCTACATCACTTTCAGCTTCATCCCCTGCGGCAGTGGACTGTGGCTCGTTCACAGTTTCACCGCTAGCACTGTCTGCTGCACCTTCAACCCACGAAGCGTCAGCACCACCTTCAGCACTCTGACCACCGCCCATGATCATAGACAGCACCTGCTGTGCGATCTGTGGATTGTCCTGTGCAAGCTTCATCAACTCATTAGGATCAGTGATACCGAGTGCTTGCATCACCTGTTGCAGAGCTTCGGGTGGTATCTGTGAGAAGTCCATGAGTTGATGTCCTTACGGTGTTACGTGGTTATGAGTTGATAGTACCTATCTTACTGCCACCACCGTTGCCTGACTTGTCAACAGGGTAGATAGCAGGTGCGAAGCGTGGTGTCATCTGTGCCTGAAAGACTTCCTTATCTACGTTAGTAGTAGCACGTGACGGCACGATGAAGTACTCACTGATAGGACGTAGACCACCTTGATTGAGGCCGTCAGCTTGTACTGCTGCAACCTTCGCAACAGATAGCACTGTAGTAGAGCCAACACCGTTAGCGAGCGCACGTGCGACCTCTGCAAAGTGTTGACCACCTTCACTTGCAGCAAGGCGTGCCATGCCGCGCATTGGTGCAGTGAACTGATTGGTGAATGCGTATGGTTCACCGTGTACGTTGTTCCACAAACCGCTCCATGATGGCATGATTACTACTCCTTATACATCTGGTAGGTGACTGTATATCCGCCATACCACATATAGCGTACTATGTCAATAGGATCAACAACTTAGACACTACTATGTCCGGGCCGATAGGCCCGGTCGGCTGGCTCAGCTTGGAACTATCACCGCGTCATATGCACTACTACACACAGCTACGCATGACTGCTGCAGCTTGCATGTGTCTGCATATGTGCTATACTATAGATGTTGTGGTAGTCTAACTGAGCGCATGTAGTAGTTCTCACATAGAGGACATACTACGTGCGCTCCTTTTTATGACTTCATCAAGTAGCTGGTATAGTCTAGAGTACTACACATCTATACAACGTATAAGTAGCTCATATACTCAACTACTACACATATACACACATACACACATACAGCGACCAATAGCGCGCACACGCACAAGCAAATTACAACACGCAGGGGCTTGTGTTGACGCTCATCCCACTCACACACGTCGCATGTGAATGTGCGCCTTTGGGAATTGGCGGCGGAGTGTTGTCGCTGTGCAACAGTGGCGGGCGTTCACGTTCTGTTCGCATCATGCACACATCACGCGCACACATGCACACTCACACGCATGCAATGAATGTGGCACATGCTGCTTTGGCTACATGTGACGCAGTGCACGGCGCGGCGCAACCTACCCATGCGCCTTATGTGTGCGTGTGCGCATGTGTGCGCTATGTGTGATGGTGCTTTGTCGCTTTTATACGTTGTATAACAGCCATGCTATATGGCTAAGTGCCTGTTATGATTGCAGTATTTATGTGCGATGGTGTTATGAATGCGTGTTGAATGCGTGTTGAATAGGCTAGATATAGCGCACACATTGCGTGCTTTAGTACTACTAATTGACACGATGAAAAGCTTGCATGTGTTCTGCACGGTGTTACAATGGGTATGTTGAAACGTTGATCTAGCCCAAGCATACGCCTAGCCAATGCCGTAAACGCGGTGACGGTGACAGCGGACACGATGTGTCGATGCAGGACATCTAGACGGCGCATTGTCTACCGTGTGCGAAGCTATGCACGCGGTGGCTATGCGTTGGCATAATGCACAACGGCAACATAAACAGAAGGCTACACAACATGACTAAGTCTAACCACACTTCGCTAGTCTCTGACTTACTCGACATCGCACAAGCTAAGTCACAAGTCGAAACTGGTGGCATCTATTTGTGCAACGCGCACTACAACGAACTAGCAACGTTGTCATTGCGTCTGATCAAGCGGGCCGACGATGAGAAAGCCCGCACGATCATTGTTAACTATTGGCAGGAAAGTTCACCCGATGGTGAAAAGTTCGCCGATGAGTTTAACAAGCTAAAGGAAACTGAGAAGCGCACACCCGCGCAAGATACTCGGTTCCGCACAATGCAGATGCAGCTTAACGCCATTAACACCGCGCTAGAACGTGCGGTAAAGACATACAATGGCGTTGCCTATCTCAAGTCGCGCGGTTGTGCCGTGACTTATGAGCAAGATAAGAAAAGCAAAGGCACGTGGTCATGCTTTGTCAAAGCAAAGGATGAGCAAGACCGCGTGTTCTTCAATGCGTCGCAGCTTATGAAGGTAGAGGAAGCTAAGGCGCTACTTGATAAGCACGATAATGCGTTGGATATGCGCGGCGAATTGAAGTCGCTAAAGCAGGGCACGCCTAACGTCAATAAGGGCGGCGCTAACGGCACACGCATTGAACCTAGCAAGGTTGCAGATGCAGTGACTAACCTTGATACTACGCTTGCGGGCCTAGTCACCGATGGTGGCTCATATGCTGTAGGCCCGGATGCTAAGGCTAAGCTGCGTGCACTGTGGATGCAGCTTGATAGCACGTTGACGGATGCAGAGAAGCAAATGGCACGCGATGAGCATGCTAAGCTTGCGGCACCCGTTGAGAAGAAAGTTCCCAACGTTGTGAGCAAGGTTAAGACTGCGCTCACTGGCAAGTAATCTATACACTGTATAAAGCCCGTCGCATGTTGCACACTCGCAACATGCGGCGGGTTTTTTTGTGCCCGCGTTTATACAGCGTATGAACGCATCACAAGCCAGCAAGGCGCTGGCGTCCGCCACCCTTACGCCGCTCACTGCACTACTACGCACACATGCACGCAGACCACTACACACACGCGCCCAGGAGGCGGAGCCGACCACAGCTTGAGACTTCCACGCGCGTATGTACGAATGCGTGCGCGTTGAGGCTATATGTGTGCTATATGTGATATAGTAGACTATGTGTAGTTGGCTATAGTGTGTATAACACAAGCCGTTGAGACTTGCATGTGATCCTAGATGTGATATAATAAAGCTAGAAGTGAGGGAAGATAGCGACTAGAAGTTGTGAATGCTCGTTGGTTATACATAGTATAAACTCTCAAACAAGGAGACTACCACATGATGAAGCTCACAGTTGGTGAAGTGTTGAAGCTCAAACAAGCGTCAAGCAATCCGAAGCGTTGGTATGGTGAAGTACCTAAGACAGATAGCTTCGGCTATCCTATACGCAAACGCTTCATTGATGGCTCAACTGCGGGTGGTTGGGCAATCATGACGCCTGCTAATCACAAGCGTTATGGTCGTGGCCTTGGTCTAGGTCGTGGTCAAGAGTACGAGTTGAACGCAGACGGCAACTGGTACAAGATCAACGGCTAGTACTACCTCCCTCACTTCATACACTGTATAACTCACGGAGATAAAGATGTCACAACTACTGCTACAACTGCCTGAGCATGAAATCACTGACATCGAGAATGCATCAGGCTTCACAGATGCTAATCGTATGCGTCAAGTAGCACCTGCACTGTTCGCTACTACTGCGCATCCCAAGATGACTGATAGGTATAGCTTCACCAACACCTACGACATACTGCTGCATATGCACAATCGCGGCTTCAAGGTGTCGTCAGTACAGGGTGGTGAGACGTTGTATAAGAAGGTGATGGTTAGACTACGCCCTACTGCATTAGTGAACACAGACTATGCACCTGAGTTGGTGTTGTTAGATAGCCATGATGGCAGTAGTAGGCTGAAGATGTTCCTCGGTTTCATTCGCTTTGTGTGCATGAATGGGTGTATAGCAGGTGATATGCTGTACGCTCGTAGCTTTGTGCACTTGGCACCAGACTTGATGGAGCAAGTGATGCTAGAGCTAGATGATGTAGGTGAGCACATTGGTTCACTTATACAGCGTATAGATCGCATGAAGCAGCACGAAACTACATTAGCTGAGCGCCTAGTGTTGGCTGATACTGCTGTCAAGCAACGCTTCGGTGAGGATCGTAGTGGTAGCTTCGTAGCTGATATGCGTCAACGTATGCTGCAGATCAGACGCAATGCAGACAACGATAATAGCCTCTACTGCGTGATGAATGTCATACAAGAGAACATCATGCGTGGTGGTATGACATACCAATCTAACAATACCGTGCGGCGTATGAGTAGCATACGCAATGTTGATCGTAGTGTGAACATCAACCAAGCTCTATGGCAACAGGCCGATGAGCTTATCACAAGGAGGGCTGCGTGATGCACGTACCATTACATGAGGCAGTGCTTACACTGCTAGGCTACGCACTAGGTGGAGTGGTGTTGGTGCTCATTGTCATGTATATAGGTGGCAATGGCATTGACTGTTACAACGCCTGTCCATAGGAGGCACTAGTGCTAGCACAGCAGTGGCTATATGGTACACGTGTGCCGTCACCTTATGATGGCTACTTGCAAAGTCGTCTAGAGCTACCAACCACATACAACCCACATAGCAGCATTGCTGTGTTGAACAGATTAGCTGAGCGCATTGTCTTCACGGACGATGTGCCCAGCATTCTGTATGAAATGAAAGAGAACAAGCAGCTCACCTTCATTGGTGTGCTGACTAGTGCACGCTTGCCTTATGACTGCTTTTGGATTGAGTACAATAGCACTACAGGTCTAGGTGAAGTTGCTAACGACATCGAGTATGGCAGCTACGGTGCACTTATACAGCGTATAGGTGAAACTGCTGTACGCATGACCATCGTCACCGGCTTGAAGGATAAGGGTGAACGTGAGTTAGTAAGTACACTCACACATGTACTCACATTCGAGCAGTGGCCTCCTGGTCAACTTGATAGCAAGTCATTGGGCTTTCAGGTTGACTATGCGTTCAACAACAGCCGCTTGTTCAAGGTCAAAGACGCAGCACTAGAGCTTAGCTCTATCGTGTTGGAGATAGTCTTTGGCATCTTCCTTGTCACACAGCCACGCTGCTACACTGATGAACCTATCAGGTGGAAGAATAGCCATGCTGCTAAGCGAGCAAAAGCTAACAAGCCTCCACTACTTGAGTACAGAAAGATCAAGCTTCACATCACGAAGCCACGCAAGCACTACACAGGAGCGCAGCGGTCCGCCATCGTCCTGCCCGGTGCGGGTAATGCAGTACTACGTGACGTTGAGGATGACGCATCAGTTCAACATCGTCGTTATCACAAAGTCATGGGACACTTCAGGCACTACATGCGTCACGATCCACCATACACAGTATGGATAGAGGCACACTATCGCGGTGATCCTAAGTTGGGTATCACCTTCACAGAGAGAGATGTAACAAGATGATCAACAAACCATACCAACGCGCATACATCACAGCTACCCGCACACGAGCAGATGAACTCAAGCCCGGCGACTTGTTCTCTATTGTTGGTGATGAGTATTGGTCAACAGCACTAGACAGCGAGTCCATAGGTGAGTGTGTGTACATACGCACGAACATCGACCACGCAGTTGCACATGATGGCAATACATACGTCTATCGTATCGTTGTCGAACTGCAAGACATAGCACCAGCATGAGTGACAACAACAATGTGTGGATACAACCAGGCACACGACTGCACATGCTCGTCTATCGCCCACATACCCGCACGTGGGAGGTTTGGGTGGCTACCGACAGTCGTCAAGGTGATAGTGCTAAGTGGCTCGGTACTTACATGGAGCTACATGCTGATGGTCGGTGTGATCAGCACTATAGGAGTGAAGTAGATATACGCTGTATAACTGTGAGGGGAGGTATGAATGCCTTGGATTACGATTGGACCGCGTAATGAGTACGAGATGTACGTGGATGATGAAGATGTAGAACTTGTATCACAGCGTGGTTGGTATGTTCGTCTTCGGTATAGTAGTGGTGGTGGCATTGATGGGATTGTGTCATCTACTAAAGCGCACATCAGGCTGACACATTTATTGATGGACCCGCCACCCGGCATGGTTGTCGATCATATTGATGGCAATCAACTCAACAATAGTCGCAGCAACCTACGTATATGTACACAAGGTAACAATGCTAAGAACAGGAGAGGCGCAGCTAACGTAGTTGAACGTCACGGACGTTGGCGCGCTGGTATTACACACAATCAGGTGTGCATGTGGTTCGGTACATACGATACGAAGGAGGAAGCCCAAGCTGTAGTTGACGCGAAGAAGCGTGAATTGTTTGGAGAGTTCGCACCACAACAGGAGATAAAGTAATGCCACTACTCAGTGATCAGATCAGCGACATGGATCATGCTCGCATGGACTTCATTGATAAGTTGAACAGCCACGTGCATCAGTTGCGTGAGGAATTGAGAGTAAGCGAGTTGATCCTACACAGCGTCATCAAGTCGTTGAGTAAGAAGTCACAAGACATGGAACAGCTTGACATGTTCCTGACCAATGAGAGGAAGGAGAACCACAGACCAGTCATCTTCAGCAAGAGTGAGCAATCAGTGCTACTACAAGTACAGCACGCACTTGAAGGCGCTACAAAGCGCATCAACGAACAGGAGTAATGAGCTATGGCAGAGGTATTCATACTAGATGGACGTGCTACACCTGATCACTTCGGGTTGATACCAGACTTCCTCGATGCCAACAACCCAGCTAAAGCTGTTGAGCAGCTTGACAACAACTACCGTCATGGTGGTGGTTGGCGTCCGATGAAGGGCTTCACAATGAAGGAGTATGTGCTGCAGTATCCAGGCGATCCACCGCTCAAGCCGCTTGGCTACATGCGTCTGCGTGATGAACGTATCTTTGTCTACCCCCACAGCATCGTTGCAGTAGTACAACCAGACTTGAGCTTTGAAGCTGCACGTATGGACTAACTGACTAACATCAACACATCAACACAAAGGGTGAGCACTATGACTACCACAATCTGCTTCTACAACAACGGCACGCTCGACAAGCGTGCATTCACGATGCTTGGCTTGAGTGCTAAGTCGTCTGAAGATGCAATTGGCTTCTTCGGCACTGGCTTCAAGTACGCAATCGCTACACTGCTGCGTAGTGGTTGCAAAGTACAAGTCCTCGTACGTGATATGAGTGAGAACGAGAGATATACACGGTATAACTTCTTCACTCGTCGTGACAAGTTTCGCAACAAGGAGTTCGACTTCATTCATGTCAGCTACGGGATGAGTAGCTACGACGATCCGTGTGGTGTAGCTGAGCGTGAGCTTCCATTCACTACTCACCTAGGTGCCAACTGGAAGCTGTGGCAAGCGTATCGTGAGCTATACACTAATGCACTTGATGAAGGTGGTGGTGTCGTGCTGCTGGACGAAGGTGATAGCATTCAACACGATGTGTGTGTGCTCGTTGATGACAACGACAAGAACGAGTTCGTCAATGTGCATGAGAAGCATCACATCTACTTCCTCGATCGTCCTACTCTAGCTGAGACACGCCGCATGCGCTGCGTTGAGCGTGTAGTTGAGGCCGACAGCGCAATCTACTACAAAACAATGTTTACAGGTACGAAGGTCGATAAGATGACGTACTTCACCTACGACTACAAGTCCACACAGACATTGACTGAGGATAGAACCATAGCTGACACGTGGTACATCAAGCATCACATCACTGAAGTGTGGCTACAAGGCATGAGCTACGAGATGTTGATTGAGAGCTTGCCACGTATCTCACGTGATGACTACTACGAGTATCAACTGTCAACTGACTACTGTAGTCCTAGCGAGCAGTTCATCCGTGCGTGTGCCTATTTGATAGGACACCAACGACCGATGCCGATGTGGGCGCGTGACATCTACACTAAGTCGCGTCCATTCAGTGAACAGGTTGAAGCGTACAAGCCTAATCGCTTTCAACGTGTGATGCTTGAGAAGGCGATAGCTATACTCAAACACCATGCATGCATCGTTGATGTTGACAAGATAGTACTATGTGCCTCACTGCCTGACAACTTCCTCGGTATGTACCGTGATAAGAACATCTACATAGCTAAGGCTGCCTTTGAGCAAGGCTTCACTAAGTTACTTGGCACGTTGTATGAAGAATACATCCACTGTCAGTATGAGTATGAAGACTACTCACTCAAGCTGCAGAACTTTCTTGTTGATAAGTGCGCTTCGCTGATGGAGCAAATCTACGCTATGGAGGAAGACTACAGAGAGAAGTAGTCGTAACGGCACCTAGTGCTGGGCTTAGTGCTGGGCACCGGGCTTCGCCCGTAGTGTGTAGCGTTGCGTAGTAGTAGCCACATACAACAAGGTCGCGCATCTGTGTGTGGCTACTACACCCTTCCTCCATTCACAAGGACAACGACAATGGTTAATGAAGTCGAACTCGAAGTACTCGGTGACAACTACATGATCGACGCTGTAGTTGATCCTACTACGCCAGTGCCTGACATGGTGAAAGCGCATCTGCGCCACCTGCTCGTAGCTTGCGAGCTAGGTGATCTTGTAGTCATACAGTGTATAAGCACTAGCGACGGCGCACCAGTCTACGTGCTCTGTGCACACGTCATGTCGGTCAACAATGTGTGCAAACTCTTGCCAATCTGTGAGCTAGAGAACAGCAACAACATTCTAGCGCGCATGCGACCGCCATCGGTGCTGCCAGAAACGGTGTTCGCTAAGCCTGCCTACAGCGGGAACTATGTAGTTGACGTTGTAGAGCATCCAGATGGTAGTGTGAACATGGTGCAGATGCCTGATGATGACAGTAGTAGTGTGCACTAACACCAAATTAACGGAGGCCAACATGACCGAAGTTGAATTGAGAACTCTCAAGGTAGAACTCAGTGACCGCCTCAACAATTACCTGATCGAAATGAAGCCAGGCTATGACGACTCGATCACCGGCTTCAACGAAGCGTGGGACGTGATGGGCAAGTTCTTCGATCACAAGATCGTGGCATTAGTAGCCCAAGATCAACGAACGGAGTAATGATGTGCCCACTCGGTGTGTTGAACTGCCTCGACAACATGTGGTATGACGTTGCGTGGTGGTGGTACTACCTACGCAGCCTCATACCGCTGTTCCTACTACTCTACGTGCTGCCTATAGCACTCCTACTACGTGGAGCTAGACGATGGTTGAGAAGAAGACAATACCTGCGCATGTAGTAGAGCAGCGTGCTAAGCGAGTAAACGAAGGTCGCAGCAAACGCCTCCGTGGTCGTCGTGAGCAGTCCGAACTACATGACGTATTTAGACGCATCAACATGCACGATGGTAACAAAGAAGTGTGTTGGGAGTGGTCAGGTGCACATGGCAAAGGCACACGCAATGAGTACCGTGCTCGCGTGAGGGTTGGACAGAAGGACTACTACGTACACCGCATAGTGTACGAGCTTTATACAGGGTATAAACTGCAAGAGGGCGACGTTGTACGTCATATGTGTGACAACTCGTGGTGCTGCAACCCATACCACATGCTCATAGGCACACAGGCTGACAACGTGCAAGACATGCTTGAGCGTGAACGTGTAGGCATCAAGTTGTTCCACATCAAGCGCATCATGCAGATGTTTGAAGTCGGTTGCACCGCTGAGTACATCTGTGAGAAGATGAAGCAGGGCTACAACATGCAGCTTGATGTGTCAGTCATTCGTAAGATCAGGCTGCGCAAGGTATACAAGCACGTTGAGTGGCCGTGGGGTGATGCGTACGCTCATGAACGCAGACAACGGCTGCGTGAAGTACGTGCTGCAAAGCTTGCATCTGATCCCAGTTGTGCTACAATAGTAGATAGTCAACAAGGAGAGACTAACCATGACGAAGAAGAAGGTTGAACTGCTGCCACTTGAGGTACGAGTTGCACAGTGTATAAATGACTTCCCAAAGCCAGCTACTACACAGGACACAGTTGATCAACACGCTTCCGAGTACGCAGTTGCTAACCTGCTGCGCTCATATGCAGAGAAGCGGTACGACGCAGCGAAGAAGACAGTGCTCGATGTGTACGACGTTGAAGTTGCTAAGGTGCGCAATGAAGCTGCCAAGCACATGATGAAGGCAACTACTCAAGTAGATGGTGAAGACTGGCTACTCATGTTCAATGCCAACAAGCCAGCCTCACGTGTTGACGTTGATGAACTGCGCACTGAGTTGATCAAGTGTGGTGTGAGTGTCAACACTATCGACGCAGCCGTTGCCAAGGTCACTAAGAAGTCAACGCCTGCACTCATTGTCACAGCTGTAAGTGTGAACGGTAAGAAAGAATAGCCAAATGACAGACGACAAAGGCAAAGTCGTCAAGCTGCGCCAGCCTACTGCATCAAGCAGTAGTGCTGGCGTTGCTATTGGCGATGTGATCAATCCGAAGTCACTGCTCAACATGACTGACGTTGAGCAGGAAGTCTTTCTCAATCAGCTACGTGATAGACGCATGCGCGCTGCTGAGCAGATGCGTCGCGCTGCACACGCTAAGCTGCAAGTCACAGCACTTGCTATCTCTATCAAGTTGGAGAAGAAAGCTGACCAAGTACAGCGTCAGTATGACAAAGCCAACAAAGCCCTTGATAAACTTGAAGAACTGATCTACGATCTGCGTGCGCTCACACTACAGCACACCGATGTAGACATTGCTAAGGCGGTGGATGATGTCATCAAGTAAGACTGTGACACCAAGTGTGCGCTACAAGCTCGACAACCTACGCACAAAGCGCAGCAGTGAGAAGCGTGCACGCATTGGCACGTACCTCATACAATTCGCTGAGATGGCGATGAACAATGAGTACGTGCGTGATGTCAAGTACGACACCAAGTCCGGCTTGCTGTCATTCAAGTACAACGGCAGGCGTGTTGTGTATTGGGTAGGTGCTGAGAAGATGACAGTACATAGTGCTGGCACTTATACAGTGTATGACTACTACCCAGCCGCGTACTTCCTAGTTGCAATCCACCACAACGGTCCCGATGACTTCAACACAAGGAGCTAACAATGGTCAACTACGTACAACGTGCACGTGATGTGCGTCTACTCGTCAATCAGGAAGGTGTCGAACGTGGTCTACTGAAGGCAGTAGAGCGGCTAGCTGAAGACAACGAGATGCTGCGTCAAGAGATGCAAGCCATAGTGCAGACAGTCAATAAGATGGCAGACATCGTTGCTAACATCGCAACTGTCGGTGCTAAGTTGAAGAACGACTTCGAGCAGGTGCGTAAGACATTCCATCCTGACAAGGACATGCAGTGATGCAACAGCAGACACCACTGCAGAAGGCTAAGGTAGGCACAGACCTACTCGAACTACTCCGCGAGTGCACACCGGGCACGCATGCATGGGGCTTGATCACACACAGATGCATCGAAGTGCTAATGTCGCACTATGTAGCTGAGCTAGAGACTGAGTACTTGAAGGACAGCAAATGATCGTTAAACCTACTGTAGACAAGTCGTTGCCTTGGGTAGACTACTCCACCATGTCAGCAGTCAACACATGCCCGCGTTGGGGGCTGATCAACAGTTGGCACGGCAAGCGTCTGCCTACTGGCACCGAACGTGTGCTACCACTTGAAGCTGGCAGAGCTATGCATGACGTGTTTGCGTGCTGCCGCCTATTCGATCTTATACAGAGTATAATTGATGGCGATGTTGTGAAGGAAGGTGTGCTTGATCGTGTCAACACATACGCTGATCGCATGTTCGCTAATGCAGAGTTCCCTCACCGCTGGACAGAAGCACTCAAGTACTTCTACAACAGCGAAGATGCAGAGACACGTTGCATGCAGATGTGTCTCAACCTACTCGAAACATCTGGCTACCACGATGACCCTCGCGACAACCGACGTACGCAGGCCAATCTTGAGAGCGCAGCTATCAACTACGTGCAACGCTACCCGCTTGGTCGCTTCATTCCTATCATGACTGACAAGCTGATAGGCATAGAGGTTCCGTTCGATGTTACCCTACATAATAATGATAGCACTCCTGTTATTCGTTTCATCGGTCGTGTGGATGCTGTGTGTCGTGACACTCTACGTCCTAATGATCTTACCCCTGAAGTACACGAGAACAAAACGGGCAGCCGCATTGACACTGTTTGGTCTAGTAGCTTCGACACTAGCAATCAAGTCACTGGTTACTGTGTTGCGATGTCGTGCATGTTAGAGCCGCTGCTTGATACACCTATACGCAACGTCGTCATGTGGGGACTACAGATACCGGTGCCTAAGTCGGGCATGTATAGTGAAGGTGTCATGCGCTACCCAACTAGCCGCAATGCGCAGTCGTTCTTTGAGTGGGGTCAGTGGGTACAGCACACGCTCGGTATCATTATGAAGTACGAAGAAGACCCAACCAATGCACCGATGTATACACATAGCTGCAACAGGTACTTCCGTAGTTGCTCACTCATACCACTGTGTGTAGAGACACCTGAGCAACGCAAGCACATCTTCGACAATGAGATGGTGACTAATCGCTGGTCGCCACTAACAGAGACACTAGACCCATGAAGATATACTGGCTGTGGGGACTTGCTGAGGACATGGAGTTGAAAGGTCGTTGGCCACGTTGGCTATGGCGCAAGATCAGCAAGTGGCAAGATCGTGCACATGGCTGGCACCATCCTGATAGTTGGTACGAAGACGACTAGACTTGCGTGTGTTTGTAGATGTGTTATACTATGTATAGCTGAGGGAGAGATAGCATGGAGTTGAAGATAGAGAAGCCGTCTGACATACCTACTCGTATGTCTATGATACTGTGGGGTGATAGTGGTTGTGGTAAGACTACACTAGCAGCCACCGCTCCAGGTCGTAAGCTATTCCTGATGCTCGATCCTGATGGTGATATGAGCATACGCAACATACCTGACTGGCAACGCTTAGCACTTGCTAATGAGAAGTCAGTTGACATCGTGAAGGAAGGAATGAAGCCCGACCCTTATACACTGTATGACAAGCTCGCTGACTTTGACACTGTTGTAGTAGATAGTCTGACTAAGTTCTCTGAACACGCTCTCCGCCACGCTATCAACGTCGCACCTAAGTCCACTATCGAGAACCCAGGCATGCAGGGCTACGGCTTGCGTAACACCTACACGATGGCGTTCGTGAGCAACATGATCCGTATCACAGGCATGCTCAACAAGCATCTCATATTCATCACGCATGAGAAGGATGCAGATCGCAACGATGCAGGTGCTATCCTCAGTGTCTCTATGCTACTCGGAGGTCAGTTGCCTAACATCACAAGCAAGGACATCTCCGAAGTGTGGAACATGCGTGACCACGGCGGTCATCGCTACATCGCTATACGCCCTGAGCGTTTCAGATCACCGATGAAGTCTAGACTATTCGACATGACAGGTGCTACCAGCTTTGAGTGGCGCTACAACGCTAACACAGGTGTAGGTCAAACGCTGGCTGAGTGGTGGGATACATACGTCAACACCAACTACGCTAAGCTTCACGTACCGAAATAGTTCTACTACATCTAGTAGTAGTCCTATCCACATGGGCTAGATGCAGTGACTTGCTAGCCCGCTCGTTGTGGTTATACAGTGTACAAGTCACGTCAACAGAAGGACTACAGCAATGGGTCTACTGACCTTTAGTGCTAACATTGCAGATGCAGAAGCTCCCCCACAGTTGCCACCGGGTGAGTACAAGGCAATCTGCACTGCTGCTCAAGACAAGCTCGCTGCATCGTCTGGCAACCCGATGCTCACTCTTACACTGCAGGTGCCTCGCACTGAGTTCCCTGCAGACTTCGATCCGGGTGATGGTGTTGATGAGCTTACCTTCACCTTGAATGTGGTAGCTCGTGATATACCAGCAGATCGTTGGCGCATGAAGAAGGTGTGTCAAGCCTTCGGTGTTGCTGCATCGAACTCGATTGATCCTAACGAGTTCGTCGGTCGTGAGGCCCGCGCCCGCGTTCGTACTGGCGTGGACCTTGAGAAGAACCCACGCGCCGAAGTCAGTCAAGTGTTGCCACTCTAACTACCCTGTGCTAGTACTTGCTAGGTGGCTACAACGGCCACCTAGCACTTCAACTCTTATAAGAGGATTATCCCTATGGCTACATCTCCTGCTCGTTCTATGTCTGCTGCATCTGGCTCTACTAAGAAAGCTGTCCAGCGTGCACCACAGAAGCGCACCTTCCACTTCTTTGTCAGTGTCACCGACGCAGACGGCAACCCCATTCAGGGTGCCAAGCTGAAAGTGGATCGCATCATCAGCGATGCTCGCAAGGTGATCGAGTTCATGGATACACCTGAGTACGCATCACTTGGTCTGACACGCATCAAGCATGAAGTCGTGGCGAACAAGCGTGGTGAGGAAAGCGACGGAGCTACGTCAGTCGGCTAACGGCTCACCCCCTGCTGACTGATGAGCAGCGCCGTGTACACTGTCGCTCCCCGCGGGTTGTGTGCATGGCGTTTGCTTTCATACAATGTATAACTCAAACACATGGAGACTACAATGGCTGAACAAGGTGGTAGTTTAGGTGCATTCCGTGTTCGTGAGAGCTTCAATCCAAGTGGTGAGAATGTAGTTGACAAGATCAAACGCTACACCGCTGACCTGATTGACCTGTGTGAAGACTTCAAGAAGTCCGATGGTAGTGTCAAAGACAGCACCGCTCGCAATGAGCAAGCACGCCTCGCGTCACTAGCACAGACTGCGTATGAGGAAGCTGCTATGTGGGCAGTGAAGGCTGCTACTGCTGAGAAGTAAGACTACAGACTAAGCGCGAAACCAGCAGCTACATCGCTGCGCTGCGTCTAAGGACATAACCAATGACTGATGAAGTGGTAGAGCCACCGCTGCGTGTGCTCGATGTTGAACAGCAGAACGCTGTCGATATGTGTGTTGACACTGCCAAGCGTCTAGTGGCAGTGACAGGTGAGGCAGGTACAGGCAAGACTACAATCATCAAGCAGACCTGCGATCTACTCAAAGACAAAGACATCTCATTCGCCATAGCTGCACCAACTGGCAAGGCCGCACGCCGTGTGCGTGAGGCTACAGGCTACCCCGCTGTCACTATACACAAGCTGCTAGAGTTCAATCGTCCTGAGATAGACGAAGAAACTGGCACGCCTATGACTGCCAGCGGTCCACAGCGTACACGCAGCAATCCACTTGAGTATGATGTAGTCATCGTCGATGAGTACGCTATGGTCAGCACTGCGCTGCATCGTGATCTAGTTGCAGCACTCCCATACAAGGGCTGCATGCGTGTGTTCGGTGACGTACGTCAGCTACCGCCTATTGAGAACAGTGATCTAGCAGACCCTACGTCGCCGTTCCAACGCTGCCTAGCTATGCCTAACACCGTCACGCTGCAGAACATCTATCGTCAAGCCGAAGGCAACGGCATCATCGAAGCTGCGCGGCGTATTACACGTGGTCAGTTCTTCACCAGCAACGCAGACGTTGGTGTGCATCTCGGTGACGCTGTGCTTCATACACTGTATAGCCGGCTAGAGAAAGAGCAGATCGACTGGCGTAGTCTAGACAATCAGATCATCTCACCCGCGCGTAAGAGTGACATAGGTACGATCAGGCTCAACAGCATCCTGCAGATGCGCTTCAATCCTGAGATGCGCAACAAGACTGAGTTGCCTCGTAACAAGTGGGAAGCGAAGAACAAAGTCTTTGTCAGCGTCGGTGACAAGGTAGTGTGCAACACAAACAGCTACGATCTACGTGACTACAACGAACGCTTCACAGAGTTCGACATCAACGGCGTAGGCTTGATGGGTACGTTCATCGAGTGTCCAGAGACAAAGCAGATGCTCAACGGAGAGGTAGGTACAGTCATCAGCATTGACGACTATGGTGTACTTGAGATTGACTTCGGTGATCGTGTCGTTGAACTACCGCCACGTGTTGCTGAGTTCAACCCGCGCAAGCGTTACCACTTCTCATACGACCCACGCAAGGTGATCGAGTTAGCCTACGCACTCACTACACACAAGTGTCAAGGCTCACAGTATGA
>Ga0208454_1000630_pt1 | contig 18850 bp, 8 predicted proteins | sample EasRivMeERMZT100_FD_187530 | JGI IMG/M metagenome (GOLD analysis project Ga0208454, IMG submission 187530) | Soil microbial communities from meander-bound floodplain in the East River, Colorado, USA - East River MetaG ERMZT100 (SPAdes) (version 2) | ecosystem: Environmental > Terrestrial > Soil >...
CCTATTTCAAAGCTTCCAACACGGCGGTCAACCATGAGTTTGGCTACGGGGTCGCGGTCTCTGGGGATACAGTCGTCGTCGGAGCTGCTCGCGAGGGCGGCGCGTCGGGCGCGGTCTATGTCTTTGTTCGCAACGGTACGAATTGGAGCCAGCAGGCCTACCTCAAAGCTTCCAATGCTAATCCCAGCGACGCCTTCGGAAGGTCCGTGGCAGTCTCAGGTGACACTGTGGTGGCAGGAGCGCGACATGAATCCAGCAATGCGACGGGGGTGAATGGCAATCAGACCAACACGCTCGCCCCCAACTCTGGCGCAGCTTACGTCTTCGTGCGCAAAGGCACGAACTGGACCCAGCAGGCCTACCTCAAGGCCTCCGACACGACGCAGCTTGCCGCGTTCGGCAGTTCGGTCTCCGTGTCGGCCAACACCGTTGTAATTGGGGCACCCTCCGAAGGCGGAAACTCCGGTGCCGCCTATGTTTTCGTACGCAACGGAACGAACTGGAACCATCAGGTTAAATTAAAAGCCTCCAACGCTGAGACGGTGGACTTCTTCGGCGAGTCCGTAATGGTATCCGGCGAGACAATGTTATCCGGGGCCTACTTTGAGGACAGCAACGCAACGGGCGTAAACGGCGACCAGAACAACAACAACGCAACAGTGTCGGGAGCGGCCTATGTCTTCACCGGCGTTGGCGTTGGTCCTGACATCTTCATTACGCGCAACAGCATCAGCGGATATTTCATCCGCTTCGACGGCGCGCCCGATGTCATCTACCGATTGCAACACGCAGCCAGCGTTACCGGTCCCTGGAACACGGTCACCACGCTTACTACGCCTACTCATGGCCAGATCGAATATCACGACACGACCCCACTGCCGGGCCAAGCCTTCTACCGCACCGTGCAGCCGTAGGTTCGGTCGGTTTTGTCGCGCGTTGTGCTTTGAGCAGGAACGGGAAACGTTCGAGCAAGATCCGAAGTGAAGCCGCGCAAAACACTGGAGAAGATCCTCTACGGGTCGAAGAACATCCGCTTTGCCGATATGACAGCCTTGGTGCGTGCGTTTGGTTTTCACCTTTCACGCACAAGCGGCAGCCATCACATCTTCACGCATCCGCAAATCCCGGAGTTGGTAAATCTCCAGGAGGTCATGGTCAGCCGCCACGATTTCAAAATCGCGCATCGGGGCCATGAACCAGAGCGGAACGCCGGATTCATCCGGCAGCAGGTTTGCCGGGGTGAGGGGCTGCCGACTAAAGTCGGCGTTCCGAAGCGGCGGTTCATGGAAAGGCAAAGCCGTACCAGATTCGACAACTCATGAAGTTGGTGGAAAAGTATAACCTGCAACTGGAAGACAGAACATGAGAGACTACCACATCAATATTTTCTATAACGCAGAAGACGAGGTGCAGCGGGCCAAGAAAGCGTGGTTAGCCTCGGCGCGTAAGGAGGGCAAACCGATACCCAGAGCAAATTACCGTCCCGCCCTCTACCAGATGGCCTCGTGATTTGCAGACGCTCCAGTCGTGCGAACAAGGCGACAGCCGATTTCCTTAAGCCGATGCTCCAACTGCCGGCTGTTCCATGAGGGATACTTTCCCACGTTCAGGCCACGAGCACGAACTTATCGCGAAAGGCCGGTGGGATCGGACGCCCCGTCTCCAAAAGCGCCTCCAGATGCGCTTTAGCTGCTTGCTGGAAACGCAGGATGGCCTCACCCCGATCTCGACCATGGGCGTGGCAGCCTGGAAGGAGATTCGACTTGGCGATCCAGACTCCGTCTTCGTCCTGGCGCAACTGAACTTTGGAAACGGGCACTATCATGGCCCGAACAATAAAGCTTGTCGTTATCCGGGTCAATCTTTCGGGCGTGGCGCGGAACGACTGTTCGGTAGAAGCACCGGACGGCTTGGCAGGGATGCCTCGCCCCGGCTGGCCGCATTTGAAGGCGACGGAATCATGATGTCTGTATCGAGGACGCGCCCAAGCAGCCGCGAAAATTTGGTTTGCCTTTACGCTCAGGCCGGATAAAATCGCGCAGTTCCCAACACGTAGCCTGCTGAGACCTCGATGGGGCCGTTGATTTGAGGAACCTGATTGCGGTGGCTCCGGTAACTCAGACCGGTCCGGTAGTGTCATGAAAGTCGAACAACTCAACCCTGGAAACTCATGAAAGCGACCTATCAACCCTCCACTTCGGTACGACGCCTTTTGGGACGACTTACCCTTGCGCCGCTGTCCAATCGGATCAAAGGCCCCAGCCTTTGGACGGCGGCCATGATCGTCCTGTGCCTGGCTGAGGGCGTGCACGCCGCCACCGCCACCTTCAGCGCCACAGCGCCGGCGCTGGGTCCGAACGATATTTCAAATCTGACCAGCGCCAGTTCGCAGGCGAACAACGTAAGCGGAGCCGATAACGCGCTCTACCTGGCCGACGACCGGCCCATTCAGGGGCAGACCTTCACCACCGGCGGCAACGCGGGCGGTTACGAACTGCGATCCGTGACGCTGCGGCAGGTGACTTACTCGACCTTTGCGCTGATTCCTGATCTGACCTACACGATTCGCATCACGAGCCCTTCGGGCGGCACGCTCTCCGTTCTGGCTTCCGAAACGGCTTCGGTGCCAGCAAGTGCTTCCGGTAACTTTCCGACCATTGACGGCGGCAACACCCCAGGTCCTGGTTCGGGCAGTTATATCACGTTCACCTTGGCCACTCCTCTTCATTTGAATCCGAACACTGCTTACGGATTTGACGTGGGTGGTGGAGTCACGCGCCATTATTGGGAAACCGACGGGACATCATCGAATCCTTATGCGGGCGGGGCGGCTTATTCCAGTGGCGCGAGCGGCGTCGGCAACACCACGCTCACCGCGCGAACCGGAGACCGCGTGTTTATTGTGGGGCTGACGACGCCAACCGGCCCGAGTTATGCCGACACCGTTTTGGCGGATGGCCCCGTTGCCTATTGGCGGTTCAACGATACGCCGCCCACGGCGATCAACAGCGGCAGCCTCGGCGCGGCAGCAAACGGCACCTATATGAACGGGGCCACGAGTGGAGCGGAGGCGCCTCGGCCACCGCAGTTTGCCGGTTTCGAGGCGAACAATACTGCTCTGCAGCTTGATGGCGTGGATGATTTTGTCCAAAGCATGCCGAGATTGCTGAACAACTATACCAACATAACCATGAGCGGCTGGATTCGGCGCGCGGGCGCTCAGCGCAACCGCACCGGCCTCTGGGGACAGGATAATCTGATCGAGTTTGGCTACATCGACAATCTGACCGTCCAGGCCTGGGTCGATGACTTCAGCACGCCCGTGAACATTCCGACGCCCTTTCCGGATTTAGAGTGGGACTATCTCGCCCTCGTCGTAGATGGGAACGCTCTGCGGATGACGGTTTACACCAATGGCGCGCCTGCCGGCTCCGCGGCTTTGCCAAGCGCCAATTATAATTCGTTGATGAGCACCCAATTCTTCCGGATTGGAGGCGACACATTCGGCGGCAATGGTGGCACAAATTTCAACGGGCAGATCGATGAGGTAGCTGTCTTTGACAAAGCATTAAGCGCCGACAAAATCGCCAGCCATTATTTCTCCACTGTGGCCAGCCCGCCCGGAATCACGCGCCAGCCGCAGGGCACGAACGTCTTTGAAGGCTCAGATGTGGTGCTGTCGGTAAGCGCCGGCGGTTCACCGCCGCTTCAGTATCAGTGGCTCTATTTCGGCGGCGAGATTCCCGGCCAGACCAGTGCCACGCTCGTCATCAGCAACGCGACGCCGAATGACAGCGGAAGCTACTCGGTCCGGGTCAGCAACAATTATGGCTCGATTGAGAGCGACGTCGTTGACGTGCAGGTGAACGAAACGCAGCCGCCGGTCATTACGCAGGAACCATTGTCACAGAACCGTTATGCCGGCAGAACAGCGAGGTTCACCGTCGTGGCCACGGGTGGTTCACGTCTGCGTTATCAATGGCAGTTCAACCAGATGAATCTGTCCGGCGAAACCAACACCGTCCTGACGCTCAACAACATTTCCGCGGCTAACGCCGGGCCGTATCGAGTCATTGTCAGCAACAACATCGGCTCAGTCACGAGCGTGGTGGCCACGCTCACGGTGATCACTCCCGCTGCCGGCAGCTATGAAAGTGCGGTGGTTGGGGCTGGTCCTCTTGCTTACTGGCGTCTGGGCGAGACGAGCGGCACGACCGCTTTCGACTATTGGGGCGGTTACGATGGCACTTATATGAATGTCACCCTTGGGGTGGATGGCGCCCTCATCGGCGATCCGGACAAGGCGGCTGAATTCAATGGCACCAGCAGCGCCGTGACGACACCCTTGAGCCTCAATGGCCTGTCCAACGTCACCATGACGGGCTGGATTCGGCGCGGCGGGACGCAGGCGGGCCGCACCGGCTTGTGGGGACAAAACGACCTCATTGAGTTTGGCTACATCGACAATGACACCCTCCAACTCTGGGTGGATAACTTCCAGACGGCAGTCAACATCAACCCCAACCCTTTCCCGGACGGCGAGTGGGACTTCCTGGCGGTGGTCGTGAATAATGGCGAGCTCGCCGTTTACACCAATGCGCTTCTGGGGGGCTCCGCCTCGCTCGGCACTGGCAGTTACGGCACGACCGACTTTAAGTTCAACATCGGTGGCGCGGGCATTTTCGATGCGACGGGCAACTATTTCCTTGGCCGAATCGATGAAGTGGCCGTTTACGACAAAGCACTGACCCGGGATCAAATCGCGAGCCTCTTCGTGCTGGGCAGTCCGCGCCCACCTATTATCACGAGCCAGCCGCAGAACACCAACTTCTTTGAAGGTGGAACGCTTCGACTCTGCGTGGAAGCTTTCGGCGCGCCGCCACTGAGCTACAAATGGTTTTACTTCGGGAATGAAGTTCCTGGCCAGACCGGCGCCTGCTTCGTGGTTCAACAGGCTACGCCTTCAGAAAGTGGCGTTTATCAGATGGAGGTGCGCAATCCATACGGCGCGGTGATGAGTCAGGAAGCGACGGTAGAAGTGATGCCGGCCCAACCACCCATCATCACACAAGATCCGCAGTCGGCGACACGCTATGCCGGCGCCTCGATCAGCTTTACGGCTGCAGCCTCCGGAAGTGCCCCACTGACCTTTCAATGGCAACACGACGGCGCGGTCGTGCCCGGCGCGACCAGCACCACATTGACGCTGAATAATCTGCAGGCGTCCGACGCGGGCGATTATCGATTGATTGCCGCCAACATCCTTGGTCGCGCCACGAGCGCGGTGGCGACGTTGACCATCCTCACGCCGCCGGCTGGTTATGCATCCGCGGTGGTGGGCGAGGCTCCCATCGCTTACTGGCGGCTGGGCGAGACAAGCGGCCCAACGGCCTTCGACTACGTTGGCGGCAACCACGGTACTTACAACAACGTGATCCAGGGAGTGCCCGGCGCTTTGGCGAATGACCCGGACCGAGCCGCCGGGTTTGATGGCACCAGCAGTTATGTCAACACACCGGTCAGCCTCAACAACCTGTCGAACGTCACCATGGTGGGCTGGATGCGGCGTGGCGGGCCACAGGCGGGCCGCACCGGCTTGTGGGGACAAAACGACCTCATCGAGTTTGGCTACATCGACAACGACACGATCCAGGCCTGGATCGATAACTTCACCCCACACGTAGACGTGACTCCAAATCCGATCCCGGATCTGGAATGGGGCTTCCTGGCGGTGGTGCTCAATAGCGGCGCGCTGTCGGTCTATACCAATGGCCAGGTCGCCGGCACCGCCACGCTGCCGACATCCAATTACGGAGCCAATAACTTCACGTTCAACATTGGCGGTGGTGGCATCTTTGACACGACCGGCAACTTCTTCAATGGATCAATTGATGAAGTCGCGCTGTTCAATCGCGCCCTGTCTGCCGATCGCATCAATGCATTGTACGCGGCCGCGCTGGGAATCAACCGCTGTCCAACGGCTAATCCGGTGAGCGTGACGGTGAACGAGGGTTCGTCGGTGACGTTCCAGCTTGTCGCCTCGGATCCGGATGGCGATCCGCTGCAATACATCACCACGCAAGCGCCCGCTCATGGCACGGTCGTTGTAGCCCCAACCGGGCAAGCGACTTATACACCCTCCGCCGGTTACTGCGGTCCCGACAGCTTCCGCTATAAGGTCAGCGATGGTGAGTGCGAATCGGCCGAAGCTACGGTCTCCATCACCGTCAACTGTGCGAACCTTCCGCCGGTTTGCGTGGCTCGCGTCGCTCCGGAAGAGTGCGTGCTGAGGTTCGGCACGGATCCGAATCTGTACGTGCTTTCGCTCAATGACACCGATGCCTGCGTGGTCCTGGATGGATCGGGCTCGTCGGATCCGGACAACAATCCGTTGCAATATATGTGGGTTGAGGGCACCAATGTTTTGAGAACCTCGGCCATAATCACCAACTGCTTCGAGGTGGGATGTCACACGCTTACCTTGATCGTCAGCGATGGCCGGGATCGTTGCACGACCCCCATCACCCTCTGCGTGATTACGTCCAGTGAAGCAGTGGAACAATGCGCTGTGCTGGTGGACGAGAGCGACGTGGAGCGCAAAAACAAGCGGCCATTGATCGCCACGTTGAAGGCCGCTGCAGCTTCATTTGAGCGGGGCAACTTCGAAGCGGGGATGAATCAACTGGAGGCCTTCCAGCTTAAGGTGCGCGCCCAAATCGCTGGCGCCAATCCGGCCGAAGCCGCGGCATTCATTGCCTGTGCGCAGCGCATCCTCGATGCGATCGGCTGCGCCGCCGTGGTGGCCGAGCAAGGGGTGGGACGAGAAGCGCCTTGAGAACAGGGACGAACACGCGCGCAACGTGGATCCGAGTTGACGAAACGAATCGTTTCACAGAAGGAAACAAAGGCGGCAAGGACGACGGCCTTTGGTTTCCTTCGTTGGCTTCTGTGCCTGTTTCTCTGCAAGAACACTTGCCGAACTCTTCCTTGGGGTGAAGATTGAGCACAACCGAAATTGATCCGTTATGAGTAAACGTCTGTCATTGCTTTTGTTTCTAACCCTGGCCCTCCAAACCGAGACGCGTGCCGCCCTGTTGTTCAACCGCGGAACTGAGTGGCGCTGGCGGCCAGGCACCAACGAAGCCTCCACGCCCCTGACTACGTGGCGGTCCAACGAATTCAACGACGTCGAATTCACCACCGCGCCCTCGCCATTCTGGTATGACACGACCGGTGATTCTTCCACGCTGACTGGAGGCACGGTAATCCCCGGGATGCAAAGCAACTATCGGTGCCTGTTCTTCCGAAAGACTTTCACGATCGCGAACCTCTCCGAAATTGGCGGCCTTCGGCTGGGCGCGTTGGTCGATGACGGCTTCGTGGCGTGGATCAATGGAACGGAAGTTTACCGCGTGAACATGCTGGACCCGTCCGGCTCGCCCGTCACCACCAATACGCTCGCCGAAAATGCGGCTGAACCTGTGCCATTCCTCGTCTACGACTTGCCGACGCCGCCCTCTTATCTCGTCGCGGGGACCAACACCATCGCCGTGCAGGTTTTTCAAAGCAGTCTCGGCAGCAGCGACATTGGCTTTGATGCTTCGTTGGAAACCATTCTTACGGAAACTATCCCGCCGACGGTGCTGAGCGCGGCGCCTTCAACCGGCAGCACCGTGACGAACCTTGCGCAAATCACCGTCACGTTCAGCGAACCGGTCAACGGTGTGAGCGCTGCTGATCTGCTGATCAATGGCGTCGGTACCACGGCCGTGCTGCCGGTCAACAGTTCCACTTACACGTTCAGTTTCCCGCAGCCGGCTTACGGCACGGTCCAAATCACTTGGGCATCCGGGCATGGCATTACCGATCAGGCTTTGCCTCCTAATCCTTTCAACGGCGCCGGTCCCGGCGCCACCTGGCAGTACAACCTTGTCGATAACACGGCCCCGGTCGTCGCGGCGCTGACGCCCGCCGCCGGCTCGACGGTGCGTTCGCTCGCGGCCATCGCGGTGCTGTTCAGTGAACCTGTTTCCGGCGTGAATACTGCCGACCTGCTCATTAACAACAATCCCGCCACCGGTCTTACACCGCAGTCGGCCAGTCAGTACACCTTTACTTTCGCGCAACCGCCCACTGGGACGGTGCAAGTCGCCTGGGCCGTCGGTCACGGTATCGCGGACCAAGCCACCTCGCCCAACGCCTTCGCAGGCGGCAATTGGACGTATCGTCTCGACCCCAATGCCTCTGATCTGCCGCCTTACATCAGTGAATTCATGGCTTCAAACTCGCGCACGCTCACGAACGATTTCAACGAGTACTCCGATTGGATCGAGATTTATAACCCAAGCAGCCTCACAGTGAACCTGGAAGGCTGGTCTTTGACTGACAGCCTTGGCGACCTGACCCGATGGCGTTTCCCGGCGACGAATTTGGCGGGCGGCAGTTTCCTGGTGGTGTTTGCCTCCGGCAGAGACCGCCGCATTCCTGGGGCGCGCCTGCACACCAGCTTTCAACTCGCCGCGGGCGGGGAATATCTGGCGTTGGTGATGCCTGACGGGCGGATCGCATCCGAGTTTCGCCCTTTCTACACCAATCAGGTGCCGGATGTTTCCTATGGTTTCCCGCAGTTCGGCGACCCGCCCTTGTACACTGCCGGTAGTAACGCCGTTTACTTCACCGTACCCACTCCAGGTGCCGCCAATTTGGGCGGAACGAACGCGCCCGGCCCGGCCATCGTCAACGTGCGCCACACACCCAATACACCGCTTGAGAACGACGATTTGGTGGTAACGGCGCGTGTGTTGCCCTCTTTCTTCACGGTGGCGGGAGTAACGATGCGCTACCGGATCATGTTCAGCAACGAAGTCATGCTCACCATGTTCGATGACGGCGCGCACGGGGACGGTCTGGCAGGTGATGGCACATTTGGGGCGACCATTCCCGCCAGCGCTTCGACCAACAGCCAGATGATTCGCTACTTCATTTCCGCCACCGACGTCAATGGGCGCGTCTCGCGCTGGCCGCTTTTCCCGACCCCGACCAACAGCGCGCAATATCTTGGGACGGTCGTCAACCCCAACTATGTCACGAGTGCGCTGCCCATCATCCACTTGTTCGCGCCGCCGAATGTGCTGCAGCCCGGCCCAAGCACTTCGCAGATCGGTGGCGATTCACAAGCAGGAAGCTGGGGTGTCTCGGTCTTTTACGACGGCGAATTTTACGACAACGTGTATGTTTCCCTGCGCGGCAACACGACGGCCGGTTATCCCAAGAAATCGCATCGCTTCGAGTTCAATCGCGAACACATCTTCCGCCATCCAGGCGTGGGTTATGGGTGGCCGGAGAAGGACGGTCCACGCATCCGCAGAACCTCCTTTGTGGCCGACTATCCCGACCCGACCTACATGCGGCAGGGGATGGCCTTCTGGTTATGCGACCAGATTGGTTCGCCGGGCACTTTTTATTATCCAGTGCGTTTGCAACTCAACGGACAATTCTACCAATTGGCCAACCACAACGACGTGCACACGGAGGAGATGCTCGACCGGCTCGGTTACGATTCCAACGGCGCGCTCTACAACGCTGCTGGCACCGTGATACCGAGCGGGTTCAGCACGGGCGGCTTCGAGAAGAAAACGCGGCGATGGGATGGGACGGGTCCGAATAGCCCTGACTATGTCGCGCTGGTTGGCGCCATCGCCGATTCCAACGAGGCGAATGTCGGCTTCCGGCGCACAAACATTTTCGACATGTTCGATCTGCCCAACGTCATCAACTATCTGGTTGCCGCGCGTTTCGTGCAGGAAAACGACGACGTGTGGGCCAACATGAGCCTTTACCACGACAACGACGGCGACGATCTCTGGCGCATCATCGGCTTCGACATGAATCTCTCCTGGGGCGCCTTTTACATGGACAACCCGGCCAACGACACCGGCATCCAGGCGACCAACGACAATCACAAGAGTTTCCCGCTTTACGGCTCTTCTCAAGCGCTGTCGTTGACGAGCGGGAACTATAACCGCGTTTACGACGTCATCTTCGAGGTGCCGCAAGCGCGGGAAATGTACCTGCGCCGCATGCGAACGATGCTCGACACATTGGTGTTGCCGCCGGGCACTCCCACCAATGCCAGTCCCATCGAGCAAAAAATCCTCGCATGGCGCGACCTCATCACTGCCGAGGGCACACGCGATCGCGCCTTCTGGGGATGGCCGGCAGTTGGAGGTCAGAACAACCTTCCGCCCGGGACGAACGTGTTCTTTGGCGTTCAGGATCTACTCCAGCAGTTTTATTACCTCCGGCGTCAGCATTTCTACGGCAAGCACAGCGTCAGCAACACCGCGCTTTCCATCGGCATCACCAAGCCGCAGAACGCGGGCATTCCGCTTTCACAGGCGCCTAATGCCTACGTGGCAATCACCGGTGTCGAGTTCAGTCCCGTATCGGCGAATCAGGATCAGGAATTTATCAGCCTGACCAACCCCGCGCCGTTCGCCGTGGATATTTCCGGCTGGAAACTCGACGGGGCGGTGGAGTTCACCTTTGCTCCCGGCACGGTCGTGCCTGCCAACAGCGTCTTTTATGTTTCGCCGAACGTCCGCGCCTTCCGCTCGCGGACGACGCCTCCGCGCGGCGGCCAGGCCCTCTTTGTGTTGGGTCCCTATCAGGGCCAGCTCTCCGGGCGCGGCGAAACGTTGCACGTCCTGGATGGATTCGGACAGACGCTGAACACGTTCACCTACGAAGGCGCGCCTACATTCGCTCAGCAATTGCTGCGCGTCACCGAACTGATGTATCACCCGTCGCCGCATCCCGCGCACACCAACGCCGAAGAATTCGAATACGTTGAGCTGAAAAATATTTCCACGAACACCACGCTCAATCTCAACGGCGTGCGCTTCACCAACGGCATCGACTTCCGCTTTTCGGGCAGCGCCATCACCAGTCTGGCGCCCGGCGCACGCGTGCTGATCGTGAAGAACATCGCGGCGTTCAATGCTCGTTACGGCAGCGGCCTGCCGGTGGCTGGCCAGTACACCGGCAGTCTCGACAACGACGGCGAACGTTTGCGTCTGCTGGACGGCACCAACGAGGAAGTCCTCGATTTCGACTACGATGACGACTGGTATCCTGTTACGGACGGGCTGGGGTTCTCGCTGGTGATTGTGGACGAGAAAGCCGAGCCGGACGCGTGGGGCCAGAAGGCACAGTGGCGGCCCAGCGGCAACTTGAACGGCAACCCCGCCGTCCCCGACCCAGGTGTTCCCTTCATTGCGCCCATTCTCGTCAATGAAGTCCTGAGTCGTACCGACACGCCGCCGCCGACTGACAGCATCGAGCTGTTCAATCCCACCGGCAGCGATGTGAACATCGGCGATTGGTGGCTGAGCGATGATTTCAACACGCCCAAAAAATTCCGCATCCCCGGCGGCACGATGATTTCCGCCAACAACTATCGCGTTTTCACCGAGGCCGACTTCAATCCTGGCGGCGCCGGTTTCGCGCTCAGTTCCGATGGCGACGAAGTCTGGCTTTTCAGCGGCGACGCGGGCGGCAATCTCACCGGTTACGTGCACGGCCACGACTTCGGCGCGGCCGACGATGGAGTGTCGTTTGGGCGCCACATCACCAGCGACGGAAAAGAGCGCTTCGTGGCGCAGATTTCGCGCACTCTGGGAGGGGCCAACTCCGGACCGCGCGTCGGCCCGCTGGTCATCAACGAAATCATGTACCGCCCGCCGGACATCGGCACCGACGACAACAGCGGCGATGAATTCATCGAAGTGCTCAACAGCACGTTGGGCCCCGTCCAACTCTTTGATCCGGCCCGCCCGGCCAACACCTGGAGGTTGACCGGCGGAGTGGATTTCGTGTTGCCCACCAATGTGACGCTGGCAGCCGGAGAATACATGCTGCTGGTGAATTTCAATCCGAGCAACAGCGCGACGTTGCTCGCTTTCCGAGGGAAATACGGCGTTGGACCGGGTGTGAAAATTCTCGGTCCGTATGAAGGGAAACTCGACAACTCCGGCGAGGACGTCGAGTTGAAGAAACCCACGACGCCATTGGCGGGCAATGTGCCCTACGTCTTGATGGATAAGGTCAGTTACAGTGACTCCAGCCCGTGGCCTACTGGCGCCGACGGCACTGGCTTATCGCTTCAGCGCAAGGATACCGCCGCTTACGGCAACGATCCGGCCAACTGGACGGCTGCGCCCGCTACGGCTGCGGCCGCGACTGCTGCCGGTGGGACCGCGCCCGTGATCACGATGCAGCCTCAGAGCCAGACCTCGCAGGCTTACATAAGTGTTATGTTCAGTGCCAGCGCAGCGGGCAGCGCTGTTCTGCGTTACCAATGGCGCCACAACGGTGACTTGCTGGCCGGGGCAACCAATTCCCTGCTGCAGTTGACCAATGTGCAGCCGACACAGGCCGGGAATTATGATGTGCTCGTTTTTAACAGTGCCGGCTCGGCGGTGAGCTCCAACGCGACGCTTGCGTTGCGCTATCCTGCGACGATCACTCAACACCCTCAGACCGCCACGCCCATTCCTGGCAGCAACGTCTTCTTCACCGTGGTTGCCTACAGTCCCACGCCGCTCAGTTACCAGTGGCAGAAGGATGGCATCGATATTCCGGGCGCGACCGGCAGCCAACTGGACATCCTGAACGTTGAGCCCGACGACAGCGGCACCTACACCGTTGTCGTCAGAGACGAGATCGGCTCCATTACCAGTGCGCCGGCGTCGCTTATCGTGAGGGTCGAGCCATTTATCGTGCAACATCCCCTCAGCCAGCCCGTCGTGCCAGGCAGCGCTGTAACGTTGAGCGTAGGTGTGACGAATGGAGCCACATTGCCCATCGGATGTCGCTGGCGGCGCAACGGTGTGTTCTTTTTCACAAACATCTTCAACGCTCGCACCGGCTTTCTGACCATTACCAATGCTCAACCGCAGTTCACAAACTACCAGGTGGTGGTAACAAACTTTGCCAGGCCCTCCGGCTTCCAAAGCTTCACCGCTGCACTGACGTTTGTCCCGGATACGGACAACGACGGGATTCCGGACTGGTGGGAAGCGGCCTACGGGTTTGGCACCAACACCGTTGGCAACGCTGACGACGATACCGATCTGGACACCATGCTCAACTGGCAGGAATTCGTGGCCGGCACCGACCCGACAAACCGCCTGAGCTATCTGAAAGTTGACGCCATCACCGCAGCGCCCGGCGCGAGCCTGAGCTTTCTTGCCGCGTCCAACCGAACCTACACGGTGCAGTACACCGACGGGCTGGGGCCGGCATCCTGGCAACGATTGGTGGACGTGCCCGCGCGCACGATCAGTCGCGTCGAAGTTATCCCGGACCCGGCTTATAAGACGAATCGCTACTATCGGCTGGTCGTGCCCAGACACCCTTGATGAGTGGATTCTTGAAAGGCGGGTTATATCGATTGCCAAAAGTAATTTCCAAAAAGGTGGGCGACGCTCTGCCGGGCGCCGCGGCAAACCGGCAGGTTTGCCCCACCTTTTCGGAAATGACTTTTGGCAATCACTCTAATAACATGACTTTGGAAATTGATGACACTCCGTTCTGGTCCGCTTCCAGTTGTTTCCGGCGCCTGCCCAGAACCGTTCGAGCCGCCGCAAGGTCTTGGAGTGCGCCAGTCCTCTGGCGCTTTGGATCGTGCGATCATCGTCGCAACAGCGGCCGAGGACGGCCGCACTCCCAGACACTGGTGCGCCCTTGCAAGGGCCGGCTGTTCATAAGCGCAATCTGGCTGTTCGCGCTGTTGAGCTCAGCCGGGCTGATATCAGGAGCGGCCCAGAACACCAACGTCCCGTATTCTGCCGCCAGCACGCGTCGTATGGCCGAGCGATTGCAAGAGGTGCTTCGGGCCAGCAATCCCATGAGCAACCAGTTCCTCAACAGCCGCCGCGTCGAAATTCTGGAAAAGCAACTGCCACCGGTGCTGACCTTGCCGCCCACGCCCGAGAACCTGACGCGCCGTTTCAATACGCAATCCAAGTACGCCATCGAACTGATGAATGCGGGCAAGACTGGGAAGGCCATCGAGCAATTCGAAAACGTGGAAAAGCTCCTGATCGACAATCGCGGGTACCATGCCAAAGCGAAAAACTGGTTGCGACCCTATCTGGCCACCGCCTATTTGCGGCTGGGCGAGCAGGAGAATTGCCTGGCCCATCACAGCAGCGATTCATGTCTGTTGCCCATTCGTGGCGACGGTGTTCACACCGAGCAACGCGGCTCGCGCGGCGCGATTCGCGTTCTGACACAACAGTTGACCGACTTTCCGAAAGACCTTCGGGCGCGCTGGCTGCTGAATATCGCCTGCATGACCGTGGGTGAATACCCGGACAAAGTGCCGCCTGCCTGGCTCATTCCGCCACAGCTCTTCGACTCGGACTATCCCCTGAAACGCTTCCGTGACATCGCGCCGAGCCTGGCTCTCGACGTGGACGCCTTGGCCGGCGGCGTGATCATGGATGACTTTGATGGCGACGGAAATCTTGATCTGGTCATGTCCTCGATGGGAGTGGAGGATCAAATCCAGTTTTTCCGCAACACTGGCGACGGCACCTTCGCGGAGCGCACGCGCGAGTCGGGTCTCATGGGCGAACTGGGCGGGCTGAACATTGTCTCCACCGATTACAACAATGACGGCCATCTGGACTTCATGATCCTGCGCGGCGGCTGGATGGGCAAGGGAGGGCATTACCCGCACTCGCTCTTGCGCAACAACGGCAATGGCACCTTCGACGACGTGACCGAGCAAGCCGGGATGCTCAGTTTTCGTCCGACGCAAACGGCCACGTGGTTTGATTTCAACAACGACGGCTGGCTGGACGTTTTTATCGCCAACGAAACGGCGGGCGGAGATGAGCCCCAGTATTGCGAGTTGTATCGCAACAATGGTGACGGCACCTTCACCGATATTGCCGCCGAATCCGGCTTCACTTTTACGGGCATGCTCAAGGCGGTCGTCAGCGGGGACTACAACAACGATGGCCGACCCGACCTTTATATCTCGTGGCGGGGACACGACAATTTGCTCCTGCGAAATGATGGACCGAAGAATCCGGCACAAGGACCGAAGAGTGCCTGGAAGTTCACCGAAGTCGGCAAGGAAGCCGGCGTCACGCAACCCTTTTACAGTTTCCCGGCGTGGTTTTTCGATTACGACAACGATGGCTGGCTGGACCTGTTTGTTTCGGGCTACGGGATCAACCATGTCGGCGACATCGCCGCAGACTACCTCGGCTTGCCCACGAACGCGGAGCGGGTGCGGCTGTATCACAACAATCGCGACGGCACGTTCGCCGATGTCACGAAGGCCGCCCGCCTCTACAAGGTCATTCACACGATGGGCTCCAATTTCGGCGATCTGGACAACGACGGCTTCCTCGACTTTTACCTGGGCACGGGCGATCCCGACTTGAGCACCGTCATCCCCAATCGTATGTTCCGCAACGCGGACGGAAAGTTTTTTCAGGACGTCACGACTGCCGGTGGCTTTGGCCATCTGCAAAAGGGACACGGCGTGGCCTTCGGCGACCTCGACAATGACGGGGACCAGGACGTTTACCACGTCATTGGGGGAGCGTATGAAGGCGATAACTACCGCAATGCGCTCTGGGAAAACCCTGGGCACAGCGCTCATTGGATCACCTTGAAGCTCGAAGGCGTGCAATCCAACCGCGCGGCCATTGGGGCCCGCATCAAGGTGACCGTCAACACCGCGAACGGAGAGCGGTCCATTTACAGGACCGTGAGCAGCGGTGGGAGCTTCGGCTGCTCACCGTTGCGGGCGCAAATCGGGTTGGGCCAGGCTCAACCGATACGGACCATTGAGATCACCTGGCCGACGACCGGCAAAGTGCAAGTCTTCAAGGACCTTGCCATGGACCAGTTCTACAAGATCCGCGAAGGCGATGCGCAGGCGGCGGTCTGGAAGCTGAAGAGTTTCAAGTTGGCTGGAGCTGCCGCCCACGATCATCACAAACACGAGAACGCCCGTTGATTTGAAGCACAAATCGGGGGCACATCCGAGACCGCGGCACATCGTTTCTTCTCTGCGCCTCTGCGGTTTGTTCACCGTTTCTTTCTTCACCGCAGAGACGCAGAGGCGCAGAGGTCGGAGCGGCACATGAGCACTTCCGGCTTCATAACAAAACTTCAGGGGGCCTTTTGCGGCTCGACAGAATTATGGGGTCGAAGTATGTAGGTTTTCATGGTGCCTGGTTTCCTTTCATTGTTTGAGTTCATTACTGAGCAAACCTGTGGTTGGGCCTCCCGACACACGTCGGGGCGCCATCCATCCCGCCTACTGCGGGAGAGAGCAGACACCTTTGCTCGCTTCATCGCCAGCCATCGTGTCTAGGCCGCTATGCGCACCCGAATTCTTCCATTCATTCTCGGATTCGTCGCGGCATGGGTGCTATTCGTTATCCTTTACTTTATCGCAGATCTCCCTCGCTTCGGTCACAGGCAGTTCGAGTCTGGTCGCAACGCCGGGAGGCTCGACGAGAGACGCGAGTTGCTGCAAAAGATACCGACCATGTTGGGTGACGACTACCGCAAGTCTGACGGCTACCAGACATTCTTCGAGGTGAAGACTGATGCGGCAGTAGTAGTAGAGCGCGGCGGCGTGAAGACATTGAGAGTTTATGCAGACAGGCCGTAAGCGGCCTAACAAAAAAAGGAATGTAGCTAACCGGAAGTGAAGCGGCAGGAGGCGTCGCTTTGTTGAAGGGCGTGGCCCAGCTTCACTTCCGGTTGGCTGCATTCCCCGGGTGAACAAAGCCGCGTCGAAGGTTCAGAGGGCCTGGGTCACTGGATGGGCCTTTTGCGGCTCGACAGAATTATGGGCCCGGAGTATGAGGTTTTCATGGTGTCTGTTTTCCTTTCATTGTTTGAGTTCATTACTGAGCAAACTTGTGGTTGGGCCTCCCGACACACGTCGGGGCGCCATCCACGTTCCCGGAGAGCAGACACGTTTCTGCTTTCATCGCCCGCCATCGTATCTAGGCGGCAGTGCGCATGCGCCACATCTTCCGAATCATAGTCACGCTCTACGCCGCTGGTGGGCTAGCCGCATCCGATGCAATTGCCGCGAACGCCAGTTCATCAAACGGCTACAGCAGCCCGCGTCTGGCGCGCCTTGCCCATGAACTTCAGACCGGAGACCGGCAGGCGCTTGATGCCTTCTGGAAAACGATGAATGGCAACGCGCCGTTGGTGGAATCGATTGATGGCGATCACAGGCGGCGCCAGGTTACGTTCGTCTGGCGAGCCAGCAATGGAACGACTCGCGTCACCATGATGGGCGGTCTGCCCGGCGCCAATCTCCTCAAGCCGCTCACTCGGCTGGCGGACACCGATCTTTGGCACCTCTCGGAAGCGCACTCCACCGAGGCGCGGTTCCAGTACGTGTTCCAGATAAATGGACCCGAGGCCGTGCCGATGGAATCGTCCGCCATTCTGAAAGAGGTGCAGCAGAACCCGCCAAGACGCGATCCGTTCAATGCTCGCACCTATGCCGGATGGTCCTACCTCGAGTTGCCCGATGCTCCTCGACAGCCTTGGATTGAAAAACGACCGGGCATTCCCTCCGGTCGCAAGACCAGGGAAACGTTCCAGAGCCGGATTCTCGGCGCGGAATACTCGTTGAGCATTTACACGCCGGCTGCGTACGAAAAGGACGACACACGTTGCTGGCTGATGATTGCCTTCGACGGCGGCTTCAACATGATGGACGTGACGCTGGATAATCTCCTGGCGGCAGGAAAAATCCCACGAATGGTTGTTGTAGGGGTTCGGAACATCAGTTCGCAAAGCCGGCAGCGGGACCTCAATTGCTCGGAGGAATTTGCGGGTTTCGTCGCCACGGAGTTGGCGCCCTGGGCGCGGAGGGTTTACCGCGTCTATGCCGATCCGGCTCACACCATCGTTGGAGGGACGAGCCTCGGCGGAAAAATGGCAGCCTATTGCGGCCTGAAACATTCCGATGTCTTCGGAAAGGTCTTGTCGCAATCCGGTTCCTTTCTGACGGCGGCGCGACAAGAATCGCCGACGCCGCTCTGGGACGGCGAGGCTCCGGGACTACTGACTGCTCAGTTTCTTCGGAGTCCAAGACTCCCGCTGGAGTTTTACATGGATGTGGGGCGTTATGAAACCACGTTGCCGTTCAGTCATCTTTTGGAGACACGCCGTTTTCGCGACGTGTTGGAAGCAAAGGGATACCGCGTGACCTACGCAGAGTTCGTCGGTGGCCACAACGAAGTTTGCTGGCGTGGCACTTTTGCCGACGGCATCATGGCGCTCACAGGCAAACAATGAGGAAACGATGACGAAGCTTTGAAGCCAGCTTGCGGTTATTCTGACCTTGTTATGATTTCGTTTATCGTTCCTGCGCACAATGAACAATCGTGCATTGGCAGGACATTGAAGGCGATACACGAGGCCGCTCGCCCGATTGGCCAGCCGTATGAAGTGATTGTAGTGAACGATGCCTCCACCGACTCCACAGAGGACATCGCCCGTCAGCACAACGCGACTGTGTTGCCAGTCAACCATCGGCAGATCGCGGCCACACGCAATTCCGGCGGGTGTGCAGCGCACGGTGAGCGATTATTTTTCGTGGATGCAGACACGACCATTAATTCGCGCGTCGTTGCTTCCGCCCTGCGATACATGGACAAAGGTGCTGTCGGTGGCGGTGCTCCAGCGCGATTCGACAAAACGGCACCCCTTTACGCCCGACTATTGTTGTGGTGGTTCGGTTTGTTGATGAGACTGCCGGGGATTTCCGGTGGCGCTTTTATCTTTT
>Ga0208454_1000649_pt1 | contig 18323 bp, 30 predicted proteins | sample EasRivMeERMZT100_FD_187530 | JGI IMG/M metagenome (GOLD analysis project Ga0208454, IMG submission 187530) | Soil microbial communities from meander-bound floodplain in the East River, Colorado, USA - East River MetaG ERMZT100 (SPAdes) (version 2) | ecosystem: Environmental > Terrestrial > Soil...
TCCCACCGAGACGCCCACCCCCGAACAGGCGGCCAAGTTCTACGCCCCCTGCAAGGCCCGGTATTTCGAGCCGGTCCTGTTGGGTGGCGGGCTCGTGAGGTTCGAGGCCATCGGATGATCAAGGGCCGATCACACATCCAGCCGGCGAAGCCGCTCAGGGGGCGAAGCCTTCCCTCCGCGCCGCTTGACCCCCTCCATGATGTCAAGCTGCAATCCGCCCTAGCCGACCTGCTGGGCACAGCCCCAGCCGACATCAGAGACGAGGCTGACCCCGCCCCAGTGGCGAAGCCCATCCCGAGCGACCCCGCCAGCTATGGCGAGGACCGCTGGCCACCCGCCGTCAAGCGGATGGAACTCATGGACTCCCTGCCCCCATGCATCAGGGCCGTGGTCCACGAGTACGGCATGGCGATCATCGACTGGGACAAGTACCGAGCCGCCATCCGCAAAGCGGGAGCTGAGGCTGTCGCACGGGCGCTGGCGGAAAAGGGCCGCAAGCGTATCTTCAACATGCAGTTCGAAAAGGAATTCGAGTGATGAACCTTTACAGAATCTCTCGGGACTCAGCTGCAGGGTGGGACGAGTACCGTTCCGCCATCGTCGCAGCTGAGACCCCAGAAGGAGCCTGCACCATCCACCCTGACGGAAGGGGCGACATCCAGCGGGAGCCATCATACGACAGCTGGGTTCCGCTTCAGTACGTCACGGCCACCCTCATCGGGAAAGCTGCCCCCCACATCAAGCGGGGCGTGATCCTCGCTGACTACAAGGCAGGATAAGACCATGAACCGAGTTGTTGATTTCGTAGCTACCGCGTTTATCACGCTGCTGGAAGTGATAGTTATTGCCATCTTCCTCAGCACAATCCTCACCGCAGCAGCCCTCTGGACAGGAGCACTCTAATGGACGACAGCACCATCACTCACCTCCCCCTCGGGGGCGTGGTTATCACTGGCCTCGACGGCGCGCGTTGGGCGTCAGCTCTCACCCTATGGTCAGCCCTTGGCATGGCCAAGCACGGCATCATGGTCCGCAGGGGCATCACCAAGCGGAAGCTCCTAGACATGGCCAGCACCTACACCAAGCGCAAGTACCCGAACACGCCGCTCGGGCTTGCACAAGCGCGGGTCGATGTCAAGGCCTGGGCCGACGAAATGCGAGACGCCATCCCGCACGAGCGGGTTGAGGAGTAGCCTCCGTGCGGAACCAGCTATTCCAAATATCTGCTGATACTTGGGCAGCCCTGGACCCTGACGAGGTCCGGGCGACCTGCCTTGCCATGAAGGAGCTGGGCATCTACCAGCTTCCCTACCCACGAGTTGACTTGAGACTGCCCCTAGATATTGCCGCGTACACTGCCCTCGACGACCACAACGGACAGAAGCTGGACTACGTCCACAGGCTGGTCGCAATAGGGGATCTGATCCCCGATGACAAGCACCCCGGCCGCCTCAAGTTCAACTTCGGCCCAGACTCGTGGCTGGATGTGCTGAACCTATCCCTAGAGGATAACATCTTCAGCACCCGCATCACCATAGGCCCCCACAATACCAAGTTCCGCCGCCTTCACGCGAGGCCGAAGTACGACGAGCACACCGACGCCGAGAGACTCAGCTACGCCAACGCCCTGATCGTGCTCCTAGCTACACGGAACGCAGTCAAAACCGTGAAGCACTGCAAGTCGGTCGGCCTCGGCATAGGCAAGAAGGACCGCTACGAGTACACCACCACGATCACCCTACCGAAGGTCCTAGAGGACCACGACGAAGGCGAGGCTAAGCCTACCGGAGTCTCCCGCCGCCCGCATCTGCGCCGCGGCCACCAACGCCAGCAAAAGTTCGGGCCGGGCTACTCGTTCGCCCGGATGATCTGGATTGCACCAGTGTTTGTCAACGCGGACCCGAGTTGGGTCGATACAAGGAGAGCCTACAATGTCTCGCTCTGAAGTCAACAACCCCACTAACCGGATCGGCCAGATCCTCGACGATTACGACGCCCTGGATTATGCCTACGACCAGCTAGCTCAACTCTTTGCCGTCCATGCACCTGAGCGGTTCGAGCAGCTGCCCGCGAAGCCTGCAGCTGTAGCTGTCGCCCAGGAGAAAACCCGGCGTCAACTCACCCTAGGTAAAGTCACCTACAAGCGCCAGTACATGCGGCTCCAGCGCTCCTCCGAACCCGAGGCTGTGATCATGGGCGAGCTGTCCGCTGAAGATAAGCGCCGCATCCTCGACGAGGTGGCCGCGGATTTGGTGACTGATACAACCCCTTGACAGGGTGGAAAAACCGTGATATAGTGGTATTCAGATGACGACTCACAAAATCCTCGACCGGGGACCAATAGAAGAACGGGTTAAGCTGGTGATGAACCTGCTGGATAACCACGAGTGGAAAATCGGCGGATACCCTGACCGAGTATACCTCGTCGACCCGGCCACAGGCTCGACCCTAGATCTACCTGTGGACGTCATGGCCTACATCGAAATGCAAGGGTTGCTCCTCAACCCTCAACCCGGAAGGAGACTGCAATGACCACCAAGACAATCAGCTACGCCGCTCAGATATGGACGGCAGGGGACTTTGTTTATCTGAACTTTCCGAGCCCGGAACGTGGGGCCCGCTCTCATACCATTAGCCTCCCATCCACCCAGCACGGCTGGGCTGCGATCAATTCAATCCTGCGTGAACGCGAGCGGATGGACCTCGCCACGCAGCATATCTCGACGAAAGCCGCTCTGACACAACAGATGGCTGACGCCTTGGTCAAGGCTCTGAAAGCGGGCAAGAGCATTGACAAGAAACCCTCGGCCCGCAAAATCAAGATCGACGACTCGATCACACTAGAGGATCTAGGATTATGAGCCTACCAACAGACGTTCTTGAGTTCGTTGCCAAGTTGGATCGCCCACAACAGGCCCAGCTTGCCAGCCATCTGAAACAAAAACTCCACGAGAAAGCCCTTGAGGAGGCTATCGCATTTTCGGACTGCCTCGACGCGCAGTTGCGGGTATTGGGTCTGGCTGAGTCAGCCGACGCCGTGCTCGCGATCCACGACAGGCTCCTCACCATGCAGACCCGCCCCAATGGATGACCTGGATCTCAAGTGGACCTGGGCCGTCATTGGTATCTGTATCGTGATCTTCACCTTCGTCATTCTAGGAGTACCATCCCGATGACAACTCGACTTTCCGGCCCCCTCGTGGGCACTCACTTCCGTCCCCCCGCTGGGGACATCGTCAACCTCCTCCCGGCCAACGCTCGACTAATCATCCAGCGCCAGCCCGAGAACCAGTACGACATGAACGCCTGTCAGGTTCTCCTGCCGGGCTTCTGCAAGAACGGCCCGCTCCATTCCATCTGGCAGCAGTTCGCGAACGACGCCCTCGACGACGAGGACGCCCTCGCTGCGCTGTCAGATCCGTTCTTCCTAGGCTACGTCGCCAACTCCGAGAAGACCGGCGGCAAGCGGGCTGACCTAATAGCCAAGATCATGGACGACGGGGGGTTCCTCAGGTCCGAAGCTTGGCTGACGTTTGACCACAAGGGCAACGCTGTGGTTGAGACGGATTGTGTACAGTTGCTAGAAGCTGATCTCTGATCAACCCCCCGGCGGCAGGGCTGAGTTCTCCCCCTGCTTCCATTCACATGAAAGGATTGAGAACATGCAGTGCGTCACTTTACAGAACCCTGGATTGATTGACCTTCGGGCCATCCAGTTCATGGGCGTCAACGCTAAAGAGTCCGACACAGCGATTGGGTTCTTTGGCACTGGAATGAAATACGCTATCGCCACGGTCCTCAGGTACGGGGGAAAGATCACCCTCTACCGCGGGCTTCAGAAGTACGAGTTCACCTCGCGGATCGAAAAGATCAGGGGGAAGTCGTTCGGTCTGATCCACATGAACGACCAGCCCATGGCCATCACCACCGACCTCGGCAAGAATTGGCAGATGTGGATGGCGATGAGAGAGCTGTATTCCAACATGCTCGACGAGGGGGGCAAGGCCTATTCCTCCCAGGTCCTGCCGAAGGAAAACACTACCACCATCCATGTCGAGGGCAAGGCGTTCTTCGATGAGTTCCTCACTCGGGAGAAGATCTTCCTGCATGAGAGACAGCCCCTTGTGGAAAGCGAGTACTTCAAGGTCTACGAGGGTGAGTCCACCCATGCGTACTACCGTGGGATCAGGGTCAACAAACTCAACCGGCCCTCGGTGTTCACATACAGCATGATCACCAGCACCGAGCTTTCCGAGGATCGCATCATTGCCAATTCGTATCTGTTCGATCACGAGTTGGTGCACTTCCTCGTCACTGAGTGCAAGGACAAGGAGCTGCTCTACAAGGTCATCGGCTGTGCCACCGATACCAAGTACGAATACCACATTGACTTCGCACTTGGGTACAGCCCCTCGGAACTCTTCCTCGACGTGGTTGAGACCCTGCCGAAAGCCCGAGTCAACCGCACGGCGTGGCGGCTGTGGCTCCTGTCCAAGCGCGGGCGGGATGTGCCAGAGTACGAGGAGACAAAGCTGGACCCCATGGACGAGCAGCGTCTCACCAAGGCGAAGGCTCTCCTTCGGGCCACCCTCTGCTTCGATGACAGCTTCGTCATCCGGGTGGCGGTTGACCTCGGGAACAATTCCCAGGGTGAAATCCTCGGGCGGGCTGAGAAGAACCAAATCTGGCTGAGCCGCCGGGTGTTCGAGCAGGGTACGAAGCAGGTCGCCTCGACCCTGTACGAGGAGTGGGTCCACTTGAAGTTCGGCCACCCGGATCGCTCGTACCGGATGCAGTCCTTCCTGTTCGACCAGATCATGACCTTGGCAGAGCGCCTGAATGGGGAGGCCCTGTGATGGATGACTTCCTCAAAGACTTCAGGTTCCCACCCACCATCGAGCAACAGGCGATCCTCGCTGCCGTAACTGGCAGTGAGGAGCCTATCATGATAGACGCCAAGGCGGGCACTGGAAAGACAACCACCCTGAAGATGGTGGCCGGTGCACTACCTAGACGCCCATCCTTGGCCCTCGCGTTCAACAAGAAAATCAAGGAGGAACTGGAAGCCGCGTTCCCTGATCACTTCACCGTCAAGACCATGAATGGGCTTGGAGCTGGAGCATGGAACAAAGCTATCGGGAAACGATGCCAGGTCGACACCGACAAGCTGGGTAAGATCCTCAAGGCTTTCATCAAATCCAACTCAGTGGAGCTAGACCGAGATGATTTTTCCACAGTCCTCCAACTGGTCAAACGTGCTCGTACGATGGGACTTGTCCCAGAGGGTGCACGCGCGACAGTTATTGTCAAAGACAATCCAGATGGGTGGGAAGCAGTCGCGGATTCTTTATTCCTCGATGCTTCCGAGACACAGATCTGGGTTGCCCGATCCGTCCTGCGAGAGTGCATCAAGCAATCTTACACCGGACTTGTGGATTTTGATGACCAGATCTACATGTCGGCCCTCTTCGGAGGAGTCTTTGATAAATACCCCCTCGTCATGGTGGATGAAGCACAGGACCTTTCTCCACTCAATCATATCCAAGTCCGCAAGTCCGCCGCCGGCAGGCTCATTGTCGTCGGAGATCCTCGACAAGCTATTTACGCTTTTAGGGGAGCCGACTCATCTTCCATGGATAGCCTCCGGGGACTCAGGGAAAATTGGATTGACCTCCCACTTAGTACAACTTTCCGATGCCCGAAGGCTGTCGTTGCGAGACAGCAAACCCATGCACCAGGATACAATGCCCACGCAACTGCTCCTGATGGAGAGGTGGTCAACTTCAGCAGTGATTGGCAGGCTGCATCGCTTAGTCCGGGAGGGGAACAAGTCGCGATCCTCTGCCGGAATAATGCCCCACTCTTCGCTGCTGCCCTACGCTTGATCAAGCAGCACATCGGGTGTACGCTGATGGGATCGGAGATCGGGAAGGCCCTGATTACACTCAGCAAGAAGGTCCTCCCTGACGATGACGCCAGCGTGGAGTTGTGCATCGGGCTGCTCCGGGAATGGGGAGAGTCGGAGATCTCAAAGGCTCGGGCCAATGGTAAGGACGAGCGGGTTGCCTTGATCCAAGACAAGTGGGATTGCTTCGAAGCTGTAATAGAAAACTCAGATGCCAAAACAGCCGGGGACATCCGCCGAACCCTCTCGACGATGTTCCAAGCTGGGAGCATCCGGTTCACCCTCGCGACCGGGCATAAGGCGAAGGGCTTGGAGTGGCACACGGTCGTACATCTCGACCCGTGGAGAGTCCCCTCCAAGTACGCTAAGACCCAAGCAGCTGCCGGACACATGATCGCCCTGCAGCAAGACATGAACCTGCAATACGTGATCGAGACGAGGACCAAGTTCCGCCTCGTCCTCGCCAACTTGGAGGAGATGCAATGACCGAGTCGGAGCAGGAGGTCAAGTCCTACAAATACAATGGCCCTCGGGTATGGGCTCAGCGAGACGGGCGGTTTGCTCTAATGGGTATGTGGTCCCAAGAGGATGGCCTACCCATAGTTGCCGTGGACCTGACAGCTGTGGAGTTGATCCGCCTGCTCCGACAAACATGTGAAACTATCCGCACGGCTCCAGACCCCGTGCGGGCGCGTAAGCCAGCGTTTGATGACTCAATCACACTGGAGGACTTAGGGCTATGAAGCCATTCATAATACTACTGCTGTCAACCACCTGCGTATTCGGGGCGGAAGTTAAATCCAAGAGCGGAGCGAAAACTCAAGTCGCTTCCTCGGCGGCGGCCAAGTTCCAAGAGTTCATAGATTGGCTCGACGAGCATGGCTATCCAATCAAGTTCATGGGTGGGATCAGGAGGGGCCGCTGTGGCCTCGCCTCGCTCCATCCGTGCGGCAAGGCTATCGACATCAATCAGGTAGCCCGCGGTCGAGTCATCCGGGCCTATCCCCCAGGGACCGCGGCTAAAGCTGCCAGCCTCGGCATCGTGTCAGGTGGAAGTTGGTGTCACTCTGACCTAGGCCATTGGCAGATAGGTGGGTGGTCCGGGTGCCGCGTTGCCAAGGTTCGTACCCCTAGACCCACTAGATACGCAACCGCAGTTCGATCCCCCTTGTTTGACAATCAAACATCCCCCCGAGAATAACCGTGTACGCCTCACATTGGGGGCTTGACACGGGTTCGGGACCGTGCGACATTGACCATGCGGGCAAAATCGCGCCGCGTTCAGAGGAGACTAAAATGTCTGATACAACCACAGGGACTGGCGCGTCAGCCGACGTTGCCAGCATTACGATCCAAGGGCTGGAGTTTGAAGCCCCTCAGCCGTACAAGGCTGGGGCATACGAGCTGACCGAAGGCGAAGCGTCCGCCCTCAATCAGACTCTCGCGGAAAACCTCCGCAACAACTTCGCTCCCAAGATCAAGGCCGCTCAGGCCGCGTACCGTCAGGCCAATGGCCTCGCGGATGACGCGGAGGTGCCGGTCGCGAGCCTCGACCAAGACGCGCTCGCGGAAGCGTTCGAGAAATACGCATCCGAGTACGAGTTCGGCGTTCGCAAGGGTGGCGGTGGACCGCGCACTCCCAGCGATCCGGTCGAGCGGGAGGCCTTTGGCATTGCCAAGGAGAAGGTCAAGACCGCCCTCAAAGCCAAGAACATCGAGGTTGGTTCGGTGTCCAAGGAGAAGATGGGCGAGTACATCAAGCAGGTGCTCGACAAGTACCCGGCTATCCGTGAGGAAGCCAAGCGCCGCGTGGCGACGACTGCCGAGTTGGCCGTCGAAGATCTCGCGGTGTAATGAGTAGGTTGGGCGGTGACTTTTCCGTCTCTGGTCGCAGTCCCCGCCCAACCGAAAGCCCGGCAATGCAGATGAACTGGTTAGAGTTTTGGCACTTGGCGGCAGCTTCGCAGTACGGCATCGTGATAGCAGTCTCGGATGTTGGACGCGCGAAGCAGCTCCTGTACCAAGCTCGGTCCAAAGCCGGCGACCCTGCATTGTCGGGTATTCAGATCCGGGTCAGCCCGGTCCTGCCAAACGAAGAGTTATGGCTAGTGAAAGAGAGTCCCGATGCCGCGCCGAGCAAGTGAACCCCTCGAGAAAAAAGACATCATCCTGTTCCAAGGCGACTGGGACGAGCTGGCTGCGATACTCGCGCCGCTGAAAATCAAACCCACAGTTTACATACGCGCCCTCGTCCGCAAGAACCTCATCCGTATCCGCGCAGCCGCAGCTGAAAAGGCCCGCCCAACCCCGGAGCTATCCGATGCCGACCTCAGAGACCTCGACCTCCTCACCGATGAGTCAGGTGACACCGGAGAGTCTTAACGAAGTCTTTAACAAAGACCCGGAGCTGGTCACGGACGAGGAGATCACCAAGATCGTCCTCGCGTTACAGGCAGACCGCGCCCGGTTTATCCTCACGGAGAAAGCCCCTAAGGTCAAGGCCCCGAAGGCCAAACTCGATGACAGCGTGACCCTTGAGGATCTGGGCCTATGAACAGCAGCTTCTCTCATGCACTCAACACCGTGCAATTCGCCTGGGACAACACATCGTTGTCAGCCCTAGAGAAATGCCCTCGTTACTACAAGCTGGCGATCATCGACGGCTGGGTTCCTAGGAGTGAGTCCGCCCACCTGACGTTCGGGCTGTGCTATCACAACGCCCTCGAGGTCTATGACCACAAGCGGGCTGACGGGATGGACCATGCGGCTGCTACGGTTGAAGCAGTCCGGGCTTGTCTCCGCAGCACATGGAGTCGGGAACTCAATCGCCCGTGGTCCTCCGACATCCCGGAGAAAAACAGGTTCACGCTGGTGCGGACCGTAGTCTGGTATCTCGACCAGTTCAAGGATGACCCGCTGAAAACAATCATCCTCGCCAACGGCAAGCCCGCGGTGGAGTTGTCGTTCCGCTTTGAGGTTCCGGGGATGACTGCCCCGACCGGGGAGCAGATCCTCCTGACAGGTCACCTCGACCGGGTCGCTTCGATGGGCAAGGATCTCTACATCGTTGACAGAAAAACCTCCAAGAACTCCATCGAAGGCCAGGACTACTTCGACAAGTACTCCCCCGACTCTCAGATGTCCCAGTACGATTTCGCTGGCCGGGTCATATACAACCTGCCCATTCAAGGAGTCATCATCGACGCCGCGCAGGTCCTAGTCACACTCTCTCGCTTCCGCCGAGGCATGGTCCCCCGGACTGACTCCTTGCGCCGGGAGTACTTCCAAACAACCAAGCACTTCATCCGTCAGGCCTTCACCTATTCCGAGATGAATTGGTGGCCCATGAACTATCAGTCCTGTGGACTATACGGGGGCTGTGTGTTCCGCAAGATCTGCGGAAAGTCCCCCGAGGTCCGGGACTCATGGCTATCAGCTACCTTTAAGAAACGGGTCTGGGACCCATTGAAAGTCAGAGGTGACATCTAGTGCCAACGCTCGCAAGCCACCAGTCGAACACAACCACTAAGCTGCTGTTGCTTGGCGACAGCGGAACGGGTAAGACCGGGGCCACAGCCTCGCTTATCATGGCAGGGTACAACCTGAAGATACTCGACTTCGACAACGGGCTCGACATCCTAGTCGGAGTCCTCCGGGACAAAGCTAAGGGCGACAAGAAGCTGCTTGACGGGTGGCTAGGTCAAGTCTCATACCTCACCCTGACAGATCGGATGAAGGCCATCAACAACAGGCTCGCCCCGATCCAAGCTGTCGCATGGCAGAACGCCGTCAATGCCCTGTCGAAGTGGCCAGATGGTGGAAGCCTAGAGACTTGGGGACCGAAGGACATTCTCGTAGTCGATAGCCTCACGTTCGCGGGGAAGGCAGCCATGAGGTTCATCGCCCAACTCAATGGCCGCCTCGGAGTGGCCCCGCAGATACAAGATTACTGGGACGCACAGCGCCTGATCGACAGCTTGTGCGCCACCCTCTACGACGAGTCAGTTAAGTGCAACGTGATTGTCCTCTCGCACATCCGCGAGGTCGGCAAGTCCGAGCAAAAAGTAATCAAGGACCGGCAAGGCAACGAGAAGATAATGACCGTCACTGAAGAAGGGTCAAAGAAGGGCTTCGCGGAAACAGGTACCGGCAACGCGCTCAGCCCCACCATTGGTAGATACTTCAACGCTGTCCTCAGCGTTAACCTAATCGGCAGTGGTATGTCCATCCGACGAGAGATCGTCACTCAACCGTTGGACAACCTCGGCCTCAAGAACCCGGCTCCCGGTTTCGTCAAGAGAACCTATCCTCTTGACTCCGGGTTAGCCGAGTACTTCGCCGCAGTTCGTGGCGAATCCGCTGGGAAACCAGCTTCATCTGGAGCACTCGCATGACCGTAAACTTTCAATCACTACTCTCAAAACCTATGGACTCAGTCAAGCGCCCGACAGCAAAACCCGCAGGGACTTACTTCGGACGTATCGTAGGCTACAAGTTCGACGAGTCCAAACAGAAAAAGACCCCGCTCGTGAAGTTCGAGATCGGGGACATGCAGCCGGGACCGGACATTGATGCCGCCCAGCTGGTCGATGCCGAGGGTCAGCCCCTCGACCTCACCAAGTGGAAGCCGTCCACAGACTTCTACTTGACCGATGACTCCATGTACCGGCTCAAGGATTTCCTTGATTCCCTCGGCGTCTCAATCGAAGGCCGTTCCTTCGGCGAGGCTATCCCGGAAGTCAAGGGCCGGCCCGTGCAGATGACTGTTACCATGACCCCTTCCGATAAGGAAGAGGGCGTGTTCTACAACAACATCAGCCAGATCAGCGGCCCGGCTGAAGCCTAGTCGCTGCGTAGCCCCCCGGCAGTTCCGCGTCACCGGGGGGCTACACCTTTCCACAGGGGGACCCTGCCGTGACTATCACAAACAAGTACAAACGCCTGAAATTAGCTCAGATCACCGTAGCCCCTGACAGACAGCGGAGAAAAGTCAACGTCGAGGACTTGCTCCCGTCGATCAAACTCCGGGGGGTAGTCCAGCCCATCATCGTCGAGGCCCAGGAAGGTGGATCGTACCTGCTGATTGCAGGGGAGCGCCGCTACCGAGCCTCCGAAGCCCTTACCTTGCCCGACATCCCTTGCCGCATGGTCGAGGACCTATCCGAAACCGAACGCCAGATCCTCGAACTTGAGGAGAACGTCAAGCGACATGACTTGACATGGCAGGAGGAGGTCGCCGCGGTCAAGCGCATCCACCAGTTGTATGTCCGATCTGAGTCGGGCTGGACTCAACAGTCCACCGCCGAGTCCATCGGGATGCAAGGTGGTCTATTGAGCATCATGCTGAAAGTCGCGGAAGCGGTCGAACTCAAAGACCCTATGATCCTCGCCGCGACTGGCTACCGCCCAGCCTACAACATCATCGCCCGGCGGGAGGGCCGTCTAGCTGACGACGCCATGAATGACCTGATGGCACCCGAGATAGTCGAAGCCCCGCTGCAACCAGCAGCCCCCAGCATGACCATGGTGTCAGGGGTTAAGCCAACCGCGAAGCCTGTTCCGAAGCAACCCGAGTCTATCCTATCCGAGAACTTCATGGCATGGGTGAACTCATACACCGGCCAGCCCTTCTCATTCATCCACTGTGATCTCCCCTACGGGATCGGCCTCGACAAGTCCGAGCAGGCTGGCTCCGCAGCGCACGGCGGCTATGCAGACAGCGACCTATGTACCAGCCTCGCCCATAACCTAGATAAACTCATGACCCAGTCCGGGCACCTGATGTTCTGGTTGTCGTCCCGAGTGGACCGCCAATGGCAGACCATGGAGTTCTTCCGAGAACGCGCCCCGTCACTGACGTTCATCCCAGTCCCACTGACTTGGATGAAAACTGACAACAAGGGTATCCTCCCTGATCCGAAGCGAGGCCCCCGTCAAATCACCGAGACTGCGTTGATGGCCAGCCGTGGGGATCGCCATATCATCCGAGCGGTGTCCAATGCTTACGGTGCTCCGACCACGAAGGAGAACCACCAGTCCGAGAAACCGGAGCCAATGCTACGGCACTTCTTCCAGATGTTCGTGGACGAGAACACCCGGATGTTCGACCCTACCTGCGGGTCAGGCTCGGCGCTTCGAGCGGCTGAGTCCCTCGGAGCTAAGCAAGTCCTCGGACTGGAAATCAACCCCGACTACGCAGAGGCTGCCCGGATTGCTCTGCGAAAATCCCGTAACCTCCGAGCATTGGAGAAGAAGTCATGAGACTAAAAGCCAAGCGCAAGTACACCAAACACATCAAGCCAACGGTGGAAGAACCACTCCTGAAAGCAATCGACATGCAGGTCGGCGGCGAGCACTACATGAACATGGCCCTGCAACCGATTGAGTTCATCCTCCATAACGACATGGGCTACATCGAGGGCCGAGTCGTCGAGTACATGGCTCGATGGAAAGCCAAGGGCGGCATCGTGGACCTCCACAAGTCCCGACACCTGCTCGACATCGCAATTGAGTTCTACGAAGAACGGGCCACTGAAGAAGATGAGTGATCGGGAGAGCCTGCTCAATCCATGTATCAAGTCCATTGGTCCGAGCAAAGCCCGGATCATGCTGCTGGGTGAAGCGCCCGGCAAGGACGAGGAATTGACAGGTATCCCATTCGTCGGATACTCGGGGCAGGAGTTAGACCGGATGCTTGAAGAGGCCGGTATCTCCCGCTCCGAGTGTTACCTCACGAACGTCCTCTGGACCCGGCCACCTGACAACAAACTTCAGGAGAAGTTCTGTGTCAAGAAGAAAGAGTGTGGCCATCAGTTGCCTCCATTATCGCAGGGCCGGTATCTCCACCCAGATCTACTTCCCGAACTCGACCGACTTCGGCAGGAGATTCTATCGGTCCAGCCTAACCTTATCGTGGCCCTCGGTAATACTGCGCTGTGGGCCACTCTTGGAGTGTCTGGTATTACGAAGCTTAGAGGCACGGTCGCCCTGTCCCCTTACGGCTATGGCAAAGTTCTACCTACCTACCACCCAGCAGCTCTCCGCGATTGGAGTCTCCGACCTATCATTGTAGCTGACCTCATGAAGGCGAGGAGAGAATCTCTCTTTCCCGAGATCCGCCGTCCCGCGAGGTTCGTCCACATCAACCCTACAATTGAGGAAGTCAGAGCCTGGGCACCCACGGCTAAAAGTGCGCGACTGCTGAGCATCGACACCGAGACCCGGCAGAAGTTGATCTCGTGTATCTCCTTCAGCGCCGACCCCGATCATGCCTTTGTGATCCCATTCCTAGCGTGGCGGAAACCCAATCACTCCTACTGGAGTGTCGAGGAAGAAGTCGAAGTCCGCAAGATCATGCAATCCGTACTCGCATCGCCCGTTCCGAAGCTTTTCCAGAACGGCCTCTACGACATCCAGTACCTACTACGGGAGAGGTTCAAACTATGGAATATCTCCGAAGATACAATGCTAATCCAGCACGCACTGTACCCGGAAATGCCCAAATCCCTAGGATTTCTAGGCAGCATCCACACCAACGAAGCAGCCTGGAAACTGATGCGGACTCGGGGCGAGGACAAACTCAAATTGGAGGAATCAGAATGAACTTGAAAGACTTCTTAACCCCCGGAGGTATCATCCGACTGGGGAGGCGCAAGGTCATCATCGAGTCTCCATTCCACGGGGAGACCAAAGAGGACATAGCTGCCAACGTTGCATACGCTCGGAGTTGTTGTGCCCACTCATTCGGTCAGGGAGAGGACCCATTCGCGAGTCATCTGTTCTATCCCCAGTTCCTGCTCGACTCCGACCCTGAACTCCGCCAGCTCGGCATAGCCCTAGGCTATGACAAATGGCACACCGCTGATGAGGTCGTGTTCTATGTGGACCGGGGGTTCAGCCCCGGCATGAAGAACGCCCTCGTCAAAGCCGCATCCGAGAAGAAACTCTTTAGCATACGGACACTTCCAGTTGCCAATAATCGAGACGTCCAACCTAAAGCCTGACGACCTCAACCCTGACGACAGACTCCAGGTCTATTGCGGCCTTGATACCTGCGTCACCCTTGAAGTCCACGGCCAGATCGAGCGTGAACTCCGGGAGTCCAACGATCCGGGGCCAGCGCTGGTGTATCAATTCGAGCGGGGTATGCAGGCCCCAGCTCTCGACCTGATGACTCGGGGGTTCCGGGTCGATCCTTACGAGCGCAGGGCCGCCATAGAGTCCCTGCAAAAGCGGTTGCTGAGGGTGAATTCAATACTGCAGAAATACGCCCAGGCGGTGTGGAAGCAGCCACTTAATCCTAACAGCCCCGCCCAACTCAAGGCTTTTTTCTACGGCCCGGCGGGACTAGGACTCCCCGAGGTTTATCTCAACTTCAAGGGCGTCCGCCGGGTCTCAACCAATCGGGAGGCTATGGAGAAGCTGCTAGCTTACTTCTATGCCATCCCTATCATCAACGCGGTCCTAGCCGCGAAGGACATCAGCAAAAAAATCTCCGTCCTTCAATCCGAGGTTGACCCCGATGGCAGACTCCGAACATCCTACAATGTGGCAGGTACTGAAACAGGGCGGTGGTCCTCAAGTGGGAACGTTTGGGGCGGAGGTACTAATCTCCAGAATATCACCGCTGAACTCCGACGGGTATTCATCGCTGACCCAGGGTTCAAGCTATGCAATCTTGATCTGCAACAGGCCGAAAGTTGGATTGTTGGTCTGCTCGTGTGGCAGGCCGTGGGCGATCCAAGCTACCTCGTGGCCTGCGAGTCCGGCGACCTTCACACTACTGTCGCTAAGCTCGTCTGGCCGGATATAGTCAAACCCTCACCAGGAGTCCCCGATGTCAAGTCCGCTGCAGAGCAAGTTTTCTATCGTCAATTCACATACCGAGACATGGCTAAGCGAGGAGGCCATGCTACGAACTATTATGGGACGGCAAGAACAGTGGCCCGTCACCTTAAGGTTGACGAGCGAGTTATCGCTGATTTTCAAGGGGCATACTTTAGGGCTTTCCCCGGCATCCCGCAGTGGCATGGTTGGACTTCTCGTGAAATCGGGCTCAACCAGTGTCTTACAACCCCCTTGGGCCGGCGTAGACATTTCTTTGGACGCCCTGGAGATGACGCAACACTTCGAGAAGCAATCGCGTATAGCCCTCAATCAACTGTTGGAGACCTACTCAACACGGCCCTCTGGCGGGTCTGGCGGTGGCTCCCCGAAGTGAAGCTACTGGCGCAGGTCCACGACTCGATTGTGTTTCAGTACCCGGAAGGCCACGAGGAGCTGCTGGTGAAGGCGATGGAGCTGTGTAGCATCCCCATTACTGCCGCCGGTCGTACCATCCTCATCCCCAACGAGTGCAAGATCGGGTGGAACTGGGCCGACTCCACAATCAGAACCTCCCGTGGGCAGACTATCAAGAACCCCAACGGACTCGTTAAATGGAAGCCCGGTACTGCTGATGTCCGAACCCGAGTCTCAGGACTGGATCGAGTTATTTCTGACGGCAACTGAAGGCATACCCTCACCGCCGATCTTCAGACTCTGGTCTGCGATTGCTGCGGTTGGTGGTGCCCTCGAACGCCGTGTGTGGCTCGAGTCCGCACAGGGGAAACTGTATCCGAACCTCTATATCATGCTGATTAGCAACCCCGGCGTGGGCAAGACCCAAGCCATCAGCCGAGTCGACACACTCTGGAGACAAACCCGTGAACTCAAAGTTGCCCCTCATGATGTCACGAAAGCTGCTTTCATTGACGCGCTTAAAAACGCTGCTAGACGAATCATCAAATCTGAGTCCGCGATCATCGAGTACCATACGCTCTTGGTGGCAGCGGATGAACTTGGAGTCTTCATTCCCGCCTACGATCTCGACTTTCTATCGTCCCTCAACCGGATATACGATAATCCTGACGTACACCAGCAGAACCGGCGCGGGTTTGGCGACGAACAGATTGATATTATCAACCCGCAGCTTACAATCTTGGGAGGAGTCCAGCCCGCCTATCTCGCACAACTCCTTCCTGAGGCAGCGTGGGGTCAGGGATTTATGAGCCGGATGCTGATGGTGTATTCGGCCCTCCCGGTCAAGACCAAACTCTTCGAGCGAGCGGCATTTGATCGGTACACAAGGCTTCATGTGCCGCTGCTCCTGGGGATGAAGGCCATGCTCAAACGCTTCGGGGCTATGCCATTCTCCCCCGAGGCCGAGACTCAGATCGAGCTATGGTACGGCACGGGGATGGAACCAGTCCCCACACATTCCCGACTCGAGCATTACATATCGAGGAGGGTGATCCACGTACTCAAGCTGTCGCTAATTTCCGCTGTCTCCGCCGGTCGGCAGACCATTGAAATGATAGACTTCGAACGTGCCCGTCACTGGCTGCTCGAAGCCGAGCGCATAATGCCCGACATCTTCCGCGAAATGGTCCAGCGCTCCGATGCGCAGGTCATTCAAGAAATGCACTTCTTCGCATGGCAACTCTGGATAACAAGCAAGGCTCCCATACATGAAAGCCGTCTCATTCATTTCCTGCAAAATCGTGTCCCAAGTGAAAAGATCCACCGAGTCATCGAGATCGCCGAGAAAGCCGGTATCTTCGAGAAAATCGCCGGGACCAACTCGTATCGGCCCCGGCCAAAGACAGAGCACGGGATGGAGTAACTGATCCCCCCGCTTTGATTATCAAATGTCCCGTCCAGTTACCCCCGGATGGGAGGCCCGAACACCTGCCAAGCTACGAGGGTCAGCAGGATGAACACAAGCATCCAGTTCCCATACGCCCACGGGCCTCCGACGTAGCCGAAGTGTACCGCGATCATGAATACTACCGTGATCAGCCAGATCACCCAAAAGGCGAGTCCTAGTGACATGTCATTTCCCTCTTGTTATAGCATGAGCGAGGATGTGGATACGCCTGACGTTGAACCACACCGGAGTTGCCGTCTCCCGTTGGTACTGGGAAGGCGGGTTGATCTTGTTGATAGCGTAGAGGAGTCCCGCGACGCCGGGCTGAGTATCCCAGTGGTCCTCGTCGAACTCCCCATCAGCGACGTACTTCCCAGGCTCTTGGATATTGGTGAGAGCCCACAGGTACGGCGAGGGAAGGCCCTTGTTGTGGTAGCCCGTGCCGTTGTAGGCCTCGGCATTGAAGAGCATCTTCTCCAAGCGCCAGTCAATGATCTGATCCATACCATCATAGGTCAGAGCATCAATGGCTCCTTCCTCCCAGCTGCTGAACGGACCCCTTCCCGCCGGCACGAGGGTGGTGACCTGATCCAGCGGCTGACCATTGCCCAGATACGTGTCCCAGTCGAAGCTGGCCTCTCGCATGTGGAGTCCGGCAATCAGCATCCAGGGTACATTCGTGTCCAGCTCCACCCCTAGGTAGCGCCGCTTGTTGTAGATAGCCTCCTCAGCGAGTGCCCTGTACAGGTCGGCGGCCTCTTGGTTCATGGCCTCCATGGCATTCCACTGAGCTGCATATTCCGGCCACTTGGTCCCATAGGAGAAGCTCATCACTTGTTCCTCTCGTCTATGCAATCTTTCAACAGCGCATGAAACGACGCCTCTCTCGTTCGGGCGTTCGAGGCAATCTCATGGGTAGTCCAAGCCGTTGCCACGAGAAACACACAGTTCAGCGCCAACAGCGTCAACGCTATCGGATGGTCCCGAAGGCTGTGAGAGATCGTCGAGACTATCTTGTTGACCATCACTCATCTTTCGTGGCGTTGATCGCTGAGATATACGACCCGAGATCCTGCGGGCGCATCTGCCTCTCGACGACATCCTTCCTCGACTTGTCCATAATAGCCATGGCGGACTTAATGACACTCGAAGCATCCAGCCCCCACACCATGGCCTGTCTCATGATGAGTCCCAGCTGCTCCCCATTCCCGATGGTCTGTGCGTGGGCCCAGGCCTTACCGAGGTCATTCACTCGCCCGCGGAGTTTCTCCTGCGAGGAATAGAGTTCCTGGGAAATGGCTTGCCCGCGGTCCAGTTCAACAGGGTGGAACCCAAAGCTGTAGAGGACCCGATGGGCCGGGCTGACGTCTTTGGCTATCGGATACCCCGAAGCCGCAGAGGTAATATCCCCGTTCTGGTTGATCGTGGCGAAGGTCTTATGGATAGTCGTCGGCGCAAAGGCTTGGATCAACATATCCCGGACCTGCTGATTGTGGGCCGGGTGCTCGCCGGTGGCTTGCCAGTTATCAAAGGCCCCGCCGACCGCCTGGCCGAGCTTCTTCATTCTGTCCCAAGTCACGACGCTGAACATAGTGCTCGCGTCCCGGACTGGATTGGCGAGGGGGGAGTTGACCTGACTGTAGAGACTGATCCCAGTTGTCGCGGCTGGCAGCCCCAACATGATCGCGTCTCCCCCCTCACCAAACTGATCGTAGGACCATTGCAAGAGGG
>Ga0208454_1000658_pt1 | contig 18178 bp, 22 predicted proteins | sample EasRivMeERMZT100_FD_187530 | JGI IMG/M metagenome (GOLD analysis project Ga0208454, IMG submission 187530) | Soil microbial communities from meander-bound floodplain in the East River, Colorado, USA - East River MetaG ERMZT100 (SPAdes) (version 2) | ecosystem: Environmental > Terrestrial > Soil...
ACCCTAGTGCGCGCAACATCCGCACACCGCCGATCCCGAGAATGACCTCCTGGCAGAGCCGATAGTAGGCGTCGCCGCCGTACAGGTAATGCGTGAGCGTGCGGTCCCAAGTGGAGTTCTCCGGCAGGTCGGCGTCGAGCAGGAAGACAGGCACTGTGAAGTCTGAAACCCCCGTCACTTCATACTTCCACGTGCGAAGATGAACGACCCGGCCCTCGACATTGACTGTGACCCGTTCAGGTCGCTCTTCAAGAAATTGCTCGACCTTCCACTCTGATGGCTCTTCGCGCTGCCAGCCACTGGCGTCAAGCCGCTGCGAAAGATAACCCTTCCGATGCAGCAGCGAGACGCCGACCATCGGCACACTCAGGTCTGCTGCCGAGCGAATCGTGTCACCCGCCAGCACGCCTAGGCCGCCAGCGTATGTTGGCATTGCCAGGTCCAGCGCAATTTCCATGGAGAAGTAGGCGATTGACCGCTCATTCATCGTATTAAATCTGGACCTTGGACAAACGATAAGCACCCCGCGAATTGGCGTTTACTTGCCGGAATTTGGCGCAACGTGCATCGAGCAAAAGAATGCTTGTCATTGGCAGTCTATGCAAAGCCACACATTGAGACGATGAAATGAATCATCGCGACGGACATGAACGAACTTTAATCTCTTATTCATCGTGAATTGATCTGAGTTCCCGGTCCGTAGTCGTGAGAACACTTCCGATTCCTGGAATTCAAGCGATCAAAGCGGAGATTTTTTGATGCAGGCAATTTGCCGTAGCGTCGAAGTCTTATGAAACGCTGCCTGCTGCTCGTCGTGATCTGGATCGGAGGGCTTTACTTTTCAACGGCGGCAGATCAGGGGAAAAAGTATTATGTCCAGTTCATTCAAGGTTCGAACGACGAGAAGCCGCCCACGGCCACTGCCAAGGCCATTGGTCCCAAACTGAGCCGAAAACTACATCCAGTTTTCCGTTGGAAACATTATTGGGAATTGGATCGGCAGGAAGTCATAGCGGAGGCGCATCAAGTGAACAGAATTCGGCTGAATGCCCAACGCTCGCTGGAAATCGAACCGGTCGGTGACACGACTCTCGAACTGCGACTTTACCGCGAGAAAAGGCTGGTGCGAAAGGCTCGTCATCAGCCGCAGGACAAAATGGCGATCATGGGTGGCGAGCAAAGCCCAGATAATGCGTGGTTCGTGGTGGTGAGATCCGAAAAGCCTCGCTAGTCGTTTTGTCCACTGTCACCGCGTCTTCACGGCTTGGGTCGAACGTAAGCGCAGGAATTTGGAATGGCACAAATGACCATATCGGATTCTATCGAAGCTTCACGCGTATGCCGTCCTGAATCTTGTCGCTGGGGTGGACAATCACCTCGGCGTTCTCCGTCAAGCCCTCGACAACTTTGGCTTCGAGATCATTGCGATGGCCGATGGTCACGCGATGCAAGCGGGCCTTGTTGTTTTTGACGGCGAAGACGGCCCAATCAGCATCTTCGCGGAAGAGCGCGCCGCTGGGGACCTTCAACACGTTCGCCCCTTCCCAAACGACGATGCGGGCTTCCACACGATAGGCATCACCGAGCGAACCGCGCTTTTCAGGCGGCTCGGCGAAATCGACAATCACATTGACGCGCTGTTCTTCGACGCCGAGCGCCGAGATCTTCAAGAAGCCGGCCGGTTCGACCACGCGCACGCGACCGAGCAAAGGCACATCGCCGCCCCAATGTTCGAGGAAAACTTTCGCGCCGGGTCTAATTTTTACGGCGTCGGCGGAGAGCACGTCGACTTCGACTTCGAGATCGCCGGGGTCGCCCAGTTCGAGCAGGGGCGCGCCGGCGGGAACTACCATCGAGCTTTCCTGGAAGACGCGCAGCACCCGACCGTTGATGGGCGAGAAGATCGGAAAATGCCACGCGTCCGCGCTGGTGGGGCTTTCTAGATTTGTGCGCAACAGCGCGGCTTTGGCGAGTTCCAGTTCGTAGTCGGCGATTTGCACGGCGAACTGCGCGGACTTCAGTTCCTCCGCCGTGGTGCGTTCCTCCAAGCGGCAGTGAGATCTGACGCCCATCGGCGTCGAGCAGGCGAAATAATCGCTGGCTCGGCGGCAGGCCCATCACTGCAAGTCGCCGCGAGCGGTGGCCGAAGCGCAGGCGCACAGGCACACTACGAAAGCCTTCAACTGCCATCACACCCGGCATGGCGCTCAACTCGTGCAGCACAGTCGAAGCGATCGGTTCGACGAACGCGAGGTTCATATCGTGGCGTTGCGTCTGGAAGAATTGAAAATCCAGCGCATGACTCACGATGTCGCGAGCGAAGCTGCCCAGCACGAGGATCGCGATGGCGAGCGCGATCCCCACCGTGGAGAGCGCAGCTTTGAACGGCTTGCGTTCAAGCTGGCGGAGAATCATGCGCGCGACCTGCGAGAAGAAGCGTTGCAACCCGGCGCGTTCCACCAGCGTAGGCTGATAATCTGCCGGCGGCTCGGGGCGCATTGCTTCAGCGGGCGGCAGACTCATCGCCCGCCGCAACGCGCCCAGCACACCCAGCAGCGAAGCGCCCGCAGCGATGAGCATGGCGAAGAACACGACGCCGAGGTCGAGTTGAAAGTTCAGTTCGGGAAAGCGGAAGTAGCGTGCATAGACATGGGCCAGGCTGCGCCCCAGCCACGCGCCGACGCCGGTTCCGAGAGTCGCGCCGACAACGACCATCAGGAGCACAAGTTTGAGGTAATGAGTGCCGACCTCGCCACGCGTGTAGCCAAAAGCCTTGAGCACGGCGATTTGTTGGCGTTGCGTTTGAATGAGCAGGCTGATGACGACATGGAGCAGAAACGCGGTGACTGAGAGGAAGATGAGCGACGGTATCGACGCCGGTGGGCAAGCTGGTCCTCACGCGCATGGGCGCCATGGCCGCCGTAAGGTTCAGTCAAGGTATCAAGGCGGCGCAACACTTCGGGACCCGACGCGCCACGCGGTAATGTTAGCGCCACGTCATTGAAGGCACCTTCCATGTCGTAAGCTGCGGCCAACTCGGTATAGCCCATCCAGAAGACACCGGAGCGTTTGTCGTCGGGAAGAATCTCGGACGGACGTACCTGATAAATGTACTCCGGCGATAGGGCGATGCCGGTGAAGCGCAGGGTTTGCAGGCGTCCGTTGATAATGGCGCGGACGGTGTCGCCGGGCTTGAAGCCGTGGGCCGCAGCGAACGCTTCGTTCACGAGCACCTCGCCGGAGCGTCCCGGTTCCGGATACCGGCCGCGGCGCAAGTGCGGCGCGTTCAAGGCCGACCCCGAACGCTCACGAATCGAGACGAGCCGGCCCACGGCGGGTTCCGCGAGTCCCGGCACATCGAGCGTTACGTCCACCACGACGCGCGTCTGCACCGCTGCGACTCCGGGAATCTCCGCGATCCGGTCTGCGAGTGAGTTCGGGGCCCGCTTTAGGTGGGTGAAGACGTGGGCGAAACGGTTGCGCTCGTAATAACGCTCCCGCGCCTCGCGCAGAGAAGTTACGGTGCATCGCGACATCACGAACGTTGCGACGCCGCTGGCCATGACGAGCGCGATCGCCAGCGCCTGGGTTTTCATTCCCCAGAGGTCGCGGAGCAATTTGCGGTTGAGCGCGGTCATGACGGTTCACCATTCCAGTTGCGAGGCGGGCAATTTGCGGTCGTTGCGCCGAACGTTCACGATGCGGCCATCCGAAAGCGAAACCACGCGGTCCGCCATCAAGGCGATGACGGCGTTGTGCGTGATGACTGCGGTCGTAGTCCCGAGTTCGCGGTTGATGCGGGCGATGGCTTCGAGCACAAACACGCCGGTGGCGCGATCAAGCGCGCCGGTGGGCTCATCGCACAGCAGGACTTCGGGGCGTTTGGCGATGGAACGCGCAATGGCTACGCGCTGCTGTTCGCCGCCGGACATTTGCGATGGAAATGGTCCATGCGCCCGCCCAGGCTGACAAGTTCGAGCGCCCCTTCCGGCGTCAATGGGTGACGCGAAATTTCCGTGACCAGGGCGACGTTCTCGCGAGCGGTCAGGCTGGGAATCAGGTTGTAGAACTGAAAAACAAACCCGACATGTTCGCGCCGGTAATGCGTCAGCGCCGCGTCGTCATACTTTGTCAAGTCATGGTCGCGATACCGCACCGTGCCGCTGGTCGGCACATCGAGTCCGCCAAGAATATTCAGCAACGTGGATTTGCCGGAACCCGACGGGCCGAGGAGCACCACGAACTCACCTTGAAACAGATCCAGATCCACGCCGCGCAATGCATGCACCTGGACCTCTCCCATTTGATAGACTTTGGTGATGCCGCGGGCTTCGAAAACGGCCTCGCATTTCTGCGGCAAGGGGGCAATCGGAACTTCCAGCTTCATATCTCACAAGCCTCTTTCGCTGGTGAATCGAGGGATCTGTTGTGGACGAGCGCAAGCTGCTTGTTGAACTCTTGTCCGTAGATGTCCAGCAGCGTTAAGAACAGCGCCGCAATGACCGGTCCGACGATGAAGCCCATCACGCCGAAGACTCCAATCCCTCCGAGCATCGAAAAGAACACCAGCAACTCGTGCATGCTGGAGTCGCGCCCAATCAAGACCGGTTCGAGGATGTTATCGATGCTTCCAATGACAACGACTGCGACCAGAAAAAGAGTAATACCCTGCCAGACTTGGCCGGTTAACATCAGGATGAGCGCCGCCGGACACATGATCACCCACGCGCCTACAACCGGCAGGATGGAAAGAAAAACCATGACGACACCCCACAGCGCGGGCGCTTCGATGCCGAAGGCCCAGAACGTCAATCCGCCCAGAACGCCTTTGATGAGCGCCACGAGTAGCGTGCCTTTGATGGTCGCGCGCGAGACAGTGAGGAAGCGGCGGATGACTTCGTCCTCATAGCGGGCCGCCAACGGACTAAAATATTTCAGCCTGGCTAAAAGGATCGGGCCATCGCGGAAGAAGTAAAACATCGTGAAGAACGTAACGAAGATAATGGAAAGCAGCTCGAATGCTTCGCGAGAGGCGAGATTGACCGCGCTTGCCAGCAACTCCGCTGCTTTCTTCGCGACGTGTTCGACTGTTGATTGGAGAGGAAGTTTTTCAAGATGGAGCCGCCGTACTAGGGGATGGTTCTGCGCCTTTTGTCGGAGATCACCACTGAAAATCGCCTGTACTTTGGACTCGGACGTTTGATAGAAACGGATCGCTTCCCTCGCGACCAGATTGGCGACCGCATAGGCGGGGAGCAGCAGTCCCAGCGACAGCGCCACGCAGCAGATGAAAGCGCTCAGGGCCTTTCGCCCGCCTGCTATCTGCAATACGCGTGCATAGAATGGATAGAATAAACCGGCGAATACCGCAGCGAGAATCACCGGAACCAGGAACACCTTCACCATGTTCAAGAATGCAATTCCGGCACCGAGGACGAGCAGCAACAGGGAATAACGCGCAAACTTCTCAGCGCGCAATCGGAGTCTTAGCACCTGTGCCGGACTAGCTCTTTCAGACAGAGCGTCACCAGAAAGCCGATCGGCGCTCGCAGGTGTAACCATCGAGTTATCCTGTCTGGCCTCGCGATCCGGTTCGACGCCGGTGGGCTGGTTAGTGGCAGGCATAATTCAGATCAGAACTTCCCGCACATCGCGGCGCGGCGTCGGTTTCACTTCTGGCCCATATCCCATCCGCAGAAAGAGCTGGGGAAAGCCGGACAACCCGAGCGCTTCGCGAAACTGCGGACGCAATTCTTCCACTTCGATCGGCTGGTTTAGAAAAGATGCTGAGACTCCGCTGGCGCAGGCAAGCAGGAGCACGCGTGCCAGCGCCTGGCCGACCAACAGCCAATCAGATGGCGTGTCGGTTTCCGTGGTAAGCACCCCGAGCGCAGGCGATCCCTCAACGAGTTTCCGGTTGTGCGCGGCGATGCCTTTGCCGAGGTCGAATGTGCGGACAGCAGCGGCGTAGGCTGGTGTGGCAAAGTCCAGAAGTTCCTTCAACCCTTGGGCGTAGCCGGGAATACCATCACGTGTGGCGCTGCGCCCCGAATGAATCCATGCCGCCAGTTCACGACGAAACGAGCGGTCCGCCATTTGCGCTCGATCCGCATGCCACACCAACTCGACGGCACGCCGCTTTAATTTTTCATCGCTAATTAGAGTGAAGACCGCGCCTTCTTTGTCGGCAGCGGTTCGTAATGATGCCAGCAGATGATCAGGAACTGGTCGTGATTCAAACGGATGCCGATTGGTATGTCGGCGCGGAATGGCGTGGAACATAGCCCTTTCATCCGATTCCAATGCGCGCGGGATTCCCACTTCGGTCACAGCAAGGAGGTCGGGATCGGTGCCCTCCGGGAAGAGAAACACCTGGTCATTGTGGCCGAAGTAGCGAATGGCCAACCGCAAATGGAACAGTGCGGCGCCACAACTGATGATCAGCTCCCGGTCGTGCGGATCGACGATGGGCAAGGCGCGTGTCCGGTCCGCGTACAATCTGAGTTCATCGAGGCCGAGTTTGAATCGCCATGGCTGAGAGTTGTGGCTGGAAGGCGCCAGCACGGCGTAATTGAGGCAGAAGCTCAGTTTCTCCCATGTCTCGGCGGAGAATGGATAGTCCGACTCGCTGACGTTCCAGGGAGCGAGCGGGTCATAGGGCGTGGCGTTCTGCAACTTCATCATAACTATGATCCGCTCACTACAGGGCTCTTGCTTCACCGGCATTGCTAATGACCAGCCATTTCTTGCTCCGCCTTAACAGGTGAACGTGCGCAGTGTCCCGGAAACACAGGCGAGCATCGGCCGTTGCCCGCAGCTTCAGTCTGAGGTCGGAGCGCTGCGCATGGAGCAAAAAACGTTCAGCCATTCCCAAGTCGCGTGTAGGCGCACGTCCACTTGCTCCGCAAATTAAAGGAGAGACAGAGATGTATGAAGCGAATAACCGAAAGAGCCGTTAAAACCGTGAAGAGGACGCCGACCATAGTTTGCGCGAATGAAACGACTAGTCGCGGCAAAGTTGCACCGTCGTTGCAAATCACATCGATCCTGGTGCCTACCGACCTTTCCAGCGAGTCGAAGAGGGCTCTTCATTACGCACTGTCATTTGCGAAAGAATTCGGCGCTTCTGTCACATTGCTCCACGTCGTCCACGCCAAGTGCACCGCCCTGGGACGAGCCAGTGATCTTGCGCTCGAAGATGAGTTGCGGCGCGGCGGCGCCAGTCAACTGAACGCATTAGCCCATAGATTTCTCGGAGACGAAGTGCCATGCGACCTGTTGGTGCGCATCGGCAATCCGGCCGCAGAGATTGTAAGTGTCGCCCGGGGACTAAAGTCTGATCTGATTGTTATTTCGACGCACGGGCGAACCGGACTGAAGCATTTATTGCTCGGCAGCGTGGCGGAGACTGTTTTGCGCCACGCACCTTGTCCAGTGCTCATAGTTCGCAGCCGACAGCCTGAGTTTCATGAATCCCAAAGTCACATTGCAGTCAAGGAATGGTCAGCAATTCCCAAGCCTTGTGTAGGCACGTACGCAAACCCATCTGAACTTGGTGCAGAAACGAAAAACTGAGTTATGAAAGCGAAAATTCAAAAACCAACAGCAAAGCGGGCTATCACGCCCCTGAAACAAAGAGCCTCCGCCCGCGCCAACATTTCCGCAGCGAGAATCGAACCTGCGCCCTCACTGCTTCAAATCAAATCCATCCTGGTGCCCATCGATTTCTCCCCGCAGTCGGAGAAAGCGCTGGCCTACGCCGTGGCCTTTGCGCGGCAGTTTGGTGCCAAGCTGACTGTGCTGAACGTCGTTGAGCCGGTGGCCACACCGGACTTTGCCAAGTCATTCCCGCTGGCGATGGAGAACGACAAGGCGATGGCGGAGTCGAAACGTCACTTGGAACGCGTCGTTCGGGACCTGGAGATTGAACCAGCTCTAATGGAGAAGATTCTGGTCCGTTACGGCAGGTCGTTTAACGAAATCGCAGACGCGGCCCGCATGCTCAAAGCAAACCTCATTATCATTTCTACACACGGCTACACCGGATTGAAGCACGCGCTGCTCGGCAGCACGACTGAGCGAGTCGTGCGGCACGCGCCATGCCCAGTGTTGGTCGTCCGCGAACAAGAGCAAGAGTTTGTCTGAATCCGATCCAAACGACAGCAAAAGGAAAAGCCATGAAAGCAAAACCAACGAATCATCCAGGTGAAGTGATACTGGAATTGGACCGCCGCGATGAACCGTTAATGGCTGCTGCAAGCATAGTAAAGTCGCCATTCAGGTTAAAAAAGATTCTCGTGCCCATCGACTTCTCCGACTGCTCGAAGAAGGCGTTGCAGTATGCCGTTCCGCTGGCGAAAGAGCACAAAGCGGCCATCACACTGCTCCATGTCGTGCAGACTCTCTGCCCCACAGGCGACTTTGTGGCTGCCGATTACGCGGCGCTCCAGGCCGAGATGTGCGCGACGGGCGACAGGAACCTCGCTAAACTGGCCGTGGACGAAGTGCGCGGTGAAGTTTCGGCTGACACCATGGTGCGCACAGGCTCAGCGGCACTGGAAATCATCACGATGGCGAAGAGCTTGCCCGCCGATCTGATCGTCATATCGACCCACGGACGCACTGGCTTGAAACACGTGATCATGGGCAGCGTGGCTGAAGATGTGGTTCGCCGCGCTCCATGCCCGGTGCTTGTCGTGCGAGAGCGCGAGCATGAGTTCGTGTAGGACCACTGGGCACAAAGAAACCGATGGCCGTGAATGCAAAACCAGCTAATCGACGCGGCGAGGTCGGAAGGGGGTTGAACCTCCGCTATCAGCCAATGACGACTGCCATGGCGGGTAGTGCCATAAAATCACCCTTCACGCTCAAAAAGATTTTGGCGCCGATCGACTTCTCCGATTGCTCGAAACGAGCATTGCGATACGCGGTTGCGCTAGGGAAAAAGCACAAGGCCGCCATCACGCTGCTCTACGTTGTGCCAAGTCTGCTCCCCACAGACGATTTTTATTGTTTAGACCCCGGCTCGTATGAAGCTGACATGTGGACCGACGCCAAAAAAGCGTTGGCCCAACTTGCCTTGAACCAAGGCGGCTCAATCACCACCATGGTCCGCTCGGGTTCTCGAAACGAGATCATCAATGCGGCCAAGGAATTGGCAGCCGATCTTATCGTGATCTGTACGCACGGACGAACGGGCTTAAAACACGTGTCGATGGGAAGCGTTGCTGAATACGTTGTCCGCCACGCACCGTGTCCGGTCTTCCTCGTGCGTAAGCGCGAGCATAAGTTCATAAAACCATTCCAAACCATAACCAAAGGAAAAGCTATGAAAGCAAAACCAACCAATCACCCAGGTGAAGTCGTGCTCGAAATGAGTCGGCGCGATGAGCCATTGATGGCTGCCGCGACGATCGGCGCCGCAAAATCGCCGTTCAGCATTAAAAAGATTCTTGTGCCAATCGACTCCTCCGATTGTGCAAAGAAGGCTTTGCAGTACGCCATCCCGCTGGCGAAGGAACATAAGGCCGCCCTGACGCTCGTTTACGTGGCGCCGTCCACTTACGCGACAGGAGAATATGGCCGCTTCGATTACACCTTGTTGGAAGCAGACGTGCGCGCGGCCAGCGAAAAGGAACTTGCCAAACTGGCCGTGGACGAAATACGTGGCGAAGTTTCAGCAGACACCGTGGTCCGCATGGGGTCGCCCGCGCCCGAAATCATCGACCTCGCCAAAAAGTTGAGTGCCGATCTCATCGTCATCTCGACGCATGGGCGAACAGGCTTGAAGCACGTGTTCCTGGGCAGTGTCGCGGAGCACGTCATTCGGAACGCGCCTTGTCCGGTGCTCGTGGTGCGAGAACAGGAGCGCGATTTCATTGCTGCTTAGCCGCCAACCATGGACTTTAAAGCAATGAGTGCCGGAACTGCGATCGACGCGCAGCAGCAGACAAAGGGTACTGGTCCTCCGAGGGAAGCAGGCACAGCTTTCGGTTACCCGCGAGACTTTCTGGATAACCGCTACGTTTACGCCGTCATTTCACCCAGAGCGCGGGGATTGTCCGTCGGGATAAACATGAACCCGGACAAATTCTGCAACTTCGACTGCGCGTATTGCGAAGTGGATAGGAAGGAACGTACTCGGGAGCGGCACGTTAATCTGCGCGCAATGGCTGCTGAGCTGGAGCGTACGTTGAAGTTCGTCCACTCCGGCCAAATTCGTGAACACCCGCACTACCGCGGTGTGCCTCCAGAACTGCTCCGCCTGCAACACGTCTGTCTGAGCGGTGACGGGGAACCCACTCTTTGCCCGAACTTCGCGAGTGCTGTGGAGACAGTCATCCACGTGCGCGCACGCGGACGGTTTCCATGGTTTAAGCTTGTTCTCGTTACCAATGCCAGCGGCCTCGATCGGCCTGGAGTTGAACAGGGCTTGAGCCTCTTCACGTCGAGCGACGAAGTATGGGCCAAGCTTGAAGCCGGCACACAAGACTACATGCAACGCGTCAACAAGCCTGATTGCAGCATCGACGACATTCTCGCGAAGATCCTGCGCCTCGCCCGCAAACGGTCGGTCATTATCCAAAGTCTGTTCCCTGCTATCAATGGAGAGGCGCCGCCCCCGCAGGAAATCGAAGCCTATGTCCAGCGGCTCAAAGAACTGAAGGACGCCGGCGCACAAATTCCTTTGGTGCAGATTTACTCCGCCACGCGTCCGACGCCGCATTCCGAGTGCGGTCACTTGCCACTCCGCACGCTCTCCACAATCGCGCGGCGTGTGCGAGAGGTCGCTGGCCTCAAAGCCGAAGTATTCTGAACTCTACAAACAAAAACACCAACGAAAGGAAATCTATGGCTCGATATGTCACTTTGCTTCGTTTCACGGATCAGGGCGCCCGCAACATCAAGAAGTCCCCTTCACGTGCGCTCGTGTTCAAGAAGGCCGTTGAGAGAGCCGGGGTAAAGGTCGAACTGCAACTTTGGACCGTCGGCAAAGAGGACGGCGTGCTCATCCTCAACGGCGACGACCGAAAAGTTTTGCGTGCGCTGACCCAACTGGCCGCATTGGGCAACGTGCGCACCCGGACGATGCCAGCATTCGATGCGCGGGAGTTTAAGGCCATCGTCGGTTAACTCAAAGAGCTTCCCTCCAGCGAGGCTGTCGCTGAGTGTGGTGCCGAGTTCGCGTCAAAAGCTGACACCGAAGACGAAGCAGACGTGAAACCCTGGGCAAAGGGAGATGCCTCGAATTCAATCAAATGAAAGGACAGTTATGGCAAAACAAATCACAACGAGTAAGAAGACAACCGTCAACCAGACCTTCTCGTTCAAAGCCCCCGGCGCGATGAGCGTGATGCTGGTCGGCGATTTCACACACTGGCAGAAAAATCCCATCAGCCTCCAGAAAGGCGCGGATGGAATTTGGAAAGTCACCGTGCCGCTGGAAGCTGGGGAATATCATTATCGCTTTCTCGTCGATGGTGAGTGGCGTGATGATCCGGACTGTGCGTTGCGTGTGGCAATCCATTTGGCAGCCAGGACGCGGTGGTTAAAGTGCCGCCCAGCGCGACGCACTCGTGATCGGCCAGAAGGGCAAGAGCCAGCATGAGTCTCGGGGAAGGTGGCGGTTTTTCAGCCCTCCATCCGGCAATACAGGCCCTGCTGGCGGGATGTTTCACGTGGGCTATTACGGCCGCTGGTGCCGCGCTGGTCTTCTTCACAAAGGAAGTCAATCGCAAGCTGCTCGACGTAATGGAGGGCTTCGCTGCCGGTGTGATGATGGCCGCAAGCTATTGGTCGTTGCTGGCGCCGGCCATTGAGATGTCTGCAGGCAGGCCGCTCCCCGCCTGGGTGCCGCCGGCGGTGGGTTTTGGCCTTGGCGGCATATTCCTCGCAGCAATGGACAAGCTCCTGCCTCATCTCCATCGCGGCCTTGCGACCGAGAAGGCTGAAGGTATCAAGACAAGCTGGGACAGAAACTCCCTGCTCATCCTCGCCATCACAATGCACAATATTCCGGAAGGACTCGCGGTGGGCGTGGCGTTTGGTGCCGTAGCGGCGGGGTTGCCGGAAGCGAGTCTTTCCGCAGCCATCGCACTTGCGGTCGGCATTGGCCTGCAAAATTTCCCGGAAGGGCTTGCTATTTCTCTTCCGATGCGGCGCGAGGGCGTTTCGGTCTGGAAGAGCTTCGGCTACGGGCAGGCGTCAGCGCTGGTCGAGCCGGTCGCTGCTGTCCTTGGCGCATTGGCCGTGCTCACGGCAAAGCCGCTCTTGCCCTATGCAATGAGCTTTGCGGCCGGGGCCATGATCTTCGTCGTGGTCGAAGAACTCATTCCCGAATCACACCGTGATGAGAACCATGATCTCGCCACCTTGGGGGCACTGGCGGGCTTCACCGTGATGATGGTGTTGGATGTCGCATTCGGATGACCGCGCGGCGGGACAAAGTTTGGCAAGTTTTTCACAATTAACGGCAAGCCGAACAGGCGGGTCGGCTGCATACTTCTACTGGAAATATGAAACGGGTCATCGATACGAGTGAAGTTCTTGGGACCGTGGACACGCCGCAAGGCACTTGTGAAGTGTGCGCAGCAGCGGATGCTCAGTACGACGAGGACGCAGCGCGGCTCGTGGTAAAACTGGATGCCTATTTACGCACGACCGATTTGCGGACAAAAGAGCAACGGTTCGCGGCGGGTTGGCTTCCTAAGCCCGAGACCGTGCGGGAAGGCGTCGGTCCAGACGAAACTGTGGAGATGGCCCGAGACATTTTCCATCGCTGGGTCCGCAGGATCAGAGAGGCAGTGGCAGCATCCGGCTCATCATCCAATCACTCAAAGAGAAAGGTTCAAGTATGATTCCGAAATACACGGTGGAATACACAACAAAGTTTCGAAAGCACGCGCAGACGAACCATTACTCAACCGATGATCCGGTTGCCTGTGAGCAATTCGTTGAAGAGCTCCTGGAACGAGGGTTTCCCATACGCGGGATCAAGCATGAAGGTTTGGACCTGCCCAAACATGAGTTCGATCGCATCGTGAAGACCGCGGCAGGGATGCTGGCGTCGAACCGCATCTGCGCCTCGCTTGGCATCAAGCCGGAGGAGGAAAAGTATCGCTTTGGCTTCGCGGCCTGAACGATCGCGTTGCACAGATCACAATGAACGCTACGACGAATTCGCTGAATTCACCGAAGGACGAGTCTTCGGCAGTGAAGCCTGTGGAAACGGTTCTCGCGGAGCATCCCTTTCTGAAGGGGCTGAAGCCGGAGCATCTCCGCCTGCTCGCCGATAATGCCATGCGGATACAGTACCAGCTCGGGGAACTGATCTTTCGCGAAGGCGACCCTGCGAATCGCTTCTATCTGATTGAGCGAGGCCAGGTGGTGCTCGAATCCTCGCGCCGCGATGAGTCTGCCGCAGTAATTGAAACCATCGGTCCTGGCGATGTGCTCGGGTGGTCCTGGCTGGTTCCGCCGTACTATTGGCACTTCGACGCGCGGGCCACGCAGCCGACTACTGCGATTTTCCTTTACGGGACGCGGCTGCGTGAACAGTACCGGCAGGACCACGACCTCGGTTACGAGATGATGAAGCGCATGACTCAAGTGATCATTCACAGGCTTCAGACAACCCGCAAGCGATTGCTCGCTGTTGCCGTCAAGCAGCCTGCCCGAGCCACGGTCAGAGCATAGGTGATATCCGCCCTAACTTATGAAGAGACCGATTCGCATACTATTGGCTGACGACCACGTACTGGTTCGGGCTGGACTCCGTGCCTTGCTGGAAAAATCGCCCTCGATGAAAGTCGTGGCGGAAGCGGCAGACAGTGGCCAAGTGCTCCATCTGGCAAGAATTCGTAAGCCTGATGTTGTAGTTATGGATGCCGCTTTGGCCAATCACAATGGACTACATACCACTGTTCGACTTCATCAGGGGCAACGCCCGCGTATCCCCGTTGTCCTGCTTTCCATGGGCAGGGATGGCGAGGAGGCGCTGCAAGCATTAAGAGCGAGCGCCTCAGCTTACTTGTTGATGAAATCAAAGCCAGCCGAACTCGGTTTAGCGATAAGAAAAGTCGTAAAGGGCCAAAAGTATGTTGATTCATCCATCAGCGCTCAGAATAGACCAACCTCAACTGCACGGTGCGAAGGTCGCCTGCCATCTCGTCCTGTGCTGACGGCACGCCAGCGCGAAACCCTTCGTTTGATCGGGGAAGGCAAGAACACGAAGGAGATTGCTACTTTGCTCGGTGTCAGTCCCAAGACTGTTGAGTTTCATCGAATGCAACTGATGGAGCGTCTGAGGACGCGAACGATTGCCGGACTTGTTCGCCATGCGATTCGGTTAGGCATGGTGACAGCCAATCACATTACTCACAGTTGAGCATCGCTCGTCGTGGCGAGACCAGCTTTTGAATAATGCAGTCGCTCGCATCCGGACATGCAACCTAGGAAATGCCTAGTAGCGTAATTTCTCCATTAAAGTCAGAGTCACTGTTAGCAACGGCTAAGCTGTTGACGGCGAATCGCAGGAACTGACGGCGGGTTTGATCGGCAATCGGATTTGATTCGGGTGGCAGAACGTTTCTTCAGCGGGGTTCCCCAACCCCCACCTCCTTGGCGTTTGCTGCCCTTCGATAAGGAATTTCCCTAGATTGCTCTCACCGAAAACAACAGGGTGTAAGCAAAAAACGAGAAAGGCTGAGCAATGAATGGCAAGGGACAACTGATTGAAACGCTGAGACATTCTGAAATGTATCGGATTATGAACGTGCCTACACGGAAGCGACAGGACTGCCCGTAACGCTGCGACCTGTCGAGACCTGGCGACTCCCCCTGCAGGGCAACAGAGGGTTGCTGATTAACAAGCCGTGTGGAGCGGAACTCGGCACACGGTTTAGCATTGCAACTCGAAGTTAACAACCAACATGCAAAGCAGCGATGGGTACGAAAACGTCACACTTGAGAACTTGCCTTGCGCTTGGCTTGACGATGAGCTTCAGAGGGATCGACCAAGCTGGACATGGAAGGGGTATGAAGTGATCAGCCACACTACAACCGGAGGTCTATGAACATCACCCGAAGACAATTCCTGAGAAGCACCGCAATCGCCGGGGCGAGCCTTGCGCTGCCTGTGAAATTCGGCGTCTATTCGGCTCAAGCGGCGGCCTATAGCCCGAACCTGCGAAAATGGATTCAGCCGTTGCGGGGGTTGGGACCCACAGGCATTCCAGTCGCTCAGGGGCGTCCCGATCCGGTCTTCGCAGGGACAACCTTTTTTGAAATGACTGCGGGAGAGCTTGAAGACCAGTTGCATCCCGACATGGGGCCGACGAAACTCTGGGGCTACTGGGACACAACCAACCCGGTGCGGCGGCATTTGGGCGGCGTGATTATCAACAGAACAGGTTCGCCCGCGCGCGTCCGCTTCACCAACAGTCTCCCCTCGCGCCACATCATCCCCGTCGATACCACCTTGCCCGGAGCGGACCAGGCGCAGAACCGTATCGCGGTGCACTTCCACGGCGGCTTCGTGCCGTGGATCAGCGATGGCGGACCGTTCGATTGGTGGACGCCAGATGGAACCCATGGCATCAGTTTCCTGAACGGGCCGGGAAGCGTTTTTGACAACATACCGGGGAATCCCATTCTTCCCGGCCAAGCTGATTATTACTACCCCAACGACCAGAGTACGAGATTGGGCTGGTATCACGACCATGCGCACGGCATCACTCGCATCAACGCGTACGCCGGACTGGCCAGCGGTTATTTGCTTCTTGACGAGATCAACGATGCGTATGTCGCCGCCGGCAAAATTCCCGGATTGGCCAGCACTCTCCCGCTCATTTTCCAGGACAAGACCTTTGTCCACGAAGGCACGGCCGAAAGCGATCCGACCTGGTCGAGAGTGGCTCGACCCGATGTCCAGACGCCCGGCAGCCTGTGGTATGAGCACGTTTATAATCCCGACGTGTTCGAACTACATCCCGGAGGCAAGCCGCTCCCCAATCCTTCCGTTGTGCCGGAATTCTTCGGCGACACGATGCTGTGCAACGGCACGGTGTACCCGTTGCTGACGGTCGAGGCTAAACGATATCGGTTCCTGATCCTCAACGCCTGCAACGCCCGGTTTCTCAACATCAACTTGTTCCGGGCCAAACCGAGAACTCCGGAAGGCATCGATCTGAACCCCGGCACGCAGTTCCCGACCAATCCTCCGGGGCCAACGATGAGGCAGATCGGGACGGAAGGCGGTTTTCTCGTGCGCGATGTGCGGCTCCATTCTCCAAAACGGTTCAACCCGCATACCTTGACCGGGAACCTGATCCTGGGGCCGGCCGAGCGCGCCGACGTGATCATCGACTTCAGCAATCTCGAAGGCCAGGAGATCATCGTGTACAACGACGCGCCCGGTCCTTTCCCCAATGGCGGACCGGAAACGGATTTCTATCTAGGGAACCCGCTCAATCCGATCCAGCCGTTGCCGGGCACGGGTCCGGATACGCGGCAGATTCTTCGCATCAGGGTCGTTCCTGCGGGAACCGAGGATCCACAACCGCCGCAACCCATCCTCGATCCGATGCTGGTTAATCCGCCGCTGCTCGTTCCGCCGCCACTCGGGCTCGATCCTGTTCCACCGCTAACCGTCCCACCCGGCGCGTACGTGCGGGACCTCACGCTGAATGAAGATTTCGACGAGCACGGCCGCTTGACGCAGTTGCTCGGCACTCTGGCAGGAGGCCTGGAGTATCACGAACCGGCTACAGAAGTCGTGCCGGCAGGCGCAACGGAGGTTTGGCGCATCTTCAATCTCTCGGAAGATACCCACCCCATCCACTTCCACCTGGTGAACGTGCAGGTGCTTTCGCGACAACCCTTCGAAATGGATGATGGCAGGATTGAACTCACCGACCCGGCGCGGGGACCCGAACGCAATGAACTGGGCTGGAAGGAAACGGTGCAGATGCATCCGGGCGAAGTGACAACAGTCATCATGAAATTCGATCTGCCAAGCGGACTGCCGTTCGAGGTGCCGACCACCCCGCGCGCAGCCCACATGGGACTCACCAATCCTGCGAAGAAATATCACGAGTACGTCTGGCATTGCCACATCCTCGAACACGAAGAGCACGACATGATGCGTCCGCTGGTGGTGGAAAGTTGAGAGGAGCACCAATGCTCTTCCAAATCTAATCTCTGAGTAGCCCCATCAGCTTATGCCAATCTTTGCGAAGACTTTGCCAAGACATGGGGAGCAAGCATCCGACCATGCGCACATTTTGGCGGCATGAAATCCAAGATACTTCTGGTCGTTTGTTTGGCTGCGCACATGGCCTTTGAAGCCGCGGCGACTTCTGTCCTGCTTCCTTCTGCAAAAGACAACACGCTCTACCAGCCTGCGAGCGGAAGCACCACGAACAGCAACGGTGCCGGTGAACATATGTTTGCCGGCCGGACGGATGACGGCTACATCCGGCGCGGAGTCATTGCATTCAACATCACCAGCTTCATTCCGCCCGGCTCGACGGTCACCGGCGTGACGCTCACCCTGAATATGTCGCGCACCCGGGACAGGTCGGAGGATATCACATTGCACCGCGTCCTGGCCAACTGGGGCGAAGGCACGTCCAACGCAGCTCAAGAGGAAGGCCGCGGGGTGCAGGCTGCAACCGGCGACGCCACGTGGCTTCATCGATTTTACCCGACCAGCCTGTGGACGACAGCGGGCGGAGATTTCCGCGCCACGGCCAGCGCCACCACCACCGTCAGCGATCGGGAAGGCCCCTTCTCCTGGTCGTCCACTGGGTTGGTCGCCGATGTGCAGCTATGGTTGAACAATCCGGGGACAAACTTTGGCTGGCTCATCAAAGGCGGCGAAGGAACGACGAAGACGGCCAGACGCTTCGACACGCACGAGGTGGGTACGGCCAGCGCGCGGCCCGTGCTCCAGGTGGATTTCATTCCGGGCGTGGCGGTCGGCGCGTGTTGCATTGCGGATGGCTCGTGCGTGACCGTGACTTCAAACCAATGCGCGCAACTCGGCGGCGTTTATCACGGCGACAACACGACCTGCACACCGAGCCCGTGTCCTCCGCCCATCGGCGCGTGCTGTTTGCCAAGCGGCGACTGCACCAACGCCACGGCCCTCCAATGCGGCGTCCTCGGCGGCATCTAC
>Ga0208454_1000663_pt1 | contig 17909 bp, 25 predicted proteins | sample EasRivMeERMZT100_FD_187530 | JGI IMG/M metagenome (GOLD analysis project Ga0208454, IMG submission 187530) | Soil microbial communities from meander-bound floodplain in the East River, Colorado, USA - East River MetaG ERMZT100 (SPAdes) (version 2) | ecosystem: Environmental > Terrestrial > Soil...
GCGATGTCAATGAACCTATCCCGTCCGAGAGCGCAGATATTGCGTAAAATTCCCAATGCAGCGCCTCGTAGCGCCGTTGCAGCGAGTGACGCGTGCTTAGCCCCAGGGATACGCTTGAAACGTCCCGTAGCAACGTTATAGTAACGGGAGGTGCGCTCACCGACCAGCTCCGCTCGCTCCAGCGCTTCCAACATCGTCTCGACGTATCCCGGCAGGTAGCAATCGTCATCCTCCAGAATGATCAGCAGCGCCTCGTCCGGAACTCGCTCCAAGCCAGCAGTCATACACTTCTGCTGCGTGTTGCCTCCCTGCTTCCAGCGCCATGGCGGTCGCACGACTTCGACTTTGATATTGTCGCCGACAACAGGCACATCCGTCTCAGGGTCACAGTCATCGACAATGATCCATGTTGCTGGCCCTTTGTAGGTCTGGGCAGAAACATATTCAGCGAGGAGCGCCATGCCCTCGTGACGGTTTCCCGTTGGCGTCAAAAAGTAAACATCGCTCATCGCGCAAGCTCCAACAATCGTTCGGCTATTTCAACGTTGTTGTGATGTTCTTCGGCGTGGCTTCGCAAGCTGCCTTCGGAGATCGACTTCAATACAGCAGCAGTAACATTCTCGCTGGTTGGCGTCACGCCTCCACGACCGCTGTAATTCTGCTCCATGGCTCCGATTAAATCGATATCAAGCAGCGGTCCTTGATATTGGTGTCGATCGTCGCAGATGACGACAGGAACACCACAGGCTGCTGCTTCCAGCGCAGCTCTTCCCGAGGCCAACACGCAGCGCGATCTCCATAGAACATTTCGAACGTCTTCTGGCGCCAGATCCCGCGCATGGTAGTATTCCAGACCGAGACTCGCAGCAACATCTCTGACAAGGTCAAGTCCGTTCCGATAACTGAAGCGCGTCAGGTATGGACGATGTAGCACGACATCGTGCGGACGCCAGAAGCTCAAGTCAATCGGCTGGCGAAGGATCTGGCCAGGTTGTTTCCAGAAGTCACGCACGCCTTCCGAGGTGAACACGACGTTGAAGTTGGACGGTTGCTCTGTGTCGATGATGCCGTGGGAGACGTTCACGAAGCTGTGGCAGAGGCGAGCGAGCTTGCCGGTGTGCTTCCAATGCGCGAGGATTCCGAAGTCATACCTGTCTCTGGGCGTGCGATCACCGTGCTCCCAGAAATGAACCTGATGTTCTTTGAACGCATCGCCGATCGCGCGTGACCATGACTGTACTCCTCCGATCTGATTGCGACCATTGGGCTTGTACTTCGCAGCGATCAGGATTCTCACAGCGGCAAATCCTCCCATGCGCAGAGAGGTCTGCCAAAATCACTCATCGTGTGGATCGCCTTGCCCTTGCGATTGTGCCACTTGGTCCGGTACGGTTCACCCCAATGGGTGGAATAATAGTCGCACGTCTCTTCCCAATGCTCGACGGAGAGGCACTTGCCAAAATGCTTGACGCGCGGACCTCGACGCTCAGTCACGCCAGACATCGCAGGCTCGCGTTGATCAAGGCCAACATACCTTGCCTTGTCACGACGGAAGAACATCAGGATGTGGCGGCATTCCGGCCCCCACATGCGCGGAAGATCTGCCAGCGCGCCACCTGTGTACGGTTCGCTGTGATATGGCGTCATGTAACCATCGTACAGCGGGAAGCGGTAGCCATCCACGTCGAAGCACAGCACCCATGCGTCGTGTGGAGCTTGATCAAGCAGCAGCGCCCTGTGGCGAGTCTCTTCTGCTGGCCGATCCCGGCGCCAAACGTCTCCGCGCGTCACATACACATTGTCGAAGCTGCTCGCGATCCGGACCGTGTTGTCGATCGAAGCGTCATCGTACAAGTACACGCGATCAACGTGGCAGAGGAAGTGCTTGAGCGTGTCCTCAATGATCAGCTCCTCGTTGCGCACTCTTGTGATGCCGACGATCAAGCGCGCAGCTCCACGACTTCCGGAAACTCAATGGACAGAAAGTCCTCAAGGCTCATCAGTTCGAAGCACGTCAGCGCAGTCTCCCGGCTTAGGTTGACCATGCGCACGTTGCGTCGCTTCAGATCTTTCGCGGTCCGGTTCATCGCATTCGTCCAATGGTGTACGCCCGCAGCATTGGCGAGCCGGATATGCTCGTTGCGCGGATGGTCGCCGTGGAAGTGCGACTTGCCGCCTGTGTGCTTGTGATCGAAGCCGATGATGCCGATGTTCACAGCGCCGAGTTCATCAACGCTGTACTGGATCGCTTGGTGGCCGCTGTTGCCGCCATTCCGACTCCAGCCTTTGTGGTTCCACTTCTTGATGCGCGGACCTTTGTGGGTGGAACTGACGCGCTGGCCGCGATACCAGTCATCAATCTTCGGGCCATAGTAGTTCCACCAGCCAGCGTCAGCTGCAAACAGATACTCTGCCCACGGCGCATAGAAGACGGAAGTGTTCACGGCGACAGCCGTGCCAAGTCCTCTCAGCGCATCGCAATCCTCCCGTCGCAAGGAAGGTCCGGACGCGATCACGAAGTGCCACTTGCTCATATTTGCTTCTTCGCCTCAGCAGCATTTCTCTTCACAGTTTGTTGCCACTTGTTCGTCGCCGTGCGCAGGTATCCGTCCTTGTACTCCCGCGCGCGAGCGTAGGAAGCTGTCCAGCCGACAAAGAAGGTCTGTGTGAACGGATTCCATCGCAACAGCGCAGCAGCAACCGGCTCGCCAGCCACCTGCGCGCCGATGGGATACTTCTCATCCTTCTCGCCGGTGCCGCGTGTCGGGCCAGATGGCATCGAGCCGATCGCAGCTTGGATCGAGGCGCGCAGGAAGCCGGTTTTAATTCGCATGCGACCGCCAGCGCCCACGGGCACTTGTGCATTTCCGATCGTATCCTGTACAGAGTTCTTCATCGTCGCCGTCAGACGCTGCTCGTACACGCGGATCATCTTGTCCATCTGGTCAGGGTTGGATGCCTTCATGCAGCCTTCGCCTTCTCGACTGCGATGAAGTCAATCCTGTGCTCGACAATGCAGCGGCAGTTGATGACCTCGCTCGCCGGTCCTTCGCCGGGATGCATGAGTGAGACGCCAGTCTCCGGATTATCGAACGGCACGTTCACCGGACGCTCCTGCTTGTCCATCTTCCTGTGGCCTGATCTCTCGTTCAGGCTGAAGCTGTGGCGCCAGATCCGCTTCACCGCTGTTGCGGGCGCAAGTCCTTCGTCTATCACCTGCCTGAGTGCTTCGTCAGACGCTTCGTTCAGCGCAGCAAGCGCCTCTGTGCGCCCGATCGTCTCGCCACGCAGCCGCAACAGCTTGTCTTCGTAGCGTCCGACAATCTTGTTGACAGCTGGCTTGGGCAGCGGCTTGCCCGTCTCGATCGCCTTCTTGATCGTCGCGTCAAAGCGACGATCGCGCATGGTGTAGGTTGACTTGAGCTGGCCATCGTTCCCAATCCAGAACTTCTTCACCGTCGTTCCGTCGCTCTTCGTCAGCACGCCCACGCCATTGGTTCGCGAGAGCGCATTGCGCATGTCGGAAGAGAGTTCAGCTTGCGGACCGTTCAGCCCGACGATGCCGCCTTGGCGCCGTCCAGTCACAGGCGAGATTCGACCGGCGATGTCCAGCGCCATCTCCAGAGGATTGCGGCCTGCTTCGAAGCCAGCTGCCAGCACTTCTCGGATCGCTTCGATCTGTTCCAGGTTCACGCGCGTGACGAACTCGGACGACATCGTGCGCAGCCACGCTTCCGCGCGAGGGTTGGCCAGATCGAACTCCGCACCGTAAGCTGGAGGCACGTCAGCTGCCATGGTGAATGTGCCGCCTTCGTAGTATGCGCTGCGGATGCTTTCTGTTACATCGTTCCACGTGCCAGGCCGCACGCCGACTGCTGCTGCGATCGCGTTCACGTCTCTCGCTGCGATGGCCGCTGCGAGCCGGTTGATCTGCGCGCGAGACTTCAGACCGAGTGCCGCCTTCTCAAACGCCCGCATAATGGGCAGCTCAAGCTTATCAAGCAGGCGTTGGATCTCTGCTCTGGTCGCTGACACGATCAGGCTCGGCGACGTTCCGGCAGAGCCATCTCTGCGGGCATCGCTTCACTCAGCATCAGCGTGACGCGGAACATCGTCACACGGCCAGCTCCGTATCCGGAATAGTAGTAATGCGGTGCGCCGTTGCCGACTTGCTTGCCGATGATCTTGCCGTCGAGTGTCGTGACGACTCCTTCGCCATTGATGGTCTCGATCTTGATGGGTAGCGTTTCCCGATCGGGAAACGACATTGGCACGACGGTGCCCTTGTCGGTGAGCACCTGCGAGAGCCACGCGAGAGAAGTGCCGTTGCTCTGGAGGTGCTTGTCGAGCTGCTCAAGATACTCAGCGATGGACTGTTGGCCTTTCGGTTCCTTATTCATTTCATCATTTCCTGCAATGGACGGTCCACAACATGGTGAGTGGGCCTGGCCTGAGTGGTTTTATTTCAACGATCCTGTAGGTGGTGCCGTCAACCTCCAGACGATCGGCGAGCGCAGGATCAACGCTCATGCCTTCCGTGCTCACAAGATACTTCGTGTCATCGTTCTGGACAAGCGTGTTTGATCGTTCGTGGAAAGTGAATCGCGTCTGTACAACGATCGCGGCAATCTCAATCGGGTCACCTGTGTCGCGTCCCCATGGCTTGTCGCCTGTCGCTGTGACTGGAATCTTCAGCACGCCATCCTTCCCGAAGTCCTTGATGAGAGGCTCGGCGACAGACGCTCGCAATCCAGCATAGTCAAACATCAGGCATATTCCAGCGCGACTTCTTCCGCTCTCTTCTTGCGGACGAGTCTGCCCACAACGTCGATCCCGTTCACATAGACGCGATACCAGCCTCCAGGAGACGCGTGGAGGTGGACGCCGACGCTAGGGATGCCCTCAGGCAACGGAGGCGCTGCACGGACCGCTCGGTTGGGATTAGGTGCTGATTTCTTCGCATCGCCTTCCTCGACCTTGAGCAGTCCACGCTTCAGCCAGACGGAGACGTGTGGATGCTTGCGGAGTTTGTCCAGCTGGTATTCCGTCACGTCCATCTCGCCTCCTTTCTCCAGCACCTTGAGCGTGCCACCTGTGGCGATGCCTCTCCGGCGATCGTATCCATTCACAAGCTTCATTTCATTTCCTCATGTCACGAACGGCCATGGAACATTTGGTGCGCCGGGAACAGCGGCCAAGCAGCGGAGAAGATCGTTGACCTGTGTGAGCAGCGGACGCATCGCCTCAACAGGGTCATAGGTGCCGTCTACAACACCCTGATCCTTTGGCGTCATGAACTCGACTTCGATCACATCGACCTTCTGCCGCTTCGCCTGTTGGGACGGGATGATGGATGGTGTAAGCGTGCCTGGCGCGGAGAGTTCCACCGCAGAAGCAGCATACGTTGCCATCGTCACTTCCACAGGCACCTCATCGTCTGGGATCGTGTCGCCATTACAGTCGACAACGCCGGATCGCGGCCAGGCAAGACCTTGTAAACCGCGCCCACACGACATGCGACCGTTCCACGACGGATACGAAGACACCCACAGGCTTCCACGTAGGATCGCGCCATCGGCAACTTCGTCATCAGGCACCGTCAGGTCTGGTCTGTAGTCAGCGGCCCACGCAATGAACCCAGCTCGGCTCACGAAGGAGTTAGCAGCCGGGATGCACGAACCGTCTTCAACTGTCACAGCCATGGGCTATTGCTCCTTGTGCTTGTATTCGTAAGCGAGCTGGTTTGCCTTCGCCTTCCGCACACCTTTGCTGGTGACTTGGATTCCGTTCACATACACGTGGAACCAGCCTTTGTTGAACTCGTGCTGGAAGATGCCTTCAGCAAGCACGCCTTCCGGTAGTGCCGGTGGATCTCGATCGGCATTCGGATTGACCTTGGACGGTGGATCTGCAACGACAGCTTCGACCTTTGGCGCTTTCTCGCGCTTCCCGTCGACAACAACAATGCCTCGCTCGATCCACTTCGCAAACGTCTTGTTGTTCTTCGCCACATCGAACTCATAGTCAGTCAGCTCGATCTCGGCGCCAGGCGGTATGAACTTGGGAGTGACGCCTGGAACCCCAAGCGTCACCCCAGCCTTATTGGTCATTCGTTTCATGTCACGTCTCCCCCTCAGATCCCGTCGATGTAGCTGACTTCGCTTGGCAGGCGAATGTCGAGGCCACCGAGACGGAACAATCCAGGAACGTCCCAGCGCAGCGGACCGCTCTGCCAGACCGGGAGGAACTGCAGCGGCATGGGAATATGCAGCTTCAGGACTTCCGGCGCACGACGGTACGCAACCATGCGCGTCGCGCCGCTCACGCCTGCCGTGTCCAACTTGCGCGCAGCGCGGATGGTCAATGGCTGACCGGTCTGTGCCGTGTACACGTTGTTGGCGCGGATGAACGAGAGGATCGTGTTGCCGGTATCGGTCAGACGAGTCGAGGCCACCAGGTTCCACTTGGAGTACGGCATGATGAGCGTGTCGGCGAGCACGACGTTGTTGGTCGCAACCTGCACGGTCGTCAGCGCGTCGTTCACGTCGGCAATGATCTCATCCGGCGTGATGCCCGTGCTCCCCCAATCACCATTCGTCGCGGGAGTCGCCACGACGGTGTTGTAGTTGAACAGGCCACCGGCGAAGCCCTTGGTGGTATCGCCTTCCAGCGCGATCCGGTCCACCATCTCTTCGTAAGCACGACGAGCTGCCGTGCCCTTGTCAGAGGTCAGGGGGATTCCGAGCATCTGCGCCTGTTTCAACTCTTCGTAGCCGTAACCGTAGCCGATGCCTGCCGTGTAAACAGCAGTTTCAAACTGCGTGTGTTCGGTATCCACCATGGGGATGTCGTCGGAGTTCCCATTCAGCCACTTGGCCTCACCAGCCTTGTTCATGCTGTAATAGGTCACCGTCTTCGCGAACGGATGCGCGCTGAAGTCAACAGGCACCAGACTCGGATACTGGATGTCTGCGTACTTGATCTGATAGACTTCCCGCTCAATGTGAGTGGTCTGTGAGACCAGGAAGCCGAATGCTGCTTGTGCGTCGAATGCTTTCATTTTTGCTCCTCCGTTATGCCAGACGCAGCTGCGCAAGCAGGCCTGTTTCGGCGCTGGTATCCCAGCGTGCTCCGTCGATCTCGACGCTGCCACCGGTTCCGAAACCACCAGCAGCCTCCAGAGAGACAGGGTCACCGGCTTCAACGCCACCGGTATTGATGACCCAGATCACACCCTTGGTCATGATGCGGGCTGATGCGTACCGCTCGAACAGGTCCGGTGCGGCAGGATCAACCGACTGGTCACGAACGGTGACGCCGAGGAACTCGGAGCCATCGCCAATGATACAGCCGAAATCATCTGAGCCCTGCATGACTGCCTTGCCGAAGCCGATGCCGGCAACGGTTTCAACTTCACGAGAGATCAGAGTGCGTGGTTCCTCGTTCGCGATCGCGCCAGCATAGCCAGCCGGGATGTTGTCGAGGTAGTCTGTCTGTACAGTCGGCATTACTGCGCACCTCCGTTATTGCCGCGCCATGCATCGCCGATATTCTTTTTCATATCAGCATACGCAGCGCTTGCGTCCTTCCCATGCTGCTGTTGCAGCCCGTTGCGGATGCCGTTACGCACCGCGTCCGATCCGGCATCCTCCACCAGCTGATCGAAGCGAGCTTCAATGTATGCTGCGGACTTGCCTGCGACCGAGTCATTGCCCTTGACAGCGGCAACTGCTGTCTTGCGAATCTCCTCCGCGCTCTGACCGGAGTAATCCACGTCAGCCACGTTCTTTGCTGCGGTGATGAGATCGGAGCGAGCTTGGACGAGTTTGTCCAGGTCCGCGTCGCTCAACACCTTGCCCTTGAGGCCATCGACTTCGGCATCCTTCTGGGCGAGCAGCGTGTCCTTGGCGTCGAGTTCCTTGCCGTGCTTGACGCCTGCTTCCACGAGAGAGTCACGCGCAGTCTTCAGTTCGCCTTGCAGCTTGCTGATGGCCTGTGCGCCTGCCTCCGTCGTTTCCACCTGCAGTCCGTCAACCAAGACGTTCTTCAGATTGCTCATAACAAGTTCCTCTTGTAGGTTGTCGCCCAATTTCAACTGTGAACCTCCTCGCGCTTGGGCGACCACAGCGAGATGGTTCATTCTCAAATTGCGTTGGATGGCTTCATACTTCTCCCCTTCTGGGGTCACGCCGTCCTTCAACTCCAGGTCCATCATGTAGCCAAATGACAGCTCGCGCTTCCCGGCTCGCCACTCGTTGATGGCTGTCTCGTCCATCAGCAACATCGGCACGCGCACAAACTCTCCGTCGCGCATGATGTCCGGTCCGGTCTGCCCACGACTGTACTGGCGCCAGTTCTTCGCGTCCACCATCTCTGGAGGATGGTCCACGGTCACAGGACGGAAAGCGTATGAGGCCATCGCATCGACTGAGAACACTTCCTCAGGCGATCTGTAGACATTGATAACGCGATTCTGATCGCCGTCCATGCCCAACTCGCTGGCCAGATATTTCTGCACGCCGGTCCGCGCGACTCGCGCCTCAGCAACCAGATAGCCTTCCTTGGTCAGGCGTGGATTGACGACCGACACTTTGTCATAAAGGTTCATGCTTCCTCCTCTTCTGCTGGATCTTCCTCTGCGGGAGGCGTGACGCTGGCAGCTGCCTCCTCTTCCTCTGCGCTGCCGAAGTCCTCTTCATCGACTTCGAATGCGGGCAGGATCGAATGTTCAACGATCACGGTCGCAGCCGCTCGCGCCAGCGCTTCGTCAGGGAACAGCTTTGTGCTGGCGAGAATGCTGATCGTCTCAGCGGTCTGCTTGCTGATGGCTGACTTCTCCGTATCCGTCATCTGCCACAGGCTCGCCCACTCGTAAGAGATGTCGTCAGGCCGTGTGCCGAGAGCGGAGCGTATCAGGCATTCATCAAACACCTGTAACGCTGGTGATAAAATCAGAGTTTGTGCCGAGGCAACAGAGTCATAGTAATTCTTCAGATCCGACTCACCTGTGCTGGAGAGTCCGGAAGGAGTCTGGCCAAGGAAACGAGTGATGGGAATGTCGGCAGCTCCGGCCACGGCCTGGAGGTTGTCGCGATTGATGTCTGGAAGACCGGCGAATGTGAACGACTTCTGCTCATACTCCTCCTCTCCGTCGATCACAAGCATGCCGTTGTTGCCCTTCAGCTGCGCACAGAGAGCGATGCGCTGCTCAAGCAGGACTCTGGTCTGCTGGTCTGCCATGATGTCCGCAAGTGCAGGAATCTTCAGCACGTCAACCTTCGCCTCGTACACGAGTGATGAGATGTTCATCGCCGTCGCGTCTGCGGTGCGGATGACGTCGTATGCGGCCTGTAGCACGCTGTCCTCCCATCCTGCGTTCACGACGATCGATGTTTCAGGATCGAGAACCGGCGCACCGCCAAAGAGAATGATGCGTGATGGATGGATCTCCGTGTTGACGCCTGTGCCGCTGGTCACGCGGTAGAACTTCGGCAGGCCATAGCCTTCCACCAGCGGATCGTTCTCAACATCGCCAGCCTGTAGCACGCGACGCGACAGGACCGTGGCAAACGCCAAGCCGCCTTTGCGCACGCGCTCCGGATTCACAGGCAGGGAAGGATCGTTGTCACCTTTGATGCTGAAGTAGATGCCTGCGCCTCCGAACAGCCTGCCTGATGCGAGGCCATTGAGCACCTTCCTTTGGATGCCCAGTCGCTTCTCCTCCGCTGAGAGCAGCTCGATCTGGTCGGACTCGGCCATCCACTCGCGCCAACGTCGCGTGGCGTCCTGCGCAGGAATGTTGACGGTCTTCTTCGCCATCCACGATGTTCGATAGATCGCGGACAGCTGCTCATCGGTGAGGATGTTGAGGAAGTAATCGGCTGCGCTCTGCTTGTCGCGAGTGGTGTTGAGATTCGCAACAAAGTTCTTGAGCGAGTCAACAGCAACGCGGATACTCTTAGCCATTGACCAGTCTCCTCAGATCGTAGCGGGATGCGTTGCGCGTCTTCTCGATCGCGTAACGCACGGAGTCAATCGTGTGATTCTTTTCGTCTTCAAGCACGGGCAAGATCTCATCAGTCAGCCGATCCTTCTTGAACGCAAAGAATGTAAACTCATCAACGACGTGTACGCAGCGAGGGTGTATGACGATGTCGTATGACTTCAGGAACTCGACACCTTCATAAATTGAGTCCTTGCCTTTCTTCGCGCCTTCCATTCTCGGGAAGCCGTGACGCTGCATGTAGTCGATCGTGTCAGGCCTGGCAGAGTCCGCGACGATCGGCCAGCGCTTCGACTCGGGCACCTTCTCGAACAGCGCAGGAGTGCGATCAATGCCACAGCCGATCTTGTACGCCTCTTGGTCAATGTAGAGCTTGCGACCTTCTATCCAACAGCGCACAAGTACAGTCGGGTCATTTGCGAAGCCCCAGTCAGCGCCGAAGTAGAAGCGCGCATCTGATGGCGTCTCAAACTCCTCCACAACGAAGTTCCGGAACACTCTTGCCTCGGTGTTGCGCTGATGCTGACCGCGCCACACGTGAGCAAACTTGTCTGGATCTCGCCTCCGGTCCCATTCCATCTCCTCTCGGAGTACATCAGGGAACCATGGGTTGTGTTCGTAATTCGATTCAACGATGATGCCACTTGGCGGTGGATTATCCGCTGACCTCAATAGTTTTTCTACAGGGTCATTTTCGAAGCGCGGATTCCACGAGAACCAAAGCTCACTTCCCGGTTCGCGGATCGTCGGGCGCAACATGTCCAGGGAACTCTGGCTGATGGCCTGCGCTTCCTCCACCCATGCTCTGTCGAAGCCTTCCAATGACTTGATGGATTCCTTCGTGTGGTTCTGCATGCCTTGGAAGATGATGATGCCGCCACCAACAGACTCGATCTCATACTTGCGAACATCGAAGTAAGAAGACACCTTCAGCTTCTCGATCTTGTCGCTGATCAGGCGCATGGCCGATTGTTCAAGCGACTTCTGCACCTCGCGCACGCAGACGGATCGTAAGCCAGGGTGGAGGATGTGATCCTCTACAAGCATCTCGGCGAAGAAATGTGATTTGCCGGAGCCACGACCACCGTGTGCGCCTTTGTATCGCGCCGGTTCCAACAGAGGCGCGAAGACCTCAGCCGTTTGTATTTGTAGCACGGACAATTTTGCGCTCGATCTTTCTGATGGTAAGCTCCGCTGTCAGAATCTGCTTGTCTGTCCAACCCATGTTCTTGAGCGCGAAGATCGCGCCACCTGCCGACTTTCCATACAGCTGCATCTCGTAGCACGTCTCAATCATGAAGCGTGCGCGCAGACAGGAGTCCGCATATGGCTTGCCTGCCTTCGTGCTTGGGAAGTCATAAAAAGAGGCTCGACTGTAGAAGCCGAGCCTCAAAGCCATTCCGGAGAGAACCGGAAACAGCGTGCTTTCAAAATAGTCATCCACGATCGCATCGAACTCATCAGGCGAAGTGAATGCGCGCGCTCTGGAATAACGATCGAAGAGCGGTTTGAACAAATTCTTGACAGGCTTTTTGTCGGCAGGCTTTGTAATCGCCTTCTTCTTCGCAACCATTACACTCTCTCCAGCAACCGGCGAGCCGGCACTACAGCGAGGCGCCACCAACCATGGCAGGTCGCACAGGCTTGCGCGATCTCGACAGCGCCCAGTTCCGTCTCGGCATCATACACGCCTGTCCATCGCTTGCGTCGCTTAGGCTCGCGCGAGGCAACATCGTGGACCTTCTCGCCAGCCAGGTTGAATGTGTACAGTCTGCCTTCGTGGAATAGCACGCGAGCCTTGCTGGCTTTGATAGCGCCTTCGACTCTCGCTGCGATGAAGTCAATCACGACGTTTGGCAGATCCTTCTTTGGGCTTGGCCAAGGCGCCAACACACACCCTATTTTTTTTATGGGACGGATGGACAGCGCAAGGGAGAATTATCCGCTCACAGACCGAGCGAAGGAAGACGGTAGCACGAACGAGTTTGGTGAGAAAAGACTACATTGGCCGTGCTCCCGTTTTTTCAACAGCTGCGAAAAGAATGTTACAGCGTTGCTGAAAATCGAAACATTGGCCGCGCAGGCCGCGTGCATATTACGCCGGAGCCTATTATTAAAATAGCACGGTATTTAATTCAATTAAAAAGTGCCTCGGTAGATACGCGCGGCTGGCACGGCCGGCTGTCAAAAATTTCGTGCGATTCCTTTTGGTTATCAACGTCTTGCGAGCCAGCCGTGCTCAGACCACAATATGTAGTGAGCGCGACGCACTATCAACGACTTACGCATGCTTTTGGACATATAGCACGGCCAATGTTTCGTTTTCGTTTCTTCGATGACTTTTTGAAATCTGCGGCTGGTGCGGCCGCACACTGAAAAAATGTGTCTCCACCATCCACCATCGTCCAATTTCCAAAAATCAATTCTCTCCGCAGACAAAACTTCCCACGCTGAAAAACTTCCCGCATAATTCTCTTCGGATCGGGACCGCATCGCCACGGCAGGTACAGGAAACCACGCCACCGTCCTCGGCTCACGGCAAAGCCTAAATCGTTGCGCGTCCCGGTCCATCCAACTCAATCAATTAAGGAAAGCCAATGGCCATCGACTATTCAAAACCAGCCAAGCATCTGGATGAATCCAAGCTTGGCGAACTCGCAACGCTTGCCAATCTTCTCCGCGACAAGGAGCGGGATCTGGCCGAGCTGGACGAGAAGACCGCAGCAGTAAAGAAGGACATCCAGCGCATCAGCGAGGAGGCAATCCCAAGCCTCATGGAGGAGCTGAACGTGGCTTCGATCTCTCTCGCAGACGGCAGCAAAATCTCCGTAACTGAAAACATCTATGCGTCCATCCCAGCCATCCACCATGACGAGGCGATGGGATGGCTGCTCGCAAACAACTTCGGCGACATCATCAAGCTAGAAGTGAACGGCCAGTTCGGAAAGGAGGAGTATGAACTGGCGGCAACGGTGCGTGACCAGCTCCTGAACGCAGGCGCCAAGGTCACGTCGAAAGAGTCGGTACACCCCATGACTCTCCGCTCCTTCCTAAAGGAGCAAATCCAGCGCGGCATCAGCATACCGCTGGAATGGTTTGGCGCGCGAACGGTTCGCAAAGCCAAGATCACATAATCAATCCCATCATCCCATAATCTAACCAGTCACAACACAGAAGGAATCGACATCATGGCAGTAAAGAAAGCACTCGCAAAGAAAGGCACCACGGACCTCGCGCCAGTAGGCCTGTTTGAATCGCTGGTCGATGACGCCGGCAAGGGCATCGAGAACGCAGACAAAGATTCGTTTGCGGTTCCGTTCCTGATCACGCTCCAGGCAATGTCTCCCCAACTTGAGGAGCTGGAAGGAGCGAAGGCAGGCATGTTCGTCAACTCCGTTACGAAGGAGTTGTTCAAGACGCTGCGCGTCATTCCGGTCTACTTCGTGCGGGAGTTCCTGCGCTGGGTGGATCGCGACGCTGGTGGCGGCTTCCGTGGCGCTTATTCTCCGGCGCAAGTCGAGACGCTCCTGGCATCCGGCGAGGCGCTGCGCTCTGAAGACAACACGCAGATCATGATCGGCGAGAATGAGCGCCTCAGCGACACGCGCCAGCACTACGTTCTGTTCCAGGACGCGAGCGGTAACTGGTCACCGGCAATCCTGGCGTGCGCCTCGACGCAGATCAAGAAGTCCAAGAACTGGATGACCCTGATCAATAACTTCCAGGTCAAGATCAAGGAGCAGTTCATCAACCCACCGAGCTGGGCCCGCATCTACAGCGTCACCTCAACGAAGGAGTCCAACGCGAAGGGCAGCTGGCACGGCATCCTGATCGCGCCGGAGATCACCGAAGAGAATCCCACAGCGCTGATCTCCGATCCCGTCCTGTATGCTCTGGGCAAGAAGTTCTATGAGCAGATCGTCGCAGGTCGCGTCCGCGTCCAGCACGAAGATCTGGAACAGGGCAGCGCGAAGGAGGATGGTGACGACGAAGAGTCATTCTGATCCGTCACCCATCAACCTACACAGGGAGGCACGCAGCCTCCCTGTTACCTTCAGGGACTCACCATGGCAAAAAAGGTGCAAGCAGATAGTCCGATCCTAACAGCAGCGCGATCGTATGTACAACGCGGCTGGCACGTTTTCCCCCTCCACGGCATCAACGATGGCCAATGTACTTGCGGAATCGCAAACTGCCCCGACGCGGGCAAACATCCATCGACTCAGTACGGCTTAAAGGAAGCCACGCGCGACATCGAGCAGATCGAGAAATGGTTTGCTGACGGCAAGCGCAACATCGGCATCGTCACAGGCCAACTCTCCGGCATAACCGTCCTCGACATCGACATTGGCGAGAAGGGAGGCGATGCGACTTGGGCACGCCTCAACAAGGATACCGGCGAGCCACAGACGCTCATGGCACAGACCGGCTCCGGAGGTGTCCACGTCTTCTTCCGCTACAACTCTTCACTCAACACTTCGACCAACACGCTAGGCAAAGGCGTCGATTGCCGGAATGACAAAGGATACGTCGTTGCAGCGCCGTCGCCACACCGGTCTGGGGGTAAGTATGCCTGGCTGAATGATCTCGCGCTCTCGGACCTCCCGGCACACCTTACGATGCGTGCAAAAGTCAAGCCGGGAAGACCGCGCAAGAACGATCCCACGCGCCGCAAATATACGATCGAAGAAGCGCAGAACATGTTACAGTTCGTCCCGCCAGACGATCGGGATACATGGCGCAAAGTCGGCATCATCCTCGGACGCGAATATGCCCGCGCAGACGAAGCGTGGAACGTGTACAAGGATTGGTCAGACACATGGTCAGGGAAGAAAGGAAGAAACCACGATGAGATCATGCGTGAGGCTTTCTATGAACTGTCCATGGAGGAAGGCGAGCTGTCCATGGGCACGATCGTGTACGAGGCGCTGCAGAACGGTTGGGTGCCGAAGACCGGACAGGTGCCCATTGAGCACTTCGTCTATTTCGCTCCAGCCAACAACTACATCTACAAGCCCACAGGAACATTCTGGCCAGCGGAGTCGGTCAACAGCGCCGGTCAGTTTCAGAACGTCAATGGCGAGATCGTGCCGCCAACAACATGGCTGAAGGAGAACCGGACCGTAACATCAATGACGACAGATCCACTCATCGTTGATCAGCTCAGCACAGGCGTTGACTACCGGGACGGCGAAGTCATCTACAACGATGGTGCCTGCTTGTACAACGCATACCGCGCTCCGAATGTTGAGCGTGGCGATCCGCGTCACGCAGGCCCATACTTCGATCACGTTCACAAGCTCATGCCCAGCGACGGCGACGCGGACCAGTTCCTCGACTACATGGCACATCGCATCCAGAATCCCGGCGAGAAGCCACGGTTTGCGCTTCTCATGGGCGGTGAGCAAGGTATCGGGAAGGACACGGCCATCGTCATGGCGTCGCTCGGCATTGGCGTCTGGAACATCGCCAACATCGAAGCATTCCACCTCGACTCCGGCTTCAATGAGCACGCCAGCTCCGTTCTTGTCGTCGTCAGCGAAGCAGCGAACACGCACGATATGAGCAAGTGGGTGTTCAACGAACGGATGAAGGTGCTGATCGCCGGTCAGCCGGATTACGTCACCATCAATCCGAAGTATGGCCACAAGCACTCTTGTCGCTTACATTGCGGCGTCATCATCACGACCAACCACCTCAGCACAGGCCTGTATATTCCTGACGACGATCGGCGCTATGACGTCATCAACTGCGCGACGAGACGCGAGATGGGCATTGGCGAGATCCACGCGCGGCGCAACTACTTCGACAAACTCTGGTCGTGGTACGAGAACGACAATGGGGCTGCAAACATATATGCAGCGCTGCTTGACCGTGACCTCAATGCGTTCAGCGCTTCGACGGGACAACGCTCCACAGCCGCACATCGCGAAATGATACAGGTGTCCATGGTACATGATCAATGGGTCGTGGACGCGATCGACTTGCTGAAGGATGACGCTCTCATCCGCGCTGACTCTCTCTGGTCGGCGGTGCAACAAGTTGACTCCGAAATGCAGCGACAGAAGTTCAACGGCTCAGCCCAGCACTCGCTCCGCAGGCTCGGATACTTTCGCCTCATCAATCCTTCGATCCGCGATGGCCGCTGGCGTCTTCCAGCAGACAACGGCAAGACCGCGCGTGTCCAGGTTTACTACCATCCCGACAAGATGCATTTGAAGGATGCGATCAACAACGTCACTACACTACAGCAGGAGTTTTGAAATGAAGCCAATCACATTCCGCGTTCAGAAAGTCGAGACGGTCATGCGCCTCGTGGAAGGAGGAGAGATAGAAGACCATGGGCTCAAGGTCACGATCCTAATCTGGCCCGAGCACGCACAGGCGTTCCTGTCCACGTTCGGAACTCCCGGCCACAGCGGCACGATCAGCGAGCACAAAGATCATGGCTGACCAAACATCACTCTGCCAGCACAAGGTGACAGCGGCGCATTGCCGGATCTGTCTGAAGAAGTTCCGCGAAGCAGCAGCGAAGGCGAAGGCTCACAAGGCCAAGCAGCAGCAAGAAGGAGCGAGGAAATGAACAGGCGCATCTGCCTGAATCGGTCCGTGCTTGACTTCATGGACTCAAAGATCACGCCCAGCAGCTACGTTCTGGAGTTTGGCGCCGGATGGTCATCGCTGTGGTTCGCGGAGCGGTGCCGCCGATTGGTGAGCGTCGAAAGCTCGGAGGAGTGGGCCCACAAGGTCAACGTCGCGCTGACCGAGACATACCACGTTGCGAGATGCTCCGTGCGGATGATGGACGATCCGCGTCCATTGGAGGTTGAAGCCGATCTCGTGCTTGTCGACAGCGAGGAACATCTGCGCTATCTGCACGCGATCGCCGGATGGCGGCTGTTGAAAGGAGGAGGCTGGCTGGTGTTTGACGATGCGCAGCGAGTTCGCCACGCAGAGTCGATCGCTTTGTTGAAGCGATATGGTGGTGCGTGTATGCACCTGGGTTGGAATGCTGACTTCGATATTCCCGAAGCAAAAGAGAGAGTGGCGCTAGCATGGCAGAAATGAAGATCGACGGAGCTGAACTGCTCCGAGACATCGAAGTCCAAGCATCAGTCCGCTTCTCTCGTGGCTTTATGCTGCGTGTGAAGATCGCACTGTTGCTGATGCGCCTGTCTGCGAAGATCGGCGGCTATGGCTTCACGGTGACATCTGTCGCTCGGAAGGAAGCTGAGACTGCGCGAGTTCTGCAGCGCCAGCTACAGAACCAGCGCGCACTTCACCAGCACACGCGGGAAGAGCGCAACCGCATGACGCTCGGCATCGTTCGTGCGAAGCGCCAGCTGGGCCTGAGCACTCACGAGGAAATGAAACAGCCTTTCTTCGACAGCATCTGGCCAGCGGTCCTCGACCACCTGAAGGCAACCGGCTACGGGAAGTTCAAATCATGAAGCTCTTCAAAGGTCACAAGCTCCGCTGCGTGCTGCGCCGGAAGATCGCGCGCTGGCGCTACCAGTACCAGACGTGGCGCTGGACTCGACGCTGGCCTCACTACTGTCCCGGTTGCGCAGGATGGGGCGGGAGTTCCTTCCAAGAGTCGCACGGCATGCCGTACGGCAGCGAGACGGTCTATGATCCTTGCTGGTACACGGATAATCCAGCCATCTGCCATCGTTGCGGCGAGCTGGGGCTGGATGAGTGCGGAGGAGGTCCGTGCTCAGTCTGCGGCTGGAACTATGACGACGGACTCCATCAGATGGACGAAGAGCCGGACATGTGCCGCTGTTTCGAAGACTACACGAGGAGCGACTGGTGAAAGCAACAGTCACACGCACGCTAGAGATCGAGCTGACCGTTGAAGACGTTGCTGCGTGGTTCGCCGGAGTCGATGACGAGACGCAGGCAC
>Ga0208454_1000664_pt1 | contig 17879 bp, 13 predicted proteins | sample EasRivMeERMZT100_FD_187530 | JGI IMG/M metagenome (GOLD analysis project Ga0208454, IMG submission 187530) | Soil microbial communities from meander-bound floodplain in the East River, Colorado, USA - East River MetaG ERMZT100 (SPAdes) (version 2) | ecosystem: Environmental > Terrestrial > Soil...
CGGCGCCTCGGCCGACCAATACCGCCGCGGCGGCGCAACCAGATCCGCTCGCGGTCTTGTTCTTTTTCGCCGCAGCGCTGACGGGCGCGTCCTCTTTCATGTACGAGATCGGTTGGATCCGAATGCTGAGCCTCGTTCTCGGCGGCACCACGCATTCGTTCGAGCTGATGCTGAGCGCATTCATCACCGGCCTCGCACTCGGCGGGCTCTGGATCAAACGTCGCATCGACGTGATCCGCGATCCGATTCGCTTTTCAGGCTGGGTGCAAGTGTGGATGGGAGTGCTCGCGGTCCTGACGCTGCCGCTGTACATGCGCACATTCGACTGGATGGCCGCCGCGCTCGGCGCGCTGCAGCGAACGGACACGGGCTACACGCTATTCACCGCGTTCAGTCACGGCATCGCACTGCTGGTCATGGTACCGACCACGTTTCTCGCAGGCATGACGCTGCCGTTATTCACCAGCGTGCTGCTGCGCGGGCAACAGGGCGAACGAGCGATCGGGCGGGTCTACGCCGCCAACACGCTCGGCGCGATCGCGGGCGTGCTGTTCGCGGTGCATATCGGCCTGCCGCTGCTCGGCTTGAAGAACTTGGTTGGGCTTGCCGCCGTGATCGACATGCTGCTCGGTCTCGTGCTACTCCACAGGGCCGCCTCTGCGCCGCGCGCGCGACCGGTGCTGCGGGCCGCGCTGCTCAGCGGCGCCGTTGTCGCCGCCGTCCTCGCAACAGTCGACCTCGACGTGCGCAAGCTCGGATCCGGAGTCTATCGGAGCAGTATCGCGCAGCTGAACGAGCAGACGAAGGTCCTCTACTACAAGGACGGGAAGACCGCCAGCATCAGCTTGACGGTGCACGATGGGCAAGTCGTTATCGCGACGAACGGCAAGCCTGACGCGTCCATCCAAATGGACCCGCAGAGTCCAGCCACGGCCGACGAGATCACGATGATCATGGCCGCAGCCGTGCCCCTCGCCTACAACCCCGACGCGCGTCGGGTCGCCAACATCGGTCTCGGCTCCGGCCTCACGACTCATACGTTTCTCGGCGAACCGTCGCTCGAAAGCGTCGACACGATCGAGATCGAAACGGCGATGGTCGAAGCCGCGCATGGGTTCGGCGAGCGAGTGGCGCGCACGTTCGACGATCCGCGCAGCCACATCCACATCGAGGACGCGAAGACCTTCTTTTCTCTCGAGAACTCCGCTTACGACATCATCGTTGCCGAGCCCTCGAACCCGTGGGTGAGCGGCGTTTCGAGCCTGTTCTCCGACGAATTCTACGGACTGGTGCGTCGCTACCTCACGGCCGACGGCGTGTTCGTGCAGTGGCTACAGCTGTACGAGTTCAACGACGATCTCGTGTTGTCGGTAATGAAGGCCCTGTCACGCAACTTTACCGACTACGCGATCTACAACACGGACAACACGGATATCCTGATCGTCGCCAAGGCATCCGGCCAGCTCGGGGCACCCCAGTTCGAGCGGCTGCTCGCCGGAGCGCTGAAGGACGAGCTCGCGCGCGTCGGGCTGCACGCGCCAAGCGACCTTCTCGTGCGCGGCACCGCGTCGCGGCCGATGATGGAGAGCCTGATCGCCGGTTCCGCCGTGCCGGCCAACTCCGATTACTATCCGTTCCTCGATCTGAACGCGGGGCGTGCACGGTTCAGGCTGGACAGCGCCGCGTTGTTCTATGCCTGGAGCGTTGCGCCGCTGCCGCTGCTCGAGACGCTCGGAGTGAGCGCGATCACGGGCGAGCCTGTCGCAGCGACCGAGCGCTTCCAACGCACCGTGCTGATCGCGCGCGCGCGGGCCCTCTACGAAAATCTCAAGGGACTTCAGGGCACGGGGGAACCGGGCTCCGCGGCCTCGCCGGTCGACGGCATGCTCGCGACCGTATTGCGCACGCTCGCCGCGTCGTGCGGCGCACCCCAATCCGAAGCGGAATGGCTCGAAGTGCTGCATACGCTCGCCGTCGTGTCGCTGCCGTACTTGGACCCGCAGCGAGCGCTGGATTTGCTCGAGACCGTTGCGCCAGGCCCCTGCGCCGAACGAGCGTCTCCCGGCTTTCGTTCCTGGATTGCACTGTATCGGGCCGTCGCGACTCGTGACGTCACCGGGATGGCGGCGGCGTCGGACTCGATCCTGGATTCCGTTGCGTCGTCGCCGCCCGAAAGGAAGCACTACGCGATGGTCGCGGCGATGCTCGGGCGAGTGGCCACCAGCCCCGCGGATACGATCAGGATCTGGAACGAGCACACGGACGGCGCGGACCCCACGCCCGAGTTGCGATTGATCTTGAGCATGGCGCTGAGTGAGGGCGCGCGCACGGCCGACGGCCGGTGACCGGCGCCGCCGATCGCAGCACACGCGTAGTGCCCGAGGTTACAGAGCAGGTCCGTTTCTGACGCGCGTCCCGTTCGCTCCGATGCGAAATCGCGCCTTCACGATGAGCTGGTCGCTGTCGCGCAGATCGGTAGCCGACGAGACGAGATCGCCCACGTTTTGTTCGCCGTCATCCTCGAGGTAGCCGCCGCGGCCGTACACGATGTAGAGATCGGACTGCGGCGCGAAAGTCCACCGGTACCGCACCTGCAGCCCGAAGGTATTCACGTAGAATGGGTCCACCTCGTCGTCGCTTTCGACCAGGTCGCCGGACTCTTCGATCAGGTAGGGCGTCGGATCGCGAGCGTCGATCGCGAGCCACTGCAGCTTCACGCGTAGCTCGTGATTGGTTGCCGGAAACCAGTTCACGTCGCTCGCGAGGGACGCCTGCTTGCGATGATAGCTCGCGAGCAGGTTATCGTCCTCCCAAATGAGCCAGTCGCGGCTCCACAGCATCCCCACCTCCACCGAGGTGCTGAGATTGTCGCGCGCGAAAAACTCGGCCCTGAGCGAGGTCTCGAACGCGTAGTCGTCGTTCCCTTCCTGAAAGACCGTTCCGTCGGCGGAGGTGAGCCACTTACCGAGGCGCGGACTCGAGTAGCCGAGCGACAGACCCTCGAGCCGCGGCTCGATCTTCGCGTTGCCATTGCCGCGTGAAATCAGATCGTCGTACCCTCGACCCGTGACCTCGAGCGAGGTGCGAAGCTCGGCGCCGGAGCGCCGCTGCTCATCGCGGAACAGGCCGAGGTAGTGCCCGAGCTCGACTCCGTCGTCGTTCCACCGCGCTTCCGGTTTGAACTCCCAGAGCACGGAACCGCGCGAATCCTCCGCGGCGAAATCACGAACGTAGAACGAGGCTGCATAGCCCACGCGTCGCACGCTCGCCCGTTCCTGAAATCCCAGATCGTTGAAGTCGAGCTCGTTGCTGAAATGCGTGAAACTCAGCTCGTGCTGCCAGTCGGGAGAAGGCGTTAAGAACAGCTGGACGACCTCGCCGTCGCCGGAGAAGCGCTCCACCTCCGCCTCCTCCCCTTCCTCCAAATCCTCCAAATCATCCAAATCGACGCCATCATCGACGCTGCTGGCGAGCAGGTTGGCTTGCACATACAGAAGTTCGCTGGGCTGCCAGATCACGTCGGTCTGGTGGACCTCTGCATCCCGGGCGAGAAACGGGCTGTCCGTCCAGGTGCCAAGATAGCCGAGCGTCCACGCGCCGGTGTTGTAGCGCAGACGCTGCGCGGCGAACGCACTGCCGATGTCGACGTCATGCTCGTGCTCGACGGCGGACAGAAAACCATATTCCAGGCCGCGGACGTTGCCGTTCAGCTTCACGGCGGCGTCGATCTCCGCGGCGAGCTCGTCGTCGTCGTCACGCTCGCCGCCGATACGCCGCGTGTACACCATGCGGTCGGAGGAGTTGCCGATCTGGACGTCGAACAGCGCCTGGTTCTCGGCAAAGAAGGGCCGCTTGTCGCTGAATTGCACCTCGATCGCGTCGAAGTTCACCACCAGCTCGTCCGCCTCCACTTGGCCGAAGTCCGGATTCAGCGTGGCGGTGAGCTGAAACTGGCCCGACGGCTTCCACAGGATGTCCGCGCCGCCCTTCGTCTGGCCTTCTTCGGTCAGCAAGTCGCCCGTCCTGCTGGCATAGGGAAACACGTGCAGCAGGGAACTCCGGTACTGGTCGATCTCCACCTGGGGGAATTCCGAAAGAAACCGCGGCAGGTCGAAGGACAGCCCCTGCAGCATGCTGCGCTCCTGCGTCGAGGCGATCACGCGGTCGAAAGCGACGCCGATCATTCGCTTCGGCGTGCCCTGATCCTTCCTCGGAGCGATGGTCCAGGGCAGAAGCGCCTCCACGTACCATTCGTCCTCGGCGTCACGCACGGCGTACGCGATGTCGCCGTCCCAGTCCGAGTTGTACTCGTTCTCGTTGGTGTAGGTGGCGTCCTGCAGCGATCCGGCGAGCGCGAACGTCGCGTTATAGGCGACCCTTCCGTCGGCGTCGAGGTCGAGGTAGACGTTGACGCGATCGCCGCTGTTGTCGGAGTCGCGCGGCGTCTGCTCTTTCTGCCGAGGCGTGGTGCGCGGCTGCGTACAACGAAACGCGATCGCGATGCCTTCGGGCGTTCCGAGCAGGCGCACCTCGGTCGGGTGACGAGGCGGGCCGAGCGTGTAGGGCTCGATAACGCGGAAATCGGTGAAGACCTGGGCACTCGACCACTCAGGCTCATCGAGCCTGCCGTCGATCGTGATCTGGCCGAACGCGGGGCCGGCTACAGCCGCGAGGAGAAAACATGAGCCCCAGTAACGCGGCTTCATGCGCGCAAACTCAGCGCGACGACCTTCGGTCTTGAAGGCATCTGCCACGGCCGTTGCCTCAAGCGCCAGCCGGTTCCCGCGATTACCAACGCCCCGACGTAGCCCGGAGCGGGCTCGAGTGTGTACATCGACCAACGCTTGGCGGGACCGATATCGTTTGGCGCTATATAAAAATCGACTGGGGTCTCGACCGCATCGTTGGTCAGTGGAATCGAAAAACTGTCTGACGGTATCGCGAGACCCTCGCCACACGCTTTGAGGTAAGCCTCTTTCTTTGTCCAACAGCTGAAAAAGGCCTCGGTGCGGAGGTGGCTCGGGACAGCCATCAAACAGTCGGCCTCCTCAGGCGAGAAGAAGCGCCTTGCGATGTCGGCGAGATCGGATTGCGCCCGGATGTATTCGAGGTCAATGCCGACGCTTGAGTCAGCGGTGATGGCAACGAGGGCAAGGCCGGCTGAGTGACTGAGGTTGAATTTGAGCCTGCTGCCGAACATTGGGTTCAGCTCGGGCTTGCCGAACGCGTTGTATACGTAGCTTATTCGGTCAGGTCGGGTCCCAAGATAGCGCCCCAAGAGGTCCTGCAGCACTCCGTGAGCCACGATGAAGCGCCGCCGATCGCGATCGAATCGAAACCGTTCGCTCCGATTACGCTCATCGCCCGTGAGGGACGCGTAGAAGCTGGCGGACCATCCATGCGGCACGTCTAGGTTGACGCACCAGACATGCACTTCATCGGGCGTTAGTTGAAAAGAGTCCAGCCGTGACGGTGTATGCGACATGGCTAATACCGGTCAGGCGCTTCTCGTGACCTCGATGGTAGGAGAGGAGTCGGCCAGACGCATCGCATTGGCCATTCCGACGACCACTTCGCGCGCTCCGGCAAAGGCTTCCCTGCCATGCGCGGTGCGAACGTTGTCCACGAGCATCAGGTCACCGGCCTGCCACCGCTCGCGCATGGTGTTTGCGTCGTAGGCCTCGTTGATCAACTGCACGACGTCCGGACCGATCGGCGTGCCATCGCCGAAGCGGGTATTGAACGGCAGCCCATCCTCGCCGCAAACTTCCACGAGGTACTCGCGTACCTCAGGGTCTATCGTCCACTCGTTGAGGAATGCGATCTGGTTGAACCAGCACCGCTGGCCGGTGAGCGGGTGTTTCACGACGGCGCTGCGTCGCTGCCAGGTGCGCAGTCCGCCGTCTGGCCGCCACTCGAATCTGATCGCGTTGGCACGACAGTAACTTTCCACGGCGTCACGGTCGTCGGTACCGAATGCTTCGGCCAGCGAAGCGCCGATCTCGTCGTTGTAGTTGCGGATCAGGAGCCACCCTCCCCGCTCAAAGCGCTGCACCAACTCGGCGGGCAGCGCATGAAGCAGGGCCTGCGACTCGGCTACCGGGGTCGCGCCCCCATCCGTGGGCGCAACGAGACACGCGAACAGCATGAGACTCGGGAACTCGAGCGCGTAGCTGAGCTCGTGGTGCATGCACATCGGCTGGTTGGGCGGCCACTTCGACGAGGAGTACACGCCGTCGGCGTAGTAGCGCCGGGACGCGAAGGACTCCCTCTCGGTCATCAGACTGCCCAGCTGCCGAAAGACCGCCCCGGTCTCTGCCGCGTCTCGCAATCCGAGACCGCGAACCAGGAGCGCGCCGTGTTCAACGACGCTGGCGCGCAGCGCATCGCGGTGTTCGACCACCCAACGCGACGCGTCGCCGGTTGCCTCGACCTGCAGCAACGGCGGCTTGCCGGGTTGCCGCTCTACGTCGAGCCGTAACGCTGGAGATGCGAACGACATCTCGATCGCCCTTCCAGTCCCGTCGAGCATGGTGTTCACGTTACTCCCCCCCAACGGCGGCGGCCGTCGTGGCAGGTGGACGGCGTCCGGTTAGAACGGGAGCCGGAGGGGCTCGGGCGTCAAGCTCTAGCCTCCCGTCGATCACCATGGCCTGATCCACGAGGGTCGGGTGGCGTGCGACGTCCTGGAAGGACACGGCACGGTCCAGTGCGACCGCGAGCTTCAGGGCTGACAGCGACGTGCCGCCGAGGTCGAAGAAGTTATCCCGGCGGCCAATCTGGTCCGTCGCAATCCCGAGCACCTGCGCCCACGCGGCCGCGAGCCGGTGCTCGGTCGCCGTGCTCGGCGCGTCGTGGTCCTGCGCGGCGGCATCGAGCTCTCGGGCGAGCGCCGTCAAAGCCTTCCGGTCGATCTTGCCATTGACCGTCAAGGGCAGAGTACTGCGCCAATGGAAGGCCTTGGGCACCATGTACTCGGGCAACGACTCACGCAGCCGGTCCTCCACCACGCCGGCATCGAGCGGTTGACCGCCCGCATAGAAGGCCACTAGGCGCTTGCTGTCGTCGGCACGCTGCGCGACGATGACTGCGGCGTCGCGGACGCTAGGCAGCCGCAACAGCGCGTTCTCGATCTCTCCGATCTCAATGCGGAAGCCGCTGATCTTGACCTGGGTATCCCGACGGCCGAGAAACTCGAGCTTCCCTTCGGGCAGCCAGCGGCCAAAGTCACCGCCGCGATACAGCCGGGTACCCTTGCGATGCGGGTCGACCATGAAGGCTCGTTGCGTGCGCTCGGGATCGTTAATGTACCCACGGCCGACACACACGCCGGAAAAGACGATCTCGCCGGGTGCGCCAAGCGGCACGAGAGACAAGTGCTCGTCCACCACGTAAATGGACACGTTGTTGATGGGACGACCGAGCGGAACCCGTTCCCGGTCGGGGACACCGTCCATGAATTCGTGGTTGGTATCGTCAGAGGTTTCGGTCAGCCCGTACGCGTTGACGAGCTTGATCTCGGGTTTAACCGCGAACCAGCGCTGCACGAGCTCTTTCTTCAACGCCTCGCCGGTGACCGACACGCACCGCAGGCTCGGCAGCTCGCTGGGGTACTGCACGAGATAGGACAGCAGGACTTCGAGATAGGACGGCACTACCTGAACTACGGCAACGCGGCCGTCAACAATCCTTTCGATGAAACGCCTGGCGTCTAAGACCGCTTCCTGCTCGACGAGCTGCGTCCGCCCACCGACAAGAACCGCGGAAAGCAGTTGCCAGAGTGAGATGTCGAAGCACTGGGGCGCGGTCTGGGCGACCGCCTCCCCCTCGCGGATATCTAGGTCATCGATTTTGGCGTACATATGATTGAGCATGCCCGCGTGCTCGCACATGACGCCCTTGGGCTCACCGGTGGAGCCCGAGGTGAAGTAGATATAGGCGAGCTGGTCGGGCGCGACACCGACGCCGAGATCCCCGTCGGCAAAGCCCGCATCGTAGGCGGCATCGATATCGAGCGTCTCGACACTGGCCAGTGAGCCGAGCGCCTCGTCGAGCGTCGTTGTGCTGCCGCGTTCGGTCAGCACGATGCGGCAGCCGGCCCGCGTGAGCATCCTCGCGATTCGCTCGGCGGGGAAATGCGGCTCGATGGGCAGATACGCGCCACCCGCTTTGAAGGTCGCGAGCACGGCGGCCATCCAATTCAGGTTGCGCTCGGTCACGATGGCGACCACGCCTTCGCGACACACGCCGCGCGCCACGAGGGCTCGCGCGAGCTGATTCGCACGACCGTTGAGCTCCCGGTAGGTCCACTTCTGCTCGCCGTGCATGGCAGCGACGGCGTCCGGGTGTTGCCGAACCCGTTCCTCGAACAGCTCGTGGACTCCGCAGTTCGGCAGCTTCCTGCGCGGTCCGGCGAGATCCTCGATCTGGTAACGCCGTTCCGCGGGAGAGAGCAAGCTCTGCGGCGCGTGCTCGGCGTCAGGATCGGCGACCATGTACGTGAGCGCGACGAGGTGATAGCCAGCGATTCTGGCGGCGCATTCCGCGTCGAGCGCGTCGGTTCGGTACCGTAGCCGCAGCGCGATTCCGTCACGCGTCACGACACTGAGGCTGAGTACGGCGTCCTCGGTGAGCTCGGCGTCGTCGTCGGCGCTCGGATGTAGCACGGTCTCGAACAGCGGCCGGGTCAGATCTAGCTCGTGTCTCAGGACCTCGACCGGAAACTCCGCGTGCGACAACAGCTCGCGCTCGGCTCGATGAGCTTCCAGCAGCATCGCACGCCAGGAGTGTGGCTCCGTCGTCATCCGGTACAGCAGCGGTGAACGACCCTCCATGGCATAGCCAGTCGAAACCTCGCACTCGCCCGACAGTGCCCCAAGCACTTTCGCGTGCGCGGTCAGTAAGACTGAGCTGAGCGGCACCGCCAGCTCGTCCGCCAGCCGGATCAACGCCTCCGCAAGCTCGTTGGAGATCGTCTGCCGGTATTCGCCGACGCCGTCGACGGGCTTACGCGTCCACCGCGGTAGCGCGGTGAAGGCGCCGGCGAGAAGCGTGCCTCGCCAGAACTCGCGGCTGCGATCCGCCGTCTTGGTCACAACATCAGGTAGGCTGACACTGCTCATGTTACCTCCATTTCCCTCGCCGGGTTCCCGCCCCACCGCGCACGCGGTGGCATCTCCTCTCCCTTCATCAAGAACGAGTCGACGGCAAGCACCGATCCGTCACCCATCGTCACGCCGTAGTGGACCAACGCGCCTACCCCGACCGTGCACCCGGCACCGAGCGTACTTCGGTCGGTTTTGAAGGTGGCGTCCTCCTGCGAGTGGCACTGAATCGTGCTGCCTGCGTTGAGCACACAGTCGTCGCCGATCGTGGTGAGCGTCCTCTCCGATAAGTGGACGCCATCGTCGAACACCCTTCGGCCGATCCGAACCCCCATCAACCGCCAAAACACGCTCTTGAAAGGGGTGCCGTCGAACACGTGGAGATAAGCGTCGTCAGGCACCTTCCATAGGCGTTCGTGCAGCCAGGAATACGGGTCGTAGATCGAGCAATACGTGGGTCGCAGCGTGCGAAATCCAGCGAGCCAGCGGTCCACGAGCGCGACGTACAACCCGTTGAAGAAAAGACTCACGGTAAGGAGTACAGCCGTCAGCACATGGGCAAACGTGTTGTAGAGCTCGAAAGCGGCCAGGGTCAGCAGCATGACCAGGAAGGCACCCAGCCATCGGGTGAAGAGAAACACACCCATGGTCCGAATGTTGTACCGGTTCTTCGCGGCAAGGCCGCGGCGGAACGGCTCCCCCGTCCGGAGATGGTCGAAGCGGGTGTCCCGATCGACGGTTCGCGGAATCTCGAAGCTCGGCGCACCGAGCAGGCCGACGCCTTCGCGAAGCTCCCCATCGAGCGGAACCATCACCTTGGTCGCGAGCAGGCAGTTGTCGCCAGTCCTGCTTCCGGCAGGAACGTTGACGTTGTTACCGACGAAGTTGTGCTTCCCGATCGACACTCGAGTGATGCAAAAGGATGTGCTCGAGACCTCCTCATTGAGGAACGCCATCCCGTCGGCGATCATCGTTCCGGTGCCGACCGAGCACAGGTACGGGTTCGCGTGGTTCACGTTGGTGCCGAAGTTCGACCCGGTTTGCTCGACCGGTTTGAGCTTGTACCCGAGCCACGACAGGTAGTGGACGATGTAGGAGCTGTCGCCGAAGAGACGCAAGGGGAGCTTCATGTTGGTCAGCCGCGCGATTGCCCGGCGCAGCGAGTCGTGGAACCCGTACAGCGGATAGACCGCGTACGGCTCGAGAAACAGGTTCAACACGCGAGGGACCGTAACCGCGAGGAACGTGCCGATGAGCAGGTAGCCCCAGAAGTAAAAAGCCGAGAGCTCGAGCGCATCGATGAAGAGGTGCTGCAGCGCCCCGACACCGCTCGCCGCGCTCGGGTTCACAACGTGGCTCAGCGATGGCGCCACGTCCGCCAGGAGGTACAGACCTCCCTGTCCGAGCGGCAGATACACGAGGAAGAGAAGGAGCAGCGTGAAGGCGCAGTAGCTCGCCTGACGCAGCGTGCCACAGGGCGCCGGCGCGACTCGGAGGTAGTTCACGTCCCCGCGCTGCGCCGGCGAGCCGTGCCACCGCTCGCCGGCCGGGACGGCCTGGCCGCGGTGCAGTGCGGAAGTATGGCCGAGCTGCGCCCCGTCGCCCATCGACGTGTCGATGTCGAGCACGGTCCACTCCCCGATGAAGACGTCGCGCCCAAGGGTGACCGGGCCCGTTTCGATTCGCCCCGCGTGCGCGCGGTAGCATTGGAAAAGCGCGTCTTTGCGGATGACACTCCCCGCGCCGATGGTGAGCAGATCGGTGCACACCGGCAAACGCTTGGAGAAGATCGCGACGCCCGGCCCGATTTTCGCGCCGAGCGCGCGCAGATACAGCACGTAGAGGGGAGAACCGACGAACAGGAGGGCGCAGGGGTTCGACCGGATCAAGGTCTTGACGAGCCAGAAGCGAACGTAGGCCAGACTCCAGACACGGATCTGCTCGGGCTTATAACGGCCGATGAGCGTCCACTTCGCCGCAATCGGAAGCGCGCACACCGCGACGAAGGCCGCCACGCCGGCGAGAACGAGCCGCAAGTACATCTCGACCCCATTCGCGCCGGCGGAGATCCACTCGTAGGCTGTCTCGAGGGCGACCGTGGCAACGTAGGTATAGCCCAGGAACACGAGGAGCTGCAGCGTTCCGCAGAGCACGTACTCAAGGGCGCTCGTCGGTGTCGGCACCTCGGCCGGTGCGGGAACCGACGACTCGACAGCGCGAGGCGCAATCTCCGCGAGCGACGCCGCCAGGCCCCTGATCGTCGGATGCCGGTAGATGTCCCGCATCGACACCGAGGGCAGGTCGCCTCGCTTCCTCACGCGCGCGCAGAAATGCGCCATCACGAGCGAGTCGGCACCGAGCTCGTCAAAAAAGTGGCTATCGACTGAGACGCCGTTGCTGTCGATGTGCAGGACGCCGGCCAGCAACTCAGCGAGGATACGCTCGACGCCGGTCGTTGCTGCGGCGCCCGACTGACGCTCAATCACCGTCGATTCACGCACGCCACGGTCAGGAACAGCGCTCATCGTGCAACCTCGTAGAAGAAATCGGAGAGCCGGAGGTCCTTGCCCGTAGCGACCGCCTGATCGTAGATCCACTTGCCGACCGCCAAGTCGAGTATTCCCATGCCGAAGGGCGAGAAGATGATCGGACGGCTACGATTCACGGATCGGTGTCCCAACATGATCTCGGCAAGAGTGCCCGTCACGAAGCTTCGATCTCCCGTCTGCTGCTCGGCGAGATGGGGGGAGGTGTTGGCCTTCATCACATGATCGACGTCGTCGACGACGTTTTGGGATTGCAGCAGTATTTCGGGCGCGAGATCGCGAAGGGAAATGTGCAGCACGATCGGATTGTGCTCGAAGAGCGACACATCGCTGATGTGCGGAGCCCCCGCGACGGTCGTGAAAACGATCAAATCAGAGTCCCTCAGAAGCGGCGCCATTTCGGGGACGACCGTGACCGAGCGGTGGCGCTCGAGGCGGCACGTCGAATTTTTGAATTTCTCACTCTCGAGCGGCGACTTGTCGTACAGCTGCACTTCGTCGATCGTCCAGCCCGTGTCGACCAGGAACTCGTAAACGTACCGAGCGATCAACCCATTGCCTACGATTCCCAGCGTACGGGCTCGGCGCGACTTCCCGCCCAACCAGTACGCGGCAAGCACGGCTGAGGCCGCCGTTCGCGCGGCCGAGATGATCGAGCCCTCGAAGATGGCAAAGGGATAGCCCGTCTCATAGCTGTTGAGCACGAGCACGGCCGACGCACGCGGAAAGCCTCGCTCGACGTTGCGTGGGTAACTCGCGACCCACTTGATCCCGGCCACGTCCATGCCGTCTCCGAGGTAGGCCGGCAGCGCGATGATCCGGCAGTCAGGCTTCTCGGGAAACTTCAAGAAGTAGCTATCGGGGTTGACGGACTGTCCGCGGGCGTGGGCGATATAAGCGTCCCGAACGACGTCAATGCATTGGTCCCGATTGGCACGTATGACGTCCGACACGGTCTTGCCATTGATGATCGAAAGTTCGAATTGCATGGGGCCTACTCGAGCCTGGTGGTCCAAGTGGAGTCAAAGACGGTGTCGAGGTACGGCATGCCGCGGTCCGGGCACAGGAACAGCGCTCTGGGGCGCCTCACCCCGGTCATCTTGGGCGCGTAGCGTTTCACCGCTGCGAACGCGGTCCCGCTGGAGCCGCCCACGAACAGCCCGTGGGTCATGAGCAGTTCCGAGCACGCTGCAGCAGTCTCGCGCTCGGGTATCAAGACGACGTCGTCAATCCGGGCCTGTGATAGCAACTTCGGGACAATGCTCGATCCAACGCCGGGAATATGGCGCTTGCGAGGCGGCCCGCCGAAAATGACGGAGCCTTCGGAATCGACGGCGATGACGTGAATCCTCGGATAGCGCTCTGTGAGCCGACGCGACAATCCCGCGATCGTTCCCGCCGTACCGACCCCGATGAAAACATAATCGAGCGAGTCGAAGTCGGCGCAGATCTCAGGCGCCGTGAGCTCGTAGTGCGCCTCAGCGGCATCCGGGTTCCCGTACTGGTCCGGCCAGTAGGAGTTCGGCGTGGTGGCACATAGCTGCTTCACCATCTGCAGACGGGTCTTCAGGAATCCGCCGGTGTCGTCCCGCTCGGTGACCTTCACCACGTTGGGGCAGATCCGCCGGAGAAACGACTCGGAGGCGTTGGAGACGTTCGGGTCGATTACCGGGATGAACCGCAGGCCGAGCAAATGACAGAAGGTAGCGAGCGCATTGGCGAAGTTCCCCGAAGACGACTCGATCACCGTGGTATGAAGACCAATCTCGCCGCGCTCGGCCGCCCCCTTGAGGATCCAGTAGGCTGAGCGGTCCTTGATGCTTCCAACCGGGTTGACAAACTCGAGCTTGGCGAACAGATCCATGCCCTTCACAGCCAGCGGTACATGCGGTGTGGGCCGCAAGATCCTGCGCAACTGGGCCAAGCGCGCAACGAGCTCCGACGTCGGGAGGGGCTCGCGGTCGACCGTGGGGAGGTAGCGGAGGGCTGTTTGGACGGCGGCAATTGAGGCAGACATCTTGTTATTCCTCTTTAAGCGCCCGCTTGGCATTAGGGTTGGTCTACTTCAGGGGTTTTCTGGAATAAGGTCCTTACAGGTTTATCGAATTAGCTTTTCTTTCTTAGGTGCACGGTGCGACAGGCAATCACGTTTCATCGTTTTTGTGCGCTTAGAAGTGGCCGTAGGAATCCCTTAGCGACACGGCTGGTAAGCCACGCTGTCGCCGAGAAAAAGCCACGAGGCCCCCCTCGTATGCGGTTCCCGGTCTCCCAAGAACTTGCCAATTATGGTAACAGGGTTATGTGAACCTTGTGTGTACTTTTTTTCGAACCCGAGAAGGTGATGCGACATAATCTGAAGCAGCATTCGACCCGCATTGCGTCGCTGAATCGGCTGGCGATCATGAGCGTCTTACACCCACCTCTGCCATCGGGACTATCCCGGATTTTGTCGCATGGAAAGACCCGATTCGGCGCACGCGTCTGACGTTCGGTTCGGCACGGAGTGCGCGTCGAGGATATCCGCGAAAGTCAGGAGTCGCACGTGAGCCAGGACCCCGCGCTGATACGCCGGTTGCTGCGCGCAAAGGACGTCATCGATGCCGCGTCGGACGAGCCCTGGTCGATTCCGCGGCTCGCTCGCGTGAGCGGCGTCTCCGCGGCCCACTTCGCGCGCTCGTTCAAGCAAGCTTTCGGCGTGCCCCCGCATCGTTACCTGCTCACACGACGCATTGAACGGGCCGCGGCACTGCTGCGCGACACCGACATCTCCATTACGGACATCGCGTTCGAGACGGGGTGGAAAAGCCTCGGTACGTTCGGTCGTGTCTTCCGCGACATCACCGGCGCAAGCCCGGGCGAAGTCCGGTCCCGGAAGAGGGGCGGTAGGCACGACGAGGCAAGGGTGCCCGAGTGTTTCATGCGGGCTGCGCAACGACCGGACCTTAAAATCGCAGTTTCGGAGAAGCGGCGTGCCGAGGCCGTCGGTACAAAGGAAGCCGAAACGAAACGGAGGTCTTATGAGCCAAGGCGTCGAAGTAGTCGGTCTGTACGTCCGCGATCAGGACGAAGCGCTCGCGTTCTACGTTGAGAAGCTCGGTTTCCGCGTCCACACCGACGCCCGAAACGGCACCTATCGCTGGCTCACCGTCCAGCATCCGGAGCAGCCGGGCTTCCAGCTCGGTCTGTTTGCGACGGAAGCACCGACGCACGATGCGGCAACCGCGCAGACGCTTCGCGAGATCGTGGCGAAAGGCGCCATGCCGCCGCTCGTGCTCGTCGTCGACGACTGCCGCGCCGCGCATGCGCGAATGCGCGATCGCGGCGTGGAGTTCACGCAGGCACCCGTGGATCGCTACGGCACCGTCGACGCAGGGTTCCGCGATCCATCGGGCAACGGCTGGAAGATGATCCAGGCGCGCCGCTGAGGCCGCTCGTGAAGGCCGGGTGGCGCTGAATGCGTCCGCGAAAGACGCTGAGGAGGTCCTTTGAGCAACTGGATTCGGCAGTTCCACCGCTGGCTCGCCGTTGCCTTTACGGTGGCCGTCATCATTACTTCCGTTGCTTTGGCATTGGAGGAGCCGGTCGTCTGGATGAGCTACGTTCCCCTGCTCCCGCTGGCGCTGCTCTTCTTGACCGGTCTGTACATGTTCGTGCTGCCGTATGTCACCAAGCGGCGCAGCGGGAGTTCCCGGTGAAGTAGCCCGCTGTAACGCTCACCGCTTCGCGTTTTTCGCGGTCGTCTCATCGGTCCGTTGCTTGGGCTCCGGCTTCCGGGTCCACCAGAAAAACCCCCAGCCCACGCACGCGAGCAACGTCAGCGCCAGAAAAATTCCCATCGTGGTCCCCTATCGCGGGGCGATTTCCCGACGCGCAGCTTGTCACGTTAGGTTTGCTTGGTCTTGGCTAACTGCGGCGTTCGTTTGTCCCAAGGCGGCGGCGGCTCCCGATCCATCAGACGAACGGAGTCAGCAGCACGCGGCCCACCTCTCGCGGCAGCGAGAAAAGCGCTAGGAGATCGACTTTGAAAAAAGCGATGACGAAGACTGCGACGCTGAGCAAAGGTACAGGATGGATGCGCCGCGTCGTCGATAGATCGACGGCGATCACCGCGAAAAGCGGCGACAGCCACACGACTAGGTAGGCAAACGACATTGGCAAGACGCGACCGACCGCCGCCCCCAACAGAGCCACCGTGGCGCTCAGAATCAAGCGCTTGTGCAGCTCAGGACTTCCCCGATAAGCCATGGCCGCCACGAAGAATCCGCCAAACAGCAACATGTCGGTGAGGTTGTACAACACGACCAACCCCGCGGCGTCGAGCGGCAACTGCTCCGCGCGCACGCGAAGCGCCGGCGCAGCCACACTGACGACAAGGCCAACGCACAGCACCAATACTCCATAGAGCATGCCGGCCTGGCCCACGCGACGGTGGAAACGCACACGCCCGACCGAGATCAAGGACGCCTGGGCGACCAGGAGCACTAGCCAACCGACGAAAATGGCCGCGTGCACGTGAACGATTCCCGGCCTTTCCACACCACCGCGGAGCAATGGCCGGAAGTAGCTCGGCCAAAACCCCCAAGCGACAATGGCGGCCACGCCGAGCGCGATGGCGAGATAGGCTCGGCGCGCCACTCGAGCCTGGGCAGCCAAACTATTCCTTCAGGCGCGGCATGAGCTCGGCAAGATTGCACGGCCGGGTGCGGAAATCGAGCTGCGGGGCTATCAGCTTGTCCCAACCGGTGGCACAGGCGTTCGAAGACCCTGGCAGGCAAAAGACATACGTGGCGTTGGCCACACCGGCGAGACAGCGCGACTGCAAGCTCGATGGGCCGATTTCTTCGTACGAGATCGTGCGAAAGAGCTCACCGAAGCCGTCGATCTGTTTGTCGAGGAGCACCGCGATGGCCTCGGGCGTGCCGTCGCGACCGGTGATACCCGTCCCGCCCGTAGAGATGACGACTTCCACCTGCGCATCGGCAATCCACTTCGACACGACGGCGCGAATCGCATACACATCGTCGCGAACGATGGCCTTCTCGGCGAGCACATGTCCGGCGGCGCGCAAGCGCTCCACGAGCGTTGCCCCAGATTTGTCCGTGGCTTCGTTGCGCGTGTCCGACACCGTCAGCACGGCGATATGCAACGGTTTGAACGCCCGCGCGTCGCTGGCCATCATTTCGGCTCCGCGCCTGAGGTCGTGGTGATCGTTAGATCGCGCTGCATGCGTAGCGCGTCCTCTCGCCCCCCGTAGTAGGCAACCTTGCGTCCCGCCTCGCGATAGCCGAGCCGTTCGTAGAACAGCCGGGCCGCGTCATTGCTCGCGCGCAGCTCGAGGTGCACGGCAAAAATCCCCGCAGTCCGCGCAGACGCTTCGAGCCATTCGACGAGCTCGCGCCCGATGCCGCGGCGCTGGTAGCCCGGCTGCACGGCGAGCAACGTGAGATGCGCGTGGATGTCGAGGAACTCCATGATGGCGAAACCGATCAACCGTCGCCGATCACGCGCCGCGAGCACCACGCATTCGCGGTTGCGCAGACAATGGCTGATGCGGTGCTCGTTCCACGACCACGGCAAACCGTGCTCCACGAGCTGTTGCGACATCCGCGCAATCGCCGCGGCTTCGTCGGCATGGGCCAAACCTAGACGAATCTGCGTCACCGCATGAGTATAGTGGGATCATGAGCAGAGCGGCAGCACGCCAGCGCAGCGGAGTGACCTGCGTGCTGTTGGCGGCAGGCGGCTCGCAACGTCTCGGTCGGCCAAAGCAGTTGGCCCGACATCGCACCCGCCCCCTCCTGCGCCATGCCCTCGAGGCCGCCCGCGCGGCATTGCCGGAGAGCCCGCTCATCGTGGTGCTCGGCGCACACGCCACGCGCCTGCGGCTCGTCGTTCGACGCACGGCGACCGGCGCGGTCACGGTGCAGAACTCGCGTTGGGCCAACGGGCTCGCCAGCTCACTGCAAGCGGGACTGGCTGCCAGTCCGCGCGGCACGCGCGCGATTCTCGTGATGCTCGCGGACCAACCGCAGGTCGACGCCAAGGCGCTGCGGCGTTTGCTCGCGGCCTGGCGCCGACGCCCAGGCGTGGCGGCCGCCGCGGCCTATCTCGACCGCGCGGGCGTGCCGGCCGTCCTGCCGCGCCGTCACTGGCCCGCGCTGCGGGCTCTGCGTGGCGATTCTGGCGCGCGTGCGCTGCTGCGTGACGGTACGCCACTCACGCTCGTCGA
>Ga0208454_1000666_pt1 | contig 17764 bp, 14 predicted proteins | sample EasRivMeERMZT100_FD_187530 | JGI IMG/M metagenome (GOLD analysis project Ga0208454, IMG submission 187530) | Soil microbial communities from meander-bound floodplain in the East River, Colorado, USA - East River MetaG ERMZT100 (SPAdes) (version 2) | ecosystem: Environmental > Terrestrial > Soil...
GTGATCAATCAGCGCATCTACTATCGGCTCGATCCCGCCAGCGGCCGTCGCCACCAGGTCCCGGTCATCGGTGCGGCGGCGCCGTTGTTCGGCGCAGTGCTCACCGAAGCCGACGCCGCAGCGCTCATCGATCGCGGCAAGCTCACGATCCAAGCCAAGAACTGCATGAATTGCCACACGCTGCTCGGTAATGGCGCCTACTTTGCGCCCGATCTCACCAAGTCATGGCTCGATCCGGCGTGGATCGACGAGGCGGTGCGCGAGCGGCTCATGCTCGCTTTTCTTCTGGATCCGGCCGGCAACGCGCGGACGTTCGGCTCCGGTAGGCGGATGCCGCACCTGGGCATCACGGAGGCCGAGGCGCGCGCCGTCGTCGCTTATCTGAAATGGATGGCGGCCATCGATACGAATGGTTTTCCCGCGAGCTTTACGCCGATCCGCCAGGAGGGCGATCTATGAGTCGCGGCGAGCTCGCATTGCGCAACTTGAGCTCGGGGCAGCGCATCGCCGTGCACTACTACGCCGCGGCGATCGTGCTGTTCGCAGCGCAGATCCTGTTCGGCCTGCTTGCGGGGCTGCAGTTCCTCTATCCCGAGTTTCTCTACGACGTCGTCGATTTCAGCGTCAATCGCATGGTGCACATCAACGCCATGATCGTCTGGCTGCTGTTCGGCTTTATGGGCTCCGTCTACTGGCTCATCGAAGACGAAGCGGGCACGCCCCTCGTGGGCCGGAGGCTCGCGGTGCTCAACTTCTGGGTGCTGACGGGCGCCGTGGTCGTGGTCGTGCTCGTATATCTGCTCGTGCAGGTCGGGCCGGGTGAGCTCGCGAGCATCTGGCTCATCAACGAAGGTCGGGAATACATCGAGGCACCACGTTGGGCCGACATCGGCATCGTCGTCTGCATGCTGGTGTTCTTCTACAATTGCGTCGCCACGTTCTCTGCGGGTCGTTGGAGCGGGATCTCGGGCGTGCTCGTGCTCGATCTGCTCGGGCTTGCCGGCATGTACCTGGCCGGCACGTTCTACTCGACCAACATCTCGATGGATCAGTATTGGTGGTGGTGGGTGATCCACCTCTGGGTCGAGGCCACGTGGGAAGTGCTCGTCGGCTGCATCATGGCGTGGGGGCTCATGCAGACGCTCGGCGTCAACCGGCGGATCGTGACGACCTGGCTCTACATCGAGGTGGCGATGATGCTCGGGTCCGGCATCCTCGGGCTCGGCCATCACTATTTCTGGATCGGCACGCCGGAGTACTGGCTCGGCATCGGCGGCTTCTTCTCCGCGCTGGAGCCCATACCGCTCGTCGCGATGGTCGTGCACGCCGTCTACGATGCCGGCAAGCACGGCTTCAAGAGCAGCAACAACCCGGCGCTTGCGTGGCTCATTGCGCACGCGTTCGGCAACTTTTTTGGCGCCGGCGTTTGGGGCTTCATGCAGACGCTGCCCGGAATCAATCTGTATACACATGGCACGCAGTGGACTTCATCGCACGGCCATTTGGCGTTCTACGGCGCCTACGTGACGATCGTCATCGCGATGTTCTACATGGCCGTGCAAAAGTGGCGCGGCGGCGTCTGGATGTCGAGCGATCTCGAAGGCAACGGCTGGAAGTGGAAATGGTCGCTCGGTCTGCAGAACGCCGGCGTCCTCGGTATGGCGGTGGCGCTGCTAATTGCCGGCTACGAGCAGTCCTTCGTGGAGCGCGCCGGAGGTTCTACCTGGAGCGCATTTTTCGCTGCCCAGGCCCAGCCCTGGTTCGTGCAAGCGATGGTTTGGCGAATGGTGGGTGGCGTCCTCACCGCAGTCGGTGTGGTGTTGCTCGTCTGGGACCTCGTCACGATCGGGCGTGGTGAGCGCCGTGCGGCGCTGCGTTACGAGGAACGACCCGCAACGGTGGCCGCGCAACTCGCGAACTGAACTGGCTCGGACCGCGGTGTCCGCCACGCAGCAGCTTCTCGTATACTACCGCGCCTCGTAACCCAAGGAGTCTCTGCGTGTCCACCGGAGCTGCGGCGAGTTGCGCCGTATCGAGGCGCGTACCGTGACTGGCCCCCTCAACGAACCGCGCGCCGTGCTCGCGGCGCGTCTGCAGGCCGCCGTGGTCGCAGCATTCGGGGCCGAGCATGCGGGCGTCGACGCGATGGTGCGCCGCTCGGAGCGCGCCGACTATCAGGCCGATCTCGCCATGGGTCTGGCCAAGACACTGCGCCGCTCGCCGCGTCAAGTGGCCGAAGCCGTGGTCGCTGCGGCCGATTTCGCCGGAGTGTGCGAGCGCGTCGAAATCGCCGGCCCGGGGTTCATCAACCTCACGCTGCGCGTCGAGTTCATCGAGCGCGAGACCGCGACGCTCGCGCGCGACGCGCGCTTCGGCGTGCCGACGGCCGAGCGCCCCGAGCGCGTCGTCATCGATTACTCCGCGCCGAACGTGGCCAAGGAAATGCACGTGGGGCACCTGCGTTCCACGATCATCGGCGATGCATTGGCGCGCATGCTCGAGTTCGCCGGCCACGAGGTGCTGCGCCAGAACCACATTGGCGACTGGGGCACGCCGTTCGGCATGCTGATCGAGCATTTGCTCGACGTCGGGCACAGTGAGCAGGGCGCCGAAGCCAGCATCGGTGAGCTCAGCGAGTTCTACCGGGCCGCCCGCGCCAAATTCGATGCGGACCCGGCATTCGCCGATCGATCGCGCCAGCGTGTGGTGCTGCTGCAAGCGGGCGACGCGCCCACGCTCGAGCTCTGGCGCCACCTCGTCGATGTATCCAATCGGTACTTCGCGAACGTCTATACGCGGCTCGGCGTGACGCTGCGCGCGGAGCACGTGCGTGGGGAGAGCGCCTACAACGCCGCACTGCCTGGGCTCGCCGCTGAGCTCGAGAGGAGCGGTCTCGCCAAGTTGAACGACGGCGCGCTCTGCGTGTTCGCACCGGGCTTCGCCAATCGCGAGGGTGAGCCGCTGCCGCTCATCGTGCGCAAGCAAGACGGCGGCTTCGGCTATGCGGCCACGGATCTCGCGGCGTTGCGCTATCGCACACAAACGCTGCACGGCACGCGGCTGCTCTATGTCGTCGGCGCACCGCAGGCGCAACACTTCGCCATGGTATTCGCCGTGGGGGAGCTTGCGGGGTGGCTTACGGCCCCCGTTCGGCCTGAGCACGTCGCATTCGGCGCCGTGCTCGGCGCCGACAAGAAAATGTACAAGACGCGCGCCGGCGACACGGTGCGGCTCGTCGATCTGATCGACGAGGCGGTCGAGCGCGCGGATGCCGAGCTATTGCGCCGCAACCCCGACGGCGACGCGGAGGCGCGGCGCGTGTTGGCGCCGCAGATCGGTATCGGCGCCGTGAAGTACTCGGACCTCGCTAACGACCGCATCAAGGACTACGTGTTCGATTGGGAGCGGATGCTCGCCGCGGAAGGCCGCACCGGGCCCTATCTACAGTACGCGCACGCGCGGATCCACTCGATCTTTCGCAAGGCGGCGGAAACCGGTATCCAGCGCGCTTCGGGCGGAGCCGCGATTCGGCTGGCGGAGCCGGCCGAGCGGGCGCTCGCGCTCGAGTTGCTGGGGTTCGGCAGTGCCGTCATCGAAGCCGCAGAGACGCTGCGGCCGCACCGCCTGTGCGGCTATCTTTATGACCTCGCGACTGCGTTTACGGCGTTCTTCGAGGCCTGCCCGGTATTGCGCGCACCGGATGAGGCAACGCGCGCATCGCGCTTCGCGCTCTGCGAGTTGACCGCAGGTGTGCTCGCGCGCGGGCTCGATCTGCTCGGCATCGCCGCACCGGAACGGATGTAGCGCCGCGCACGGCTGTCGTGCCCCGCGTTACTTTTCCGGCGCGGCGTCTACGCGCACGACCCAGCCGGCCGTGGCCGTCGATGCTGCAGGATAGCGCGCCAGCACCAGCGGATCGTGGCCCGGGATGACGTGGTCCTTCGAGCTCGCGAGGCGCTCGAGCGTGTTGTAGCCCTCGAGCATGTCGCCCTGGTTGTAGAGCACGCGGAACACGCGTCGTGACTCGATGTGGGCATAGAAGTGCGTGGCGTCCGAGGCAAGCACGACGTTGCCGCGCTTGGTTGCCACGCGCACGCATTGCAGTCCTTTGGTGTGGCCGCCGATCTTGTGCAAGGTGATCCCCGGCGCGATCTCATCCGTGCCATCGTGAAACTGCACGCGCCCGGCGAACACTCGATGCACCATGCGCGATACGTCGTCGGCCTCGAAGGCATGGTTGATCTGGTGGTGACACATGCAACGCCCCGTGACGTACTCCATCTCCGTGTCTTGCATGTGAAAGCGTGCGTTCGGAAAGAGGGCGCCGTTGCCGCAATGATCGTAGTGCATGTGCGTGACGATCACGTCGTGCACATCCGCGTGGCGAATGCCGACGGCCGCGAGCCCTTCCTCGACCGGCTGCACGATCTTGCGGTCACGCTTCTTCGCCATCGGCGCGTCGAATCCGGTATCGACGACGAACGTGCGGCCACCGCCGACGATAGCCCAGACGAAGTAGTCGAGCGGCATGTCCCAGTCTTCGTGCGGGTCGCCATCGACGAAATTGCCCCAGGCCTTGCGGCCCACTTCGGCGTATTTGATGGCGAACACTTCGTAAGTCGGTGTGGTCATGACGAAACGCTCTGCAACGAAACTCGATGGACGGATTGTACGCGGCTCGTGCGCGGCGCGACGAGCGAGGTCGGAACCGCTCAGCCGCGCGGGCTGCTCGACAGCGACTCTTCCCACGTGCTCCAGCCCGAGCCCGTGCCGTAAGGCACGGCGTGGAGCACGGATTCGACGGGGCCGATGAGGCCGCCTTCGATCTTGAAGACCTCGGCGATAGCCCAAGTCCACGGGATTTTCGGGCCGCTCTCGGCGCGTTGGCCGTTGGCGAGCGTGCCGAAGCGCGAGTCCCCGCCCGCGTTGTCGAAGAACGCGAACGCGAACGCGAGACCGCGCTCGGGATCGACGAGCACGAAGCGCCGATCGCGGATCCGTGTGACGTAGAAGAACATGCCGGTCCGGAATTGCTCGAGGCAGCCCATCTGCGGGCCGCTCGGCCGGCCGCGAGCGCGCGGGCTCACGAGCGTAAGGTCACCGGCCAGCACCAGGCCGTTCTCGAGCCGCGCACAATCCGCGGCGAGCGGGTAGTCGCCCTTGCCGTCGTTGCGCTCGATGCCGCTGAAGTAGGCGTTGCCGACCCGTATGAGCTCGTCTCGCGTCAGCCGCTCGCCTGGGGGCACCGTCTCGGACCACACGCTGCGCGGCGCGCCGATCTCGTCGAGCCGCTGCGCGACTTCCTGGTCGCGGATCACGAGCGTTTCGACCTCCGTCACTTCGTGTTTGACGTCGCCGACTCCGTTGGCGACGCGCAGGCGTGCGACGAGGACCGTCGGCACGTCGGCTTCGCGGATCGTGCCCATGAGCAGCGCCTGGCCGCGCTCGACGTCGGCGAGCTTGAGCGCGTAGCCGCCAGGGCCGGTCGCCGTGTGCCAGAGTCCGTCGCCAAGGCCTAAGCGTTGGCCGTTTTCCGTGAACTTCACGCCGCGCGCGAGAGGTAAGCGCGCGGGGTCGTGCGCGACGACGGCGTCGACATAAGTGTCGAGCAAGGCTTCGAGGCAGGCGCGGTCGCATTGAGCGCTTTGCGCGGCCGCCGGCGAAGCGGCGGCCGCGGCCAAGACTGCGAGCACCAGGGCCTTCCGCACCGGTGTCGATCCCCTGCAACGCGTGCGCGTGCCGGCGATCAACGCCGGCCGAGTGGGATGAACGCCAGCGCGTTGTTCGGGTTCAGCGGAATCACGAGCTGGTTCTGCTTCGAGTCGTAGCACATCGAGGCCGCGCTCGGGATGCCCGTGGCAATGACCTCGGCCGGCTGGCCGGGGCGGATGCGCGACACGCTGCCGAAGCGCACGCTGCTCGTGTACTTCGTGCCGTCGGGCAACACCACGACGCCGTCGTTGCCGGCCTCGGCGGCCTGCTCGGTCTTCACGACCTGGCCGGCGGGGCTGTACGTGAGCACATCCTTGGTGCCGATGTTGACGACCACGACGTTGCCGGCCGGATCGATGGCCACGCCGTTCGGCAGGGCGAGCGGTGCGCCGTCGGCGAACGTGCTAACCGTGCCGTTGGGCGCGATCTTGTAGATGCGCTCCGGCTCGCGTGTGTTCGATACGTACACTGTGCCGTCGGCCGTGGCGGCCACGCCGTTCAAGATCGTGGCGCCGGGGATCTCGACGGCGCGGCCTGGTGCGCCCGTGGCGAGATCGAACGAGCGAATGGTGTTGATGTCGGCCACGTACAGCGTGTTGCCGGCGATGGCGCTGCCGAGCGGATGATTGAGCGTGAGGCCGTCGCGCGTAACGCCGATCCACTTGCTCGTGTGCACGCTGCCGTCGGGATTGATGAGCGATGCGAAGCCGTCGTTCTGCGCGAGGGTCTGCGCGTTACCGGCGTTCATCGCGACGATGACGTTGCGCGTGGGGTCGTACGTGCAGCTCTCGGCGAAGTGGAAGCTACCGTAGACCTTGACGTTACTCGACATCGTCATGGCCTGGCCGGCCTCGTTGGTTGAGCCGAGCGGCGTGCCAACTCGAAACGGCTGCGGGCCGGCGGGTGCCGCGGGCGCCTGAGCGAGTGCGCTGGCCGTCGTCAGCAATGTGGCGATACAGGAAGCGATTAGAGTTTTCGTGCGCACAGGTTTCCCCCAAGACATGGTTTGAGCCAAAGGATGAGGCACATCATGGCTGATTGCCGCAAGGGATGTCACGCGAGCCGGCAGTGGCACTCGCTCAGTTGGCTTCCAGCGCGCGGGACATGATGCTGAGCGCTTCCGCGAAGCCATCGGCCTCGGCACCGAAGCCGATACGGACGTGTTCCGGCGCGTAGAAGCACTCGCCCGGTACGATGAGCACGCCGTCGGCGGCCAGGGCGGTGCAGAACTCCCGGCTATCACGACCATCGGCGAACCATGGAAACGCGACCGTGCCGCCCTGTGGAGGAACCCAGTGCAACACGTCGTGGTGCCGCTCGATCAACGCAGTCAGGGCCGTGAGGTTTCTACCGGTCACCGCTCTCGCCCGTGCGAGCACGGTCTCGCGATGCCGCAGCGCGTGGGCCGCGATCGCTTCGAGCAGCGGCGAGCCGCTAACCGTGAAGTAGCCACGCGCTTCGAGCGCGCGGGTCCGGCGCTGTGCGTCGGCATCGACGATCCACCCCGTGCGTAACCCCGGTAGCGACAGTGCCTTCGAGGTGTCACCGACGATGATGACGTTGCCGATATCGCTGGCCGAAGACGCGGGTGTGCCGAAGTAGACCGGGTGATACACCTCGTCGACGACCAGGGGAATGCCGCGGGCCGCGAGCCGATGTGCCAACGTCTCGATCTCCGCTCTCGGGATTACGGCGCCCGAGGGGTTGTGCGGCGTGTTCGCCAGCACGAGCGCTGTTCGGTCGTCGACGGTGTCGAGCACGCGTGTAGCCGAAAAGCGAAAACGGTCGTCGCGGCGCAAGTCGTAGGTCTTGACCGCGAGCCCCCAGGCATTCGCCATGGCGCCGAAGGCGGGGAAGGCGGTGCTCGGCAGCACGACGTTGGCCGCGGGTTTCGCCGCAAGGCAGAACAGAATCGACAGCGCTTCCGACGCGCCCGTCGTTACGACGACCGACTCAGGGTCCGTGCCTGTGTGTGCCGCGATCGCCTCGCGCAGCGCGCGACCGCCGGCGGATGGTGCATAGGTCATGCGCAGCTCGTTGAGCGTCTCCGCGAAACCGTTTTCGAGCGCGAGCAGCTCGCCGAGTGTCCAGCGTGGGCCCGTGCTCGCGCCGAGATTGAAACGGATCGGCGGCGTCGCGTGCTCGTATCGAGCGAGCCAGTGTTCGAGCAGAAACGGTGGTAGCTGCATGACGCTCTCCGAGGTCCCTCATGTGAGGGTTTTGCACCAATCGCGTGTGCGAGCCGCCCGTAGCGAATCAGCGGCCGCGTTTGCGCGGTGTCTTCACCGAGTACTCGATGAGTTGGCGTAGCACTTTGCGGTCGACGTCGTCGAGCTTGTTGACGTAGAGGCAGCCCTTGCCCGCCTTGTGCTTGCCGAGCTTCCCCATGAGCTTGTCGTTGTCGATGCCGGGGCCTAGATAGACCACGAGGCTGCCGCTGCGCGGCGAGAACCCCGTCACGCAAATGTCGCCCTCGCGGCCGCTGTCGTAGACGTAGTGGTAGGTGCCGAAGCCAACGATCGTCGGCCCCCACATCTTCGGCGGCTCGCCCGTGATGTCCTGCATCATCGCTACGAGCTCGAGACTGTCGTTGCGCTTCGTCTCGCTCTTGATCTTGGCGATGAACTTCAGGGGATCGACGCTCGTGGCCTTGGTTTTGTTCTCCGCCATGTTTGGCAATGCCTCGCGAGGTTACTCGGTGGCGGCCGGCGACGCTGCTTCGGCTGGCGGCACGAACTCGATGACGATCGCACGCTTGGCGATCTTCCACGTGCCATCCACCTTGCGCAGCGTGTCCTCGTAGTGCCCGGCGACCAGCACACCCACGCCGCTGCCAACCATGCCGATGTCTTGCCAATACGCGCTGCCGGAGGCCGAGTCGCCCTTGACCGTGTACGACAGGTTGGAGATGACATGGATGACGCGCGGTTCGGTGGGCAGGGCACCGACGAAATCCTTGATGCCTTGCCGTTCCCTGGCCGATTGGCCCGCGAGGGACAGCTCGCCGTCTGCGGTGAAGAGGTCGGCATAGGCGTCCCAGTTATGCGTGTCGAGCGCGTGCGGATAGTCGCCGGCAATGAGCTGGTCGATGGCTTGTCGATCCAGAAGCGCCGCAACGTTGGGATCCGGGGCCGCTTGGGGCTGACAGGCGGCCGCGAGCGCAGTCACGGCGGCGATGGTGGCGATGCGCTGCAGCATGGGAGCTCCCTAGCGTGTTGCGGTGGTGGGTTCTGGGTTTGCCGTGAGCCAGCTACGAGCTGCACTCATGGCGAAGGAGGTTGGCGCGGCGCCCGGCATGGCTGCGAGCTCGGCATAGGTGCGCCGCGCTGTCGGCACGTTGGCTGCCGCCGTGGCGGCGCGACCGAGCCCGAGCAGCGAGGGCGTGCGTTTCGGTGTGCGCAGCAAGGCCTGCTCGAAAGCACTGGCCGCTTCCGCGGGGCGGTTGGCCGCCAGTAGCAGCTCGCCGTAGAGCTCGAGCGCGGGCTTGATCGGCTCCGGAGGGCCCGAGGGTGGCGACAACGTGAGCTCGAGGTCGGCAGCGGCACGTGCGAGTGCGAGACCCGCATCGCGCTGACCGCGTGCGAACTGCGTGACGGCCGCCACTTCGTTTTCGAGAATCGCTACGCCCTTGGCGCGGTAGGCGTCGGCGGTTTGCTCGCGGAGCGCCTTCAACCGGGCCACGGCGGTGTCGGCCGTGGCCGTATCGCCCAACTTGGCGGCGCTCATGCCCGCAATGAACAGCCAAGTGCCGCCGCCCGCGGCGCCCATGTTCATGCCGGGCATGGTGTCGTGAGCCGCGTGCGCGCCCGGAGTCTCGAGCGGAATGGGCTCCCACTGCTCGGTCTCGAGGATTACGCGTGCGCGCATGCCGAGGTAACCGTCGCGAATGGCCGCGTTGTCGGGATTGCGCTCAGCGGCGGCCTGTGCGAGCTCGACGTTGGCACGTGCCTCGTCGAACCGGCCGAGCATGAGGTTGGCGTAGCTCAACCAGCCGAGCGTATGAAAATCCTCGCGACCCTCGGGCAGCTTGAGTCGTTCGTTGACGGCGACCGCCGCCGCATAGGCCTCGATGTTCGAAGCCACCACGTCGGACCACATGCCAAGCTGCACGAAGATGTGCGACGGCATGTGCAGCGCGTGCGCGGCGGCCGGTGCGATGTCCGCATACGCGCGCGCGGCGGCGAGACCGAGCGGTGCGTGCTCGGGATCGTCGAACGAATGAATGATGAAATGCGCGGCGCCCGGGTGCCGCGGATTCTCAGCGTAGACTCTGCTCACGATCGACGCGGCGAGCGCTTGGCGCCTGAAGCCCGTGTCGCCGGGTCGTACCGTGCCGAGCAACGACAATGCGTACCAGGTGGCGATCTCGTGGTCGTCGGGCCAACGCGCATAGAGCTCTGCCAAATACTCGGAATACGCGCGATCGCGCGCGAGCTTATCGGCCGGTCCGTAATAGAGCAGGTCGATGGCCTCGAGCAGCGCCCGCTCTTTCGGCAGGCGGGCTTTGGCCAGACGGCCTTCGCGCGTGGGTGCGAGCGCTTCGAGCACCTTCTGGGCCGCGGCCTGGTCTTGCTGCGCCCAGAGCGGATGGTTGTGGCTCATCGCTTCGCCCCAGTAGGCGAGCGCGAAGCCGGCATCGAGCGCTTTGGCTTCGCGAAACGCGACGGCCGCTTCGTCGAACTGGAAGCTGTGCAGCGCCTTCACGCCTTCGAGGAATGCCGGTCGGGCCGCGGCTGCACCCGACGTCTCGAAACTGATCGTGCCGAGCTCCTGCGCCCTCGCGGCCGTCAGAGCAGCGCCGGCGGCGAGTAGCGCGACTAGCGCGGCGCAGAAACAGTCCGACCGATGCCGAGCGACCATGCACGCCCCCCAAAATCCATGCAGACGGTGAGTGCGCTGGACGGTAGCACGAAGCCCAACGACACGCACCCAGCCGCCGCTACGCCGGTTTGACAGGGTGCGATGGCGTTTCTACGATCCTCACATGAGCACCGATTCAATCCTTAGCATCGCCCCCCTCGGGTTCCCCTGGCAGACCCGCGATCCGTTCCTCGTGTGCGTGCACCACGTCGACCTGTACCCACGTGGCAACGATCGGCTCGGCCCGGACGCGCCGCTCGAAGGACGCAACATCGGCCAGGACTTCGCGGGTAAGGACGGCTGGCGCATGTATCACGGCAACGTGATTCCCGGCTTTCCGCAGCACCCGCACCGCGGTTTCGAAACCGTGACCTTCGTACGCGAAGGGTTCATCGATCACTCCGACTCGTTGGGCGCCACCGCGCGTTTTGGCAAGGGCGACGTGCAGTGGCTCACGGCCGGCGCGGGCATCGTGCATTCGGAGATGTTTCCGCTGCTGAATTCGGACAAGCCGAATCGCCTCGAGCTGTTTCAGATCTGGTTGAACCTGCCGTCACGCCACAAGATGGCGCCGCCGTACTTCACGATGTTTTGGGATCGCGACGTGCCGCGTTATCGGCCCGCGGCGGGCGAAGGCGTGGAGGTCACCGTCGTCGCCGGTGCACTCGACGGCACCGCGCCGCCCGTGCCGCCGCCCGATTCCTGGGCGGCCAACCCAGAAGGTGACGTGGCGATCTGGCTCATTACGCTCGCGCGGGGCGCTGCGTGGACGTTGCCGCCGGCGCACAACCCGCGAACCGTGCGAACGCTGTATTTCTTCGCAGGACCCAAACTCGATGTGGCGGGGCGGCTGATTACCGAGCCCGCCGCCATCGATGTGGTGGCCGGGGAACCCCTCCGTCTGACTGCGCCAGAAGGAGGAGTGGAAGTGCTGCTCATGCAGGGCCGCCCCATCGGCGAGTCCGTGGCGCAGTACGGGCCGTTCGTCATGAACACGCGCGCGGAGCTCGAAACGGCGTTCCACGATTACCGCCGCACCCAGTTCGGCGGTTGGCCATACGATGCGAATGATCCCGTGCATCCCCGCGATCGCGGTCGGTTCGCCCAACACGCGGACGGACGAGTCGAGGAAGCTCGCTAACGCTGCGCGGTAGCGTTGCCTACCGCGCACCGTGAGCGACAAGCCTACTTCGCGATCTCGCCCAGCGCTTCCTTCGCTATACGGAACGAGTCGACGGCCGCCGGCACGCCGGCATAGATGGCCACCTGCATCAGCGTCTCGCGAATCTCTTCTTTCGTGGCGCCGTTGCGAATCGCGCCTTTGACGTGAACCTTGAGCTCGTGCGGGCGATTCAGCGTGCTCAGCATGGCAATGTTGAGCAGGCTGCGCGTCTTTTTCGACAAGCCTTCGCGACCCCACACGGCGCCCCAGCAGTACTCGGTGACGAGCTCCTGCAGCGGCATGTTGAAATCGTCGGCGCTGGCGAGCGCTTTGTCGACGAACTCGGCGCCGATGACCGATTTGCGAATGGCGAGGCCTTTATCGAAGAGTTCCTTGTTCATGGCGATTCCTTTGGCTTGGGTTAGGCGCTGCGACACGCGCCGCGCGGCGGTATGGTAAACCGAATACCGCTAGGCGAGGTTGCCGGTAACGTGGAGGGTCGAGGTGGGGTGATGGGACACCGCCACCATGGTCGTGGCGCGATACGCAGATAGCTGGGATTGTCAGCGCACGTCGAGCGGAGCTTGCCACGCGAAACGTTCAGCACTTCTCTGACTTGAATGTTGATGTGATCAATCCGTGGGATGCGGATCGATGAGCTATCGCCCCTCCTCGCGGGGATCGGCCCTTTAGGCTACCTATCGACCCGAAGCCGACCGTCGCCTCAGCGGACCCGGGTCATTGCTTGGTTGCGTCGGGATTCCAGTGCTGGATGAGCGTGATCGGCGCGGCGGTGCCGTCGTCGAGTTCCGTGTTGATGAGGAAGCGCCCGTCGGCGGTGACGTCGTACTGCCGACCGATCTGCACGTCCACACCACCGCCCATGATGTGCGTGGGGAAGAGCACCACCGGCGCGCCGGGTTCGAGCGCGTCCCCCGCCACGGTGATCGGCGCCGCCATCATCTCGCCCGCCGGGTTCAGGTAGTAAAGCTCTTTACCGTCGGGCCGCCACATCGGCGTGATGCCGCCCGCCGTGGACACCTGCCATTGCCTCCGCGGCGCGGCCGCCGGTGTGCCCGCCGCGGCAGGCGGGACAAACGGCCGCACGTAGATTTCCATCCGCCCCGATGCGTTCGACTGGTACGCCACCCACTGGCCGTCCGGCGAGAACTCACCATACACCTCGAAAAACGGGGTCTTCAGAAACACCGACGGCGTGTGCTCGCCCACCATCGGCAGCACCCAGAGGTCGGAGTTAGTCTGCGGGTCGATGCTCATATACACCACAAAACGCCCGTCCCGGGACCAACTGGTCGGAACCATGAGCTGGTCGGAGGCGACGAGGCGCTCCTCCCCGCCCGCATCGTTCGTGCGCGTCTGGTGGAGATCCCCCGCACCCGTGCGGCGCGAGCTGAAAACGATCCGCGTGCCGTCCGGCGACCAGAGGGGAAACTCGTCGCGAGCCGCATCGAAGGTCAACCGGCTCAGGCGGGCGCCGTCCAGGAGCCAGAGGTCGGAGTTGCCTTCCACCGTACGGTCCACCACCACGCGGCGGCCGTCGGGGGACACGCGGGGCCAGGCCAGACTTTCATCATCCGAGTCGCCGACGGTCCCCCGCGCCGTGCCGGACGGGTCCACCCAGGTCAGTCGCCGCTGGCGGCCCGCGCCGGTTCGGTACACCACCAGCCCCGGCGCCGCCACCGACCAACCACCAGTAAGAGAACCGAATATGGCCGCCATCCCGTCGGCCAGCGTCACGGGGTCCCCCACGAGCGTCGGCCGGTCCAGGTCGAGCCGCTGGGCCACGAGTGTGCTCGCCCGTGCCCAGAGCAGCCAGCCCGCACCCGACGCATCACCCGGCCGGGCGGGCAGATACACGGCCTGGCTGAAGTCGGGCGCCAACCGGGTCGGGGCGCTCCCGTCGAGCGAGCCCAGGTAGACCCCTTGCACCTCCGGTGTGCCGCGCGCCGTGAACAGGACCCGGCGGCCGTCAGGCAGAAAGAACGGCAAAAAGTGGCCGGACTGCTGCGGGCCGAATGTCATGACGGCGCTCACCGTGCCCCCGGTGGCCGACACGCGCAGCAAGGGACTCGTCGCGCTTGGCGAAAACACGATGACGCCCGCCGCGTTCCACGCCCCACCGGAACCGCCGGTGACCGGCGCTAGCGTCTGCGGCGCACCGCCACCGAGGTCGAGCCGCTTCAGGGCGCCCCCGGCGAAGAAGCCAAGGGACCGGCCGTCGGGCGACCAGAACGGCAGGCTCGCGCCCTCGGTGCCCGCCAGCGGCTGCGCCGTCGTCGTCCCCAGCGACCGCACCCACAGGCGGGACGCGCCGTCACCCGAGGCGACGAACACGATCTGCCGGCCGTCGGGCGACAGCGCAAAGTGGCTGGGCTGGTCCGTGGTGGGCGTGCTGATCTCGAGGCGCGTTTCGGGCGGTGGCGTCTCGCGCAGATATCGCACGGCGGGAATAGCGAGTGCGACAGCGACCAGCAACGCGACGGCGAACGCGGCCATCCATGCCACCCGCTCACTCGGAGCCGCGGATGCAGCTGTGGTCGTGTGCGGCGCGGCCGTCTCGAATGCGCCTTCGAGCGCGAGCTTCACATCGCCGATGTCGCGTACGCGTTTTTTGGGGTCTTTCTGCAAGCACAGTTTGATCGTCTGGCGCACGGCCGGCGAGAGTTCAGTGGGCAGCGCGCTCATATCCGCGCCGCGCTCGAGCACGCGTGCGAGCGTGCTCGTCACGTCCTCGCCGCCGAACGCCGGTTGGCCGGTCAGCATCTCGTACAGCACGCAGCCGAATGCCCAGATGTCGGCGCGTTGGTCGACCTGTTTGCCGCGTGCTTGCTCCGGGCTCATGTACTGCGCCGTGCCGAGCACGATGCCGGCCTCGGTCATTGCCGGTGTGGTGAGCGCCGCCGGACCCGGCCCACTCAACTGGCGCGAGTCGAGCGCTTTCGCGATGCCGAAGTCGAGCACTTTCACCGAGCCGTCGGGCGTCAGCTTGATGTTCGCGGGCTTCAAATCCCGGTGCACGATGCCGCGCCCGTGCGCGGCCTCGAGCGCGTCGGCGAGCTGCAGCGCAATCCGCAGCGCCTCGTCGACGGGGATCCGCCCGTGCGCGATCCGCTCGATCAGCGTCGGGCCTTCGACGAGCTCCATGGCGAGACCCGTGCGGCCATCGCCTCGCTCGAGACCGTAAACGTGCGCAATGTTCGGGTGATTCAGCGACGCCACCACCTCGGCTTCGCGCTGAAAACGCGCGAGGCGATCGGTGTCGTTCGCGAGCGCGGCGGGCAGCACTTTGATCGCGACATCGCGCTTCAAGCTCGTGTCGCGTGCGCGGTACACCTCGCCCATGCCGCCCGCGCCAATCGCCGCAGCGATTTCGTACGGACCGAAGCGGGTGCCGGGAGTCAGTGCCATCGTCAGACCGAGCCCTCGCGAGAACGGGTACGTCCCTGCTCGTTGCTATCGTTCGGATTCTACTCGATAGAGCGCGTGCCGCCGCGCTCAGCGTGGGCAGCGAGACGCGCAGCATTCCGCCGGCGCTGAGCCGCGCCTTGCACTCGCGAGACGGCGGCGGCCGGTTCCCGGGCTGCGACCGCACGCGCTTCACCGCAGGGCATCACGTGTAGCATTGGGCCAACGGCGGCGAAACGAAGCTCGGCAAGCCAGGGAGGCTGCCGGTAACGTGGAGGTGGGGGTCGGGCGATGAGACTAACGAGCGACCAGGATGCATTCGGCCACGCCGCCCAGGATCATCACCGCGGCAAGCCCGCGTACGAGATCATCGAACGCTCCGACGGCCTGTTTGCCATCTCGGGCGGTCCGGCCGTCTACCTTTCGGGGTACGCCAGTTGGCGTGCGCATGAGAAGGCGGCCCTCGAGCACGCACGGGGTCGCGTTCTCGACATCGGCTGCAATGCAGGGCGGCACGCTCTGCTTCTCCAGCTGCAAGGCCTCGACGTGCTGGGCGTCGACGTTTCCCCGCTGGCCATCGAAACGGCAAGGCTGCGAGGACTGGCGAAGGCCGAGGTCCTGTCGATTAACGAGCTGTCCGGCAAGCTCGGGACGTTCGACACGATCCTCATGCTCGGCAACAACTTCGGCCTGTTCGGCAGCGCCGCGGGGACCCGCAGGTTCTTGCGCCGCTTCAAAGGGTTCACGCGCCCCGGCTCGACGCTCATCGCGGAGTCGCTCAACGTGTATGCGACGGACGATCCCGATCATCTCGCGTACCTTGCAGAGAACCGCAGGCGCGGGCGCATGAGCGGTCAGATCCGGATGAGGGGCCGCTACAAGCGATTCGTAACCCCGTGGTTCGATTACTTGATGGTGTCGCCGGAGGAAATGGAAGCTCTGGTCGCCGACACGGGCTGGCAGGTCAGGAAGTGCTATCACTCCGAGGGTCCGCTGTACGCGGCAATCATCGAGCGAATCGCGTGAGCCGGGCGGACGTGGCAGCGGTGGGCCGAATGTCGGCCATAGCGAGGCGCAGATGACGACAGACACATCCAGAGTGACCCTACACATGGTTGCAAGCCTCGACTTCTTCATCGCCAAGAAGGATCAGAGTGTCCTGTGGCTGCAATCGGTCGACCACTATGAGAAAGGAGTGGCGGGCGAAGATCCAGAGGAATTCATCAAGACGATCGGCTGCTATGTAATGGGCTCTCGGACTTATGAGCACGCGCTGCTACTCGGTTGGCCCTATGGCGACACACCGACCATCGTGTTGACGCATCGACAGCTGTCGACTGACAAAGCAAGCGTCGAATTCTACTCGGGGGATTTGACTGAGCTCGTAAACGACGTGCTCAAGCCACGCTACAAGAGTATTTGGGTCGTCGGCGGTGCCATGCTCACGAGGGACTTTCTTCGCTTGAAACTGGCGGACGAACTAAGAATCGCCATCATGCCGATCATGCTGGGTGACGGGACTCTATTCGTCGACCACGTCGGACAAGAGCAGCCACTGCATCTAAAGGACGTCACCGCTTACAAGGACGGCATGGTCGAGCTGTGGTACGAAATAAGGAAGACGCTGCCGCCCTGAGGGGTCTCGATCGCTGCCGCCCGCCCCGTGCCGGAAGCTGCCCTGTCCGGCAGTGTCTGGTAGATTGCCAAACGTTGGCCTTCGACGGAGACGTTAGATGCCAGGTCGCAGGACGTTCATCAGGGGCCTTAGCAACGTTACGCTCCTTCTTTCTGGGGTGTTGGGGTTCGGCCTGCAAGATGCGACGGCCTGCTCATGCTCGGCGCTAACGTTTGCGCAAACCTACGAATTATCTGCCAATGTGTTCACGGCCGTCGTCACTGACGAGTACCTCGAGCAGGCCGACGGCGACCCGACGGTCGCCAGATCGAGCTTTACGATTACGGAGACGTTCAAGGGGACGCAGCCGTTCGAGGCGGTCGTCACTCATCCGGCTGGACCGTGCGGAATTTGGTTGGACGCAGGCGTCGAATATCTTTTTTTCACTCCCGATTCCGGTCAGGTAAGCGTGTGCTCCGCAACTCGCAAGGCCGAGGACGCCGCGCCTCATATTGCAGCGCTCAGGTCATTTGTATCGGGCCAACGTGCCGATTTGGTGGAGCCTTGGCATTTCGGGTCCTATGACCACGGCTGTACTTTAGTAACGCTCTTCGGAACCGGAGAGGGCAACGTGCTCGGTGGTCTGACGTTCGACGGGAAGCGGGCGCGAGATCCCCAGGTTCCCGACTTCGACTCGGCCGAGCTCAAGGTATGGCTTGAAACCGACACCGGCCCCCGTCAGCTGAGCCTTGCCGTCGATGGGGCGACTTATCAAGCAAGTCGGAGTGACCCGAGATTCCTTGCGACCTATGTGATCGGTGGCGAGGATGCCGTGAAAATCTTGCGAGAGTCGATGAATGCCGACGCCCTGCACCTGCGTTTGGACAACGAAGAGCTCGGTCGAGATCTCGAGATCGAAGTGAGCACAGCGAATCTTGCCCAAGCGGGTACGGGCGCAAAGATGCTCGAGTGCATGAGCTCTCCGGTAG
>Ga0208454_1000667_pt1 | contig 17744 bp, 24 predicted proteins | sample EasRivMeERMZT100_FD_187530 | JGI IMG/M metagenome (GOLD analysis project Ga0208454, IMG submission 187530) | Soil microbial communities from meander-bound floodplain in the East River, Colorado, USA - East River MetaG ERMZT100 (SPAdes) (version 2) | ecosystem: Environmental > Terrestrial > Soil...
GCGCGGGATCATCCACAGGGTCGGTGGCTTTCTCGATTGGCCGCAGTCGGTGAAAGTCGAATACGTCCTCAACTGGCCGGCCATTCCCGACACCGTGAAGCTCGCCGCGATCCGGTGGGTCGGCTACGAGTGGAACCTGCGGCAGAATCACGGGGTCGTGAGCAGGTCGCTAGGCGACGGGTCGGTCGTCTTCCACGACCCGGCAGGGATGCCGAAGTTCGTCAAGGACATGCTGCTCGACGCGCACGTCAACTCCCCGGGGTACGTCTGATGGCCACCGACCGACTCGGAGAGGGCACGATCCGCAGACTCGCGGCGATCCAGGCCGCCATCAAGGGCAAGGCCATGAGCGGTGCGATGGCTCGCTCGGGGCTCATCGTCGCGTCAGAAGCCCAGCGCCGCGTCACCACCGGCGGGGCATCGGGGCTCAAGGTGCGCACCGGAAGGCTGCGCGCGTCGATTCACCACCGGCTCGAGGAGGGCGGGCGCAACGTGCGCGTCATCGTCAACGCGAAGTATGGGCGCATCCATGAATACGGCGGCACCACGAAAGCTCACATCATCCGCCCGCGTGTCAAGAAGGCGCTCGCGTTTGGCGACGGGATCGTCGTGAAGTTCGTGCGGCATCCGGGGTCGAAGATTCCCGTGCGGCCGTACCTGCGCCCGGCGCTGGAAGCGAAGCGTGAAGCGGTCGTGGCCACCGTGCGGCAGGTCTACATCGGGCCGCTGACGGTGGGGGGGGTGGCGTCGTGAGATTGGGCAGAGCGGTTCGCTCGCCTGTGAGCAGGCATGAAAAGGAGCGTTCACGGAGCGGCGAATGTGCACCGATGACTACAGGAGGTAGGGACAGGGTCCTATGCAAACTCCCTGTCATGGCGAGTGAGCGGGTTCGCCTCCTGGGAGGCGTGTTTGCACGTCGCACGACACGCGCCGAAAGTGGACCGGCTCTGCCCATAACGCTGTCGAGGACCGCGTGAATGCGCTACTACCCCACGAACGCGAACGCGGACACGGCCTGCGACAGCAGCGCCGTTCCAAAGGATCTGATCCGCTCGCTCGGCTCGGGCAACATCGACATGACCGCTTCGTCGGCGTCGTTCAGCGAGCGGGGGTCTGCGGACCTGGACGTGTCCGTCGAGGAGAAGGGGTATCAGCCGCTCTCGATCCCCACGTCGGTGGACGTGTCGCTCATCAGCGACGGCGAGGTCCGCTACCGGGTGCAGGCGGTGGACGCGGCGTGCGCGGTGCTGGCGTCGTCGCCCTACTCGGCGACCATCTCGGGCGTGGGCATCAACGTCCAGACGCTCGCGCTCGCCTGGCCGGCGCACGCCCGGCGGCTGCGGCTTTCTCTGGAAGTCCGGCGCATCACGTCAGCCGCCTCCGCGCGGGTGCGGTGTGGTACGAATTCATACCTCGACGCGGTGTGGAAGTCGCGGCTCTCGCAGATAGTGGACGCCGTGCTGGCGCGGCTGCCCGGCATCACGGCGGCGGCGGGCTACCACTTCACGGTAGGGACCGTGGCGCTCGGCAGGATGGACTACTCGCAGATCGACACTCCTCCCGGGGTGCTTGTCTGGGGCCGCAACATCAACGCGCGCGCAGCTGCGCTGCTGGGCGACGGACCCAACGGCCGGGAGGTGATGGCCGAGATCATCCTGCGCCTGATCACCGTCGGCACCGACGACCCGCAGGGGGATCTCCTCCTGCTGGCCGAAGACGTGACGCATGTGCTGGAGAAGGACCCGCAACATCTCGGGTTCCAGTGGGCCAGGATTGCGCGCACCGAGACCTTCGAGGAAGGCTGGACCGATGACGAGATCGCCAAGCCCGCCGGGATCGGACACATCCGGTTCGGCGTCACGTACCGCTGCATGAGAGGGCACATCTAATGGGAACCGACAAGACGATCAACACCAGCGAGGCCGAGAAAGCCGATCTGGTGGCCAAGGCCGCGACGAAGCATATCAAGTACCTCGGGCCGTACAGCGAGACGAGCATCGACGACAGCGGCCCCACGGTGAAGCGCGGCGAGACGGTGGAACTGAGCGCGTACCTCGCCGACCCGCTGCTCACGCGCACCGACGAATGGGAACTGGTGAAGTCGCCCAAGAAGGACAAGCACAAGTAGCGAGATGGGCCGCTCACCCTCGACGGAGGGCGCATCACCCTGGCGGGAAGGATGCACGAGCGGCCCTACTGAGTAGATCGTCTCCCGCCCTTCCCGCCGACAGCCGTTCCCGCCTGACGCAAGCGCCGCCACGCCGCGCGCCATCACTGAACACACAGCACTCCCGCCAATTCCGGCCCGCCCCGCCCGCGGCCACGGGAGACGTACATGCCGCTGCCAGCGTTGGGGCTCAACTGCAACATCGGGATCGGGCGGGAGACGGTATGGGGCACGTCCGTCGCTCGCACGAAGTTCAACGAACTCGTGCGCTTTTCCGGGGGCCTGAAGATCGACCGCTCCTTCGGGGCGGCGTTCCGCGGGATCCAGAAGCGCCGGCACTTCGCGGCGAAGAGGTTCGCCGAGTTCGAGACTGTCGTCGAAGGCTACTACGAGGGGATCGAGCACTATCTCAAAGCCCTCTTCAACACGTTCTCCCCCACCACGGGCCCGACCAACGTCACCGTCATGACGCACACCTACACCCCCACGGTCTTGCTGCTTCCGGGATGGTCGATCGAGATCGAGAAGGACGTTCAGGCGTTCCTGTACGAAGGCGCGAAAGCGTCATCGGGGACGTTCTCCTTCGCGATCGATCAGCTCATGCAGCTCGCGATCCAGTGGTTCGCGGAAGACGAGACGCAGGTCTCGCACACCGCGCCCACCTACCCGCCGGAGACGCAGGCGCGGTGGGACCAGTGCACCATCGAAGTAGATGACGTCGCGTTCGACTGCCGATCCATCGAACTGACGATGGACAACAAACTCAACACCGATCGCCGGAAACTCGGGACCACGCTCATCAAGGAACCGGCCCGTGGCGCGCGGATGGAAGTCACCGGGCGTTTCGAGGCGGACTTCGAGGCGGTAGGCGACTTCTACAACAAGTACGCGAACAACACGGAGTTCAAGGTCGAAGTCATCCAGACCGGCGCCACCATCGCGGGCAGTTCTCCGGCAACGTCCGAATCGATCGCCTTCACGCTGCCGCGCTGCATCGCAACGGGCGAGCCGATTGAGATCGTGGACGAAGGCGTCATCAAGGCGGGCCTGTCGTTCGAGGCCATCTTCCAGCCCACCGGCTCACTCGACGCGATCTCCTGCATCGTCAAGAACAGCGTCACCACACCGATCTGATCGGGGGCATTTACAACAGAAGGGGGAGCAATGGACAACGGAGCAGACAACGGTCTCTCACCGGAGGCCGAGTTCGCAAGGGGCGCATTGAGGGTCGTCCACGCACCGTCGGGCCTGGTCTACAAGGTCCGGCGGCTGAGGCGCTCGAAGGTGATCGGGTTGCTCGGGAACATCCCCGACGTCTTCGAGGCGGTGGGGGACGCGGACCCTGCCAAGCGCCGCGCGCGCATCACCGACGCCGTCCACCGCGCGGATCCCGTCACACAGATCGAGCAGATGGAAGCGATCGTCGCGGCGGGACTCTTGTGGCCGCCCATCACCGAAGGCGGCGTGACGCTCGACATGCTCCCGCCGGAGGACTTCGGCGTCCTGTTCCAGACCATCTGGGATCTCGCCGGCATGGGGCCTCGGCACCTGAAGGAGGCGCAAGAGGAGATGCGCCCTACGTCCGCGACGCCCGACTCTGCGTCCAGTTCGACCGAGTCGCCCGTCGCTACTTCTGCCGACCAAGCGACCTGATCGGCGGGTTCGACAGCGCATGGGCGGATCTCGGATTCGACCATCTATGCGCGATGCGGGGGTCAGAGCAGGACAGCAGGGATGCGGAGAAGGACCGGCGGGAACAGGAACGCCGGATGAGGCGATAGCGTGGCGACCACTGACGACAAGCTCAACATCCTGATCTCCACCATCGACCGGGCCTCGGGGCCGCTGCGGTCGATCCAGGCGTCGCTTGTCGGCCTGGCGGGCGCGTACATCTCCTTCCGCGGCGCTCAGGCGGTGTTCCAGGCTGCCATCGACGTCGTGCAGGCCGGCGTCGCGGCGGCGGCCGAGCAGGAAGCCGTCAACACGAAGCTCGCCGTCTCCATCGCCAACATGGGCGCGCGCTCACAAGACACCGTCGCGGGCCTCGGTGCTCAGGCCGACGCGCTCACGCGGCTCACCGGCATCTCGGACGAGACGGTCGGCGAGGTCCAGAACCTTCTGATCTCGCTCGGGCGGCTCACGGGGCAGGGGCTGGAGCGGGCGACGCGCGCGACGCTCGACTTCGCGACACAGACGGGCACGGACGCTGTGACGGCCGCGCGGCAACTCTCCGGTGTTCTGTCGGGCCAGGTGCAGACCCTCGGGCGCGTGCATCTCGCGTTCGACGAGACCGCGAAGGGAGCCGAGCGATTCAGCGCCGTCCTCGGGGCGATGGAGGGCCGCTTCAGCGGAGCGGCGGCGGCGGCCGGGGGCACGTTCGCCGGGCAGCTTCGCGTCGTGGCCGAAGCACAGGAGAACCTGCTTGAAGCCATCGGCGAGACAATCATCACGACCCCCGAGGCGACAGAAGTTATCAAGGGGCTGGCGGACATCTTCGGCGTCCTCGAGGAAGCCGTCCGGTCGGTTCGGTTCCGGGAGTTCGTCAGCTTGGTTGCGGCGGACATCGCGTTCCTCGCTGAACTCATCGGGAAGCTCGGCGCCGGCCTGTCACGTCTGGGGGCCCTCGCTCCGTTCGAGGGAATGCGGGAGGACGCCAAGGCGGCGGCCAAACTGTACGAAGACCTTGCGGCCGTGGCAGGGGAGACCCGCAAGCGCATCGAGGAGTTGCGCTCCGCGGCCGTCGTGCTGGCGTCGCTCGAGATCATTCCCCCCGCCGAACGGGCCGAGGCGACCATCGCCAAGATTCAGGCGCTCCGGGCGGAGTTGGGCCTCGTCTCAACCGCCACGGTTGAACTCACCGCGAAGGCCCACGAACTGCGGTCGCTGGAACTGATCCCGGACGCCGACAAGACGCTCGACACGAGGGCGCGCATCAAGGCGCTGCGTGAAGAGGTCCTCGCTGTTGCACCCGCGGCGAAGGCGGCAGGCGCGGGGCTCGCGGGCCTCGACGAAGACGCGGTCGCGCTCAAGAAGACCCTCGACGGGCTCGGCCCCGCGTTCGCTTCGCTGCTGGACGTGCAAGGCGTGGACGCAGCGCAGACGGTCCTTCAGGCGCTCGTCTCTGACCTCGCGAAGCTCGGCGACGCCGGCCCGCTGAAGCTCATTGCTGATCTGGACGTTGCCGCGCCGGATCTCGCGAAGGCCGCGGACGCGGCCCTCAAGCAGGTCAACGCCGACGCGCTCGTGAAGGTCTTCGCGGACGCGGGGGATGAAGGCTCGCTCGCGTTGCTGGCGTCCATGACGGCGCGGCTGCCAGAGATCGCGCAGGCCGCCGAACAGGCGCTCGCGACGATCCGCCTGCCCGAGCTGGGCCAGTTCGCGCCCGTCGTGTTCCCGGTGGACGTGGACGCGCTGCTCCAGGCCGAGTCCATTCTCCAGGGGATCGGCTCATTCCAGCAGGAGTTGATCGCGCAGCAGGGGCAGGCCGTGCTCGGCGCGGAGGGGTTCAACGTCGCGCTGACTCAGGCCATCGGCTCCACCGGCTCCCTCGCGGCCGCGTGGAGGGAAGTAGAGGCTGGCGTCATCGCGGCCGCCGTGAACGCGGCCCAAACAGACGCCATTCAGGCGCAAGGAGAGTTGCTTCTCGGCGCGGACGGGTTCCGGATCCTGATGCTCCAGGCCGCCGCGGCGACGGACTCGCAGGCCGAGGCGTGGGCGCGGGTTGCCGAGCAGATCGGCGCGCTGGACTTCAACGAGATCAACGAGGATCTGGTCCGCGCGCAAGGCGAGGCCATCTTCGGGGCGGAGCAGTTCAACGCGCTGCTCCTTCAGGCGTGGCAGACGACGGGGGACCTCTCGCAGGCGTGGGGGATCGTCGCCGAGGAAGTAGCCGTTGCCACTGACGCCGCAGTCCAGCATCAGGCGACTCTTGACCTGATCGCCCAGATCCAGGAAGCGCTCAAGCAGGGCGCGCTTCAGTTCGGTGACTTTCTTGTGGACGCGGCGTTCGGCGCGGACGTCTCGTTCAGGAAGTTTTTCAAGCAACTGATGATTGACATCGCGAAGGCCATCGTCCAGGCGCTCATCCTCAAGGCGATCACCTCATCGACTGGAGTCGGCTTCTTCGGCTTCAACAAGGGCGGCCAGGTGCCCGACACCGCGTCGTTGCACCCCGCGGGCTTCGCAGCCGGGGGCGGCCAGATCCTCCCCGGCGCCGCGGTCGGGGGCCAGATCGCCACGTCCTCCGGCATCCGCTCGCGCGACTCGGTCCCCGTGATGCTCTCGCCCGGCGAGGTCGTCGTCAGGAACGAAGTCGTCGAGGAGATCGAGCGGGCCCTGCGCACTTCGGCCAACCAGCGCCAGGGGCTCCAGGTCAATAACTACTTCCAGTCGCTGGTGACGCGCGATCTCGTTGAAGAGTTCACCCGCCAGCAGGGCCGCCTCGCCGAGAATCTGGGCCTCGAAGTCCTCGCCACGAGGATCGTCTAATGGCGAATCCGCGCATCGTCTACAACTCGATCAACCTCGATCTGCCAGAGCCCTTCGACGAGATCCGCGGCCCCGGCCGCATTCCCGATACCACCGACGTACGCACGCGCGGGGGAGTGGAGGTGCGGCACTTCGGCCACGCGTACGAAGACATCGAGGTATCAATCGAGGGCATGTCGCTCGACGTGCCGGCGGTGGAAGCGTTCGCGGATTCCTTCCGCGCAGCGTGGTCGTGGATCATGCAGGGGAAGGTATTTGACCTGATGACGGACTCCGCCGATCAGGTGGACCGCTTCGTCTCCACCGACCCCGCCCCAGCTGGGCAGAAGAACATTCGCCTTTCGTCCAACACGAACATCGTGATCGGTGCGAAGTACCACATTGAGACGGGCCCCTGGCCGTCGGGCGGTGGAGCCGAGCGCGAAGTCGTCAAGGTCGCCAGCATCCCAGGCCCGCACCTCGTCGCTACCGACAACCTGATCTACTCCTACGCCGTAGGGGCGACATTCCGGTCCCGGCTCTATTGGCGCAACTGCGTTGCCCTGACATCCAAAGAGCCCCTCGTCGAACGCGCGTGGCGCGTCTTCGACTTCGTGCTGCCATTCCGCACATTCACGGAGCTGGTCTGATGGGTATCTACATCCCTACCGCCCCGAACATCGTCTACAACCCCGGGGGCGGGGAGATCGGTGTCGCCTTCCCGTTCCCGGCCGACGAGATGGTCCTGCGCCGTGTCGGCTCGCGCGACCTTGCCGCAGCCACCGCAGGCGGCGTCATCGTCAAGGACGAACAGACCGCGTATGACCTCGTGCAGATCCAGATCAAGGAGTTCGCGCTCGACTCCGAGACGGAACCCTTCGTCGATCAGATGGAGGCGCTGTGGTCGCACCTGCTCAAGGGCGGCGCCTGCAAGGTGACGATCGCGCCGGCCGCAGGGCTCGTGCTGGGGTATCTGGACTCCTTCGTCTTGGCCGGCGAGACGGCCGTGAGTGTCGAGCCCACCACCTACGACGGGACGGTGCTCATCGACGGTAAGACGCCGTATCGGCTCCAGCGTGTCAACGGCCCGCAGTTCGAGAACGTCACCTTCAACGCGGCCGGGGTGGGCTTCGGGGACTTCGTGATCGGTGGGCGCGCCGCGGCCGCGGTGTTCGATTACGAGTCCGGCGATCCGCTGTTGTCGGCCGCCGGGCACCCGGAAGTGTTCACCGACATGGTCGCGGTGCAGTCGTTCCAGCCACACCGCCGTGGGCGTGGGAGTGCCTGGACGTTCGACCTGTCGCTGCGTTCCACGCGGCCGGTTACTCCGGCTGGCGGCGGCGGGGAGGGGGGCTGATGGGCGTCTTCGAGACCAAGACCGCCGAGCGCGCGAATCAGCCGGCCTACTTCATCCGGGTCGATGGGCTCGCGTCGATGCAGTTCTCGACACACGCCCTGCTGTCCCCCACGCGCACGACGCACCGCTGCATGGACATCCCCGAGGGGACGCAGCAGCGCCTCACGCTGCTCCAGAACCACGCCACGTACGGGGAGATCCGCGTCCGTCTCGCGGACAAGTCCGGCATCATCACCGACCTGATCTCGTCAGAGCAGACCTCGCCCCCCGTCGTCACGATGGTGAACCGGAAGGTCACCCTATACGCCGGGTATCAGGACATCGCCGAGTCCGAGTTCGTGCCGCGCTTCGTGGGCGAGGTCCGCGAGATCGAGTTGGTCGGCGCGAAGCTCTACGAGATCACCTTCACCGCCCAGACCCGCCGCTGGGAAGACCTGTTGATGATCGACACCCAGCAGGCCGAGACTTTCAAGCTCGCCGCGGTGCCCGTGCTGGGCCAGACGTTTCTGATCCTCAACGACGAGCTGGAGTTCTACAGCGGCACGGCGCTGCTCTATCGCAAGGACGGGTCGCAGTACGAGAAACTCACCATCACTGGCGGGGACCGCCCCACCAAGCGCGTCAACCTGACGGCTGGCATCACCCAGACCTGGAACGACCTCGACAACGACATCTTCACCCGCGCGCCGTTCGTCCGCGGGAACATCATCAACATCTTCTACGCGCTGCTCACCGGCACCTTCGAGCGCATCTACGAGCCAGCCACCTCAGTGGCCGCGACGACCGACTTCTCCCTGGTGGACTTCTGGAACATCCCCCAGGGACTCGGCATCGCGGCGGCGGACATCGACACGGCGGGGTTGCAGTTCACCCGCGACGCGCTCTACGCCAACTTCGACGTTGACTTCCTGTGGCGCGATGCCGTGAAGGCCAGGCAGTTCTTCCAGGCTCAGATGTTCCTGCTCGGCTTTTTCCCCTTCGTGACGGCCGACGGGAAGATCAGCGTCCGGGCGTTCGTCCCCCCTGGGCCGGAAGTCGCGGCTCCTGTGACCCTGCTCAAACAGGACATGGTCAAGGTCCCGAAGTGGAAGCGGCTGATCGACCACCACTTTAACCGGGTCATCGTGCGCGGGGACGTCCCCGTCGCCAGCGCGCAGGGCTACAGCGACCTTGCGACCCGTGAGGACACGGGCGACCAGACAGACACCGGCGAGGTTGGGATCGTCGAGATCAACTCCGCGGGCCTGAGGACCTCGCTCAACGGGGTCGCACTCGCCCAAGAAATCGCAGCGCGGCACCTGCGGCGCTGGGTCGGCCCGCCGATCCAGATAGACCCCGAGACCATCCTTACCAAGCGCGACCTCCAGGTTGGCGACGTTATCGAGATCACCGACCCGGACCTTCCAGATACCGCCATCGGGGCTGTCGGGCTCGGTGCGCGGCTGATGGAGGTGACGCGCGTCTCGGTCAACTTCATGCGCGGCGTTGTGGACGTGGAGTTGTTCGACCACTCCTTCGGGCGGCTGTGGTCGTGGATCGCGCCCAACGGGACGCCCGCCCACGCGAGCGCCAGCGCAACACAGAGGCGCTACGCCTTCTTTGGCGGGGCGACGAATCAGATCGGCGGGGTCGATGGCTACTACTCGTACTGAGGAGCGGTGATGGCGTGGAGAGTCGTGACCATCGAAGACGACCCGGACTCGGGCCAGGAGTTCGACGATTGGCGCGCGTGTTTCCGCGACAACGACACGCTGCTTTCTCTCGAGGAACTGACATACCAGAACAAGCTCACCGGCATCACCGCGCTGAACCAGACGTTCCCCAGCGTGGTCGCCTGCGGGGTGCCGATCCGCATGTTCATCCCCGCATGGGCGAAGACGCTGCGGGTCAAGTTCTACGTCGGCCGTCGGACATCGGGCGCGCCCGTGCGGACGTGGGCTCAAGTGCGCGTGGACCCGGGCGGGGCGAATCTCAACTCGGCGCTTCAGGACACAAACGTCAGCCCCGCGCCGTGGACCGTGACGGTTGACGTGTCGTCTCTCGCCGAAGGGGTCTACGTGGTGGACCTCTACGCGGGCCACGCGGGAGCCTCGGGCGACCTCATCATCGCGGCGCTCCCGTCCGGGCGCGATCAGGCCGACCCGCTTCCGCTGGCCGTTGGTTTCGACGACGCGATCCTTAACTCTCTTCGCATCGACGCCGACCCGGACTGGACGACCTCGCCGTCGTCCGTGCTCAACGACGCGGACATCGAAGAGGGCGACGCCATCACGGCGGCGATCTGCACGGCCTTCTACGACCGGGACCAGAAGCTCCGGCAACGCGGCGGCGGGATGCTGATCGCCGAGCAATCGTGGACCTCTGCCGGGGGCTCAGGCTGGAGCGGGTTGAAGCGCGGCAACCTCATCTACGTCCCGAAGTGGGCAGACATCCTGGACATTGCCTTCGAGATCAGGGTGAGCGGCGGCGGATCGAGCGGGCAATGCCAGTTCGTCGCGGTGAACGCGCAGGGGACAGAGGTCTACACGTTCTCCAACGTTCACCACTCCGAGATCATCTCCGGCTACACCAACACGTCTTACGCGCAGGCGGCCAAGCAGCAGATCAACCTCTCGGCCTTCCGTGGGAAGGAAGTCGAGATCGGGCTGCGCGTCCACAACAACACGGTAGGCCAGACGACGTTCGTCCGCGCGCTCAACGCCGGGCACTCGTGGCTCAACGCGCCGATGAACACGGCGAACAGCCCGGCGGGCGATAAGTCTCTCCTGGCGCATCACTGGCAGCACTGGCCGGCAGTCGCGCGCGCCGCGGGCGGGGCCATCACCGCAGGCTGGAAGCGCCGGCTCGCTACGCGCGACCGCGAGATGCTGGAGCGGGGGTATCGCCAGCGCGCTTTCTCGTGGCCGTCTCCTGGGACGGCGGGCTACACGATGATCGTCAACTCCGAGATGCGCATCCGCCAGCCCGCCGGCATCGGCGCTGAAGGCGGGCGGCTCGTGATGTACGCAGAGATCGTCACCCCCAACGGCGTCGCGGATCTGCGCTGCGACTATACCGACATGCCCGACGTCTTTCTGCCGGCGGGATCCGTCGAGGCACTCGGGGTAGGCGCCGGCAAGCACAAGCTCGTGCGTATGGCGCGCGCCGATCGCGACGACACCGACGTCACGATTGGGATCGCCTGGCGCGGGTTCTCCGGGGCGGGTTCTGTCATCCGGTGCCTCGAGGACCTCGCCTTCCGCATGAGATGGGAGCTCCCGTAATGGGCCAGCGCGGAACCCCTGACGATCCCCTGAGCGCCCACGCGATTCGCGAAGAGCGCGCGCGCGTGCAGGGAGACATCGACGCGGCGCTGCGCTCCGCGATGGTGCGCGCCTACGTCCCGGCGGGGGCCACGCTCACCGTCCCGGACCGGCATCAGGTGATCGTAACCGGCATGTACCAGATCGACTCAGACGCCGTTCTAATTCTCGCGGGAGAGCACTCCCGACTGGTGGTGATGCAGTGATCCGCACCGCAATCCGCACCGCTCATCCGACCGACACCCCCGACGGGAGCAAAGACATCTACATCGGCCCCGACGGTAAAGCCTACGTCCGCACCTCCACCGGAGTCCTCCGTCGGCTCGATCACGACGGGCGTGGGATGGAGATGTACCAACACCGGCACTCCGGCGGGTCCTACGCGAACACATGGATCGTGCCGAACCGCACGACCGGCGGATCCAACACGACGTACGTAACCCCCGATCAGGCGCTCGTCGCCGTCCCGTGGCCCGTCGCCGTGTCGATGACGGTCTCGGAGATCGCCGTCTACGTGACGGCGGCGGGTGTCGGTGCGCCCGGGCTGCTTCACCTCGGCATCTATTACGGCATCGACGAAGACGACGACGGGCCGCTGCGCGGGCTGGACATCTACCCCGGCGCGCTGCTGGCTGACTGCGGGAGCGTTGACATCACAACCACCGGGGAAAAGAAGATCACCGGGCTCGCCGTGCCGCTCGAAGAGGGCCGGCTCTACTTCGGGGCGGCGCTGTGTGACGTGAACGGCGGCACCCCGGTAACGCTGCGCGCGATGCCCTTGACGGCCGCACTGGCGCTGGTCGGCACGGACTCCGCATGGGGCAACCCCCCCACCCACATTCAGGCGGGCGCAGCCCTGACGGCGCTTCCCGATCCATTCTCTGCCTCCCCGACGTTAGTGACCGCCGCCTGCCCAATCATCGCCATCCGAAGGAGCGCATGAAATGCCTGACATCAACCTGATCACACCAATCACCACGACAACGCCGGTCAACGAGATCGGCGTCCGGATCGACACCGACCGCGCGAAGTTGATCGTCATCGTTCCGGTGGAAACCGCTGGCGGCGTCACGGTGATGGAGCTCCCGCTCGCGCCCGTAGACGGGACCGACACGTCGTTGACCGCGGCTCAGCGCGCCCAGATCGCCAGCATCGCCGAAGTCATCGCCAGGAGGCAGGGGATAATCGCGTGATCGGAGTCCCAACGGCCATCCGGATCGTCGCCGCGCTCGCGCTGACGGCTGTCCAGGCAGTCGTGCCGACGGGCACCCTCATGATCTTCGACGCGCCCGATGGGGCCGAGCCCGGATCGCTGTGGGACGGCTACATCTGCGAGGTCTATCAGCCCATCACCGCGGGTATCGAGCCGGAGATGACCTTCGGGGTCATCGTGTTCGATGAGGTCTACGGCCCATGGAAGGACGTCCGCTGTGATGCGCCAGCACCCGCCCCGGGGCGGCTCATCTGGGGCTGCGTTCGCGCCGTGTGGGATGACGGCGCTGGCGGCTTCCTGTTCTCCGAGTGCGTGACGCAAGACGACTTCTCCGCCGCGGCGGCTCTGCGCAGCGCGCACCCGCGGCCCCCGCAGACGGAGCCGCTCCCATGAAGACACCGCGCGTGAAAGTGCTGCGCCCCGCGTGCGGGATGTGTCACGCGAACACCGACGGTGAGGCGTGCGGCTGCGCGGACCGGTTCCGCAAACCGTGGTGGCTCTGGTGCACGTTCGTCCCGAAGTATCGGCCGCACCGGAGCGCGCACTTCACGAAGCCCCACCACCATCAGCAGCGGAGGCCCGCGTGATCTACCACCTTGGGGCACGCTCGGAAAAGAACCTGATCGGCGTGCTGGAGCCGCTTGTCCGCGTGGTCCGCCGCGCGATCGTGATCTCGCAGATCGACTTCGGGATCACGGAAGGCCGGCGGGCGAAGGAACGCCAGGCGGCGCTCGTTGCGTCAGGAGCGTCCCGGACGATGGACGGCCGACACCTGACGGGGCACGCCATCGACGTGGCTGCATACGTCAACGGCGCTGTCCGGTGGGACTGGCCGCTTTACCCGCTCATCGCGGCGGCGTTCCGGACGGCGGCCATAGAGCAGAACGTGCAGATTGTCTGGGGCGGGGTGTGGGATCGGCTCTTAAACGACCTCGCCGGGGACCTGGACTTCGAGGCGAAGGCGTACCGCGTGCGATGGGAGGCCGCGCATCCGCACCGGGATCCGGACGACTCTGGCCCGCTGATCGACGGCCCGCACATCGAGCTGTCGCGCAAGGCGTTCCCGGCTGGAGTCATCAGGACCCCGCCGCTTCCAGGAGGTGGCGCGTGAGCGGCGAGTGCGACAAGGACACCCTATCGCGGATTGCGGTGCTGGAGAACCTCCTCCATGTGCTGGAAGAGCATCTCAAAGACAGGATGGATAGCGGGTTCCTGTCTGGCGAGAAGGCCGTCTCGACCGCGATGACAGCCCAGGAGAAGGCCATCGCAGCCGCACTCGTTGCACAGGAGAAGCAGACATCCTCCGCGTTCGCCTCCTCGGAAAAGGCCGTCATGAAGGCCGAGGAAGCGCAGAAGGAATACAACCTGCGTTCCAACGAGTTCCGCGGCCAGCTCGACGATCAGGCCAAAAGGCTGATGCCACGAGTCGAGTGCGAAGGGCGACTCAAGACGCTCGACAGTTCCGTCGTCGCGCTTCAGATATTCCAGTCGAACCTGATGGGCAAGATGGCGATCATCGCGTCCATCGGTGGCGTTATCGGTGCCGTAGTGATGGCGATCATCGCCAAATGGATCGGCGTGGCGCCATGACCCCAGAGGAAACGAATCAAGGGAGGGAACCATGAGTCTGATCGCGCTGGTGGTAACTCTGATCGTGGTGGGGGTGTTGCTCTGGCTGGTCAACGCCTACATCCCGATGGACCAGAAGATCAAACAGATCCTGAACATCGTCGTCGTGATTGCCGTCGTGCTGTGGCTCCTCGTGGCCTTCGGCGTGCTCGGGTCTATCAGTAACGTTCAAGTCCCCAGAGTAGGAGGCTAGTCATGCCCACCACATTCGGACAATGGTTCGGCTCGCTCAAGTACCTGAATCTCGCGGTCTTCGTGCTCGACGTGCTCAACAAGTGGGCGGACATCTTCCCAGGCGTCGAGCTGCCCGGATGGGTCGCTGGCGTGCAGGTCGTTCTCGCCGCGCTGCTGTCGAGCGTCTTCGGCATCGGCCACCGGATTGAACACGGCGAAGCGCAGAAGCCGGCCGCCCGCACGACGGACGAACTCATCGTCGCCGCCGACGCTGTGCGCGAGACGCTGATCGAGGCTGCGCCGACAGGGAAGATCGTCGAGGTGCCGCACATCCAGACCACATCCGCGAAAGGATCGTAACCATGACCGCCTACGCGCCGCTCATCGGGCGGCTGATGGAGATGATCGTCAACCTGCTGGCGCGCCGGAAGAAGGTGCGCGAGCTGGTCCTCCCGCTGATCCAGAAGGCGGCCATCGACGGGCAACTGCCCGACAACAAGGCCCGCCGGGACTGGGTCACCGGGATTCTGATCAAGGAGTTCGAACTGTCCGAATCAACCGCCCGGTTGCTTGTCGAGGCCGGGCTGAAACTGTGGAAGAAGCTGGAAGAGAAGCGCCTCAAGAAAGAGGCCAAAGACGCAAAGGAGAATCCATGAAGAGAATCCCCGCAATCCTGCTGATCGCACTGCTCGCGTCCCCGGCGTTCGCTGGTGGGCGGTTCCTGGGTCTGCCCGGTGACGATCCGGTGGACGTGAACTGCGCGCAGCGTACTCTGCCGAAGGATCATTGCATCGTGGCGAACCCTGCGGACACGGAACACCCCATCACCGTGCGCGGAGGGTCCGGTCGGTTCTCTTCCGGGCGCGTTCGCGAAGGCGAGCTGGTCCACGTAGACGAACACGGCCGCGCCGTCTACATGGTCGCATGCTGCAACGTGGTCACGAGCGAGTGGAGCCCGGGCCCGCGGTGCGGCGACGACCGCAGAGCATCAATCGCTGCGGCGCTCGGAAAGATAGTCGGCGAGAAAGGCGACAAGGGAGACAAGGGCGACCGCGGCGACCCAGGGCCGAAGGGAGACAAAGGCGACCCCGGCCAGTCATACGACACGGAGATCTACTACGGTCATGGGCAGTCGTGGGCGAGTCGGCATCCGGTATGGACCGGCATCATCGTCGGCGCTGGAGCATTCATCCTCGGCGCGGCAGCGTGCCACAATACGATCCTCGGCATCTGCGGCGACCCCGAGCGCCAGAACTCGGCCGGCGGAGACACGCCGCCGGAGTCGGCTCAGTGCCTCTGGGGGTGTAATGCGCGATAGGGGAGGTAAGTGCGGGGAGAAGGAGCGCGGGCGGGCGCTGATCGTGCCGCCGTCAACCATAGTGCTCTCCGAGATCAAGAGCCTGCAGCGGGACATGAACCGGGCCAACCGGCGGCTCGTGAGGATCGAGGAGCGGGCCAAGGATCACACCCTTCTGCTGTTGCGGATCATGGAAGCGGTCGAACGCACTGGGGACCCCGAGACTCTGGCGCGGATCAAGGCTGTCGTCGCCTCGCAGAAGAAGGAGTATCTCGATGCGCTCGAACGCAACGCCCCAAAGTAGTCCGTCAACCCGGTGCCCGTAACGGGCACCATTTTCAAGGAAAAGGAGAATACAAATGCCTGATGCAGAACTCACACAGCTCTTGCAGGACATCTCCGACGAGCACACCGTCGGGGACTCGGTGATCGTGCTGCTCGATGACGTCAAGAGGCGGCTGGACGAGGCCATCGCGGCCGGCGGCAACGTCGAGGCGATCAAGGCCAGGCTCCGGGAGATGTCGTCGCTCATCACGACCCAGAAGCAGGAGTTCGCGGACGCCGTGGTCAGGAACACCCCGGCGGCTCCGACTCCGTAGGGCATCACCTGGCGCGGGCGGGAGCACCTCCCCAGAAGGAGAAACCCCCTCCTCCGGCCCGCCCGCGCTACTTCAGTCAGCCCGCCTTCGCCGTTCCGTGGACCGCCAGATGGCACGGCCTGCAAAGCCTGCGGACCTCCAGCGGCTTCGTCGAATAGTGTTCCCCTCGTGATTGGTAGACGGTGGCCATCCTGCGGGCACTGGCCTTTCGCCTCTGGTGAAGGCTCAGACGGTGCGTCACGCGCCACCGTCGCATGTAACCGGCGTGGCAGCCTAAGCAGTACCTGCCGCCTTTCCTCTTTAGCCTTCCGCACTTGCATGAAGCCATCTAGAGTCTCCCCTGAGAGGTTCCCCGTGGCAGCGTTCCGATTGTTACGCTTGGAGAGTTTACAACTTCCCACTTGACACGAGTATACCATGTAAATACATTGTCCGACATGAAGCCCAACAGGAAACCCGAGAAAAAGGCGGCGGCCAGCGACCCCGCCGCGATGATGGAGGGTCGCAGCATCCGCGTCAGCGAAACGGACTGGGTCTTGATGAAGATCGACGCGGACGAATGGACCGATGGTAACGTCTCGATGCTGCTGCGCCTCGCGTGGCGCGCCTACAGGGAGCAGCGTCTCGCGGTCGGTGCCGCACAGGTTCGCAGTTCATGACCACCACGTCACGTCCACGGTTCACCCTGCCTACCGAGTCCAGCGAACCCTCTGTGACCCCCTCGTGTGGCGCATCTGCCTTCCCGCGTGACGTGGTGTTTCCTTTCCAGCGAGTCGCCGCTACCCGTGAGGGCGCGGGATGCGCAGCCATCACCATCGGCTCGCTGGTCTCCTTTGACGCGGGCTCGCATTTGGTGGGCTCGGCTGAGCGACACGCGGGTCCGCGTCATCCCCTTCTACGTGGCCTACCAGGGGTGGTCGGGCTACGTGGTGCGGCGGGCGCGTGGTGCCGTCTCTTGACCGGGATGACTCGCGCGCTCGCTTCCCCCCTTCGCGCCAGCGGTAGGCGGCGCGCGGCGGCCGGGACGCTCCCGGCATCTGTCAGCACGGAATCCCGGCCCGTGGCTCCGTTCCCATTCCAATCCGCGGGCCGGGAGTTCGCCTTCGTATATCGGTGCGCGATCTGTCGCGTGAGAGTGGAGACATCGGAGGCGCTGCTCGAATCCTGTTCCCTGTGTCTCGCCTGCTTCTACAGGCCGGAGGCTGCGTGAGCGCGCTGCCGTCGCTGCCGCATGGGCTCCCGTCCATCAGCAAGGCGACGCTCCCGGCTGCCTACGAAAACGCGAAGGATGCCCTTGCGGCCTGCACGCGCGTTGACGAGTGCGCCGACTGGGCGGACAGGGCGGCGGCTCTCGCGTCCTACGCGAAGCAGGCTCAGGATGACGCGCTCCACCAGCACGCGACACGGATCCGTGCCCGTGCGATCCGGCGGTGCGGGGAGCTGCTCAAGCAGATCAAGGCGGCAACCGGTGCTCACCTAAAGAGGGACGCCAGTGACCCGCTTTCGCGGAAGGGGGCCGCGTCGGACGCCGGCCTAACT
>Ga0208454_1000669_pt1 | contig 17691 bp, 12 predicted proteins | sample EasRivMeERMZT100_FD_187530 | JGI IMG/M metagenome (GOLD analysis project Ga0208454, IMG submission 187530) | Soil microbial communities from meander-bound floodplain in the East River, Colorado, USA - East River MetaG ERMZT100 (SPAdes) (version 2) | ecosystem: Environmental > Terrestrial > Soil...
CGCCTGCTCGCCACAGGCGATCACCAGGCTTTCCTGCGATTCAAGAACGGTCCCGGGCGCGCCGCGGGCGTCGACCACGCTGGCGCGCCAGATCTTGACCGGCTCGCCGTCGAGCAAGGCGAATGCGCCCGGCGCGGGCCGGAAGGCGCGCACAGCACGCTCGAGGTCGGACGCTGGTCGCGACCAGTCCAAGTGCGTGTCGCGCTTGCCGATCTTCGCCGCGTAGGACACGCCGCTCTCCGCCTGCGGCATCGGTCGCGCCCGGCCCGCCTCGATCTCGTCCAGCGCCGCGACGATCGCTTCGGCTCCCTGCACCGCGAGCTTGTCGTGCAGCGAGCCCGCATCGTCGTCCGGCGCGATCGGAATGCGCTTCTGCATCAATATGGGCCCGGTATCCAGGCCGGCGTCCATCTGCATGATCGAGACGCCCGTCTCGGCGTCACCAGCGAGCAGGGCTCGCTGAATCGGCGCCGCGCCGCGCCAGCGCGGCAACAGCGAGGCATGAATGTTCAGAGCGCCGTGGCGGCCGGCGTCGAGCAGCTCGCGCGGCAGCAGCAGGCCATAGGCCGCGACGACCAGCGCATCGGGGCGCATGGCGCGCACCTCCTCCACCTCGGAAGCGTCTTTCAACCGGGGCAGCTGGAGAACAGCGATGCGCCGCGCGGCGGCGAAGCGCTTCACCGGGCTCGCCAGCGGTTGCAAGCCGCGACCGGCAGGACGGTCGGGCTGCGTAAGGACGAGGGCGATGTCGTGGCCTGCGGCCGCGAGGCGCGCCAGAGCCCGCTCAGCGAACTCGGGCGTTCCGGCGAAGACTAGGCGCAGGAAAGCGGGACGATCAGGCCGACTTGCGCAGCTGCTTGGCGAGCTTCGCGCGGATGCGCTGCTGCTTGAGCTGCGACAGGTGCTCGACGAAAACCTTGCCCTTCAGATGGTCCATCTCGTGCTGGATGCACACCGCAAGCAGACCCTGCGCCTCGAGCGTGAACGGATTGCCGTTCTGGTCGTACGCCCGCACCTTCACGCGCTCGGCGCGCTCGACCAGCTCGTAGATGCCGGGCACCGAGAGGCAGCCTTCCTCGATGTCCGAAACCCCGGTCGCTTCAAGGATCTCCGGGTTGACGAGCACCACGAGCGAGTCGCGGCGCTCGGAGACATCGACCACGATCACCTGCTTCGGCACATCGACCTGGATCGCAGCGAGGCCGATGCCGGGGGCGGCGTACATGGTTTCAGCCATCTCGGCGACCAGCTTCTTCAGGCTGTCGTCGAAGACGGTGACGGGGGCGGCTACCTTATGGAGCCGGGCATCGGGGTACCGAAGGATGGTCAAACGGGCCATTTCACTTGCGAATTGAATGGATTATGTGGACAATCTCAGGCAGCGTATAAACAATCCAACCTTTAGTGCTACATTGGGGTGGAAAAATCGAGTTTCCAGCCGGTCCGGGAACCGCGAAAGGGACGGGTCGCCATGGTCCAGCAAGCCTGTAAGTCTATCATAGCGCTCGCTTTCTTGGTGCCTGGGGCGCTTTTCGCCCAGGCGCCGAGCACACCCGCAGCGGCCCCTGCATCGTCTGCTCCATCGCCCGCCCGCTCGTCTGCTCCTCTGGCAATCAAGCCCGATGCTCCCGACCGATATACCGTGGTCCCGGGCGACACTCTCTGGGGCATTTCGCAGCGCTACACGGATTCGCCCTGGCGCTGGCCAGAGTTGTGGAACATGAACCGCGAGCAGATCCGCAACCCGCACCTGATCTACCCCGGATACGTGATCGTGCTGGACCGGGAGCGCGCGCAGCTCACCATCGCAGCACCGGGCACCGAGCGCACCCCGGGCACCGAGCGCACCCCGGGCACCGAGCGCACCCCGGGGACCGCGCCGGCGCCCGGCGAGCCGCCATCCACCACCACCGAACCCACTACGCCGTCGACGACGACGGCGGCGACGGCAGCCGGCACCGTCAGGCTCGGACCGCGCGTACGCGCGGAGTCGCTCGCCAAGCAGGAGATCCCGAGCATCCCGCCTTCCGTGATCGAGCCTTTCCTTTCGCGCCCGCTGGTAGTCGAGCCCGACGGGCTCGAAAAAGCCCCGACGATCATCGCGACCCAGGCCGATCGCGTGGTCCTCGCCGCGGGCAACTCGGCTTATGTGCGCGGCATGGGCACCTCCAAGGACGAGAACTGGCACATCTATCGCAGAGGCGTCGCGCTGGTCGACCCCGATACCAACAAGACCCTGGGGTATGAAGCAGTCTATCTCGGCGCGGCGCAGCTCACGCGACCGGGCGAGCCAGCGACGGTCGTGCTGACCAGCGCGGTGCAGGAGGTCGAGCTCGGCGACAAATTGGTCGCCGCAGGCCGTCCGCAGCCGGTGAACTACGCGCCGCGCGCGCCGGCCGCGCAAATCAAGGGACGCGTCATCGCCATCTACGGCGGCGTCGCCCAGGTCGGCGAAGCCGGGCCGCAGCAGATCATCAGCATCAACCGCGGCAAGGCCGACGGCATCGAAGTCGGCCACGTGCTCGCGCTCTACTCGCTTGGCGGCACGGTGCGCGATGCGACCAAGCCGCGCAGCGCGGCCAATGCGCGCATTCCGCTGCCCGACGAACGCGCCGGGCTCGCATTTGTGTTCCGCGTCTTCGACCGGATATCCTACGCGCTGATCATGCAGATCACGAGGCCCGTCAGCCCGGCCGATGTGGTGCAGACGCCGTAACAGAAACAAGAAGTGAATTCGGATCCGGGGCTCGCGAGCTGGCTGCAGCTGGCCCTTACCCCGGGCCTGGGTCCCGCAACCTTGCAGCGCATGCTGCGGCAATTCGGCCTGCCGCAGGCGGCGCTCGCCCGAAAGCGCGCGGAGCTCGGAGCCTTCACCACGCCGGCGGTTCTCGCAGCGCTCGACTCCGAAGCGGTCGCGCACGCCGTCGAACAGGCGCTGGCATGGGCGTCACAGCCGGGCCACGCGGTCATCACCCTGGCCGACGACACCTACCCGCGGCTGCTTCTCGAAATTCCCGATCCGCCGGCGTTGCTCTATGCGCGCGGCCGCACCGAGCTGCTTTCGCGCACTGCGCTCGCCATCGTCGGCAGCCGCAATGCCACGCAGCAGGGCGAAGCGAACGCGGAGGCGTTCGCCAAAGCTCTCAGCAACGCCGGACTGACCATCGTTTCCGGGCTTGCGCTCGGCATCGATGCAGCGGCGCATCGCGGCGGGCTCGCCGGCGCCGGGTCGACGATCGCCGTGCTCGGCACCGGAATCGATGTGGTCTATCCGAGCCGCAACGCCGCGCTCGCCGCCGAGATCGCCGAGCGCGGCGTGCTGATCTCGGAATTTCCGCTCGGCGCGGCGCCGGCGGCGCAGAATTTTCCGCGCCGCAACCGGCTGATCAGCGGGCTCGCCCAGGGGTGCCTGGTGGTCGAAGCCGCGCTCGCCTCCGGCTCGTTGATCACGGCGCGCGCTGCCGCCGAGCAGGGTCGCGAAGTGTTCGCCATTCCGGGCTCGATCCATTCGCCGCTCGCCAAGGGCTGCCACGCCCTCATCAAGTCGGGCGCGAAGCTGGTCGAGTCGGCGGAAGACGTGCTCGCCGAGCTCTCCGGATTCCGGCCGAGCGGGTACGCATCGACTACGGCTTCAACGGCGAAAGCGCCGCCCGCGGCCGCGGATGCCGGCCTGCTCGCCCACATGGGGCACGACCCGGTCGACGTCGACTCGCTGTGTGCGCGCGCCGGGATGTCCGCGGAGCAGGTGTCGTCCGAGCTGCTGCGGCTGGAGCTCGACGGGCGCGTGGCGGCGCTGCCGGGCGGGCTATACCAACGGCTGGAGAAGGGTCAACGCCGGTAAACGCAATCCCCATCGTCGCGTTATAAGAAGGGAGCGCCATGTACGACATCCTCGTATTCGTGTTCGAGAACTGCCAGCAGGCCGACGTCGCCTACGATCGCGAGCGCGTCGCGAAGAAGCTTTCGGCGGCCGGCTTCGAGGATTCGGACATCAGCGAAGCGCTGCACTGGCTGGCCGGCATGGCGCGCGCGCCGCAGGGCGTGCGCGAGCCGCTGCCCGACGCGCGCTCAAGCTTCCGCGCCTTCGCGCCGCGCGAGCTGACGAAGCTCGACGCGCGATGCCGCGGCTTCCTCCTGACCCTGGAGCAATCGGGGATTCTCAGCGCCGAAACGCGCGAGCTGGTGATCGAGCGCGCGCTTGCGGCTTCCGGCGAGGCCCTCAGCCTCGAGCAGCTCAAGCTCGTGGTCCTGATGGTGCTCTGGAACCAGCAGACGGCGACCAGCCGGCTGGTCGCCGAAGATCTTTTTACCGCACCGCACGCTCGCCTCGCTAGCTGAGTCTGTTCTCGGTTCCTGTTTCGCGCCACGCGCGAGGTGATTGAAGCGCGTGCGCCTTTGCACTTATCATCTGCGGCCTTTCGCGCCGCATGACTAAAAAACTCATCATCGCTGAGAAACCGTCGGTCGCCGCCGATATCGCGCGGGCGCTCGGCGGCTTCAAGCGCAGCGGCGAATACTTCGAAAGCGAGCGCTACGTGCTGTCGTCGGCCGTCGGCCACCTGCTCACGCTCGCGGTGCCCGAAGAGCACGACGTCAAGCGCGGCAAATGGTCGTTCAGCCGCTTGCCGGTGATTCCGCCGCATTTCGCGCTTGCCCCGATCGAAAAATCCGAGACCCGGCTCAATCTGCTGCTGCGCCTGATGAAGCGCAAGGACGTGACCGGGCTGGTGAACGCCTGCGACGCGGGCCGCGAGGGGGAGCTCATCTTCCGCTACATCGTGCAGCACGCTCGCAACAAGAAGCCGATCGAGCGGCTGTGGCTGCAGTCGATGACCCAACAGTCGATCCGCGAGGGGTTCGAGAAGCTGCGCGCGGACAAGGAGCTGCTGCCGCTGGCCGATGCGGCGAAGAGCCGCTCCGAGGCCGACTGGCTGGTCGGCATCAACGGCACGCGCGCCATGACGGCCTTCAACTCCAAGGAAGGCGGCTTCTATCTCACCACAGTGGGCCGGGTGCAGACCCCGACCCTGGCCATCCTGGTCGAGCGCGAGGAGCGCATCCGCGCCTTTACGGCGCGTGACTACTGGGAAGTTCAGGCTCGATTCGGCGCAAAGGCGGGCGAGTACCCCGCGCGCTGGTTCGATCCGAAGTTCAAGAAGGACGACGATACCGAGCGCAAGCCCGAGCGCCTGTGGAGCGAGGCCGAGGCCAAAGCGATCGTGGCGGCGTGCCGCGGGAAGACCGGCATCGCAACGGAGGAAAGCAAGCCCTCGACGCAGCTTTCGCCGCTGCTCTATGACCTGACGAGCCTGCAGCGCGAGGCCAACAGCCGCTTCGGCTTCCCCGCGCGCATGACACTGTCGCTTGCCCAGGCGCTATACGAGCGCCACAAGGTCCTTACCTACCCCCGAACCGACGCGCGAGCGCTGCCGGAAGATTACCTCGCTACGGTCAAGAAGACGCTGGACGAGCTTGGCGACACGCGCGAGTTCGCGCCGTTCGCCAAGCAGATCCTGAAGCAGGGTTGGGTCAAGCCGAACAAGCGCATCTTCGACAACAGCAAGATTTCCGATCACTTCGCCATCATTCCGACCCTGCAGACGCCCAAGCACCTGAATGAGGCCGAGCAGAAGCTCTACGACATGGTGGTGCGGCGCTTCCTTGCGGTGTTCTACCCCGCGGCCGAGTACCTGCAGACCACCCGCATCACGCGCGTGGGCGAGCATCAATTCAAGACCGAGGGCAAGGTGCTGGAGACGCCCGGCTGGCTCGCGGTCTACGGCCGCGCTGGCGGCGAGGAAAACGAGAATCTGCCCGCGATCGCGCAGGAGGAAAAGGTCCCGGTGCGCGAGATTGCCGCGCACGCCAACCAGACCAAGCCGCCGCCGCGCTACACGGAGGCGACGCTGCTCTCGGCGATGGAGGGCGCCGGCAAGCTGGTCGAAGACGACGAGCTGCGCGAGGCGATGGCGGCCAAGGGTCTGGGCACGCCGGCGACGCGCGCCGCGACCATCGAGGGCCTGATCCGCGAGGACTACGTGCACCGCGAGGGCCGCGAGCTTGTACCCACGCCGAAGGCTTTCTCGCTGATGTTCGCGCTGCACATGCTGCACATCGTCGAGCTCGGCTCGCCCGAGCTCACCGGCGAATGGGAGCACAAGCTGAAGCTGATCGAGGCCGGCAAGCTGACGCGCGAAGAGTTCATGGACCAGATCAGCGCGCTGGTGAAGACCGTGGTGAACACCATCAAGCACGGCGAGATCCCCGACGTGGTGTACGCCACGGTGCCGGCGCCATGCCCGAAATGCGGCGGCGTAGTGCAGGAAACCTACCGCAAGGTCGAGTGCCAGAAATGCGGCTTCTCGCTCTGGCGGGTGATTTCGGGCCGCGAGTGGACGCCCGAGGAGCTCGCCGAGCTCTTCAAGAAGCGCTTCGTCGGCCCGCTCACCGGCTTTCGCAGCAAGCAGGGGCGGCCGTTCAGCGCCGGGATCCGCCTCACCGACGAGCTGCGCCTCGAGTTCGATTTCGGCCAGGGCGCGGGCGATGGCGACGAAGCGGTCGACTTCAGCGCCCAGGAGCCGCTCGGCGCCTGCCCTAAGTGCAAGTCACGCGTCTTCGAGCACGGCGTGGCCTACGTCTGCGAGAAGGCCGTCGGGCCGCAACGCTCGTGCGACTTCCGTTCCGGCCGCCTCATCCTGCAGCAGCCGATCGAGCGCGAGCAGATGAAAAAGCTGCTCGAAACCGGCCGCACCGATCTCTTGACCGGCTTCGTGTCCAAGAAGAACCGCAAGTTCAAGGCGTTCCTGGTGAAGCAGCCCGATGGCAAGATCGGCTTCGAGTTCCAGCCGCGAGCGCCGAAAGAAGGAAAGGAAAAGCCGGCGGCGCCCGAGGGCAAAGCTACACGTCGAGGTTCCGAACGCCGAGCGCGTTGAGCTCGATGAACGCGCGCCGCGGCTCGACCTCGTCGCCCATGAGTTTCGTGAAGATCTCGTCGGCGGCGATGCTGTCCTCGATCTGCACCTTGAGCAGCCGCCGCGTTGCCGGGTCCATGGTCGTTTCCCACAGCTGCGGCGGGTTCATCTCGCCCAGGCCCTTGTAGCGCTGCAGGGTCATCGCCTTCTCGACCTCGCCCAGCAGCCACTTCATCGCTTCTGCGAAGTCGGCCACCGGCTGACGCTTGTCACCGCGCTGCACCGCTGCGCCGGTGCCGATCAGGCCGCGCAGCATTTCCGCGGTCTGGCGAATCTGCGCGTAGTCGCCGGAGTGCACGAACTCCGTATCGATGGTGCTCATGCGCACGTTGCCGTGGCGCGTGCGCTCGACGCGCACCTGGTAGCGCTCGGTCTTCTGGTCGAAGTGCGGCGCGACTGCGAAGCCCTCGCCGCCGATCGCCGCCTCGAGCGCCTCGGCGGACGCTTCCGCCGTGTCGCGCCGCGTCAGATCGACCTGCACGCCGCGCAACATGGCCTGCAATACTTCGCGGTCGACGAGGCGCGACACGCGCTCCATCACGGCCTCGGCGAGCAGGTAGGACTTGGCGAGCTCCGCCAGGGTATCGCCGCTGATCGGCTCGCGCCCCGCGCCGGGATGCAGCGCCGCGTCGACCAGCGCCTGCTTCAGCATGAAGGCGTTCAGCTCGTGCTCGTCCTTGAGGTAGCGCTCTTCCTTGCCGAGCTTCGCCTTGTACAGCGGCGGCTGCGCGATGTAGATGTGCCCACGCTCGACCAGCTCGCGCATCTGGCGGTAGAAGAAGGTGAGCAGCAGGGTGCGGATGTGCGAGCCGTCGACGTCGGCGTCGGTCATCACGATGATGCGGTGATAGCGCAGCTTGTCGGGGTTGTATTCCTCGGCGCCGATGCCGCAGCCGAGCGCGGTGATGAGCGTCGCGATCTCGGCCGACGCCAGGAGCTTCTCGAAGCGCGCTCGCTCCACGTTCAGTATCTTGCCCTTGAGCGGCAGGATCGCCTGGAACTTGCGGTCGCGTCCCTGCTTGGCCGAGCCGCCGGCCGAGTCGCCCTCCACCAGGTAGAGCTCGGACTTCGCCGGGTCGCGCTCCTGGCAGTCGGCGAGCTTGCCCGGCAGCCCCATCGAGTCGAGCACGCCTTTGCGGCGCGTCATCTCGCGCGCCTTGCGCGCGGCTTCGCGCGCCGCCGCCGCCTCGACGATCTTCACCGTGATGGTGCGCGCGTCGTGCGGACGCTCGTCGAGGAACTCGCGCAGGCGCTCGGCGACGATCTCCTCGACCACCGGGCGCACCTCCGAGGACACGAGCTTCTCCTTGGTCTGCGACGAGAACTTGGGCTCGGGCACCTTGACCGACAGCACGCAGGCGAGCCCTTCGCGCATGTCGTCGCCGGTGGTCTCGACCTTGGCCTTTTTCGCGATCTCGTTTTCCTCGATGTACTTGTTGAGCACCCGTGTCATGGCGGCACGCAGGCCCGTCAGGTGGCTGCCGCCGTCCTTCTGCGGGATGTTGTTGGTGAAGCACAGGACGTTTTCCTGGTACGAATCGTTCCACTGCATCGCCACTTCGACCGTGAGGCCGTCCTTCTCACCGTGGCCGAGAAAGACGTTGGGGTGGAGCACATTCTTCGCGCGGTTCATGTACTCGACGAAGCCCTTAACCCCGCCTGAGAACGCGAAATTCTCCTCCTTGCCGGCGCGCTGGTCGATGAGCACGATCTTGACGCCATTGTTCAGAAACGACAGCTCTCGCAGGCGCCGCGCCAGGATGTCGTAGTGGTAGTCGATGGTGCCGAAGGTCTCCTTCGAGGCGAGGAAATGCACCTCGGTCCCGCGTCGCTCGGTGCTGCCGGTCGCCTTGAGCGGCGCCACGGCCACGCCGTTGCGGAATTCCATCTGGTGCACCTGCCCGTCGCGCCAGACGGTGAGCCGCAGCCACTCCGAGAGGGCGTTCACCACCGAGACACCGACGCCGTGCAGCCCGCCCGACACTTTGTAGCTGTTGGAGTCGAACTTGCCGCCGGCGTGCAGCTCGGTCATCACGATCTCGGCGGCCGAGCGGGCGAGGGTGTCGTCCAGCTTGACGCCGGTGGGGATGCCGCGGCCGTTGTCGATCACCGACACCGAGTTGTCGGTGTGGATGGTGACGATGATCTCGTCGCAGAACCCGGCGAGCGCCTCGTCGACCGAGTTGTCGACCACCTCGAACACCATGTGGTGCAGCCCGGTGCCGTCGGAGGTGTCGCCGATGTACATCCCGGGGCGCTTGCGCACCGCCTCCAGGCCCTTCAGGACCTTGATGGCATCCGAGCCGTAGTCGCCGCTCTCGCCGTTGCCTTTGTGCTCCGACATGCTTTTCCTAAATCCTCATCGGCATGACGACGTACTTGAAGTCCTTTTCCGCCCCGTAGGTGATGAGCGCGCTCGAGGCGGAATCGCCGAAGGCGCACTCGATGACGTCGCCCGACACGTTGTTCAGCACGTCGAGCAGGTAGTTGACGTTGAACCCGATGTCGAGGGCGTCGCCGGAATACTCCACCTCGAGCTCTTCGTGCGCCTCCTCCTGCTCGGCGTTCGAAGACACGATCTTCAGGCTGCCGTCGGCGAGCACCCAGCGCACGCCGCGGAATTTCTCGTTCGACAGGATGGCCGCTCGCAGCAGCGCCTGACGCAGCGGCTCGCGCGCGATGTGCAGACGGTTCTTGTGGCCGGTCGGAATGACGCGCGTGTAGTCCGGAAACTTGCCGTCGATCAGCTTCGACACCAGGTCGATGTCGCCGAAGCTGAACGAAGCCTGGGTGGCGGCGATCTCGATCTTGACCGGCGCATCGCTGTCGGCGAGCAGCTTGCCGAGCTCGAGCACGGTCTTGCGCGGTACGATCACCTCCTGGCGTGGCAGCTTCGCGCCCAGCTTCAGCGCCGCGAATGCCAGGCGGTGACCGTCGGTCGCGACCAATTTCAGGCTGCCTTCCTCGACGACCATCAGCAGGCCGTTCAGGTAGTAACGGATGTCCTGCTGCGCCATGGCGTATTGCACGAGGGACAGCAGGCGGCGCAACGCCTTCTGCTCGAGCTCGAACCTGGCCGACTCGCCCGCGGGCCTGGCGAGGCGCGGAAAGTCCTCGGCCGCGAGCGTCTGCAACGTGAACCGGCTCTTGCCGGCCTTGACCAGCAGACGCTTATCCTGTTGCTGCAGCGTGACTTCCGCGCTCTCAGGGAGGGCGCGCAGGATATCAAGGAGCTTCCGTGCGCCAACGGTGACCGCGCGCGCGTCGGCCGGGGCGCCGATGCCGCTGCGCGCGGCGATCTGGATCTCGATATCGGTGGCGAGGAACGCGAGCATGTCCTGCGCGCGCTCGATCAGCACGTTCGACAGGATCGGCAGCGTATGGCGGCGCTCGATGATCCCGCTCACGGCGGCAAGCGGGCCGAGCAGCTCGTCGCGCTTTGCTTTAGCAAGATTCATTGTTATTTACCTTAGTAGTAACTAATAGAGCGCCCTGATTCGCGGGATAAACCCGCAACTCCTTGCCGCAGCGCACATTGCACTGTCTTCGGACAGGCGAAAAGCCTGTGGAGAACGCAAGATGATTTGTGAATAGTTCCTGCCGCAACGGCGATCGCTGTCCTTATTCACAAACTGTCCCCAGGCTGTCCCCAGCCCTCAACCCTTGAGCACCTGCTCGAGGACCACATAGTCGCGATTGAGCCCGGTGTCGTTCTTGCGCAGGCTGGCGATCGTGCGGCAGGCGTGCAGCACCGTGGTGTGGTCGCGGTTGCCGAACGCCTCGCCGATCTCGGGCAGGCTCATCTGCGTCAGGTCCTTGGCCAGGGCCATCGCGACCTGGCGGGGCCGGGCCACGTTGCGGCTGCGCTTCTTGGAATGCATGTCCGAGATCTTGAGCTTGAAGTACTCGGCGACGGTCTTCTGGATGCCCTCCACGCTAACTTGCCGGCTGGCGACGTTCAGGATGTCCTGCAGCGCCTCCTTGGCGAGCTCGAGCGACAGCTCGCGTCCGGAAAAGCGCGCAAAGGCGAGCACTTTCTTCAGCGCGCCTTCGAGCTCGCGCACGTTGGAGCGCAGGTGCTTGGCGATGAAGAACGCGATGTCCTCCGACAGGGCGACCGACTCCGCCTCGGCCTTCTTGAGCACGATCGCGACCCGCATCTCGAGCTCGGGAGGCTCGATCGCCACCGTCAGGCCCCAGCCGAAGCGCGAGATCAGCCGCTCCTCCATCCCGGCGATCTCCTTGGGATAGGTGTCGCAGGTGATCACGATCTGCTTATGCGCTTCGACCAGAGCGTTGAAAGCGTAGAAGAACTCCTCCTGGGTGCGGCCCTTGTTGGAAAAGAACTGGATATCGTCGATCAGCAGCAGATCGAGCGAGTGGTAGTAGCGCTTGAACTCGTCGAACGACTTCTGCTGGTAAGCGCGCACTACGTCGGTGACATACGCTTCGGCGTGGATGTACCGGATGCGTGCCTGCGGCCGCTGATCGGCGAGCTGGTTGCCGATCGCCTGCACCAGGTGGGTCTTGCCCAGTCCCACCCCGCCGTAGACGAAAAGCGGGTTGTAGGAGACGCCGGGATTCTCGGACACCTGCATCGCAGCCGCGCGCGCAAGCTGATTCGCTTTTCCTGTCACGAAGCTGTCGAAGGAGAACGCGGGATTCAGGCGCGCGCGCTCGAAGATCGACGGAGTTTCCGCGGGCCGCCGATGTGCATCCCCGGGGGCTGGCGCCAAGCGCGCCGGCGCCTCGGCCACGCGGGCTAGCACCAGGCGCAACCCGAGCTCGCGCCCGCTCGCTTCCGCGGCGAGGCGTTCGATGCGCGCCGCGAAGCGCTCGCGCACCAGCTCGAGGACGAACCGGTTCGGGGCCGTGAGGACCAAGGTGTGAGCTGCAGTGTCGTCTACCTCGCCGGATTCCGGCACGAGCGGCCGGATCCACGTGTTGAACTGCTGCGCGGGGAGCTCCTGCTCGAGCCGGCGCAAGCAGGCATCCCAGAGGTTTTGCATCTTTTCGTTGGGCCTGAAGCGAGTCGAAATTTTACCTTCTTGGCCATGCCTTATCCACAGACGAATTGACAATGCGCTGACGCGCACGCTCTAATACCGCCCTTTTTCCGGATCGGCAGAGATGGCCACGAAGCGGACCTACCAACCTTCCAAAACGCGGCGCGCGCGGCGCCACGGTTTTCTCGTGCGCAGCCGTACTCCGGGCGGACGCAAGGTGCTGCGCAATCGGCGCGCCCGCGGTCGGCGCCGCCTCGGGCTGTAGCCGCGGCCGGCAAGCGCTTCGGGCTGGACGCGGCGCGCCGGCTGAGGCAGAAAGCCGAATTCGAAACCCTGCTGCGACACGGCGCGCGGCGCAGCCTGGACGGCTACACCTTCTATGTGGCGCGGCGCGAAACCGGAAGTGCGCGGCTCGGCATGCTGATTTCCCGCAAGCACGCCGCGCGCGCCGTCACGCGCAACCGGCTGAAGCGCTGCATTCGCGAAGCCTTCCGGCTGGAGCGGGAGCGGCTCGGTCCGCTCGACGTGCTCGTGCGGCCGCCTTATGGCGCAAAGCCCTCTGCCGAGATGATTCTGCGGCTGCGCGATATCTTCGGCAAGCTCAGCTCATGATCGTGCGCGCGTTGCGCTTCGCGCTTCAAGGCTACCGCTGGTGCGTGCGTCCGTTGCTGCCGCCGGCCTGCCGCTTCTACCCGAGTTGCTCGCACTACGCCGAGGAAGCGCTGGTGCGCTACGGTGCCTGGCGCGGCGGCTGGCTTGCGGCGCGGCGCGTGTGCCGCTGCGGCCCCTGGTCGCCCGGCGGCCACGATCCCGTGCCCTGAACACGATGGACACCCAAAGACTCATCCTCCTGGTGATTTTCAGCTTCTCGCTGCTCATGCTGTGGGAAGCCTGGGAGAAGGAGAAGCGGCCGAAGCCCGCACCCCAGGCGCCCGCCGCGCAGCAGGGCGTGCCGGTTCCGGGCAAGCCCGCGCCGCCTGCCGCCCAAGCGCCGGGTGTGGCTCCCCAGCCGGCTCCCGCTGCGGTTCCGGCAGCGGCCGCGGCGGCGAAGGGCGAGATCGTGCGCGCGCGGACGGATCTGCTGGTCGCCGAGATCGATACCTTGGGGGGCACGCTGAAGCGCCTGGAGCTGCTGAAGCACAAGGACTCGGCAGATCCGACCAAGAACTTCGTGCTGTTCGGTCCCGACCGTAGCTACGAGGCACAGAGTGGCATCACGCGCGAAGGCGGGCCGAACCATCTCACGCTCTGGACCGCGAGCGCGCGGGAGGTTGCGCTTGAGCCAGGCAAGGACACGGTGGAGGTGCGCCTGACCGGCGCCGGCCGTGACGGCGTCAGTGTCGAGAAGGTCTACACCTTCAAGCGGGACAGCTATGTCGTCGACCTCTCGCTGGAGGTGCAGAACCGCAGCTCGGAGAGCCTCACCCCCTACGCCTACTTCCAGCTTACGCACGACGCCAAGCCGACGAGCAACGTGAACACGGTGGCGGAGACTTTCGGCGCGCAAAGCTTTACCGGCTTTGCCATCTATACCGCCGAGAAGGCGTTCGAGAAAGTTCATCCCAGCGATCTCGACAAGGCAAAGTTCGAGCGGCGCGCCGATAACGGCTGGCTTGGCTTCGTCCAGCACTATTTCGTGTCCGCCTGGATCCCGCCCGACAAGTTGGTGCGCGACTATGGCGCACTAAAGCGCAACGACGGCCTGTATTCGGGCAACGTGGTCCTGCAGCCCGGCCCGCTGGCGCCGGGCGCCTCCGCCCAGGTCAAGGTGTCCCTGTACGCCGGGCCACAGGAGCAGCGCCGGCTGCAGGCCGCAGCGCCCGGGCTCGACCTGGCGGTCGATTACGGCTTCCTCGCGATCATCGCCTGGCCGCTGTTCTGGCTGCTGGAGAAGTTCCATGCGCTCTCGGGCAACTGGGGCGTCGCCATCATCCTGCTGACGGTGCTGATCAAGATCGTGTTCTTCCCGCTCTCGGCGGCGAGCTACAAGTCCATGGCCAAAATGAAGTTGATCACGCCGCGCTTGACCAAGCTGCGCGAGATGTATGGAAACGACCGCCAGAAGATGAACCAGGCGATGATGGAGCTCTACAAGACCGAAAAGATCAACCCGCTCGGCGGCTGCTTCCCGATCCTGGTGCAGATCCCGGTATTCATCGCGCTCTACTGGGTGCTGCTCGCGGCGATCGAGCTGCGCCACGCGCCGTTCATGCTGTGGATCAAGGATCTGTCCGCGCTCGATCCGTACTACGTGCTGCCGATCCTGATGACGATAACGATGATCCTGCAAACCAAGATGAACCCGGTGCCGCCCGACCCGGTGCAGGCGAGGGTGATGCAGATCATGCCGTTCGTCTTCAGCATCTTTTTCTTCTTCTTCCCGGCCGGGCTGGTGCTCTATTGGCTGGTCAACAACATCCTTTCCATCGCCCAGCAATGGCAGATCCAGCGCATGTTCGACCGCGACAGGCCTGCCCATGCCAAGCGCTGAGCGGCTTGTCCGCGATCCCGATCATGTGATTCGGGACACGATCGCAGCGATCGCCACGCCCGCCGGACGCGGTGGAATCGGCGTGGTGCGCATTTCGGGTCCCGACGTCGCCGGAATTTGCCAAAAGCTGTTGGGGAGGCTGCCGCTGCCGCGGCATGCCATGCATGCCGTATTTCGCGACGCCCGGGGCGGGGCGGTCGATGAGGGCATCGCGCTCTACTTCCCGGCGCCGCATTCCTACACTGGAGAGCCGGTGCTCGAGCTGCAGGGGCACGGCGGTCCGATGGTGATGCAGGCGGTGCTCGCAGCCTGCCTGGATGCGGGGGCCCGGCTTGCGGAGCCTGGTGAGTTCACCCGAAGGGCGTTTCTCGAGGGGAAGCTCGATCTTGCGCAGGCCGAGGCGGTCGCCGATCTGATCGACGCGGCGAGCCGCGAGGCGGCGCGCTCGGCACTGCGCTCCCTCACCGGAGAGTTCTCGGCCGCGATCGGCGCCATGCAGTCGCAGCTGATCGAATTGCGCGCACTCACCGAAGCGATGCTCGATTTCCCGGAAGAGGACGTCGACGCTTTCCACCGGGGGGATGCTGCTGCGCGCCTGGCCGCGGTGCGAGGCGCGCTCGACGATGTACTCGCCAAGAGCCGGCAGGGGAGCCTGCTGCGCAGCGGAATCCACGTGGTGCTCGCAGGACGGCCGAACGTCGGCAAGTCGAGCCTCCTCAACCGGCTCGCCGGCGAGGAACGCGCGATCGTGACGCCGGTGGCCGGCACGACGCGCGATGCGCTGCGCGAGCCGATCCAGATCGAAGGCCTCGCGCTGGTGCTGGTCGACACGGCCGGGCTGCGCCTGTCCTCCGACATGGTTGAGCGCCTCGGCGTCCAGCGCACGCAGCGCGAGCTCGAGCGTGCCGACGTCGTGATGGCCGTTTTCGAGGCCGGCAAAGGCCGCGATGCGCTGGAGAACCTGCCCTCTGGCGTGCCGCTAATAGAGGTCTACAACAAGATCGACCTCGTTCCCGGCTTCGCCGCGCCTGCCGGGGCGGTGGCAGTGTCGGCGAGGACCGGCGAAGGCCTCGCCGAGCTGCGTAAAGCCGTACTTGAGGCTGCCGGCTGGTCGTCGAGCGGCGAGCCGGTGTTCCTTGCCCGGGAGCGTCACCTGCGTGCGCTGGAGAGAGCGCGTGCTCACCTCGAGGCGGCGGCCCGCGAAACCGGGCGCTGGGAGCTTTTTGCCGAGGAACTGCGCCTGGCGCACACCGCACTCGGGAGCGTCGTGGGGGAATTCAGCGCCGACGATCTGCTCGGCGAAATCTTTGCGCGCTTTTGCATCGGCAAGTAGCTCGACTATCATAAGTAGTTGTTTCTTTACAGAATTATCTTCATTAGGCTAAACGGGCCCTAGAGGCTGAAACATCCCCCGATGCTAGAATCGCAGCCGCACGGTACTCTCGGTGCGACCGGCCCAGCCTGCGCTGGGCCTTTGCCTTTCTGGAGTGAGCCAGCGAAATGAATGCTCCCGGTAGCACCCTCATCGACCAGTCGAACGCACCGTCCTGGGTGCGCCATCGCGGCCTGCGGCAATGGGTTACGGACGTCGTCCGGCTGGCGAAGCCCGAACGCATCGTCTGGTGCGACGGCTCGCAAGCCGAATACGACCGGCTGTGCGCCGAGCTCGTCGCGAGCGGAACCTTCATTCGGTTGAGCGAAAAGCTGCGGCCCAACTGCTACCTCGCCCGCTCGCATCCGAGCGACGTTGCGCGCATGGAGGATCGCACCTTCATCTGCAGTGAGGAGAAGGAGGACGCGGGCGCGACCAACAACTGGGTCGATCCGCGCGAAATGCGCGCCACCCTGAACCGCCTGTTCGACGGTTGCATGCGCGGGCGCACGATGTACGTAATGCCGTTCTCCATGGGGCCGATCGGCTCGCCGATCGCGCAAGTCGGCGTCGAGATCTCCGATTCCGCGTACGTCGCGGTGAACATGCGCATCATGACGCGCATGGGACGCGCGGTCGCCGACTGGCTCGGCGAGGATGGCGCCTTCGTCCCTTGCGTGCACTCGGTCGGCGCCCCGCTGACGGCGGGAAAAAAGGATGTCGCGTGGCCGTGCAACGAGAAGGAAAAATGGATCGTGCATTTCCCGGAGACGCGTGAGATTTGGTCTTACGGCTCCGGCTACGGCGGCAACGCGCTCCTCGGCAAGAAGTGCCTTGCGCTGCGCATCGCGTCGGTCATGGCGCGCGACGAAGGCTGGCTCGCCGAGCACATGCTGATCCTCGGCGTGCAGGCGCCCACGGGTGAAAAGACCTACGTCGCTGCGGCGTTTCCCTCGGCCTGCGGCAAGACCAACCTCGCCATGCTGATCCCGCCGGCCGCCTTCGCCGACTGGAAGGTGACGACGATCGGCGAAGACATCGCCTGGATCAAGCCCGGTGCCGACGGGCGCCTGCGGGCGATCAACCCCGAATACGGCCTGTTCGGGGTCGCGCCCGGCACTTCGGAGCAGACCAATCCGAACGCGATGAAGATGCTGCACTCGAATGTGATCTTCACCAACGTCGCGGTCACGCCGGACGGCGATGTGTGGTGGGAGGGCATGACCGACGAGTCGCCGGCCCGGCTGACTGACTGGCAGGGAAAGCCCTGGACCCCGGAGGACGGCAAGAAGGGCCGCCTCGCAGCGCATGCTAACGCCCGCTTCACCGTGCCTGCCTCGCAGTGCCCGTCCATGGACGCGGCCTGGGAGGATCCCGCCGGGGTGCCGATTTCGGCGTTCGTCTTCGGCGGCCGGCGTTCGACCACCGTGCCGTTGGTTGTCGAGGCGCCGAGCTGGGAAGAGGGCACTTACATGGCGGCGACGCTCGGCTCCGAGACCACCGCAGCTACTACAGGCAAGCTTGGCGTGGTGCGCCGCGACCCGATGGCGATGCTCGCCTTCTGCGGCTACAACATGGGCGACTACTTCGCCCACTGGCTGAAAATGGGCCGCTCGCTGAAGCAGCCGCCCAAGATTTTCCGCGTCAACTGGTTCAGGCGGGACGCGAACGGCAAGTTCCTCTGGCCGGGGTTCAGCGAGAACATGCGTGTGCTCGCGTGGATCGTCGCGCGCTGCCAGGGCCGGGCGCAGGGCGCCGACACGGCGCTCGGCCTCATGCCGCGCTACCAGGACCTCAACTGGGCCGGCCTGGAAAAAATGACCGAAGCGCGGTTCGCCGAGCTGTCGCAGG
>Ga0208454_1000671_pt1 | contig 17638 bp, 23 predicted proteins | sample EasRivMeERMZT100_FD_187530 | JGI IMG/M metagenome (GOLD analysis project Ga0208454, IMG submission 187530) | Soil microbial communities from meander-bound floodplain in the East River, Colorado, USA - East River MetaG ERMZT100 (SPAdes) (version 2) | ecosystem: Environmental > Terrestrial > Soil...
GGTGCGAAACGGCTCGAAATCGCGCTAGCAATTGGGTTTTAGCTTTGTGACTTTGCGACTGTGACTGCCGATGCTCTCACGCAAGGACATGGCCGCTGGCTTGGGCGTGGCGCCGTCTCTGGTGACTCGCTACCGCAACGCCGGCATGCCGATGACCTCGGTCGCCGACGCTGCGGCATGGAAGTCGGCGCACGTGCGTGCTCGCGTCACGAACGGAACGAAGCCGCAGACCAACGGCCACCAGCCGCCGAAGACGCCACCGCCGAACCACTACCAGGACGCGCGCACGCGCTGGGCGGTGGCCGAGGCGCACGACCGCGAGCTGCATGTGCTCGAGCGCCGGCAGGTGCTGGTGCACCGCGAGAAGGTGCGGTCCGAGGTCGCCCGCCTGCTCGTCGGCCTGAAACAGGCGCTGCTGCAGCTGCCGGCTCGCCTGGCCCCGGTGCTCGCAGCCGAGACCGACGAGGTCAGGGTGCACGACATCCTGCAAGACGAGTTCTACGCGGTCCTCGCGGAAACCACGGCTAGGGCGGGGTGATGGAAGAGCTGGCGGCCAGCGTCGAGCAAGAGTTCGACGAGGCGTCGACTGCGCTCGCTCACGACCTGGTTCGCGAGTTCCTCGCGCCGCCGCCGCGCCAGACCGTCACCGAGTGGGCAGAGGCCAATCGCTACCTCAGCACCGTCGAGAGCGCCGAGGCCGGGCCCTATCGCTCGTCGCGCACGCCGTACACGAAAGAGCCGCAGGACTGCATGTCCACGCGCAGCCCGGTCGAGGAGGTCGTGTTGATGTGGGCGTCGCAGACCGGCAAGACGGCCGCGCTGTTGAACTGCATCGGCGCCTCGATCGCCAACAACCCGGGCCCGGTGATGATCGTGTGGCCGACCAACACGGTCGCCAAGCGCAACAGCCGGCAGCGCATCGCGCCGCTGCTCAACGGGTCGCCGCAACTGGCCGCCCGCGTTGCTGCCAACCGTAGCCGCGACAAAGCCAACACCACGATGCTCAAAGAATTCGACGGCGGCATCCTGGTCATTGCCGGCGCCAACAGCGCGGCCGACCTGCGCTCGACGCCGGTGCGCGACCTGTACCTCGACGAGGTCGACAACTTCCCGCTCGACGTCGACGGCGAAGGCGACCCGAGCAAGCTGGCCGAGGCGCGCCAGACCACCTATTCGCGGCGCAAGCGGCTCAAGACCAGCACGCCGACCACCAAGGATTTCAGTCGCATCGAGGCGGCGTTCCTCGCGTCCGATCGCTGCTATTTTCACGTGCCGTGCCCGCATTGCGGCGCCTACCAGCGCCTCGAGCTCGGCACCAGCACGCCGCACGGCCTGAAGTGGGACAAGGATCACGCCGGCGCGCCGATCCCGACCAGCGTGCGCTATGTGTGCGTCGCCAACGGGTGCGAGATCAAAGAGCACCACAAGCGCACGATGCTCGCCGCCGGCGTGTGGGTCGCCGAGCAACCAGGCGCGCACGGCGGCCGCGTGCGGGGGTTCCACCTCAGCGGCTTGTATTCGCCGCTCGGGTGGCTATCGTGGCGCACGATCGCGGCCGAGTGGTTCGAGGCCAATCAGGCGGTAACGCGCGGCGACCTGTCGCTGCTGCGAGTGTTCATCAACACCCGCCTGGCCGAGACGTTCGAGGAGCAGGGTGATCGGGCCGACCAGAACGTGTTGCGCAAGCGCGCGGCCGACATCCCGCTGCGCGTGGTGCAGGCGGACTTCTCGATCATGACCCTGGCTGTCGACGTCCAGGCCGACCGGCTGCACCTGGGCCTGTGGGCATGGGGCCGCGGGATGACCCGCCAGCTGGTCGACCGCACGGTGCTCTACGGCGACCCAGCGTCGCCCGAGTCGGAAGAGGGCTCGCCGTGGGCCGCGCTCACGAAGTACCGCGCCGCGGCCGTGCACAACGTGCACGACAAGCCGGTCGAGCTGCTGTCCACCGCGATCGACTCTGGTGGCCACCACACCCAGGCCGTCTACGCCTACGCCCGCGCGCACCAGCACCAGCACGTGCTGGCCGTCAAGGGGCAGAGCCAGGCCGGCAAGCCGATCATGGGCAAGCCGACCCCGCAGGATGTGAACTGGCGCGGCGAGAAGATCAAGCGCGGCGTCAAGCTGTGGCCGGTCGGCGCCGATACCGCGAAGGCCGAAATCTACGGCCGCCTGCGGGTCGACAAGCCAGGCGCCGGGTTCGTGCTGTTCAGCAAGCACCTCCCGGCCGAAGTGTTCGAGCAGATCACGTCGGAGCGCCTAGTGACCCGCTACGTCAAAGGGCGGGCGCGGCTGGAGTGGGTGCTGCCTGGCGGCAAGCGAAACGAGGATCTCGACTGCGCTGTGTACGCGCTGGCGGCTGCGATGTGGGGCGGCATCGACCGCTGGCGCGATGCCGACTGGCAGCGGCTGGAGAAGCGCCTGCTGCCAGAGAAGCCGGCCGATGAGAAGAAGCCAGAGCCGGCGCCGCCGCCGCAGCAACCGGTGGCCGTGCCGCGGCGTGTGGGTAGACGGCGCGGCACGATCGGTGGCGGCAGTCGATGAGCACGTCGAACCTCATCACGGAGATCGCGCGGCGCACCGCCGCTCATCCAGACATGGAGTCGGCGGTGCTTGGCGCCGTGCGGTCTGCACTGCCGATCGTGCTCGAGGCGGTGATCCGCGAAATGTATCCGGGCGAGACCCTCAGCCTGTACGTGCCAAAAGCACCGCGCCAGGTCACTGAAGCCAGGCGCCAGGAGCGCGCAGCCCGAGACCAACGCATAGCAGCATCAATCGCCGCCGGCGAGGCGCTGGACAACATCGCGGAGCGAGAACGGGTCAGCAAACGACACGCCAGACGCGTGCGCGCGCGGTTTGGTGGACATCGCACACCGTGACGTGTCCGGCGCTCAGGCCGACGATGCCGCCAATTCAACGGCCAGCGTTTTGAAGGGCACCACCTATGAGCGCAACGAATGTCTTCGAGAACGGCCTGCTGTCGCTGATCTTCGAGAACGCCAACTATGCCAACGTCGGCGACGCGACAGGCCTGCGAGGGTCGACGACGGCGGGCGTGTTCTACGTCTCGCTGCACACGGCCAACCCGAACGAGACGGGCAGCCAGAACACGACCGAGGCGGCCTACACCGGCTACGCGCGGGTGTCGGTCGCGCGCTCGACGGCCGGGTGGTCGGTGGCGTCCGGCGTGGCCGACAACGACGCCGCCATCACCTACGGCATCGACACGTCTGGCAGCGAAACCGAAACGCACTTCGGCATCGGCTCCGACAGCTCGGGCGCCGGCAACCTGTTCCTGTGGGGCGCGCTTTCGGCCAGCCTGGCGGTTTCTCCTGGCATCACGCCGAGCTTCGCCATCGGAGCGCTCGACATCACCCTCGACTGATCTGGAGCACAGCATGCGAATCAAGCTGACGCAGGACGTCTACGGCGAGGACCGCCTCGGCAACAAGTTCATCCGCCAGACCGTGCGCGGTGAGTCGTCGCGCTACCCGAACGGCCTGGTCGTGACTTGGAAGACCGGGCGCGAAATGGACGTGTCCGACGCGACTGGCGCCAAGATGATCGAGGCCGGCCAGGCGGTGGAGGTCAAGGCGTGAGTGGTCCGCTGATCAACCCATCGACGGTCGGATCGCCGCTGCTGTCCCGACAACGCATCAGCGTCGACACCGATGGCGGCGAGATCGTCGTCATGACCATCGGCAACGTCGAGGTTAAGCTGCCTTACGAGACGGCACTGCAGCTGTCGCAGTGGCTGCGCGTGCGCGGCAAAGAGGCCAAGCGGCGCGCCGGAGATATGTCGCGCCACTGGTCCGCGGTCGGTGTGCTCGAAGACCTGAAGACCTGAAAGGGAACCCACAACATGGCACGCAATTCGATTGCTGGGCGCTCGACAGTCACGCCCACCAACGTGAGGGCGGGCGTGTCGCTGTTTGCGGTCGCGTCCAGAACTCTCAAGGTGCGCGAGGTTGGGATCTTCAACACCACGGCGACAGCATGCGCGATCGCGGTGGTGCGCTTCACTGCGGCCACCAACGTCGGCACCGGCCTAACCGAGGCGCCATGGGACACCGAGGGCCCGGCGCCCAACGGCACCGGCTTCGCTGGCCACACCGGCGACGGCACCGTGGGCGGCGTGCTGCGGCAGGCGTCGCTCGCGGCCGCGATCGGCAGCGGGGTCGTGTTCACCTTCGGTGACACCGGGATCATGCTCCCAGCGGGCACCGCCAACGGCATCGGCATCACGTGCCCGACTGGCACCGGCCAGGTGTTCGACTACTACATCGACTGGGATGAATGAGGCCGGGGCCGACCGTGTGCGGGCGCGCGCCACCGGCTGCACAGTCTGCCGTCCAGACAACCGGCCTGGAGTGGGGCGGCAACGAGACCGGCAACACGCAGCGCGTGCTGCGCTGGCTGAATCCGTTTCCGATCTACGACGCGACGTACATTTTTCGCATCTACCCAAAGGGGCCGAAAAGTGCCGCGACGAACCCGGCTTACTGGACGACCTTCTTCTGGGGCAACTACGGGGATTTTGGCTGGGATAGTAGCGTCGCTAACACCTATTACGGTGGCCACCCATACCCGTTCGTCGGTGGCCAGAATTGGGAAATCTCAGTTGGCTCGTTTGACATCGAAGGGCCTGCCCCAGAGTGGAACCGCTGGTACACGCAGGTCTTCCGGGCGTGGCGCGAGTCATCCACATCCTGCCATCACGAGTTCATCTACGACTGGGACCTGTTCGTCTCGAGCAACGGGGCCGACGGGATCATGGCTTACGAGATCGAGGGTTCATCCGATTGGGCGTCGACAGACCCGCCAACGCCTTCGATTGTCGTGGGTGAGGCGCCACCGAACGACGCGAACACGGCGAGCTGGGGCGGCTATCAGGGCCGCGAACAGTTCAAAGGAATCATCCGCGGCATGCAGTTCTACGACGCGCTGCTCGGGTCCGAAGCTCCTGCGACCGTTGCGAACACCGCGCCCATTGCGAGCGAGATTGCCAACCCCGGCAGCTCGCGAACGCCCTGGTATCTCAACCTTAACCCCACGCCGAGCGACGTGACAGACAAGAGCGGCAGCGGCCACCACCCGTCGTTTCCGGCGTCGTCGCCGTCGCTCTGGGAAGGCTGACATGGCGATCGCGTTCGACGCAGTCTGCCCGGCGACCAGTTCGGGCGCCGGCGTCACGAGCCTGACCTCCGGCTCGTGGACCGTAGCGGCAGGGTCTGACCGCTGCCTGTTCGGTTTCATGAGCACCGGCGATTCCGCAGCCGCGTCGCACACCGGGATGAAATGGCGCGGATCCGGCGGCGACGCGCTGACGCAGGTGGGCAGCACGCAGCCGATCGGCTCGACGCACGCGAACGTCTCAGCGTGGAGACTCATTGCGCCAACGGCCGAGAGCAATACAGCCTACGGCAACTGGGGCGCGAGCCAGGGCGAGGCGTGCATCGCCATGCTGTCCTACACCGGGGTGGATCAGACCACTCCGGCCGGCACGCCGGTGAGCGCCACGGGTGGCACCTCCAACCCTGGCGGCACAGCCACAGCGACTGTCGATGTGACGACCGAAGTGGGCGACACGGTGATCGCTGTGTGCATGTCGCACAACCAGTCGATCAGCACAAACATCACGTTGGCTGCTGCTGGCGGCGCGACATCGCGCTACGAAGTCGATGGCGCCGTAATGGGCGGCTACGCCGCGATGATCGTGACCGAGCTGGTGGCCAGCGGCACCACAACGACGATGTCGGTGGACGTCGCTTCGGCCGAACCTGGGCACAGCGTGAATTGGCGCATCTACGCATTCGTCATCAATGCTGCCGAGGCTGCCGATGAGTCCATCCTTCCCCAGATGATGCATCACCACGGGTAAACGCAATGGCAGCACTGCACGACATCGTCACGAAGGGCAGCACCGATCGATCGGTAACGCTGCGCTGCATCGACGCGACAACCGGCGCGCCGAAAACGGACGTTGTCTTCAACAGTTCCGGCATCGCGCTGTGGTATCGGCGCGAGGGCGCCGCGCTGACTTCGATCACTGAGGCGACGCTTGCGGCGCTCACGACCGCGCACTCGGACGGCGGGTTCCTGCACATCGCCGACGGCGACTATCGTCTCGATCTGCCTGACGCCGCGTTCGCGACCGGTGTGAATCACGTCGATTTCGGCGGCACGGTTACAGGCGGCGTGTTCATCGGCGGCAGGGTGAGGCTTGTCGATTCGAATCTCGAGACGGCAAACATGCCGGCCAACGTCGTGCAGATCAGCGGCGACAGCACGGCGGCCGACAACCTCGAAAACGCATTTGACGACACAGCGGGGCCGGTGCCGTGGGCCGGCATCGTCGACCAAGGCACGGCGCAATCCGCCAGCAGCACCGGGCTCGTGCTCCGCGCCGCGGCAGCATTCGCCGACGACACGTTGATCGGCGCGACTCTGCTGGTGCTCGGCTCGACGCAGGGCTACTGGCAAACGCGCCAGATCACCGACAACGCACTGTCCGGCGACACCGTCACAGTCGATCCGGCGTGGACAGTGACACCAAGCGGCACGATCACATACAAGATACTGGCCGGCCCGCCAACGTCGACAGCGGCACCGGTCGCGGCCAACGTCACGCAGTTCGGCGGCGTTAACGGCACATTCAGCGGCGGCCGGCCAGAGGTGAACACGACGCTGATCGAGGGCAGCGACGCGACGAACCAGATTCGCGATGCGGTGGTCGATGACGCGACGCGCATCGACGCGAGCGCGCTGAACACGCTGTCAAGCCACGACCCCGGCGAAACCATCATGGGTGCGACCGACCTCGGCACGGGCGCTGGCTTGACCTCGCTGGCGAGTGCAGCCGATCTGGCGACGGTTGCCGGCTACCTCGACACCGAGATCGCAGCCATCCTGGCCGACACGAACGAACTGCAAACCGACTGGGCCAACGGCGGCCGGCTCGACAACATCCTCGACGCTCGGGCATCGCAGACGAGCGTCGACACGGTCGACGGCGTCGTCGACGCGATCAAGGTCACGACAGACAAGCTCGACACCACGCTCGAGCTCGGCGACACCGACGGCAATTACCAGTTCACGACCCTCGCGCTGGAGAACGCGCCCAGCGGCAGCGGCCCGACCGCAGCCGCTATCGCCGACGCAGTCTGGGAGGAGGCGATTGCCGATCACAGCGGCACCAGTGGCAGCACGGCGGAGGCTTTGAGCGCCGCCGGCGCCGCCGGTGATCCGTGGATCACGGCACTGCCTGGTTCCTACGGCGCTGGTCAAGCCGGATTCATCATCGGCACGAACATGAATGCCACCGTCGGCAGCCGCGCGAGCCAGACCAGTGTCGACGACCTGCCGACTAACGCCGAATTCGCCGCCGGACTCGCTGCTGCGGATGACGCCGTGCTCGCAGCGATCGACGCGCTGCCGACCGCTGTCGAGAACGCCGACGCGCTGCTCGACCGCAACATGGCCACCGGTGCAGACAGCGGCAGCACATCTGTTCGCACGCCGCGCCAGGCGCTGCGGATCCTGCGCAACAAGTGGACGATCGACAGCGACGGCGTGCAGACGATCACCAAGGAAGACGACAGCACCACGAGCTGGACGCAGCAGCTGTCGACCGATGGCGCCGCCCAACCGGTGACAGGCACCGACCCGGCCGGCCCGTGATGTGGCAGGGTTCGGTGCATTCTTCTGGGTCGGCGGCGCCGGTGTTCCGGCCGCATCATCGGCACAGCCGGGAATGCGGCCGCACTGCTGGTGGGCTGGCGGCGCAGGCGTGCCGCCTGCTTCAGGCGTCCAGCCAGGTCATCGCCCGCACGGGTGGTGGGTCGGTGGCGCAGGCGTGCCGCCTTCCGGCGGAGCGGTCCAACCCGGCCACCGTCCGCACTGCTGGTGGGTCGGTGGTGGCGCTGTTCCGCCCGCGGCGCCAGAGGTCGCGCCGGGATACCGATCCCTGCTTGCGTGGTGGACCGGCGGCGCCGGCGCTGCGATCAGCGAGGGACCGGCGCCTGCGCCATCACCAGGCGGCGGCGGCGTCTTCGTCCTGCCGCCAGACATGCGCGACGCGCTGCGCCGGCGGCTAATCGAAGAAGACGACTTGCTGCTGCTGCTCCTCGCAGCTCAGTTCTCGAAGCGATTGCACTGAAGGATCACATGGACGCAGAAAAGCTCGCTGACGGGCTGTTCGCCCAGACGCGGCGCTATGTAGACTCCGCGATCGCCAAGGCGGTCGCCGGTCTGCCGCCGCCCGCAATCGATCTGGACGACATCGCGCAGCGCGCCGCGGTCCGCATCCCGAAGCCGCGCGATGGCAAGGATGGCGCCGACGGAGCCAACGGCGCGAACGGCATCGACGGCAAGTCGATCACAGCGGCCGACGTCGAGCCGCTGCTGGCCGGCCTGGTCGAGCGCAGCGTGCGCGCCATGCCTGCTGCTCGCGATGGCAAGGATGGCCGCGACGGCGTCAGCGTGTCGCTCGAGGCTGTGCAGACCCTGGTCGCGGCGGAGGTCGCGCGCGCGGTGGCGGCGCTGCCGAGGCCGGCAGACGGCAAGGATGGCGAACGGGGTCCGCCAGGGAAGGACGGCGACACCCCGATCATCGATCTGCACGAAGTGGCCGAGATCATCAAGGCCGACCGCGAGATGATCGAGATGCTGCGCGGCGAGCGTGGCGAGAAGGGCGACCGCGGAGACCGAGGCGAGCAGGGCATCGCCGGCCAGCGCGGCGCCGATGGCTCGAACGGCCAGGACGGCGCCAGCGTCACGCCAGAGCAAGTGCGCGACCTGATGCGCCAGCGCTTCGCAGAGTGGGCGCTGGAGTTCGAGCGCGAGGCTGAGAAGCGCCAGCGCGACGCCATGGGACTCGTTCCACTGCCTCGCGACGGCACGCCGGGCCGCGACGGGCGCGACGGCGTCGGCCTGGACGACTTCGAGTTCGAGGCCGAGCTGGTCGACGACCGCGCGCTGCACCTCACCCTGTCGGCCGGCGGCCGCGAGAAACGCTGCGTGCTGCGCCTGCCGGTGATCGTCGACCGCGAGACCTGGCGCGCCGAACAGCAGTACGAGCGCGGCGACGCCGTGACCTTCGGCGGGCAGATTTACATCGCGCGCGCCGACACGAAGGCGCGCCCAGGAGACTCCGGCGACTGGCGCCTCGCAGTGCGCCGCGGCAAGGATGCCGACAAATGAATCCGATCAGCGCGAAGATCATCGACCGCGCCGAACACCGGCTGCTGACGCTGGCCACGTGCCGCAAGCAGTGCGAGATCGTGCCCATCGACGTCGACAGCGACGGCGTGGAGACGCACCCTGACGACGATCTGCTGCTGGGCTACCTGGATGCCGCCACCGACCACGCAGAGCGATTCACAGGCCGATCGCTGCTGATCCGCACGTACCAGTTCGCGCTCGATGACTACCCTCGCCGCACCTATCCGTGGCTGGTCGAGCCAAGCCAGCAGCTGCAGCCAGACATCGAAATCCCGTACCCGCCGCTGATCGCTGTGCAGTGGTTCGGCGTCGACGACAGCGACGGTGCGCTCGAGCAGGACGTCGACTACACCGTCGACACCTACGGCGACAAGGCCAAGCTCCGGCCGGTCTCATCGTGGCCGAGTCTCACGGCTCAGTCGCCGAACGCGGTCAAGTGCCAGTATGTCGCCGGCTACGCTGCCGAGGGCGACGAGGACAACAGCGACGGCGCCGGGCCGCTGCCTGGGGCGATCCGGGCCGCCGTGCTGATCGTGGTCGAGGACCTGCACCGCAACCGCGGCACGCTGTCGCAGGACGCGCAGAACGGCGCCGAGGCGCTGCTGCGCCCGTGGCGCGTGCTGCTGGGGATGGCATGACGGAATCCGGCCAGCTCCGCCACTGGCTGCGCTTCGAGCGCTATGTCGCCGATCAGGACTCCGACGGCGCGCTCGTGGAATCCTGGGAAGACGCCTTCGATGCGAATCCGCGCATGCCGTGCCGGCTCGAGACGCTGTCGGGGCGCGAACTACTGGCCGCGCAGACGGTGAATTCGCGCGTGACGCACCGCATCAGTGTCAGGTATCGGCCAGACTTCAGCGCCGCGCTGCGGGCAGTCAGCGATGGCGGCACGATCTACAACATCGAGGCGGTTCTGCCAGACGAGCGAAACCGCTTCGCTACTCTCATGGCATCGTCTGGGCTCAATGCAGGCGGCACCGCGGCCTGACTGGCTTGGCCGGACGGTCGCCTGCATCGCCAGCGGTCCGAGCCTCACGCAGGAGGATTGCGAGGCCGTCCGGTCCGCCGGCCTGCCGACGATCGTCACGAACACGAGCTTTCGCATTGCGCCGTGGGCAGACATCCTGTTCGGCTTCGATGCGCGGTGGTGGCGGGAGCACCTGCCGGAGGCGCGGCAGGTCTTCCGAGGCCGCTTGATCACAGGGACCGATGTCGGGCCCAGGCTCGGCATCGAGACTACGCACGCCGCACCGTGGTTCACCAGGTTCGGAAACTCTGGTGCCTGCGCGATCTCGCTGGCGATCAGCGCGCGCGCGGCGCGCATACTGCTGCTCGGGTTCGACTGCAGGCGCGGGCCGCTCGGCGAGGCGCACTGGCACGGTGATCATCCGAAGGGCATGTCCAACTGCCACTCGATGCAGAACTGGCACTATCAGTTCGAACAGGTCGCCAAGCGCGCGGCCGAGAAACAGGTGAAGGTGATCAACTGCAGCCGGCGCACGGCGCTGAAGTGCTTCGCGCGCGGCGAGCTGCAGCAGGCGCTGCAGGCAGAGGCGCAGACAGCGTGAAGACCATTCGCGGCGGCATGGGCATCGGGGATGCCATCTACGTGCACGCCGTCGCACGCTTTCTCGTGGCGCAGGGGGTGCAGCTCAAGGTCGCGACGGCATGGCCGGATGTGTACCGCTTCTTGCCGGTCGAGTGTGTGCCGTTCCGGCGCGATCGCATCGACATCCTGGCGCACTACAGCGCGCGCAAGCCGCAGCCGACACGCCAATGGCAGGATGTGTGCATCACAGCCAGGGTGCCGACCGACACCGAGCTCGCGATCGAGTGGCGCGCTACTGGCGACATCGGTGAGCAGGTGCGGAGGCAGGCCGGCGGGCTGCCTGTCATCGCGGTGCAGATGCCGCGCGCGCCGATGGGGAGAACCGATGGCTTCGGGCGCGAACTGCTGCCGGATTGCACCGCGATCCAGCGATTGATCGACGCCGCGCGCGGCCGAGCGTTCCTGGTGCAGATCGGCGCCGGCAAACAGGTGCACCGCTTCGACGGCATCGACCTCGACCTGGCGAACCGGACCACGGTGCCGGAACTGTTCGACCTGGCGCAAGCGGTCGACGGGTTCCTCGGTTATGTCTCGTTCGTCGTGCCGCTGGCCGAGGTCATGAACAAACGCGCGCTGCTTGTCTGGTCGGCGCGAGGATTGAAGGCGCCGCTGTCGTATGTCCGGCAGATCACGCCGCAGAAGGTGCTAGAGAAATCGACCTCACGTTGGGTCATGGACAACGCCGATCGGGCGACTTTGCTGGGGGCCCTTGATGAGCTGGTTTTGCGATCGTGAAACCGTCGCGCAGGTGTTGCGCGGCAAGTCCGTCGCGCTTGTCGGCAGCGGACCCGGTGCGGTGGCGAACCAACGCGGTCTAGTCGATTCGCATGACGTGGTCGTGCGCGTGAACAACCACAAGCTGTTTCCAGGCACAGGCTACCGCACCGATGTGCACTATAGCTATTACGGCAACGCGATCCGCAAAGGGGTGCAGGAACTCAAGCGCGAGGGCGTGCGGCTCGTGATGTGCAAGTGTCCGAATGCGCAGTTCATCGAGAGCCCATGGCACCTGAAGAACGGCAAGATGCACGGCGTCGATTTCCGCTGGATTTACCAGAAGCGCGGCGCATGGTGGTTCTGCCCGACCTACGTCCCGCCGGTCGAGGAGTTCGTTGCGAAATTCAAGATGCTCGGCGGCCACGTGCCAACGACTGGATTCGGTGCGCTGCTCGACGTCCTGTCGTTCGAGCCGCTGCACGTTTTCATGACTGGGTTCGACTTCTTCATAAGCCGCGTGCACAACGTCGACGAGTTATGGAAACCGCAGAACGGCGCCGACCCGATCGGGCACGACCCAGAGCGCGAGCGCCAATGGCTGAAGGCCAACATCGCCGGCCTGCCGATCACGCTCGACGCGGCGGCGACGGCAGCCTTGATAGGCAACGAACGCGCGGCACAGCGACGCGGAGTGGCAGCATGATCTTCGAATACGCTGGCCGGCTGTACCCGGAATTCATCAAGCATGGCAACGCCATGCAGTACGTGGCGCCGATCGCTGCGCAGTTCTGCAAGGGCAAGGGGCTCGACGTCGGCGCCGGCGGGTGGCCGCTGCCTGGCGCGACGCCGGTCGAGCTCAAGGAAGGCGGCGACGCGATGGAACTGCCTCACGGGCCGTTCGACTTCATCTTCTCGTCGCACTGCCTGGAGCACCTGCCGAACCCCGTCGCGGCGCTCGAGCACTGGCGGTCGAGGCTGCGCGAGCCTGTGCCGTCCTCGATGCGTGGTGGACCGTGGACCTATGGCGGCGTGCTGTTTCTGTACCTGCCGCATCCGGACATGGTCTATTGGCGCCCCGAGCACTGCCGCAAGCATCTGCACTCGTGGACCCCGGAGCGCATGCACGACATCCTCGAAGAGCTGGGGTTCTGCGACGTGATCGTCAGCGGCTGCGACCTCGCGTTTGGGTTCTCGGCTGTCGCATTCCGAGACGTTGCATGAGCGCAGAATTCTCGTCGCCCATGCGCGACCGCATCGTGGCTATGTACGGCACCGACATGCTGCACAAGTCGATCATCAGCATCCGCGGCGGCGCCGGCGTGCTGCCCGCGTTGCTCGGCGGAGGCCAGTTCAAAACGGTGCTGGAAATCGGCACGTATCGCGGCGTCGGCGCGGCGGAGATTTCGCAGTACGTCGATCGCGTGATCACGATCGACCTGAAGCACGGCAAGCTCGAACGCCTGGGCGAGAAGCACGACCGGCATGCGTTCTGGCGCGCCGTCGGCGCCGACAACGTCGAATTCATCGCCGTCGAGGACGACGAAGAAAAGGCCCACATCGTCAGGCGGCTGGAGTTCGACTTTGCGCTCATCGACGGCGCGCACGATCACACGGTGCGCAACGATTTCGCCCTCGTGCGCAGATGCGGCAACGTGCTGTTCCACGACTTCGACCGACGTGGCAGGCGGGAACTCGACTACGTGATCGACTTCATCGAAACGCTGCCGCCGCACCAACTGACGCCGATGGACATTTTCTGCATGTGGCGCAATGGATAGCGTCATCGCGAGCCTGCCGGCACAGCCAGATGCCGACCTGATGCTGTGCCACGAGCACGGCATCGCCTACCAGGCCGACCGCACGCAGCTCGTCGCCTACGATCGCGCGTACTACGACAAGTGCGCCGGCTACGAAGGCCAGCAGATCGCGAACAGGATCAACGATGCGCGCATCGAACTCGTGGCCAGGTGGTACAGCGGACCCGTGTGCGACGTCGGCATCGGGTCGGGCGAGTTCATCAAGCGCCGGCCGAACACCTACGGGCACGACGTCAACCCCGTGGCTATCGAGTGGCTCAAGCGGAACGACCTTTGGTCTGATCGGCTCGACCAGTTCGGAGCGCTGACGTTTTGGGATGTGCTCGAGCACGTGCCTGACCCGGCGCAGTACCTGCGTCACGTCTATCTGCATGCGTTCGTGTTCTGCAGCATCCCAGTGTTCGAAGACCTGAACGCGATTCGCGCGTCGAGGCACTACAGGCCAGGAGAACACCTGTACTACTTCAAGCGGCAGGGGTTCATCGACTGGATGAGTGCGCACGGGTTCCTGTTGCTGGAGTGGAACGACCACGAGTCGCGCGCCGGTCGTGATTCGATCAATTCCTTCGCGTTCAATCGCAATCGGTGGCCGCGCTGATGGTTCAAGTCACTGTGCAACTGCGCGGCCTGAACGGCGTGCTGGAGACGCTGAAGGCGCTACCGCCTGAGGTCGTCAGCAAGCGCGGCGGGCCGGTGAAGAAGGCGCTACGCAAGGGTGCGCTCGTCATCCTTCGCGAGGCGATGCTAAGTGTCGCGCGCTCGACAGAGGCGCTCGGCACTGACGACCACGAAAGCACCGGCCTGCTACTGTCGGCGCTGATCGCCAGTCGCGGCAAGCCTCCGCCTGCTGAGAACGGCGAGCGCTACCTAGTGCGGGTCAAGCGCAAGAAGTACCAAAGGCGCGGCGTCACGGTGACGACGCAGCAGACGGCCGAATGGCTCGAGTACGGCACCGAGAAGCAGCCCGCCGAGCCGTGGCTGCGGCCGGCGTTCAACGCCAAGGCGCAGGAAGCTATCGGCGTGATCGAGCAGGAGACGGTGCGCGAGGTGAAGCGCGTCGTCGACAAGCTGGCGAAACAGAACAGAGGCAAGTGACATGCTGCCGCCGGTCTTCCAAACTCTCAAGGCTTCGGCCGAGGTCAAGGCGATCGTCGGCACCAGCTCGCCGCGCATCTTCCGACACGGCGAGGCCGACCCGTCGAAGGTGCGCGACGCAAACGGCGCCTGGCTGCCATACCTCACCTGGCTGCTGATCTCCGGCGTGCCTGAGAACAACCTCGAAGACCCGTCGCCGGTCGCCCGCCAGTCGGTGCAGATCGACGGATTCCACCCGACCGACGCCGGCATCGAAGCGCTGGCCGATGCCGTGCGCGACGCGCTCGAACCACTCGTGCACATCACGACGGTGCGCAACCCGCCGCGTGAGCAAGAGAGCCGCCTTTTCAGGTTCTCACTCGACGCTGATTTCTGGGGCCGATAGCCCACGATTCGTTTCCCCAACCCAAGCCGCCCGATGGGTGGCTTTTTTCATTGAGAGGCTGACATGGCTGTCATCGACAATGCATTCGAAACCAAGGGCACGAAACTCTATTTCGTCAACGAGGCGAGCAACGCTGTTCTGAGCGTGTCCTGTCCGACCGGCATCACCGGCGTCGCCGGCGGCACGAAGGACCAAATCGACACGACGTGCCTGGACGAGACGGGCGATGTCCGCACCTCGATCGGCGGCTTCGCCGACGCGACTGAAGTGCAGGTGCCGTTCATCCTGTACGACGGCGACGCATCGCATCAGGAACTGTTCGTGCTCAAGGCGTCTGGCTCGGTGCGCGCCTGGATGGTGGCGCTGTCTGACAGCACCACCGCGCCGACTCTGGCATCTGATGGCCTGGAGTCGCCGACCGCTCGGACCACGTTCAAGTTCGACGCCTACATCTCGAACCTGACGATCGACGCGGCGATCAACGACGTGGTACGAGGCACGCTCACGCTGAAACCGAGCGGCCAGACCATCGCGCACTGGGCGGTGTAATGCTGGACGCTGCACTGTTTGTCAGCGACGCCGTCTTCGAGCGCGAACTCACGCTTGAGGACGGCAGCAGGCACAAGCTGTGGTTCAAGCAGGTGCTGGCCGACGACCTGGAGTCGCTGCAATCGGTCCCAGAGGCGCAGCGCTCGGCAGCGATTTCCAAGCTGATTGCCAAGTCGCTGTGCCTCCCGGACGGCGCGCCCGCCATCACAGCCGCACAGGCCGCCAGGCTCGTGAACGGCGTGCGCAACGCCGTGCTGTGGGAAATCCGTGTTGTCAACCGCATGGGCGCCACGGTGGGAAAAGCATCGCCGACAGAGGAGTCGAACGGTTCTGGCACCTCCTCGTCCTCAACGGAGTCGGCGGCCGAACAGTAGCCGAGGCGAAGAAGCGGGTTTCCGCTTCCGAGTTCGAGGCATGGGTCGCGTTCTACAACGCGGAACCGTTCGACGACATGCACCGCTACCACAGACCCGCTGCATTGGTTGCGAGTGCTTGGGGCGGCAAGTACCAGCAGGCGATCGACTTCCTTGCGCCAGCGCCCGCGCAGGCGGCTCCGCCGGCAATTGAAGGCGGCGGCAAGTTCAGCAAAACGGACCTCCAGATGATCAACGCATTCGCCGCGATGGCGCGCAACTGACATGGCAGCCGGCTCGATCGTTGTCGACCTGCTGATGCGAACCGGGTCTTTCGAGACCGACAGCAAGCGCGCGCAGAAATCGCTTCGCGACCTCAACCGCGAGTCGCTCGAGTTCGCCAAGGGCGCAGCGGTGGCGCTCGCCGGCCTCGCCGGCAGTGCCGCGGCTGCCTTCTTCGCGCTGGAGCGCGGCGCGTCCGCAATCGGCAAGTTCAAAGACCTCGGCGACGTGATCGGCGACACCGGCGAGGCGGTGGCCAGCCTGCAAACGGCATCCGCGGTCTCCGGCGTGTCGATCGACGAGATTGCCGATATATCGGTCAAGCTCACCAAGGCGCTGTCCAAGGTCGACGATGAGAGCGAGGGCGCAGCCAAGGCACTCACGGCGCTTGGCATCCCGCTGGCCGAATTCAAGAGGCTGTCGCCTGTCCAGCAGATCGACGCGCTGTCGAAAGCGCTGGCGGGGTTCAAGGACGACAAGGGCGCCACCGAGGCGATGGAAGCGCTGGTCCGCGGCGGCTCGCGGTTGATCCCGCTGCTGAAGGAACTCCGTGAACAGGGCGGCCCGCGCGTGATCATCACGCAGGAACAGATCGACGCGGCGGACCGCTTCGCCGACAGCGCAGCCAAGCTCAAGTCGCAGGTCACGCAGCTCGGCCAGTCGGTGCTAGCAGACCTGCTGCCGCCGTTCCAAGCGTTCGTCGACGAGATCGGCGAGGCCGACAAGGCGCTGAGCATCTTCAACGTCGCCGGCAGCGCCGTCCGCATCTTCTTCGAGACGATTACCGTGCTGGGCGCCAATGTGATCTTCGTTTTCAACGGCATCGGGCGCGAAATAGGCGGTATCGCCGCGCAACTCGTCGCACTGGCAACGCTCGACTTCCGCGGATTCAATGCCATCAGTGAGGCGATGAAAGAAGACGCCGCTAAAGCGCGCGCAGAACTCGACCGCTTCGAGAAGCGCATCCTCACTGCGACCCAGACGGAGGCCGCAAGCCGCGCCCAGCGCCGCGTCGAAGACCGTGGATTCGATCCGCGACGCAGCATCAACACGTCCGGCCTGGCAGCCGGCACCGAGCGTGACGACGCAGCGAAGAAACTTCTCGACAACCGCCTAAAGGCGCTTGAGGCCGCGATCAAGCGCGAGCAGCAACTCCTGACCGACCGCAATCGATTCCTCGACCTGTTCAACGGGCAGGGGCTGGTTTCGATCCAGAGCTACTACGACGCGCAGGTAGCCATCATCGAGGCGGCAACGACTGCGCAGCGCGCCGCGCTGACGAAGCAACTGGCCGAACTGAAGGCATTCCAGCGCACGCAGACCAAGCCAAGCGAGCGCACGGAGACGCAGACCAAGATCGACGAGGTCATCGAGAAGCGCAGCCGCCTGGAGCAGGAATCCAGCCTGCGCATCATCGAACTGTCGATCAAGAAGACCGAGGAGGAGCGCAAGTTCTCGCGGCAGATCGAGACCACGCGCGCCAGCGTGCTCGAACTTGAGGGCGGCCTGTCGAAGGCGGCGGCGATCCGCTTCGACCAGCAGAATTTCGACCTCGTGCGCCGGCTCACGACCGAAGGCAACGAAGAGGGCTTGAAGCTGGTCGAGACGC
>Ga0208454_1000675_pt1 | contig 17589 bp, 18 predicted proteins | sample EasRivMeERMZT100_FD_187530 | JGI IMG/M metagenome (GOLD analysis project Ga0208454, IMG submission 187530) | Soil microbial communities from meander-bound floodplain in the East River, Colorado, USA - East River MetaG ERMZT100 (SPAdes) (version 2) | ecosystem: Environmental > Terrestrial > Soil...
ACCCTGCGGTACGCTTCCTTACCGGCAGTCTCCACAAGGTGCGCGTCATGGGGGAATCGCGAGTGTGTGCGGCCAAGACCCGCGGCTCCGCCGTCGTCGCCGCGTTGCTGGCGGCCTGCGCCTTCTTCGGCTCATCGGCAACCCGCGCCCATCACTCCTTCTCAGCTGTGTTCGACGCCAGCCGTCCCGTGAAACTGAGCGGCACGATCACGCGCGTCGAGTGGGCCAACCCCCACATCTGGTTCTACGTGAACGTCGCCGGCGACGACGGCAGCGTCACGGAGTGGGGCTTCTCGGGCGGGCCGCCCGGCGTGCTCATGCGGCGTGGCATCACGAAGGCCGTGCTGCAGATCGGCGCCGTCGTCAACGTGGAAGGGTTTCTCGCGCGCGACGGCTCCCACAATGCCTCGGGCGGGCGCGTGAAGTTCCCCGACGGCCGTAACGTGTTCACGGCCTCGAACGAAGATGCAGTCCCCAGCCGCTCTAACTGAAACGGAGGTGACGCCATGACTCTCAGCACGCGCAGCAGCTCGCTCACCGCCGTGGTCACACTCGCGCTGCTCGCCGCGAGCCCGCTCGCCGGCGGGCCGAGCCACGCCCAGCCTCCGGCCGCGGAGGGCTGGCAAGCCCCGCGAACGGCCAGCGGCAAGCCCGACTTTTCGGGCTTCTGGACTCAGCCCGTCCACGTGAATCCGACGGGCAGGGGCGCGACGACGTTCACGAAGGACAAGCTGCCGCCGTTCGTGCCGGGCGGCGACGCGCTGTTCTACAAGCCGCACGTCGGCGACCCGTTCGTCGATGAGCCGCGCGCGTTCTGCATGCCATCGGGGTTTCCTTCGGCGTTCTTCGGGCCCTACCCGGTGCAGATCGTGCAGAACGATGACTGGCTCGTGATGACCACGGAGTTCGAGCGCGCCACGCGCCTCATTCCGCTCGACGGCCGCGCGCACCGAGAAGGCATCGAGCCGACTTACTACGGCGACTCCGTGGGGCATTGGGAAGGCGACACGCTCGTCATCGACAGCCGCAACTTCAAACCGTGGACGCTCGACGACTATTACTACGTGAATCCGCAGGAGCATCGCATGCACAGCGATGCGTTTCGAACCATCGAGCGGTTGAGCCGCGTCGACGCCGACACCTTGTCGTACGAGCTCACCGTCGAAGACTCGAAGATCTTCGTGAGCTCATGGACCGAGAATCTCGAGATGACGCTCCGTCCCGAGTGGGAGAAGGTCGGCCTCTACGAGTTCGTCTGCCAGGAGAACAACCGCTGCCCCGGCGGCGATTGCGGAAAGAAGTAGGCGGGCCAGGCTGACGAGCCGCGCGGTGTGCCTAGCGGTGGCGCGGCGCGAACACCAGCACGGCTAGCCCAACGGCAGCGCCGGCCCAGCCAAGCCATGCGGGTGCAGCGAGCCCGCTCCAGAGCACCCCGGCGATGAGCAGCGCCGCACCGATCACGATTTGCTCGAGCCGCGTTTGGCGGCGCCGCTCGACGGGCGCGCGCTGCTGCCGCTGTACCGCGGCGTCCTCCGCATCGACGCGCCGAATCGCGCGATGCAGCAACCGCGGCAGCCTGCTGAGATCCTCGCTGATCTCGGGCCACGCGGCGATCAGCTGCTTCAGCTGCGTGCGCGGATCGCGCCGCTCGCGCATCCACTCCTCGAGCACAGGCTTCGCGGTCTTCCACAAGTCGAGCTCGGGGTAGAGCTGCCGGCCTAACCCCTCGATCGCGAGCAACGTCTTCTGCAGCAACACGAGCTGCGGTTGCACCTCCATGTTGAACTGCCGCGCGGTTTGGAAGAGGCGCAGCAGCACGAGGCCGAACGAGATGTCCTTGAGCGGCTTGTTGAAGATCGGCTCGCAGACGGCGCGCACGGCCGCCTCGAGCTCGTCGATGCGCGTGCCGGCGGGCACCCAGGCCGAGTCGACGTGCAGGCTCGCCACGCGCCGGTAATCGCGGCGAAAGAACGCGAGGAAGTTCTCCGCCAAATAATGCTGATCGCGCGCATCGAGTGTGCCGACGATGCCGAAGTCGACCGCGACGTATTTCGGCCGCGCGGGATCCGCGACGTCGACGAAGATGTTGCCGGGGTGCATGTCGGCATGAAAGAAGTTGTGACGAAAGACCTGCGTGAAGAAGATCTCGACACCGTTTTCGGCCAGCCGCTTGATGTCCGTGCCGGCGCGCCGCAGCGCGTCGATGTCGTCCACTTGGATGCCGAAGATGCGCTCGAGCGTCAGCACGTTCGGACGGCAATAGTCCCAGTAGACCTCCGGCACGTAAAGCAGCTCGGAGCCCGCGAAGTTGCGTTTGAGCTGCGCGGCATTGGCCGCCTCACGCATGAGGTCGAGCTCGTTAGCGAGCGTCTTCTCGAACTCCGCCACGACTTCGATCGGGTGCAACCGCCGCGCCTCGGGCCAATAGCGCTCGGCGAGCTCGGCGATGGCGCGCAACACCTCGATGTCGCGTTGAATGAATGCCCTGACGTTCGGCCGCAGCACCTTGACGACCACGGCCGCACCGTCGTGCAGTCGAGCCGCGTGCACCTGGGCGATCGAGGCCGCCGCCAGCGGCGTGCGGTCGAACTCGGCGAACAGCGTGTCGAGCGGCCGGCCGAAAGCCGCCAGTAGCGCGTCGACGGCCTGTTCGCCGGCGAACGGCGGCACTTGGTCTTGCAGCTTGGCAAGCTCGCCGGCCATCTCGACCGACAGCAAATCGGGACGCACGGATAGGGCCTGGCCGAACTTCACGAAAATCGGCCCGAGCTCCTCGAGTGCCTCGCGCAGCCGCACACCGAAGGGCTGCGAGCTGCGTCCGAATGGCAGTAGACGTCTCGCCCAGGCGAGCGGCCGGAAGAGGTGCGTGCGCCAAACGATCTCATCGAGCCCGTGCTTCACGAGCACTCGCTGAATCGTGAGCATGCGCAGGACCTGCCGGGCTCGCCGCATCGGTTGCATCAGCGGCGCTCGAGTCGCGCGAGCCTCGCCGCGGCGCGCTCCACATCATCGCGCAACCGTTCGACGTCGCTGTAGAACGCCTGTGCTTCGAGCGCGCCGGGCAGCGCCCGGCTTTCTTCCTGCAGGTACTCAGCCGTGTTCAGGTACAGCGCCTCAGCCGCGCGTTTGGCCCACGCACCCGCGCCGCGCACCGCTTCACCGAGCGCGTGCGCCGGGATGTCGCCGATCCAGCGCGCCACCTCGCCCTCGAGATCGGGGCGTGCGAGCTTCAGCAATTGCGCGAAACGCTCCGCGATTTGCAAATCGCCACTCAAGCTCGCGCGCGTGCGCTTGACGTCCGTCACGCCATCGGCGTTCATGAGGCGCAGCAAATCGAGTGGCGTGGCGCGCAACGTCGCGGTAGCGCCGGCGGCCTCCGTGTCGATACGCAGACGCTCGCCCGACGCGTGCAGCACAGCCGTGACTCCCAAGCCGTCGACGTGCACGGCGAAGCTTGCGCCTTGCAGCCGCTCGAGCAGATCGGCCGCAGCCGAGGATTCCGCGACGAGCCGATTGAGCTCGCGCTCGGCGAACGCGAGCAGCGCGGGCGGGACGGGAGTCGTTGCGCCGGGCGCGCTAGCGGTCGTGGCGGGGCCGGCTGCCGACATACCTGACGGCCGGCTCTAGAGCCGGTAACCCACGTGCAACGCGACGATGCCCGCGGTCAGGTTGTAGTACTCGCAGCGCTCGAATCCTTGCCGCTCCATCATGCCCTTGAGCGTCTCTTGGTCTGGATGACGGCGAATCGACTCGGCGAGATACCGGTAGCTCGCTGCATCGCCCGCCAAGAGCTCGCCGAACCGCGGCAGCACCTGAAACGAGTAGAGCTCGTAGAGCGGCGCAAGCGGGCCCAAATGGGCCTTCGAGAATTCGAGCACGAGCAATCGGCCGCCCGGCTTCAGCACGCGATACAGCGACGCGAGCGCGGCATCTTTGTCCGTGACGTTGCGCAACCCGAAGCCGATCGTCACGCAATGGAAGCTCGCGTCGGCGAATGGCAGCGCCTCGGCGTCGGCCAGCACGTATTGCGCGTTACCGGCGATGCCGGCGTTGAGCAGGCGATTGCGCCCTTCGGCGAGCATGGCGGCGTTGATGTCCGTCACGATCACGCGACCGCTGCGACCCACTCGTCGCGCTAACCCTAAGGCGAGGTCGCCGCTGCCGGCCGCCACGTCGAGCGCCTGCTGCCCCGGGCGCAACCCCGACTTCGCGATCGTGAAACGCTTCCACAACCGATGCATCCCGCCCGACATCACGTCGTTCATGAGGTCGTAGCGCGACGCCACGGAGTCGAACACGCCGCGGACGCGGCGCTTCTTCTCGTCCCAAGGCACCTGCTCGTAGCCGAAATCGGTGTTAGGCCGCATGGCTACTCCGCCCACTTAGGCTCGGGGTGGCGGCTCTTGCCAGCCGCGTTCAGCCGCTCGAGATAGCGCTGCCACTTTCGCTCCCGCTCACTGCACAGCTCGTAGAGTATAGGCCAGGTGTAGAGGCCGGTATTGTGGCCGTCGTCGAACACGAGCCGCACCGCGTAGCGCCCGACGGGCTCGATACCCGTGATGTTGACGCCCTGTTTGTCCGTGACCAGGATGCCTTCGCCGGCGGCATGACCCTTCACCTCGGCGGACGGCGAATGGACGCGCAAGAACTCGGCCGAAAGGCGCGCCTGCATGCCATCGGCGAACCGCACCTCGAGCTCACGCGAGCGGCGGTGCAGCTTCAAGTCCGTCGGCGGGGGAATCTGAAAGTCGGTCATAGAATGTAGCGGCTCAAGTCCTCGTCTTGGACGAGCGCATTCAAATGCGTGTCGACATACAGCGCGTCGATCACCACGCCCTGCCCGCCGCGGTCGGCCGCGTCGAACGACACGGTTTCGAGCAGCCGCTCGAGCACGGTGTGTAGGCGTCGCGCCCCGATGTTCTCACTCCGATCGTTCACCTGGAACGCGACTTCGGCGAGGCGCCGCACGCCACTCGGCTCGAATCTAATCTCGAACCGCTCCGTAGCGAGCAAGCTCTTGTATTGCTCGGTGAGCGAGGCGTGGGGCTCGGTGAGAATGCGCACGAACTCGTCCACGCCAAGAGCCGTGAGCTCGACGCGAATCGGAAAGCGCCCCTGGAGCTCAGGAATCAAGTCGGACGGTTTGGCGACGCTGAACGCGCCCGAGGCGATGAACAGCACGTGATCGGTCCGCACCATGCCGTAGCGCGTGCTCACGGTGCACCCTTCGACGAGAGGCAACAAATCCCGCTGCACTCCTTCGCGCGACACGTCTGGGCCATGGGCTTCCGCGCGCCGGGCGATCTTGTCAATCTCGTCGATGAAGACGATACCGTTCTCTTCCACGGCGCGCACGGCTTGCAGCTTCACGTCCTCTTGATTGATGAGCTTGCCCGCTTCCTCCTCTTTGAGGAGTGCCTGTGCATCTTTGACTTTGAGCGTACGGCGTTTCGAGCGGCCCTGGTTCAAATTCTGGAACATGCCCTGCAGCTGCTGCGTCATCTCTTCCATGCCGGGCGGGGCCATGATCTCGACACCGACGGTGGGCGCGGCGACGTCGAGCTCCACGTCGCGGTCGTCGAGGCCGCCCTCACGCAACATTTTGCGAAACCGTTGCCGCGTGTCGCGGCCGTCGTCGGCGCCCGCGCGCGAGCCCGGCAGCAACGCGTCGAGCAAGCGATCCTCCGCCGCATCGGCCGCGCGCTCGCCGACGCGCGCCACGGCTTCCTCGCGCATCATCTTCACCGCCATGTCGACGAGGTCGCGCACGATCGAGTCCACGTCGCGGCCCACGTAACCGACCTCGGTGAATTTCGTGGCCTCCACCTTGATGAACGGCGCGCGCGCGAGCCTGGCCAGGCGCCGCGCAATCTCGGTCTTGCCCACGCCCGTGGGTCCGATCATGAGGATGTTCTTCGGCGTGATCTCACTGCGCAGCGGCTCTTTGATCTGCGCGCGACGCCAACGGTTGCGCAGCGCAATGGCTACGGCGCGCTTGGCCGCGTGCTGGCCGATGATGTGTTTGTCGAGCTCCTCGACGATTTCGCGCGGTGTCATCGACATAGCGCTACAGCTCTTCGACGGTGATCGTAGTGTTCGTATAGATGCACATTGAGCCAGCGATCGTGAGCGCCTTCGTCACGATCGTGCGGGCGTCGAGCTCGGTGTTGTCGAGCAGGGCCTGCGCCGCAGCCTGCGCATAGGCGCCACCCGAGCCGATGGCGAGCAGGTCGTGCTCGGGCTCGATGACATCGCCCGTGCCCGAGATCAACAGCGAGTTTTGCGCGTCGGCCACGATCAGCAGTGCTTCGAGACGGCGCAGCATGCGGTCCGTGCGCCAGTCCTTGGCGAGCTCGATGGCCGCGCGCATGAGGTTGCCGTGCTTGACCAGCTTGGCTTCGAAGTACTCGAACAGCGTGAACGCGTCGGCCGCGCCGCCCGCAAAGCCCGCGACCACCTTGCCCTCGTGCAGACGACGCACCTTGCGAGCGTTGCCTTTCATGACTTTGTCGCCGAGCGTCACCTGGCCGTCGCCGCCGATCGCGACGCGGCCGTTGCGCCGCACGCAAACGACCGTGGTGCCGTGAAACTCGCTCATGATCGATCCCTCGCCACCGCGGCGCGCGACGCGCCGCGGCGTATCAATCCTGTCGGCGCCGTGCGCGCGGATGCGCCTGATCGTAGACGTGCGCGAGGTGCTGGAAATCGAGGTGTGTATAGATCTGGGTCGTCGACAAGCTCGCGTGACCGAGCATTTCTTGCACGGCCCGCAAATCGCCGCTCGATTCGAGCACATGCGTGGCGAACGAGTGACGCAGCATGTGCGGGTGCACGCCGGTCGGCGCGCCCTGGCGGCGCGCCCACTCGTTGACGCGCAGCTGCACGGCACGGGCGCTCACTCGCTCGCCGCGGCGCGTGACGAACAAGGCGAGCTCACCGTGCCGCGCGAGCTCCGGGCGCACTTGCAGCCAATCGTGCAACGCGGCCAGCGCCTGTTTGCCGACCGGCACCACGCGCGTCTTCGAGCCTTTACCCAGCACGCGCACCGTGCGATCGGCCGCGTCCACGTCGCCCAAGTCGAGACCGACGAGCTCGGCGAGCCGCAGTCCAGAGGAATAGAACAACTCGAGAATCGCGCGATCGCGCAACGTGAGCGGCTCCTCGCCGCTGATGGCGAGCAAGCTGGCGACTTGATCGGCGTCGAGGGTTGCCGGCAGACGCCGCGGTGCTTTCGGCGCCTGGACGTGCACCGCCGAATTCGCCTTGATGACGCCCGTCTCGACGAGGTACGACAAGAACGTGCGCACGGCCGACAGACGGCGCGCTACGCTGCGTGGACCCAAGCCGCGGCGATGAGCATCGGCTGCGAACCGCCGCACGACGAACGAATCGAGGGCGGCGAAAGAAGCGATCTGCTCGCGCTCGCAGAAACCGAGCAGCGCGTTCAAATCCCGCTGGTACGCGGACAGGGTGTGCGGCGACAGCCGCCGCTCGTTCTTCAGGCGCGCAAAAAACGCCGCGATCTCCTGTTGCCCCACGGTTAAAGCGGCTCGTGGCGGAGAACGACCGCTAGAAGCTCGCCAAGGCGCGCCAAGAAATCCATGCGCTTGCCCGGGTGGAAGTGCTCCGCGTCGCGGCTGCCGATGATCAAGAAGCCGAGCCGCGACTCCGGGCCGAGCGGCACGAGGGCCGCCGAGCTCATGCTATCGGCATCGCGATCGAAGATGTTCTTCTGCCGATCGCGCAGCGGACCACAGCGCGGCTTGGCGGCGCGCAGGAACGCGGCGAACGGCCGCACGGCCTCATCGTCCGCAGCCAAGCGCTTGACGAAGCCTTCGTGCACGGCCGTGGCGGGCGCGGCGCCGGGAAACAACACCAGTACCGCGCGTTCCGCGGCGAAGTCCTCACGCAGGCTCGTCTCGAGCTGCGCGAGCCGTGCCGGCAAGGTGGGCGCACGCATGAGCTTCAAGCCGAGCTGATGAATCTTTTCGACCAGCGCGTCGTTCTGCTTGGCGACAGCCAAGAGATCCCTGAGCTGCCGCTCGAGCTGCGCGTTGCGCTGCCTAAGTATCGACACTTGGCGCTCGACGAGCGAGATGGCGGCACCACCGGCGCGATGCGGTAATTTCAGGCCCAACAACAGCGCCGGATGGCGCTCGAAGAAGTCGGGATGGCTTTTCAAAAAAGCGGCGATCGGTGTCTCTTCGGCGAAGGGTTCCCCTACCGTAGTGCCGACGGCCGCTCCGATCTGTGGTTGACTCATAGTTCGATGTAACCCTCGTACACCGCTGTCGTTGGGCCAGTTTGCCACAGTGGCGCCCCCGGTCCAGGCCAGCTGACCATTAGCACTCCGCCCGGCAGACTCACTGCGACATCCGCACCGAGCTGACCCCAACTGCGACCGACGGCTACCGCGGCCGCCGCACCCGTGCCGCAGGCGAGCGTCTCGCCCGCGCCGCGCTCATAGACGCGCAGGCGAATACTGCGCTCGTTCTCGCGCTGCAGGAAGCCGACGTTGACGCTCTGCGGAAAACTCGGATGCCGCTGAAACTCCGGACCCAGTATACCGACCGGCGCGGTTTCCACCGAATCCACGGGGATCACGACGTGCGGGTTCCCCATCGACACGGCGCCGAACTCGACCGCGCGGCCGGCGATCTCGAGCCGGTAGCGGTCGCGTTGCTCCGGCGTCAGAAATGGCAGCGCCGCCGGACGGAAATCTGGCACGCCGAGATCGACACTGACTTGCTCGCTCGACACGACCCGCGCCGCGACGGCGCCGGCCGGGCTCACGAGCGTGAGCTCACTGCCAAAGCGCGGTGCGAGAAACCGGGCGAGGCAACGCGCGCCGTTGCCGCACTGCTCGACCTCGCCGCCGTCGGCGTTGAAAATCTGGTAGCTCGCGTCGCCGTCAGCCGGGCGCGCGTCGCCGATCAGCAGCAACTGGTCGAAGCCCACACCGAGCCGGCGATCGGCCCAGCGACGCACGAGCTCCGGCGTCGGCGGCGGCCGATCCACGGGCCACTCAACGACCATGAAGTCGTTGCCGAGGCCGTTCATCTTGGTGAATGCGAGCTTCATGGCTTAATGTCGCGGCCAGTGGCCGCTCGAACAAGGCAAGAATTATAGTGGATTCCATCTGGCTGAAGCCGCATCGCGTGTTCAAGGACCTGCGCGAGTTCTTGGCTCACCTCGACGGCCGCGGCGAGCTCAAAACCATCGACACGCCCGTGAGCCCGGCTCTCGAGATCACCGAGATAGCGCGGCGCGTGCTGGCAAAACGCGGCCCGGCGTTGTTGTTCACGCGGGCGAGCAGCCGCGGCATCCGTGTGCTCGCCAACCTGTTCGGCACCGAGGAGCGGGTCGCCGCGGCGATCGGCGCCGACGGCCGCGAGGCGCTCACCGAGCTCGGTCGGCTCCTGGCCGCGCTACGCGCGCCGCAGCCGCCGCGCAGCGTCGCCGAAGCCTGGCGCGCGCTACCGCTACTCAAGGAGATCCTCAACATGGCGCCTCGCACCGTACGCAGCGCGCCGTGCCAGGAGGAGGTCATCGAAGGCGCAGCGGTGGATCTCGCCGAGTGGCCCATTCAAACCTGCTGGCCCGAGGACGTCGGACCGCTCATCACCTGGGGTCTCACGACCACGCGCGGACCGCTGCACGACCGGCAAAATCTCGGGATCTACCGCCAGCAAGTCATCGGCCGCAACAAGATCATCATGCGCTGGCTCGCGCACCGGGGCGGCGCGACGGACTACCAAGCGTTCCGCGAACGCCATCCCGACGAGCGTTTTCCCGTTGCGGTGAGCCTGGGCGCCGACCCGGCCACGATCCTGGCCGCCGTGACACCGATTCCGAACACGCTGTCGGAGTATGCGTTCGCGGGCCTGTTGCGGAGCCAGCGATCCGAGGTGGTCAAGGCCATGGGCTCCGATCTGCTGGTTCCCGCGACGGCCGAAATCACGCTCGAGGGCTACATCGAGCCCGGTGAAGAGGCTGTCGAGGGCCCGTTCGGTGATCACACGGGCTACTACAACGAGACCGAGCGCTTCCCCGTGATGACGGTCGACCGCATCACGCATCGGCGCGAGCCGATTTATCACACTACCTATACGGGCCGGCCACCCGATGAGCCGGCGATCTTGGGACTCGCACTCAACGACGTCTTCGTGCCGATCCTACAAACGCAGTTCCCGGAGATCGTCGACTTCTATCTGCCGAGCGAAGCCTGCTCGTACCGCGTGGCCGTCGTCAGCATTCGCAAGGAGTACCCGGGCCACGCCAAGCGTGTGATGTTCGGCATTTGGTCCTATCTGCGCCAGTTCATGTATACGAAGATCGTGATCGTCGTGGACGCCGACATCGATGCGCGCAACTGGGCCGACGTGATTTGGGCTATCTCGACGCGCGTGGACCCGAAGCGTGACAGCGTCCTCGTAGAGTCGACGCCGATCGACTATCTCGACTTCGCCTCACCGGTCGCGGGGCTCGGCTCGAAACTCGGTATCGACGCGACGACGAAATGGCCCGGCGAAACGAATCGCGTGTGGGGACGCCCCATTTCCATGCGCGCCGATGTCGTCGCGAAGATCGACGCTCTTTGGGGTCAGCTCGGGGTCGAATAACCAGCGTCATTGGACATTTGTCATAACGGTGGATAGCTTATCGACACCTCGCGCTGTCCATCAGCCCCTAAGAACAACGTACTCGCGGAGAGCCCATGCGACATATTCTCGTCATCAACTCCAAAGGCGGCTGCGGCAAAAGCACGATCGCCACGAGCTTGGCGGCCTACTACGCGTCGGAAGGCTATGCGACGGCCTTGGCCGACTATGACCGGCAGGCCTCCGCACTGACCTGGCTCGAGCAGCGCCCCAAAGACTGCGCGCCGATTGCGGCCGTGCCGGGCTTCGAAAGCGGCCTTAAGACCGTGCCGCGCAACGCCGACTATGTGGTCATCGACTCCCCAGCCGGTATGCACGGCAAGGATCTGACGGAGCTGGTGCGCAAGGCCGAGACGATTGTCGTGCCCGTGCTGCCATCGCCAATCGACATCAAGGCCGCTGAGCGCTTCGTCGAGCAGCTGCTGGACGTCGCGAAGGTGGCCGACAAGAAGGCCAAAGCAGCGCTCGTCGCGAACCGTGTCAAAGAGAATACGTTGATCTTCGAGGAGCTCGACGCCGTGTTGTCGCGGCTCCGCGTGCCGTACGTGGCGAGCTTCCGCGAAGCGCAGAACTACATCCGCGCTTATCAGCGCGGCCTCGGGATTCACGAGCTGCCGCCGTATCTCGCCTGGCCCGACTGGGAACAGTGGGACCCGCTCATCGAGTGGCTCGACTCGCGCCGCTCGCAACCGAAGACCGCCTAGGGCGCACCCCGACCTAGCCGGCCGCGCCCTCACTGCTCGGCACGGGCGGCGCCAGCGCGCGTGCAGCCGGCAGCGGCTCGGCGACGACCGGGCTCACCAGTCCCAACCCCGAGCGAAACGCGAGGGACGCCTGCTCCCCGTCGCCAAGCTTCGTGAGCAGCTTGCCGTAGAGCGCGTACGCGTCCGGAACCGGCGCGAGAGCAAGACTCGACTCGAGGTAGCTGCGCGCCTTTCCCCAGAGCTCGGTCGTCATGCAGAGCTGCGCCGCGGTGAGCAGCAATGCGGCATCCTCGGGATACGACTTCAGCCAGGTCTCGACCTGCTTGAGCTGTTTTTTGGGATCCGCGCCGCGCACCTCGCCGTACGCTTGGACGAGCACCGTTTGCCAGGTGTGCTTGAGCACGGTGCGCAGCTCGCGTTCGGCTGCTTCGCCCTGCCCGAGACGCCCGAGCGCGAGGGCGCGCGCGGCGATCAACGCGGGCACCATGCGTAGCTCGCTCGGCAACGCCGCCCACAGCGTAGCCAACCGCTCGGCCGTCAGGTCCGACTGCTCGAGCGCACCGCGCAGCGCGTGCAGCGCGAGCTCGTCGCGCTCAGTCTCCGGCAACCCCGCGTGTGCCAGCCGCGGCAGCAATTGCAGGAGCTTGTCGCGCTCGTCGAGGGCGCGGTAAGCCCGTGCGAGCAACGCGAGCGCCGCCGGCTGACCGGCCTGCCGCTCCTCGAGCCGCTGCAACGTGGCGACGGCCGCCGCGTGCTCACTCGCTTCGAGCTGCAGCTCCGCCTGTGTGAGCAGCACACTCGTGGCGCCGTCCGGCGTGGTGTCGTAGGCGAGCTTGAGCCACTCGTCGCGGCGCTCGGTTGCACCCTGCCGTTGTGCGGCGCGCGCGGCCAACAAGTAATTCACGAGGGGCGCGTCGCTGTGGCGCAACCCTTTCGTCAGGAGCCGTTCGCTGCGCGCCCAGTTACCTTCGACGAGATTGATCAAGCCGGCCATGAGATCGCTGCCGCTGCGCTGTAGTCGCCGTTCGGCGAGCGCCGACTTGAAGCGTTGCGGTGCGTGCACCACGCCGACGAGCGCACGCACGAGGAGGTACCCACCGATCAGCACGAGCGCGAGCCCGGGCACCGACATCTCGACGACATAACCGCGGAAATTGATGAGCACGTAGCCGTGGTCGTCGAGCACGAAGTGCGCGACGAACGCGCCGAACAGCAGCGCGGCCAACACCCACAGGCCGAACCGCATCAGCGCCCCCCGTTGCCCAGGCCGCGCAACAGGTTCAACGAGCCGCCGATGTTCGGCCGCTCCGGATCGATCTTGAGACTGCGCATCTCTCGCAGCAGCGCGAGCGCGCCATCCACCTCGCCCGAGTCGACGGCGAAATCCCGCTGCAGGATCGCGATCGCGGTCTCGAGGCCGCTCTGGAGCGCTTCAGGCTGCGCTCGCAGCGCGGCCACTCGCGCGAGCGCGAGCTCGAGCTCGAGTTGCCGACGCACGAGCAGCCGCTCGGCGACGGACAGCGCCTGTGGCACGGGATCATCGCGCCGCTCGATGCTGACGAACCCGAGCAACGTACGCTTGATGGCCACCCAGAGGCGGCCCAGACCCGGCTCGGCTTCGGCCTCCGTCGCCGCGCCGACGACGAAGCTGGCCGGCAAATCGGCGCGCAGTGGCAAGACATCGGCGCGCGCGGCGAGGCGGCCGAGACTGAACACGATGCCCTCGATGTCGGGCAGCCGGCTGCTGCGCAGCGCGAGCAACTCGCCGGCGATCGCCTCGCGCACGGGTGCGAGCTCCGGATTGGCGATCTCGGCGAGTCGCCCGTCCGCGAGCTCGAGCGCCGTAGTAGCGTTCTCCCAGTTACCGAGGAGCGTCAGCTCGGTGTTCGCAACCGCGAGGTAGTACTCGGCCTCGGAGCGCAACAGCGTGCTACGCGCATCGAACGAACCGCCTTGCAGGGTGTCGACGCGTTGCTCGAGCTCGACGAACCGGCCGGGCATTGCGTCCACTCGCTCCGCGATGCCGCCGTTCAGCTGGCGCAGCAGGTCGATGTCCTCACCTACGTCCTTCAAGGCATCTTGCAGTGCGCGTTGCTCGGCTCGCACGCGCTCGAGCGACACGGCCGTCGCGGAATCCGTTTGATCGAGCGAAACATAGAACTGCCGGTACTGCCACCACAGCATACCGGCGACGGTGATGCTGATGAGCCCGAGAATGACTGCAAGCGAGCTCGAGAACACGGCGCGCTGCACACCCGGCGGCGGCTCCGCGCTGGCTCCGCCCTCCGGCGAGCGAGTAGCTTTGTCGGCCGCTAACGCCGCCGCGAGACTCGACCAGTCTCGCTCGGCGGTCGGGTCGCGCGCGACGGTGGCGTCCTGAGGTTTGTGGGGCTCGCTCATGGTGCTGAATGTTAGGTGCTAAGACTCCGTTTAGCACGTTTACGCCCACCGGCCCTCGAGCCGTTTGCGCAGATCGGCCACGTGGCGTCGGCTCACGGGCAGGGGCTCGGGCTCGCCGCGCAGGCGCAGCGTGTAACCTTCCTCGCCGCTACGCTCGAGCGCCTCGACGTGTGCCACGCCGACGAGCAAGCTGCGGTGGGCGCGCACGAACTCGTGCCTGAACTCCTCCTCGAGCGCGCGCAACGATTCGTCGAGCAGATCCTCGCCGCGAGCGTGGCGCACCGTGACGTACTTTCGGTCCGCACGGAAGTAGCGAATGTCCTTCACGGGAATCAGCTTGAGCTGGTCGCGAACGCGCACCGCCACGTGCTCGCGCCGGGCGAGCGGGTGTTCCTGCGTGGCCAGGCTATGCAGTTGCGGCGAGCTCAAGCGCGAGGCGTGCTTGAGTGCCTCTTCGAGCCGCTCCCGCCGCACCGGCTTCAGCAAGTAGCCGACCGCCTGCGCCTCGAACGCCTGCAGCGCGTATTCGTCGTACGCCGTCGTGAACACGACGGCCGGTGGCCGTTCGAGCGCGCCGAGATGCCGCGCCACCTCGATGCCCGGCATGCCGGGCATGCGGATATCGAGCAGCACGACGGCCGGATCGAGCTTGGCCGTAAGCGCCAGCGCATCGCTGCCGTTCGAGCACGTTCCCGCGACGGCCCAACCCGGCAACTCCGCGACGAGCCGCTGCATCCGCTCGCGGGCCGGCTGCTCGTCGTCGACGATCAGGACGCTGCGGGCCGTGCTCATTCAGTGACGGGAAAGCGCATCGTGACGCGGTATTGGTCGGGCTGCTGCTCGACGGTGAGCGAGCCACGGCCACCGTAGGCGAGCGCGAGCCGCTGGCGAATGTTGTCGAGCGCCAAGTGATTACCCGACCGATCGCTCGGCGGCCGGGTCGCCGCCAGTGGATTCGTGATGGTGATCTCAATCACCCCCGCCACGACGCGGCCGGACACGACCACGGTGCCGCCATGTTCGAGCGCCTCGATACCGTGATAGATGGCGTTCTCGAGCAACGGCTGAACCGTGAGCCCCGGCACGAACGCGCGCATCGGCAGGTCGGCCACGTCCCAGGTTACCTTGAGGCGTTCGCCAAGCCGGAGCGCTTCGATGCGCTGATAGATGCGGGTGAGCTCGAACTCGTCCTTTAGGCGCAAGGGGCTATGCGAGTCGCGCAGCGTGGCGCGAAACAGCTCCGCGAGATCCTCGACTGCTTCCTCGGCACGGGCCGGATCGCTGCGCGTGAGAGCGGCGATCGTGTTCATGCTGTTGAAGAGAAAGTGCGGCCGGATCCTCGCCTGCAAGGCCTCGATGCGCGAGCGCGCCTCGGTCCGCACGTGCTTTTGCCACTGGTGCGTGACGAAGAAGTAGCGCAGCAACATCGCGGTGACGATCACGCAGATACCTTCGTTGCGCAGCAAAAACGGCCAGTGATCACGCGGAAACAGCGCCATCGGGATAGTGGGGGTACCGAACCTCGTGCCCGCCCAGAGCGTGAGCGCGGAGATGACAGCGGTATTGAGCATGAGGAGTGCGAACACGGCCTGCGAGCTTTGCGCCACCGTGAGCCGTGCGAGGCGCGGCCGCGCGTAACAGAGCACCGCCGCACTGGTGAGCCCAAGCCACTGCAGGAACATCGAGAGGCGCGCGAGCTCGGTGAGGAACGCTGCGCCCGGCCGGGCCAGGGAGAGTGTGACGGCTAGGAGCTCCGAGATGAGCACCACGGCGAACGCCATGCGCGGGGCGCAGAAATCGGGGATGAAGAAGTCGTCGAGGGACGCCTCGACCCGGCTGTCGGCCGTCGGTGCGGCGGCCCGGCCAGCCGCAACGCTCGACGGCGCCGGGGATACTAGCGCGGCGCGCGGCGGCCGATCCTCAGCGCGTTCCACCGCACCAGTCTTCGACATCCACCGCAGCCTTGGCACGGGCTTCGTCGATCTGGGGGTCGCTCAGGTACTCGCGCTCGCCAGCGGCATTGGTTCGATACAACCGCCTCGAGACCTCGAAACGCTGGTGGCGCTCACGGGCGATCTCGCAATTCTTATCGCGCTGCGCCTGCAGCTCCGCGGCCGTGGGTCCGGGCGGCAGTTCGGGCGTGGCGGGTGCCTCGGGAGGCGCTTCGGCCGTTGTGGGATTGGCGCCACCCGCGCCGCGGGCTCGCCGCTGCTGGGCGTTGGCCGGCGTACCGCTATGCGGCGTGGGGACGAAGACGTATTCGGAGTTCTCGTCCTGCGGCCGGTCGCTGTAGCTGATCGTCCCGTCGGCAGCCTTCGAGCGGTACACGTCGGCGCCAAACGCGGCTGTGCTGAGCAGCGCGAGAAACAAGGCGCACCGAGTCATTCGCACGTTAGTGATCTCCGGGGTGAGCGGATGGATCGCGCGAGTCTAACAAGGCCCGACGGCGGCCCGCGTGACTCATTTCGCCTTTTACGCGCAGTTTTTCCGTCGGCTTCACGGCCAAACATTAAGTCAAATCGCGGAACACGACCAGAGCAGGCGATATGATCACGTTTCATGGCGGATTCAGCAGAATCACGACTGGCACGAAGCCTCGGAGGACGGTGCAATGGACGACAAGAAATCGACCCGTTTCAGTTTGGACGAGCTCGCGCGCCAGCTGGTGGAGTCGGTGCCGCAGAACCTCAAGGTGCTCGGCCAGGACTTGGAGCGTAACTTCAAGACGCTGCTGCAGTCGGGGCTCGAGCGCATGGAGCTCGTGACCCGTGAGGAGTTCGACCTACAGCGCGCCGTGCTCGATCGCACACGGGCAAAGCTCGAGCAGATGGAATCGCGGCTCGGCGAGCTCGAGAAGGCGTTGTCGGGAAAGTAGCCGGCGTGTGCGTCGCGCGCCGGCCGAGTGCCGCGCGTGGGGCTCGCGAGCCTTTTGAGTCGCGGCCAGGCGGGCCTCGACGCCTACCAGGTGACCGTCGAGGTGCACCTCGCGGGCGGGCTGCCGAGCTTCGCCGTCACGGGGCTGCCAGCCGCCGCCGTCCGCGAGAGCAAGGACCGCGTGCGCGCCGCGCTTGCGAGCTCCGGCCACAAGGTGCCCGTGAGCCGCATCACCGCCCATTTGGGCCCGGCCGACATCCCGAAACAAGGCGGGCGCTTCGACCTCCCTATCGCGTTGGGTGTGCTGATCGCCGACCAACAGCCCTCGTGGCCCGTGGGAGCCACCGAGTTTCTCGGTGAGCTGGCGTTGAACGGCGACCTGCGGCCCATCACGGGAGCGTTGCCGGCCGTGCTCGCGGCACGGCAAGCCGGACACGCCATCATGCTGCCGGCCGGGAACGCGGCCGAGGCGTCGCTCGTAGCGGAGGCCGAGGTCTATCTGGCCGCGAACCTCACCGAGGTGGTGCGACACCTCGACGGCTCACAGCGGCTCGCGCGGCTCGTCCCGTCCGCCGATCCCGTGGCGCCGAGCCACGCTCCCGATTTGGCCGACGTGCGCGGCCAGGCGTTCGCGAAGCGCGCGCTCACGGTGGCCGCCGCGGGCGGACACAACCTGTTGCTGGTCGGCCCGCCCGGCAGCGGCAAGAGCATGCTGGCCGAGCGGTTGAGTGGCTTGCTGCCGCCGCTCCACCACGATGACATGCTGCGTGTGGCGAGCATCGCGTCGGTCGCGGGGGATCCGCGCGCAGCACGACTCACGCTCACGCCGCCGTTTCGCGCCCCGCATCACACCACGTCGCCGCAGGCGCTCGTCGGCGGCGGCACGCGGCCGCGGCCCGGCGAGATCTCCCTCGCGCATAAGGGCGTGCTGTTCTTGGACGAGCTGCCCG
>Ga0208454_1000679_pt1 | contig 17529 bp, 17 predicted proteins | sample EasRivMeERMZT100_FD_187530 | JGI IMG/M metagenome (GOLD analysis project Ga0208454, IMG submission 187530) | Soil microbial communities from meander-bound floodplain in the East River, Colorado, USA - East River MetaG ERMZT100 (SPAdes) (version 2) | ecosystem: Environmental > Terrestrial > Soil...
AAGGAGTACGAGGGCTGCCTGGTCAATGCCCAGAACGAGGGATACGTTTTTCACCCCTCACAACCGAAGATCGCCGGCGCCACCTCCCGCTAGGAATTTGTCGGCCTAGGAGTATGTCGGACTTTGATCCGACATACTCCTTATCCAAGACCAATCGCACGAATTTGAGTGCCTTGTTCCCAATCATAAGAAACGGCCGCGCAGAAGCGCGGCCGTTTCTCATTTGTCGATCGCGATTCCCTGCCCCGCCAGCGCGCGCGTCATCTGCGCGGCCCAGCCGCGATTCGCGAGCGGGCTCGCGGGACTGGGGTGCGGCACGACGCCGAGCTTGACCCGCAGGTCCTTCAACGCGGCCGCCGCTCGGTCCGCGGCAAAACGCCCCACCCCCACCACGTATTCCGGGCGCATCTGCTCGACGGTGCGCCGCAATGCTTTGTCGCATGCACCGAACAGTGCCGCGCTCTCCGCGCGCTGCAGCCTGTCCGGAGTATGGTTGCGCCCGCCCGCTTCCATGAACACGAGCGGACAATAATTGACGACGAAAAACCGCGCGAAAAAACGCTGCGGGGTGCCGAACGCATTTCGCGCCCAGCCCCACAGCCGTTGACCGCTCACTTCGCCGCGGGCGCACTGGAATCCCGCAACCGGCCGCTTGGGATGCACGCGCGCGGGCCGCACGACAGCCGCCTCGATGCCCAGCCAGTCGCGGACCATGGCAACATCACCAAAGGGCACGCCAGTCTGCGCCATGCCGAATGGCCCGGGATTCATGCCGAGCAGCAGGACCTGCCGCGTTCCGGCTCCGTAGCGCTCGAGATAGGTGCGGTGGGGTATCCAGGCGTAGGCCAGCGGGTTGTAGACGTAAGCCACCGGCGGCGCGAACTTGAGGCGCGCGGCGTCATCACGCAGTCGGCGCGCGATCTCGACGAGATTCACGCAACGGATACCGGAATGCCCGTGCCGCTCAGACGGGCTGGCCTGCGGTCACCGCGCCGATTGCCTTGAACAGGTCGGCAACGGTCTCGCGCGCTATGCCGCGGGTAATGAAGACGAGCCGCGTGGTGCGGTCCGTACTCGGCCATGCTGCGAGCTCGAGCGGCGGGTGGAACAGGTGCTGCACGCCCTGCACCACCATCGGGCCCGCCTTGCCGGCCACGTTGACCAGCCCTTTAACGCGCAGCAGGTCCGGCCCGCGCAGCGCGGTCAGCACCTCGAGGCACTGGGTGAACGCTTCCCATGCCAGCGGCCGGTCGAAGCGCAATACGAAGGTCTGCACTGTCTGGTCGTGCCGGTGCGTGTGGCCGTGTTCGTCCTCTTCCTCACCCGCCCCGAGCCAGCGCTCGACTTCCTCCAGCCGCGCGTCGGCGCGCCGCAAGCCGACATCCACCAGGAACGACAGTTCGACTTCGCCATTCAAGGCGACCTTTACCGGCGCCTTCGGGTTGATCTCGCGTAGCCGCGAGGTGAGCGCACTGAGCTGCTGCTCCGTCACCAGGTCCGACTTGGTCACCACCAGCCGGTCGGCCAGCGCGACCTGCTTCACCGGCTCGGTGAACTGCACCAGCTGGCCGGGGGCATTGACCGCGTCCACCAGCGTCACCACGCAATCGAGGCGGTATTGTTCGAGCAGCAGCGAATCGGTGATCAGCGTTTGCATCACCGGCGCCGGGTCGGCGAGCCCGGTGGTCTCGATCACCACGCGGTCGAAATCGATGATCTCGCCGTTGCGGCGCTTGATAAAGAGGTCGCGCAGGGTTTCCTGCAGGTCGCCGCGCAGCACGCAGCACAGGCAGCCGTTGTTGAGCAGCATCATCTGCTCGGACGAGACCTCGACGAGATCGTTGTCGATGCCGATCTCGCCCAGTTCGTTGACGATGACGGCCACCCGGTTCATCTCCGGCCGCTTGAGCAGCCGGTTCAGGAGCGTCGTCTTGCCGCTGCCCAGGAAGCCGGTGATGATCGAGACCGGGATCAGGCCCGCGAGGGCATCGCGGGTGGTGCTCGGACTGACTTGCGTTTGCGACATGTTTTACGGGTCACCGGTCACAGGTCACCGGTCACGTTCCTCAGAATGAAGTCTCCAGCGTGTAGAGTCCCCCGCCAAAGCGGTCGACGGCATAGACCAGGCGGTTTTCGTCCACCCACACGTCGTTGATCTGCGCCGAGCCCTTCGGTGCGAGTTTGGGCGCGCCGGGCACGAAGTAGCCCACTTCCTTCGGCTGGAACGCGTTGGTCAGGTCGAACGCGCGCACGCCGCCGTTGAAGAACGTGGCGAATATCAGAGTCTCGGAGCGGAACGAGCACGGGCCCGGCTGGTTCTCATGCATGTTGTGCGAGCCGTAGCGCCCTCCCCGCTTGATGAAGCTTTCGGCGGGCGGCAGCGGCAGCGTCGCCACCGGCACCAGGTTGCTTTCCACCCGCGCGTCCACCACCCACGTCAGCTTGGGCCAGTCCTCGCCGTTGTCCTTGACGCACTCGTCCGAGATGACCAGGTAGCCGCGCTCGATGAGCGGCAGCACGGTGTGGGTAAAGCCGTTGTAGGGCGGCGAGTACTGCAGGTGGCCGACCGGCTTGGGCTTCGACTTGTCGCCGATGTCCAGGATCCAGGCGCCGCCGTCGATGTAGGCGACGTAGGCGCGGTTCGGCTTTTTCGGATAGACGTTGGTGTTGTGCGGACGGTATCCGCCATCGAATTTCGGATGGCGCGGCGGCGGCGGCGCAGAATCCCCCTTGCGCGTGCCGGGATACCACCAGCGCCCTACCTCGGTCGGCTTCGACGGGTTGCGCACGTCGATGATGCGGTAGAACTGGTCGTCCTTCGGGTTGGTGGGCTCGAAGTCGGCGGCGCCGGAAGTCAGGTGCACGTACTCGCCGTCCACGAAGAACACGCAGTGCGCGCCGCGCGAATGCGGCCCGGAGGCGTCGAAGTGCGAAATCAGCTTCGGTTGCTCAGGCTTGCTGACGTCGAACAAATCGAATCCCGCCGGCTTCAACCCCCACTTCTTGGTCTGGTAGGCGACCGCCATGATATCCCCCACCACGTCCAGCGAGTTCGAGCGCACGTCGGCGTGCGGCAGGTCGGTCTGCACGATCATCTTCGGGTTGCGCGGATCGGTCACGTCCACCCCGGTGAAGTTCTTGGGCGCCGATTCGTGGGCCAGCCACAGGATCCGCCGGCCGTCCTTCGTCTTCTGCATATTGATGCCCTCGCCGACGCCGCCGAAGCCGGCAAGCTCGTTGTGGGCGATGAGTTTCATGTTGAGGGCCAGCTGCGCTGCCTGCCCACCGGGTCGCAACGATCCTTCGACTGCCATTTATCTTCCTTTCCGTGAAGGAATTTGCCGACCGTTGTGTCGACAAATTCCTGAGGCAAAACCGCTACTCGGAGATTGACAATAAAGGAACGGCGACCATTGAACTCGGCCCCTTCGCGTCTCCGACAGCGGGCTAAAACAACTTATATTGTCAAAATTATTTCGCGATACTAAGCGGTTTTGCGTTTAGCAGCCTGCCGCCCCGCAGAGGGTGGCAGGCTGCTCCGCAATCCAGCGCGTTTCCTCAAGACAGAGTGTATCGCAGCCGTATCGTGCATCGACCAGCCCTGCCGCAGCGCTGCGGTATAGTAAGGGAGGCTGCCGTCGAAGAGCGGCGTCGGGCACTTCAAGCGCCGCACGAACGACCGGATGATGTCGATGTCCTTCTGATAGATCTTGGACTTCATATGCGGCGGCAGGTAATGTCCTCGCACCATCATCGGCCCGCGCACCTGGAACATGCGCGAGCTGCCCGCGCCATCGGCGATGACCCGGTACAACAGCCCGAGGTCGATTCCCGCTTTTTCCCCTACCACCATCGCTTCGGCGGTGGACAGGTTGTGTATGGTCACCAGCAGGTTGGCGACGAACTTGAGCTTGGAGCCGGCGCCGAACTCGCCGCAGTAATAAGTCGAGCGCGCGAACCCGTCGAATATCTTGCGGCAGCGGTTGAACACCCTGCGGTCGCCGCTCGCGTAGATCGCGATGTCCTTGGCGGCCGCCTGGGCGCCGGTGCCGCTGACCGGGCAGTCGAGCATATGGACGCCACGGCGCGCCAGACGGCGGCGCAGCCCCTGCTTCAACTCGAGCGTCATGGTGCTCGCCTCGATCACGATCGTGCCGGGCCGGGCGCCGGCAGCAATGCCTTGCTTGCCGAAATAGGCTTCCTCCATCGCAGCCGGGGACGGCAGCGACGTGATGATGATCCGCGTCCTCGCCGCGACCTCGGCACACGAGCGCGCCGCCTGACCGCCCAGCCGCGTCAAAGCCCTGCGCGCGGCCGGCGATATGTCGTAGCCGACGACGTTGAAGCCGGCATCGAGCAGGTGGCGCGCGAAAGCGCCGCCCATGATACCCAGCCCCACCTGCCCGACCGTGCCCCTGCTGCGGCCGGCTCTCCACTTTCTTCTTGCCGAATCACGATTCACGATTCACGCCTCACCGGGTCAATTGGGTTTCACATGAAGCCGCGCTTGCTCGGCTTCATCGCGGGTCAGATTATCAATGCGCTGTTCCAAATAGGGCGTCGAGCATACCAGCACGTAGCGCGCGAACGGCGACTGCACCTGCAGCCGGTAAGGTGAGCCGCGCGAGACTTCTATGATGTCATCGGCTCCCACGGCTCTGGAGCGCCCCGCCACGCTCGCCAGCAGTTTTCCGCTGAGGATGTAGACGAACATCTCGTGCTGGGCCGTCGCCTGCGGCTCGTCGTAGCCGCCCGGCACCTCGAAGTAGCCGAAGGCCAGCCGTTCGCCTTCTATCCAGCTGGCGTGGCGCGACGAGCGGCGCGGCGCGTCGAGCGACTCGATGATCGGGTAAAAGCAGATATCCAGGCCTTCCACGATGGCTTGCGACTTGCCCTGGGCGCCCTGGTGCTTGTCGCGCTCGCCCACCTTGTAGCGCCGGTTCACTTCCTCCACCGTCATCGCCTTCTCGGGCACGGCCTCGTTCTCCGCCAGGCCGACCACGGTCCAGGTCTTGTCCTTGATATAGAGGTACTGGCAGTGGCCGTCTTCGGTCGCCCTCATGGAATGCCGGGCGTAGGCGGGCGCGTGCACGAAGGTGCCGGGCGCCACGATGCGCCGGTCCTTGCCGACGATGGCGTTGATCTTGCCGCGCAACGGGAAAATCAGCAGCTCGTTGGGGTGGTAGTGCAGTTCGGAGCCGGTGCCCGCGTTCTTGTGCAGCAGGCAGAAGTACATGTAGCGGCCGTCAATCACCGGCGCCGTGCCGGTGGACAGATGCGGCGTGAGATAGCGGCTCTCGATGTCTTCGAAGCGGTGGAACGGCACCGGTGCTCCCAGCAAAATCCCCTGTGCGCAGCAGGCCGTCGGGCAACAGCGTGCTGGAGGGGACAAAGCGGCCTGAATTCTAGCAGACCGACACCCTTTTGCCTCGCTCCACATTTGATATTTGTGAGGCGCGCCGCCCTCCGTTAAGATGCGCATGCGTCCCGCCTGGTCCAACCACGCGCCATACCCTCACAACGATCTGAATGAACCCTAAAGGCCATCCTTGAAACAGATCAACGTCGGCATCATCGGCACCGGCTGGTGCGGCGGCATCCGCGCCGAGACCTGCGCCAGCAATCCGGTCGTCGGCAACCTTCATCTCTCTGAAATCAGGCCCGAACGCCTGGCGGAGGTCGCAAAAGCGACCGGCGCCAGGACCGCTACCACGGATTACCGCGAACTCCTGCGGATCAAGGAGATCGATGCATACATGATCTCCGCCACGCCGGAGACCCTTCACTACCCGCTGGCGCGCGAATGCCTGCTCGCCGGCAAGCACGTGTTCCTGGAGAAGCCGATTGCCATCGAGTTGCACGAGGCCGACGAGTTGATCGGGATCGCGAAGAAGAACAAGCTCAAGTTCACCATTGGCTACTCGCAGCGCTTCAATCCCAAGTTTGCCTACGTCAGAAAGTCGATCGTGGACGGCGCCATTGGCCGGCCGGTTTCCGCGCTGGTCAGCCGCCACATCACGCGCAGCCTCGGCAAGAAGATCACCGGTCGCGGCAAGCTCTCCCCCGCCGCAATGGAGTCGACTCACGACCTCGACTTCATTCTGTGGTGCCTCGAGCCCGCCAAGCCCGTGCGGGTGTATTCCCAGGTGAACTATGGTGCGATGAAGGAATCCACCGGCGCCGACATACCCGACAACCAGTGGATCACCGTCACCATGGACAACGGGCTGTCGTTCGTGGTCGGTGGCGGCTGGAGCCTGCCTCCCGGCTATCCGAATTTTTCCATGACCTGGATCGAAATGATCGGAACGGAAGGCTCGGTGTTTGTCGACGACAGCCATCGCGACGTGGTGCTGAATACGATGAAGGACGGCATGCGCCTGCCGATGTCGTCGATGCCCGGTGAGTTCGTGGACCATGCCTACGCGGGACCCATGAAAGCGGAGACCGTGCATTTCCTGGAAGCGGTCGCCTGCGACCGCCCGGTTCTGGTCACCGCGGAGCAGGCGCGGCAGGTCATGGAAGTCTATATCGCCGCGGATCTCTCGGCGGAGCGCAACGAGCCGGTTAGCCTGCCCCTGCCCGAAACGCGCGCCTCCGCACTCGCTGCGCGTTAACAACCCAGGACCCGGTGAAACCACAGATGAACACAGATTGACACAGATCAATCAGACCCCAAGAAGTCACTGATAGTGGGTCTCATCCGTGTTTATTTGTGGTAGATATGTTCTGGTTTTGACACCTATGACAAGAAAGAAGCCCAAGCGCATCGGCCTAGCCATCATCGGCGCGGGCCGCGTCGGGCTCATTCGCGGGGAGCTTGCGGCCCGCCACCCCGAGGTGGACTGGATCGGCATCGCAGAGATCAATCCCGAACGCGGCGAAATCGTGCGTGAGAAATGCGGCGCGGATTTCGTCACCACCGATTACCGCGAGCTGCTCGCGCGCCCCGAGGTCAATGCCGTGGTCGTCTCCACCGACGAACACCTGCACGTCGATCCGGTGATCCGGGCCGCGGAGCGCAAGCTGCCGCTGCTGATCGAAAAACCGCTCGCGACCGACCTCGCCGAATCCGCAAGCACCCTCGCCGCCATCGAAAAATCCGGCGTCGACGCCGTGATCGGCTATACCCAGCGCTTCCGCCGGCGCTGGCTGGTGGCGAAAGAGAAAGTCCGCTCCGGCGCGCTCGGCGAAGTGACGATGGTCACCTCGCGCGCCTTCATGAACCGGCTGGTCGCGATCGACAACTACAAGCGCAGCGACAACCGGTCGGAAGTGACGCCGATGGTGATCTCCGGCACGCACGCGCTCGACATCGTGATGTGGCTGATGGAGACCAAGAAACCGGTCGAGGTCTACGCGCGCTCGGTGAACAAGGCGCTGGGCCCGACGTGGCAGGGCGTGGACGGTACCGGCTATACCATCACCTTCGACGACGGCGCGATCTACCATGGCGTCATTTCCTGGGCGCTGCCCGAGGTCTGGCCGGGCGCGGTCTACAGCCTCGAAGTGGGCGCGGTCGGGACCGAGGGCGTGCTTACCATCGATGACACGCATCGCGACATGGTCCTCGCCACCAACCTGATCCAGGCCGAGGGTTACGCGCCGGACAAGCGCCGCCATGTCGATTTTCTGACCAGCTACCCGGTCGGCGACATGGCGCTCGGCGAATTGCGCGGCCCCATGCGCGAGGAGACCAATTCGTGGCTGAACCGCGTGTCGCTCGGCGTCACCACGCAACACGCGACCGCCCGCGAGGGCCATAATCGCTTGATGCTGACCAAGGCAATCGACCTGTCGGCAAAGCTCAAGCGGCAAGTGAAGCTTCCCATCAGCCCGGACGATCTGACCGGTGCGTAGCGAGGGATGAAGGCGCGCCGCAGCGCAATCAGAAACTGAGGAGGAATCCATGCAAATCGCCAGGATCGTAAGTGCCCTGCTCGCCGCTGCACTCGCGGCGGGTGCCGCTGCCGCGCACGCCGCCGAGCAAGCCCAGAAATTCCCGCAACGGCCGGTGCGAATGATCGTCCCTTACGCCCCTGGCGGCGCAACCGACATTACCGCCCGCCAGTTGCAGACCCGGATCGGCGAGTTGTGGGGACAACCGGTGATCGTGGACAACCGCGCGGGCGCCTCGGGCAACATCGCGCTCGAACTCGCCGGCCGCTCGGCGCCCGACGGCTACACCCTGTTCGTCGGCAATGTCTCCACCAACGCCATCAACGAGACCACCTTCCGCTCGCTCCAGGTCAAGCCCTCGCGCGACCTCACCGGAGTCACCAACCTGATCCAGCTGCCGCACCTGTGGGTCGTGAATCCCTCGATTCCAGCGTCGACTCTCAAGGAGTTCGTGGCGTATGTCAGGAAATCGGGCGCGAAATTGAACTACGGCTCCGCGGGAGTCGGCGCCTACCCTCACCTCGACGCCGTGAAATTTCTCAAGATCGCGGGCATCGACATGACGCACGTGCCCTACAAGGGCGGTGCTGGCCAGATGATCCCCGCCATCATGGGCAACGAAGTGCAGTTCATGTTCATCAACATGGCCTCGTCGCTGCCGCATATCCGCACCGGCAGGATCAAGCCCCTTGCCATCACGACCCTGGCGCGGCACAAGGAACTGCCGAACGTTCCGACCACTGCAGAATCGGGCTTCCCCGGCGTGGGGACCAACGCCTGGAACGGACTGTTCGCGCCGGCGGGCATTCCCAAGCCGGTGCTTGGCCGCATCCACGCCGACGTGGTCAAGGTCATGGAGAGCCCCGAGATGAAGGCCTCCCTCGAAAAGGTATTCATGACGGTGGTGGTCAACAAGTCCCCGGACGAGTTCCAGCAGTTCGTCCTGAAGGAAATTAAGGACTGGGGCAAGATCGTGATCGAGAACAACATCAAGGTCGAATGAAGGTCGCGGACCGCTTCCTTCATCAACGGGAATCATGAGCAGGACTTCCCAGCGCAAGCACGATCTGCGCATCGAGAAAGACATCGAGATCCCGGTACGGGATGGGGCCCGCCTCAAGGCGGACATCTTCCGCCCCGCCACGCCGGGCCGCTACCCGGTGATCCTCAACATCGGCGGCTACCATAAGGACAAGGTATGGGTGCCGCCCGCGGACCTCGAGGAAAAAGCCAATCCGTTGATGAACTGGGAGACGGTCAACCCGTTGTGGTGGATACCCCGCGGCTATATCGCGATCCGCGTGGATACCCGCGGCTCGGGCAAGTCGCCGGGCCAGTTCGATCCGTGGTCGCGGCAGGAAGCGCTGGATTTCCACGACTGCATCGAGTGGGCGGCGAAGCAGCGGTGGAGCAACGGCCGGGTGGGACTCTCCGGCATTTCCTACTTTGCCATGAACCAATGGCTGGTGGCGAGCCTGCGCCCGCCGTCGCTGAAGGCGATCATTCCGTGGGAAGGCGCGGCGGACATGTACCGCGACTTCGCGTACCACGGCGGCATCTTCTGCCTCGGCTTCGTCGGCAACTGGTTCAACAACCATATGGCGCACCACCTGCTGGGCGCGCCGCAGCAGCACAATCCGGACGCGTTTTCCAACAACTGGCTGTGGCAGTACATGCGGCACAGCCTCGATACCGGCTGGTTCGACCAGCGCCGTGCGGCGTGGGATCGGATCGAAGTACCCCTGCTCACCGCCGGCAACTGGAGCGGCATGGCGCTGCACCTGCGCGGGAACACCGAGGGATACCTGCGCGCCGCCTCCGGGAGCAAGAAACTGCGCATCCATGCCGGCACTCACTACCACCCCTTCTACAGTGCCGACGGCCGCCGCGACCAGCTGCGCTTCTTCGACTACTGGCTGAAGGGCGAGCAGAACGGCGTAATGGACGAACCGCCGGTGAAACTGCTGATCCGCAAGGGCGGCAAGGACAACTACGAGTGGCGCAGCGAGTACGAATGGCCGCTCGACCGCACGCAGTGGACGCGCTACTACCTGAGCCCGCAGCAGGTCGCGGCGCGCGGCCGCGAGCCGGCCGAGGGGCTGCTCGTCACCGAAGCGCCGCGCGGGAAACGCGCCGTCACCTACTCCGCGACCGGCATGACCAAGGCCGGCGTCGCCTCCGCGTCGTGGACGTCGACGGCGCTCGCCGGCAGCCTGCCGCGGCTCGGTGTGTCGTTCGAGACCGCGCCGTTCAAGGAAGACCTGGAAGCGACCGGGCCTGCGGTGCTGACGTTGTGGGCGTCGAGCACCACCGAGGACATGGACGTCTTCGCCACCTTGCGCAATATCGACGGTGACGGCCGGGACGTGTGGGAAGTCGGACAACAGCAGCAGAACGTGCCGGTGGCCAAGGGCTGGCTGCGCGCTTCGCACCGCAAGCTCGACCCCGAGCAGTCGCAGCCCTGGCGTCCGTACCACGCTCATGACGAACGGCTGTGGCTGAAGCGCAACGAGGTCGTCAGGATGGACGTGGAGATCTGGCCCACCTGCATGGTATTTCGCAAGGGACATCGTCTACGGCTCGATATCCAGCCCCGGGACGGGGTGGGATCCGCGCCGTACACGCATTACGGCGCGGATTACAATGTCGGGCAAAATACGGTCTACACCGGCGGCGGCATGGCATCCCACCTGCTGCTGCCCGTCATCCCGCGTAAATAGCCGACTCGACCATAAACACAAGAGAGGAGCCCACCATGAATCTCAATCGCTGTCTGCTCGCCGCAGGCGTTCTGGCAACCTTGTTGCCGGCGTCGCTCGCCTGGTCGCAGGCGAAGAAGGACGACTATCCCAGCCGGCCGGTGCGCATGATCGTGCCGTTTGCTCCGGGCGGGGCCTCGGATACCGTCGGCCGCATCATCCAGCCCGCGATGGCCGAACTGCTCAAGCAGCAGGTGGTAATCGACAACCGCGGTGGCGCCGCCGGCAATATCGGCGTGGAACTCGCGGTCCGCGCCAATCCGGACGGCTACAACTTCCTGCTCGGCAACGTCGGCACCATGGCGATCAACCCGGTTTATTACGTCAAGTTCCCGTACCGGCCTTTGAAGGACCTGATCCCGGTGACCCAGGTGGTGGACGTGCCGGGCTGCCTGGTGACCCACCCTTCCGTGCCCGCGAAGAGCGTCAAGGAGTTGATCGCCCACCTGAAGGCCAACCCAGGCAAGCTGAACTACGGCGCGCCGGCGCCGAGCAGCGCGAATGCACTGGAAATGATCATGTTTCTCAATGCCACGGGGACAAAAGCCGAGCAGATCGCTTACAAGGGCGGCGCGGGGCCGGCCATGATCGGTCTCCTCGGCGGTGAAGTGCAGATGATGTTTGTGACCTTCTCCTCCGCGGTCAATTTCGCTAAAGCAGGGAAAGTCAGGATGCTCGGCATGATTTCCGCCAACCGCAACCCCGCTTTGCCGGAAATTCCGACGATGCGCGAGCAGGGACTCGACATGGTGGTCGGCTCATGGCAGGGCGTCTTCGTGCCCGTGGGCACGCCGCAGCCGGTGGTGAACAAGCTGTTCAAGTTCAGCGTGGATATGATGAAGGATCCCCTGGTCGTCAAGCGGCTCGGCGAGTTGGGAATTGACATCGTCACCAGCAAGTCATCGGCGGATTTCGTCGCATTCGTGAAAGCCGAGACCGAACGCTTCGGGAAAGTGATCAAGGACAACAACATCCAGACTGAATGATTTAAGATTCCATTCTTAGTATTAATTCAAACCAGGAGAATCAGATGGCGAACTTCGGAATTGCGGGACTGGACTGGCAGCAGCGGGTCAATTGGGAACGGCTGCGCAACTACCGGCTGGAGCGCGCGCGCGAGCGCATGAAGGCGCACGGGCTGAGCGCGATGCTCTGCATGTACGACGAAAACGTCCGCTACGTGACTGGCACGCTGACGCCGGGCTGGAATAAGCTCAAGCCCGGGCTGCGCTACGCCATGCTCTGCGGCGACGACAAGCCGGTCCTGTTCGAGCAGGGCGACCTGGGTTTCCAGATCCAGCGCCATTCGCCCTGGATCCCGCAAGACCATGTCCGCTGGTCGTACGCCTGGATCAAGGGTGCGGCGGGCCCCGCCTCCACGCAGCAGGTCAAGAAATTCACCAACGGCATCAAGCAGGAAATGAAAAAGGCCGGCGTTGCGGGCGCGAAGATCGGCGTCGACTTCATCGACATCAACATGCTGCAGGTATTCAAGGACGAGAAGCTCGACTGGACCGACGGCATGACCCCGATGATGGAGGCGCGCGCCGTCAAGAACGTCGACGAGCAGGAATGCCTGCGCATCGTCGGCGCGATCGGCGATGGGGCGCACTGGGAGTTCATGAAATTCCTGAAGCCGGGACGGACCGAGAACCAGATGACCGCCCACATCATGGAGTACCTCTACAACATTCCCGGCATCGAGGACGTCGAGGACGTGATCGTCTCCTCCGGCCCGAACACCTGGCCCAACTGGCGCAACTTCTCCGACCGCATAATCAAGCCCGGCGATATCGTGTTCATGGACCTGGCTGCGCTCACGTGGAACGGCTACAAGTCGTGCTATTACCGTACCTACTGCGCCGGCAAAGAGCCCACCAAGGAGCAAAAAGAGGTCTACGCGACGGCGCTGAAATGGCTCTACGATTCGATCAAGGCGGTGAAAGTCGGCACGACCACCCGCGAAATCGCCTCGAAATGGCCCTCGGCCAAGGAAGCCTGGGGCTACGCTGAGGAAGACCAGGCGGCGGCCAATCTATGGGGCCACGGGCTCGGCCTCGCGCAGTACGACCAGCCCGTCATCTCGCGCATCTGGTCTCTCGACCATCCGATCGAAATCAAGGAAGGCATGGTGTTTGCGCTCGAGACCCAGCACGGCAAGCAATTCGAATGGGGCGTGCGCATCGAGGAGATGCTGATCGTGCACAAGGACAAGGTCGAGATCATCTCGAACTTCCCGGTCGAGCAGATCACGGTCGTCGACCCGATGCCGGGCTATTCGACCCTCGCCGGCCGGTAGCGGCTCATAACCCGACTGATGATGGAGGTGACCATGATTGCGCGAAGTTGGCTCGCGGCAGCAACCGCATCGCTGGCGGTAATACTTTCTGCGGGATGCGCCACGACCCCGCAGCCGCCGGTGGCGCTGGAGGCGGTCATCGGCAACAACTTCGGTCACTTGCCGATGTTCGTTGGCGTCGAGAAGGGGTTGTTCAAGAAACATGGCATCGATCTCAAGCTCAAGGTGGTCAATACCGGCACCGATATCGTGCTCACGTCCTACACCGAGGCCGCGCAGAGGACCCATCCGGAGTATTTCGCGGATCTGCCGGCGCTGCCCCGCTGATGCTCGTCGAGTTATCCTCGATCGAGGCGACGGACGCGGCCCGTGTTGGTCCCAAAGCCGCCAATCTTGCGGCGCTAGGCCGGGCCGGATTGCCTATACCTGAAGGCTTCTGTCTGCCGGCAGAAGCCTATCGCATGCAGATTGCCGCGCTGGGGCTGGAGGCAACCGCGCGCGAAGTGTTTTCAGCCGAAGACATGCGGGCGCGCCGGGCTGCTCTGCAGATGAGAATGAAGCTGATGGAGCAGCCGGTGGCGGCGGAGATACAGGAACCCCTGGTAGCGGCGTGGCGGGCCATGTCCCGTCACACGGCGGTTGCAGGCGTCGTGCGCTCAAGTGCCTTGGTGGAAGACCGCAACGGTTCCAGCTTCGCGGGGCAATTCGAAAGCTTTCTCGGAATCGACAACGAAACCGATTTCCTCACCGCGGTGCGCGCCTGCTGGGCGGCGCTGTGGGCGCCGCGCGCGCTGCGCTACATGGCGACGCACGATCTCGATCCGGCGAACACGGCAATGGCCCTGCTGATGCAGCCCCTCGTGGCTGCCCGCACTGCTGGCGGCGGCCTGAGCCAGTCAGCCGAAGGCGGGATGCTGATCAACGCGACGCCCGGTCTCGGGGCCGCGATCGCGCAAGGCGAGGTCGCCCCCGATCGCTACGAGCTCGGTCGCAATGGCGTCCTGCGCGACAGCCATGCGGCAATCGATTATCACCAGGCCGGCTGCGTCCACCTGCCGCGCCTGTCGAAAGCGCCCGCCAGGAAGAAGTTGTGCCTATCCACGGCCCAGGTGGAGGAGCTGGGACAGCTCATGCTCAAAGCCGAAGCCGTCATGGGCATGCCGGTCGAAATCGAATGGGCAATGGATGATGCCGGTTTCAAGCTGCTGCAGTCGCGGCCGCTGCACCTGGACGACCGGCCTGCCACGGTTCCCGACCAGATCTGGCTGCGCCAGCCGCGCCTGCGCGGGCAGCCGGCGGGGGTAGGCTGGGCCACCGGCCGCGCCTGCGTGGTGAACTGCGAATGCGAAGTCTCGCGCGTGGCACCGGGCGACGTGCTGGTAACCCGCATGGCCGGGCCAGCGCTGGGACGTGTGCTGGCAATAGTAGCCGGCGTCGTGTCCGAACTGGGCGGCAGCACCTCCCACCTGGCGTCTCTCGCCCGCGAGCGCTGCGTCCCGATGGTGCTCGGCGTGGCTGGCGCCACGATGCAAATTCCCGATGGCTCTCAGGTCGCCGTGGACGGCGTCGGCGGCATCGTCAGGTGGATGGCTAATCGTTAGATAGTGACTCGTTACTCGTTCCTGGACAACCGGCGACGCGGAACGAAGGGCGAGAAACGAGGGAAGACATGGCACAACGCATCCGTGGCATCACGGACCAGGAAGCGGTCGGCCCCGCCAGGGAATTGTTCGAGGCATCGAACCGGATGCTGGGGCGCACGGCGAACCTGCAGCGCATCCTCGCGCACAGCCCCTACGTCGCGCGCTGGCTGCTGCCCTTCATTGCCGCGGTGCGGCAGCCGAATGCAGGGGCGGTATCGCCCGTGCGCCTGCGCAACCTGGCCGTGCTCAAGACCTCCACCCTCAACGGCTGCAAGTACTGAACGGAGCACAATCGGGTGCTTGGTCAAGCACTGGGACTCAAGGACGACGAGTTTGACGCACTCCAGGACGACTACCGGTCCAGCCCCTTGTTCAATGCGCGCGAAAAGGCGGTGCTGGCGTGGTCGGAGGCGATGACCCTCAACACCGCAAAGCGCGATGGCCCCGCATGGGACGACCTGCGCAAGCTCTTCAACGACGCCGAGATCGTCGAGATTTCGCTTGCCTGCGCCATGTTCAACATGATCAACCGGCTGAACGATTCGTTCCGCACCGAGCTCGAATCCGAGGAGTACAACCGCCGCCAGCACGGCGCGGTGGGCGTGACAGCCGCGGCGCTGGAGGATTACGCCTGCCGTATCTGCGCGAGTGCGAAGGGGTGACTCGTGACTCGTTGCTCGTTTCTGGTCTTTAGAGTAGTAATTGACCAATAGGGTAACGAATAACGAAAAACGAGTAACGAGTAACGAACAGTGATGCGCCCGAAGATCTTCATCACCCAGCCAGTAGCAGCCAGCGCGATCGAGCGGCTGCGCGCGGTCGCCGACGTCGAGTTGAATCCCAATTCGCTTCACATTATTACTAAGAGCGAGCTGCTCGATAAAGTCCCGAGCCTGGACATCCTGTTCTGCCTGCTCCATGACCGTGTGGATCGCGACGTAATCGCGGCCGGCGCGCGCCTCCGGGCGGTTGCCTCGATGAAAATCACGCCCTCCGACATCGACGTGGCAACGGCGACGGCGCGGCGCATCCCGGTCACGGTGATCGCGCCCATCGTGACCGAGGCAACGGCCGACATACACTTCGCGCTGCTGCTGGCCGTCGCCCGGCGCGTGGTCGAAGGCGACCGCCTCGTGCGCCAGGGAATCTTCCCCGGCGCCCAGTCGGCGCACCTTCTGGGCGCTTGGGTCTTCGGCAAGACCATCGGTCTGATTGGCGGCGGTGGCCGCATCGGGCGCGCGGTCGCGAAGCGGGCGCAGGGCTTCTCGATGAGAACCCTGTACTGGACGCCGCGCCGCAAACCCGAACGCGAGGAGCGCGAAGCGGGGCTCACCTACGTGCCATACGATCAGCTTCTTGCAGAGTCCGATTTCGTTTCCGTTCACGCTCCCCTCACCGCTGAAACGCGCCACCTGGTCGGCCAGCGGGAAATCAACCTGATGAAAGCGACCGCGTTTCTCGTCAATACCTCCCGCGGCCCCATCGTGGACGAGAAAGCCCTCGTGCGCGCCTTGAAGGAGAAGCGAATCGCGGGCGCAGGCCTTGATGTTTACGAGAACGAGCCGAACGTGGAGCCGGAACTGCTCACCATGCAGAATGTCGTGCTGACACCGCACCTGGGCAGTGCCGTCATGGAATTGAGGGAGTCCATGGCCAACGTGGTGGTGGACAACATCATGGCGGTGCTGGAAGGCCGGCAGCCGCCGAACTGCTGGAATCCCGAGATATACAAGTGACTTGTTGCTCGTTGCTCGTTTTTCGAGTGGCAAGAAGCAGGTTTTCCAGTAACGAGAAACGAGTAACGAGTCACTCTTTCAAGAGGTGCTGAGATGGCAAGCAAGGCGAAAGTAGTGCTGACCGACTACGTCTGGGAATCGCTGGACGTGGAGAAAGAGATACTGGCCGGCGTGGCGGACCTGGTGCCGCTGCAAACCAAGAAGCCCGATGACTTCATCGGGCAGGCGGCGGACTGCGACGCGCTGCTCAACACCTACGCCGGTCCGATCACGGCCGAGGTGATGGCGAAAATGCCGAAGTGCAGGATCATCGCCCGCTACGGCATCGGGGTGGACACGATAGACCTCGCCGCGGCCACGCAGGCGGGCATCATCGTCACCAACAACCCCACGTACTGCATCGAGGAGGTCGCCGAGCACGCAATGGCCTTGTTGCTCGCCTGCGCGCGCAAGGTCGTCTTCTACGACCGCATGGTGCGCGGCGGCGCCTGGGCGGTGCCGCCCGGCAAGCCGATGTTCCGGCTCATGGGCAGCGTCCTGGGCCTGGTCGGCTTCGGCAATATCGCGCGCCATGTGGCGGTGCGTGCCACCGCGTTCGGCATGAAGGTGCTCTACGCCGACCCGTTCGTCAAGGCCGGACAGTTCAACGAGCCCGGGACGAAGGTGGAACTCGGCGAGTTGCTCAAGGAAGCGGATTTCGTCTCCGTGCACCCGCCGCTCCTGCCGCAAACGCGCAAGATGATCAACGACGACACATTCTCGCGCATGAAGCCGACCGCCTTCCTCATCAACTGCTCGCGCGGGCCGATCGTCGACACCGACGCGCTGGTGCGGGCGCTCGACGCGAAGAAAATTGCCGGGTGCGGGCTCGATACCACCGATCCGGAGCCCCTGCCAGATCCCCATCCCCTGCGCGGCAGGGAAAACGTCATCATCAACCCGCACGTGGCCTGGTACAGCGAAAAGGCCATGGTTGGCCTGCAGGCCGGGGCGCCGGCGGAAATCCGCCGGGTCCTGACGGGAGCGTGGCCGGTCAACGTAGTCAACCCGGCGGTCAAGGGAAGAAATCGCGCAGGGATCTGACCAGGGGTTTGTCGGGCTTGGGTTCGACAAACTCCTCCTTCACTTATCGCGACCCACCGCTTACCATTGACCAACCTGAGCCGCCCTTCAAGCGGCCGCCATACGAGGAG
>Ga0208454_1000680_pt1 | contig 17525 bp, 17 predicted proteins | sample EasRivMeERMZT100_FD_187530 | JGI IMG/M metagenome (GOLD analysis project Ga0208454, IMG submission 187530) | Soil microbial communities from meander-bound floodplain in the East River, Colorado, USA - East River MetaG ERMZT100 (SPAdes) (version 2) | ecosystem: Environmental > Terrestrial > Soil...
GGTGTTGGCACGATCGGCATGGCTGGCGACGTTGGTCGCCGGCACTGCGTTGGCGCAAGCGCCCGCGCCGTCACCCGAGGCGGGCCAGGCTCCGGCGAGCGATCCGGGGCAAAAGACCGTACAGATTGTGCGCACCGACGCCCGGCCCACGATCGACGGCGTGCTCGACGAAGCCGTGTGGGCGAACGCCGCGCTCATCGACAACCTGCACCAGGTGAATCCCGTCGAGTACGCCACGCCATCGGAGCGTACCGAGATCTATCTATTGTATGACGACGATGCGCTGTACGTCGGCGCACGCCTGTACACGCCACCCGGGCAGATCACGGCGAACATCATGCGGCAGGGCGCCTCGATCACTCAGGAAGATACGCTGTTCGTCACCCTTGATCCGTTCAACACGCGCCGCGGCGGCTACTTCTTCGGCCTGAATGCTCACGGTGTGCGTTTCGACGGCTTGTATCGCAACGTGTCCGAGTACTACAGCGACTGGGACAGCATTTGGTTTGCCGGCGCGGCGCGGTTTCCGGGTGGCTGGACGGCGGAATACGAGATCCCGTTCAAGTCGTTGTCGTTCGATCCGAACGGCGACACTTGGGGGCTGAACTTCTCGCGCAGCCTCGAGGCGCGCAACGAGGACATGGCCTGGGTGACGCGCAACCGGCGTTGGGATCCGAGCAGCGCCGGGCTCATGACGGGGCTCGCCGGTCTTGATCAAGGCATCGGTCTCGATATCGTGCCCTCGGCGAGCGTCGGCGAGAAACGCTTGCTGCAGACCGCCGCACCCGATACGTCGGAGTCCGATGTCGAGCCGTCGCTCGATGTCTTCTACAAGCTCACGCCGCAGATGAACGCGGCGCTCACGGTGAACACGGACTTCTCAGCCACGGAGGTCGACGACCGACAGGTCAATCTCACGCGCTTCGGCTTGTTCTTTCCCGAGAAGCGCGACTTCTTCCTGCGCGAGGCCGACATCTTCGAGTTCGGCCGCATTGGCGCGTCGGACGGCAACGGCTCGATCAGCAACGCGGAACGGCAGAACGCGCGGCCGTTTTTCTCGCGGCGCATCGGTCTCGGCGCGACCGGCCAACCGGTGGACCTCAACTATGGCGGCAAGGTGAGTGGACGCGCCGGCATGTTCGAGCTTGGGGCGCTCTCGATCCGCCAGGACGAGAACGCCGGCGTGGCGGCCAGCACGTTGTCGGTCGTTCGCGCCAAGGCAGGGCTTGGTCGGGAGTCGACGATCGGCACGATTTTCACCAACGGCGATCCGCTGTCGAATCTCGACAACTCGGTCGCCGGAGTCGACGCGCTGTACCGCAATTCGCGGCTCCCCGGGGGCCGGCTCCTCGAGGCGGGCGCATGGTACCAGCACTCCGACACGGCGGGACTTCTGGACGATGACGCTGCGGCCGGCATCGGCATCTCGGTGCCGAGCAACAACAAGTTTCGCGGCGGGCTCTCGACGCGGCGGATCGAGGCGAACTTCAAGCCGGCGCTCGGCTTCATCAGTCGCACCGACATTCACGATTACGCGGGACACATTGCGTACACGCACCGACCCTCCGGTGGACGTTGGCAAACCCTGTATTTCAATCTCGACGGCGAGCGCATCGAGGGCCTGGGCGGCGGGCTGCAATCGCAGATCATCGGGCTCACGCCGTTCCAGCTCACCAACCGCACGGGCGACGTGGTTTTCGGCCGTTCGAACTTTGCGACCGAGGTGCTCGAGCTGCCGTTCGAGATCTACCCGGGAGTAGTGATTCCGGTGGGCGAGTACTCGTTCGACGACTCAGGTCTCGAGGTCAGCTTCTCGGCGCATCGACGCGTGTCGGGCCGCATTGCGTACACCGACGGCGAGTTCTACGACGGCACACGATCCCGGCTGTTCGGCAACTTCACCTGGGCGCCGTCGCCGCGGTTTCGCACGACGTTCGGCTACAACATCAACGACATCGTGCTGCCTGATGGCGCGTTCACCACGCGCATCTACTCGACATCGTTCGACGTGGTGTTCTCCTCGCGGCTGTCGTGGACGAACTTGATCCAGTACGACAACGTGAGCGAGATCATGGGTGTGAACGTTCGCTTGAACTACATTCCTCAGGCCGGCCGCGAGGTCTTCTTCGTGATCAACCACAATCTCGAAGATCTCGACCGCGACGACTCGTTCCACTCGCAGACGTCCGACGTGGTGGCCAAGATCAGCTATACGTTCAGATTCTAAGCCACCGCGCGTTGCAGCCCGCCGAGCAAGCGCGCGAACAGAGCTCGCTCGTAGCCGAGCAGCTCGGCCGTGAGTGCGTCGCTGAGATGGCCCGCCATCTCCAGACGATGGGCGATCTCCGAGAGGTGGTTCTGCTCTTCGCCGAGCACGCGTTTGAGCGACAGCGCGTGCCGAGCACGCTGCAGCGTTTGCTGGTACAAGCCATAGAACCAGAGCGCGCGAAACTCGACGATCATCGACATGTAGAGGTACACGGCGCGCGCGCTGCTCACGTCGGCCAGCGCTCGCACCATTGCGGCCTCGAGCCGTTGGAAGTACATCCGCGCGGCGGCTGGTGCGAGCAGATCGGCGCGCACGTACTCGAGCGGTCGGTCCGCAGCCTTCTCGGCTTGGCGCTTCATGAAGTACGCGTGGTGGGCTTCCTCGGCCACGTGCCGCAGCGTCGCTTGATCGATGTCGGCCGCGTGCTGCGTCGCCATGATCTTGTGGCTGCCCATGTGCTCGAGCAGCGACAGCGTATTGAGCATCCGGGCATGCTGCGGCGCTTCGGCAACCACGCGGTTCAGCAGCGAGCGCGTCGTGAGCACGAGATCGTCGTTGTCGGCCGCAAAGCGTGCCAACGCTCCATCCAGCCACGATTGCGTTAGTTCTTCGTCGTCACGGTGCAGCATCGCGCAAGTCTAAACGATGCCGTGCCATCTTTGCGGTTACCTCAGCCACGGCACGGGCGCTTTGAGGATCCGGCTGGGTCCGAGCACCTGTGGCCGCTGGTCGTACTTGAGGCCGCGGAGCTTTTTGCGCACTCCGCTCAGGAGGTCGTTGAAGGAGACGTCCTTACCGCCGCGCAGCTCCGTCGCGAGCGCGAATGTGAACGCCCCGTAGCTCGTCACGCCGTGCCGGTACTCGTAGGAGTACTCGCTTTCCTGACAAGCCTCGAGGATCACGGGTAGGTACGGCGCGTGCGCGCGCCCACCCTCGCGCTGCTTGCGCGCATCGTAGTCCCGCTTGCTCTCCTTGCGGAAGCCCGATGCCCGGCCGATGCGCGTCGTGGCGTTGTTGCTGCCGAAGAACTCCCTGCGCAGCTGCCGGCTGCCGCCGAACCCCTTGTTCAGCGGCTGGAGCTTGCGGTCCTCCCACATCCCTTCTTGCGGATTCCAGCGTAGCGCGCGGTGGCGAATGTCGTCGGGCGGATTTAGGCCCCGCACTTTCCGGCCCCCGGCCTTGTGAATGCCGCCCGAATGACAGCAGTCGAACATCATCAAGAGCTGTGTCTCGTAGGGAAGCTGGCCGTAGAGCTCGTAGACCTGGTCGTCGGTGATCGCCGTGTCCGGGGACCAGTCGAAGTCGTAAGGCACGAGCGTCTCGTCCATGCGGTCCACGCGATCCCCGACCCCGTAGGTCGGTAGCTGCGCGCCGTGGCCGCTGTAGTAGAACACGAGCTGATCGTCGGGCTGCGGCGTGTCGAGCAGCCAGTTGAACCGCTCCAGGATGCCGCGCGCCGTGGCGCGGTCGTCGAGGCACACGCGAATGTCCTCGGCGTCGAAGCCGCGCTCTTGCAGCATCTCGCTCACGAGGAACACGTCGTTGACACAGCCGTCGAGGCGATCTTCGGCGTTCGGATACGCGTTGATGCCGACCAGCAATGCGCGCTTGCGTGGGCGGCGCTTCACGCGCGTGGGCTCCGCGAACAACGGCTTGAACTTGCCGATGCCGCGCACGGCCCGCGTGCGGCTACCGGCGAGACCCTCCCAGACTTGCCGCATCGTGCCGGCGTGCTTCAGGTATTCCTCCGCCGAGTGATCGGACAGGCCTTCGATGTCGAACGGTGTGTCGACCTGCGTAAAGTTGTGCTCGAACAGCCGAATCGGTGCCGTGAAGACGTCGTCTTCCTCGTTGTACAGGTGATACCAGCGGCGCACGTCGAGGCGACGAAGGCGGCCATGCGCGAGGGTGCCCAAGACGAACGGGTTGCCGAGCTGCGAGCCGAACGTCACGTAGCTGAGATTACGACACGCGGCCTGCAACGCGGCGTCCTGCGGCAGGTTGTCGAGCAGGTTGTAGCTAACGAGCGAGCCCAAGCTGTGCGCGAGCAGCACGTCGGGCCGATGGGTTTTGATGGCGTCCGCGAGCCGCGCCCGGGTCTGCGCCTGGAACTCCTCGTCTTCGACGCAGGCCACGACGTAACCCGCGGTCCAACGCAACGTATCGGAGAGCGTGCGCTCGCCGAAAGCGCGTGTGCCGCGCGGGCGGAAGATCGACGTCACGCCGCTGCGCAGCAGCTTCGTGACCGCCACCGCGCTTTCCCACGCCGACACGTCGATCTGCTCAAAGATGTCGTCGTAGGTGACGAACTGAAACTCGAGCGTGAGGCGGTCCTGTAGCGGAAACACGGAGCGCACGGCGCGCTCCCATTCGGCTTTCCATGGCGACTGTCGGTGGTCGCCGAGGCCGTGGACACCGAGAAATTTGATCGTCGGCATGGGGGCATCCTCTCGTGCGTTGGGTGATGACGACGGGCCGTATGGGCAGGTGGCTAAGGGATTTTAGGCGAGCGCGCGCGCGATGTATCAAGAGCCGACACAGGCGCGCATCGGGCGGCGCCCGGCGTATCATGGCGGACGGTCTTCCCGGGGGGGGTTATGCAGGTCTACCGTTGGTTGCTAGTTGCGATCGTCGCGCTGCCGCTCGCCGCGCAGGCACAGTCCGGTCGTGAAGGCGATACCTGGGAGTCGCTCGCCAAGCTCCCGGAGCTGGGCGGCCTCTGGGAGATCACGTTCGGCGGCGGGCCGCGTGGACCCGGTGAGCCGCCGAGCCTCACGCCACCGTATGCGGCGAGGTTGAAGAGCTATCAAGAAGCGGAGGCGCGCGGCGACATCCAAGACACGCCGGCAGCGAACTGCGTGCCGAACGGCATGCCGGGCATCATGACGCAGCCGTATCCCATCGAGATTCTGCTCACACCGGGCAAGGTGACGATCCTGATCGAGGCGTACAGCCAGTGGCGGCAGATCTTCACCGACGGCCGCGAGCACCCCGAGGATCCCGACCTCACCTTCAACGGCCATTCGATCGGCCATTGGGAAGGCGACACGCTCGTCGTCGACAGCGTGGGCTTCACGACGGACACGGCGCTCGGTAGTTTCGGCATGCGGCATAGCGACCAGATGCGCATCGTCGAGCGGTTCCGTCTCGCGGCGCCCGATCGGCTCGAGATCGAGACCACGATCACCGACGCGGAAGCCCTGACAAAGCCATGGACCGCTACGCGCGCTTACGGCCGGCATCGCGACTGGACGCTAGCTGAGTACGTGTGCCAGCAGAACAACCGTAATTTCACCACCGACGACGGCAAGGCCGGCATCAATCTCGAGCACGAGGGGCAGCCATGAACGCATCGTCGACTGTAACGAAAGGGCGTATGCGCGAGTTCGCGTGCTGGGCCGTCGCGCTTGCCGCCGGTTTGCTGCTCGGCGGAGTCGCCGCCGCTCACCATTCGTTCAGCGTGTTCGACATGCAGACGGACAAGGTGATCGAGGGCGAAATCGTCGAATTTCAGTGGACCAATCCGCACACGTGGACCTGGATCGACGTCACGAACGCCGATGGCTCGAAGACGCGCTGGGGTCTCGAAGGCATGAGCCCGAATTTCTTGGGCAGGCGCGGTTGGTCGAAGAACACCTTCAAGCCCGGCGACAAGGTCAAGGCGGTGATCTGGCCCCTCAAGAGTGGGGAGCCCGGCGGCACGCTACAGCGTGCGACGCTGCCCGACGGCACTGAGGTGGTGAATTTCGGACGCGGTCCGGGCTGAGCGCGGCGGACGCTGACTACAAGCCGATGTTCAGGATAACCGCCATCGTCGAATAGCACCGCGGGGATGTCGTCGTCGTCAGGCCCGGTCGCAGCCTGCTGGCGGCGGGTCCTTCGCGGCGGCGTTTTTCGACTTTTCCTCGGCTCGCATACGCTCGAGTAGGCGCACGACCTCGGCCATGCCTTCGATCGCTTCGACCTTCTCGCGCAGCGACAGCGATCGGAAGTAGAGCAGCTGCGAGAGATTGTGCGCGCGCCACGCTTCCTCGGTGCGGGCGGCCTCCGCGGAGGCTTTATCGGTCATTGTCGACATGCTCCATCAGCAGCCGTAACTGGCGGATATCTTCGAGGTCCTTCTCGCGGCCCGCGGTTTCTTTCATGCGTATGAGCGTTTCCAGTCGTACGAAGCGCGCGGGCAGCCCCGGCAGCAAGTCACTCGTCTTGGCACGCGCGTACTCCTGCTCGAAGTCGAACGGCTCGGTCACGAATAGGTCGATGCGCGTCTCTCGATGACGTTCGCTATGCAACTGGAACACGACGGCGTTCTTTTCTCGAATCCATGATTCGCGTTTCGCCGGATCGGCGAAATCGGCAGCGGGAACCGGCACCAGCGGCATGTATCCCAACGACTCGAGTGCCTTGAGGGCTCTCACAACATTGTCGGGCTGTAGCTGCACGACGAGATCGAGGTCGAACGTCAGTCGACCATACCCGTGCGCGGCCACGGCTAAGCCACCGACGATCAAGTAGCGCGCGTCCGCGTCGGCCAACGCGCGCAAGATAGCTTCGAGACTAGAGACCTTCATGAGCCGCCAGTTTACTACTATAGGGGTGTACCGCCCCGCTGGTCGGCGAGTTTCTGCGACCGGACAAGCCACGGTCGTGAAGATTGAGCACCCCAGCTCTCCCAGGCTCGGCTCGTCGGCTCGGTGGAAAGGCCGGCGTGAGTCCCATCACCTATCGACGGCAATTCGCGGGCAATGAATAGGCCGCGCAGCGAACCGGTGGCCCGCCGAGTTATTATCAATGCTGCCGCTGGCCGGTTTCAGCTGGATATGTTTCGGCACCTTACTTTTGTGTGGCATCCGGAGCGAAAGCGCATGGTCAATGCGGCGTTGCTGGACCGTGCGGGCCGCGAGCGCTTTGTCGAGTCGCTGCTCGTGGTCGTCATCGTCGCGGTGCTCGTCACCATGGCGGCCGATTCCTTCCGGTTCGTGTTGGGCAAAGTGCAAATGCTCGAGGCCGAGTCGCTGTCGCGCACGCATCTTGCCGATGTCGGCGCATTTCGCGCAGTCACGGGTCGCTGGCCAGAGCAGCTTCCCGAGCGCGTGGCGCGCGTGCCCCCCGGCAGGTACTTTTCCGGCGTCGAGTGGCGTGATGATGAGCTCGTGTTCTCGATGGTTGGCGCGGCGCCGCAGCGGCCGGACCGAGAGCCTGCGTCCCCAACGAGGGATGACGAGCAGCCGACGCTCGCGTTTCGCGCGGCCGTGGAGCCCGTCAGCGGCATCACTATTTGGCTGTGCGGCAACCGAGCGCCGCCGCCCGGTTTCACAGCGCCGGCCCCGCAGCACACGAGTCTTCCGTCAGCATCTGCGCCGCACTTCTGTCGTGCGCGGCAGGAGGGTCGATGAACGCGACGGGCAGCACTGCGGCAGTCACGACGATCGCGGAGGCCGGCCGATACCTCAGCGAGTTGACGGCGACGGTCGGCTTCGAGGAGGGCGTGCGGCGCTTGCGGAGCAAGGCCGACTCGGCCGTCGCGCGAGAGCTCGATGCCCTCGAGCGCTATGTGAGCGGCCGCGAGGCGGACAAGCCGGCGGCGGCGCTCGCGTTGTACGGCGACTACTTGAAGCCGCTCTCGGGCCGAAGCGGCGCGGCTACCGGTGCTGCAACGATCAATCTGGCATTGCGCGATGCACGCGCGCTTGCCGACGGCGTGCGTGTGGGCCTGCCCGGCGACCTCTGGTACGCGGCGCTGCTTCTGATCATCGCGGCAATGCTCTCGTCGACTTGGCTCGTCTACATCGCGCCCGTGTTCGCCGCGATGTTCGCGACTCTGGGCGCCCAACGTTTACCCGCCTTCAGCCAGCTCCTGTTCGACGCGCCGTGGGTAGTGTTCTCGGCGATCGGGGTCTTGGCAGCGTGTCTCGTGTTGCTGGTCGTGGGCGCTTGGCGCCTCGCGGCCGCCATCGAGACGCTGGCTTTGCCCGCGCAGCGCTGGGCTCGCCTAGTCGCCGGAGATCGGGTGCTCTGGGCCCAAGAGCGTTGGTCCGTGGCGACGCTCGCGAGCGCGTGGGCGAGTGCCGGACAGGAGCCGCTGGCGGCACTACGCGATGCGATCGCCAGAGCCGGCACCGCACCGGGCGAGCTCCGCGAGCTCGCCGAGCGCGTCGCGCTCGCCAACGACTTAGGCATCGCGCGCCAAGAGCTCGAGCACGAACGCGAGCGGAGCCTGCGCGATTGTCGCGTCGCTCTCGAGGTGCGGCGGGCAATCGCATTGCGCGGGATGCAGATCGCAGTGGCCGCCTTGGTCGGCGCCATCACGATCGCGATCTATCTGCCGATATTCAAAATGGGAGCGGTGATATGAGCAGTCGAAACAGGGCGTGCGGATTCACGTTGATCGAGCTCATGATCGTCGTGGCGATCATCGGCATTCTGGCGTCGATCGCGATTCCGTCTTATCAGGACTACACGATTCGCGCCCAAGTCGCCGAGGCCTTGTCGCTCGTGGGCGAGCTCAAGCCGTCGATCCGCGATTTCTACCGCGACCGGGGAGTGTTCCCGGCGAACAACGCGGATGCCGGCGTGCCGGCGCCCGAGCACTTGATCGGTCAGTACGTGACCGACATCGAGGTCGCAGGCGGCGCCATGCACGTGCGGTTCGGGAACAACGCCAACGCGCTGATCGCCGGCAAGATACTGACGATCCGGCCGCTGTTCGTGACCGCTAATCCTTCGAGCCCGATCGCTTGGGGCTGCGGGCGAAGCCCCGCGCCGAACGGTATGACGGCGACGGGCACGGATCGGACCGACGTCTTGCCCATGCATTTGCCGTCAATGTGCCGCCTGTGAGAGGACTCCATCGAAGGCAGCCGCGTGATCAACTCCGAGCCTCGTCCAGATCGAGCACCCAGCTCTCCCAAGCGGCGTCGGCTCGGCCGCCAACGCGCGCGTAGAATCGCTTCGCGGCGACGTTGTCGGGCAACACCTGCCAGCGCAGCAGCCGAGCATCGATGGATCGCGCGAACCGCGCGATCGCAGCAAACAGCCGCGAGCCACAGCCGTCGCCTCGCGCGCACGCTTCCACGAACAGCTCTTTGACGACGACCGTCGGCCGCAGATCGAACGTGAACGGCACGACATAGGCGACGGCATAACCGCTAGGCTCGCCGTCCCGCTCGGCGATCCACGCGACGAATTCTTTCGGCTGCTCGGTGGCAAAACCGCGCTCGTGGAGCTCCTTCACCGTAACGGCGAATCGCTCCGCGTAGCCTTCGAACGCGGCGAGCTTGCGCATCAAGTCGAAGAGCCGAGGCGCATCCGCGGCCGTCGCGAGGCGAATCACGACGGGCGGGTCTCGAGCGCAAAGCCCTCGTCGAGCCAGCCCGTGATGCCGCCGATCATCAGCTTCACGGGGCGCCCCAGCTTGGCGATGCGAATCGCGCCGCGATGCGCGCCGTTGCAATGCGGACCTGCGCAGTAGACGACGAGGACCGTATCCATGGGGTAGGCGCGCAGCGTGCTTTCGACGATCTTGCCGTGCGGCAAGCTCACGGCACCCGGCACGTGACCCTTGGCGAACGCTGCGGGACTGCGCACGTCGAGCAGCACGAAATCGGCCTTGCCACTCGACATCGCTTCGTGAACGTCCCAGCAGTCCGTCTCGAACTCCAGTGCAGCTGTGAAATGCTCGAGCGCCCGATCGCTGGAGGCGGGCGCCACGGCTGTGACGGCGGTAGGCATTGCAGGCTCCTCTGTGGCGAGTGACGGGCTCATTCTCCGTAGCGGCTTGCCGCGGCGCCATTGGCGCGGACGACATCTACCGGTAACATCGCGCCATGACGCGGACGAAGCGACACCGGGTCGTGGCGCTCGCCTACGATGGGCTGTGCACGTTCGAGTTCGGCTGCACGGTCGAGCTGTTCGCGCTGCAGCGTCCAGAGCTCGGCGTCACCTGGTACGACTTCGCGGTTTGCTCGGCCGAGCGCGGGCCATTGCGGGCGGCGGGCGGCATCGAGGTCCGCGTGCCCAACTCGCTCGCGCTGCTCGACAAAGCCGATACCATCGTGATTCCAGGCTGGCGCGACGCGGATGAGCGCCCGCCGCCCGCGTTACTGCGCAAGATCCGCGCGGCCCACGAGCGCGGCGCTCGCTTTTGCACGATTTGCTCCGGTGTCTTCGTGCTGGCGGCAGCCGGAATTCTCGACGGCAAGACCGTCACGACACACTGGCGCTACGTCCAGAAGCTCAATGCGCGCTACCCCGACATTGCCGTTGAGCCGAACGCGCTTTATGTCGACGAGGGACAGATCCTCACTTCCGCCGGATCGGCGGCGGGGCTCGACATGCTCATCCACCTCGTGCGTCGCGACTACGGCGCGCGCGTGGCGAACCTGGTGGCGCAACGGCTGGTGATACCGCCGCATCGGGAGGGCGGCCAAGCGCAGTACTTACCGCGGCCCATTCCGACCGACGAGCGGCACCGGTTGTCCAAGTTGATCGATTGGACGCGCTCGCATCTGTCGATCCCGCATACGTTGAGCTCGCTGGCGCGCCGAGCCTCGATGAGCCCGCGCACGTTACAGCGGCAGTTCAAGGAGACCGTGGGTTATGGGCCGTACGAGTGGCTCGTTCGGGAACGCGTCGCGCTAGCCAAGGACCTGCTTCAAGCCAGCAAGCACACCCTGTCGCGCATCGCCGAGACCGTGGGCTTCAACTCGCAGGAGACTTTCCGCCGGCACTTTCGGCGCATTGCCGGCGTCAGTCCCATCACCTATCGACGGCAATTCGCAGGCAACGACTAGGCTCGCGCGCGAGCCGGCCACGCCGATGGCCTGCTGCCGCAATACGGGGCGGTATTGCAGAAACAGCCGCCACAAAACACTATCCGCAAAGGATCTGGATTCGAGCCCACCGCTAGAGGGTGCAAACATGTTGAAGCGCATGTTGGTGTTGCTGTTGTTCTGTTCCGCCCCCGCGGCGGCACAGAATGCAGAGTGGACGCAGCCGTTTCCGCCGTTCAAGTTGATCGGCAACGTTTACTGGGTCGGCACGTACGATCTCTCGACGTACCTCATCACGACGGACGCGGGGCACATTCTCATCAACACGGGGTTTGAGGAGACGGTGCCGCAGATCCAGCAGGGTGTCGAGACGCTCGGCTTCGAAATGGCCGATGTGAAGATCCTGCTTGCGACCCACGCGCACGGGGATCACGTTGCGGGGCTCGCCGAGCTCAAGCGCCTGACCGGCGCACAGATGTTGATGTCGGACGCCGACGCCGTGCTGCTCGAGGACGGTGGCAAGAGCGACTTCCGCTTCGGCGACGGCGCGAACGCGCTTTTCCCGTCCGTCAAAGTCGATCGGCGGCTCTTGGATGGAGACGCCATCGTGCTCGGCGGCGTGACGCTCACGGCGCATCACCACCCGGGGCACACGAAGGGCGCCACCAGCTACACGCTGACCGTGCGTGAAGCGGGTCGCGATTACCGCGTGGTCATCGCCAACATGGGCAGCATCAATCCCGGCGTCACCGTGGCCGGCATGCCGAAGTACGCGACGATCGGCGACGACTATGCGCGCACGTTCGCGGCGCAGAAGGCGCTGCCCGTCGACGTGTTCCTCGCCTCGCACGCGGCGCAGTTCCGCATGCACCAGAAGTACCAGCCCGGTGATGCGTACGACCCCAATCGGTTCGTTGACCCGCAGGGTTACTTGGCCGCGGTCGAGCGCCTCGAAGGCCTTTATCGCGAGCAGCTGGCGAAAGAACGAGCCGGCCCGTAGCGCGCCGCCGATGCTGTGAGTCACGAACGGGTAAGGTAACCTCCGTTTGTGATCCGCAAATACATTCCGATCTGGACCTGGCTGACACCGATCTTAGGCTGGCTCGTACTAGCCGGCGCCGGCTTTGGCGGGCCCATTGCCGTAGCCATTGGGCTGGCGCTCGGCGGCAGTGTGCTCGCCGCCGTGCACCATGCCGAGGTCATCGCGCATCGCGTCGGCGAGCCCTATGGAAGCTTGGTGCTGGCGTTAGCCGTGACCGTGATCGAGGTGGCGCTCATCGTCTCGCTCATGAGCGGTGGTGGCGAGGCAACGGCTGCGCTCGCTCGCGACACGATCTTTTCCGCCGTCATGATCATTCTCACCGGCATTCTCGGGATCTGCCTGTTGATCGGCGGTGTCATGCATCACGAGCAGTCGTTCGACACGCGCGGCGTGAGCTCCGGTCTCGCCGTGTTGGCCTCACTGTCCGTGTTGACGATGATCTTGCCGAACTACACGACCAGCGTCGTCGGGCCGTACTACTCCGCGGGACAGCTCGTCACGGTGGCCGTCGTGTCGCTGATTCTCTACGCGTTCTACGTGCTCGTGCAGACCGTGCGCCACCGCGACTACTTTCTGCCCGAAGGCGATGCGCGTGCCGATGAGGATGTGCACGCCCCCAAGCCGTCTGCAGGCGTCGCCGGCCTCAGCACGGCGCTGTTGTTGGTCTGTCTCGGTGCCGTCGTGTTGCTGGCCAAATCGTTGCGGCCCACGCTGGACGCGGCCGTCGCGGCCGTGAACGCGCCCGAGGCGGTGGTGGGTGTGGTTATCGCGACGCTCGTGTTGCTGCCGGAAGGCGTGGCGGCGGGGCGCGCCGCGTGGGCCAATCGGTTGCAGACGAGCTTGAACCTGGCTCTCGGCTCGGCACTCGCGTCCATTGCGCTGACGATTCCGACCATCACGTTCATGTCGCTTTGGCAGGGCTGGAACCTCGTGCTCGGGCTCGACTCGCGAGGAACGGTGCTGTTGTCGTTGTCGCTGTTCGTCGCTGCGTTGTCGCTCTCGACCGGGCGAACCACGGTGTTGCAGGGTGCCGTGCACCTCGTGCTGTTCGCGGTTTTTCTCGTTACGACGCTCGTGCCGTAGGGAATCCGCCGGCCGCTCCGTTACAATCGCACCCACGCGCCCGTAGCTCAATTGGATAGAGCATCGGCCTTCGAAGCCGAGGGTTGGGAGTTCGAGCCTCTCCGGGCGCGCCACTTCCCCGTTTGAGTAGCCGCTTCGTGGTGCGAAGTTGCCGCTCGGATGTTAGCCTCTGAGCCCGCGGAACGCCCGCAATCGACCCCAAAGACGACCTTAGCAAGCGAGACTTACGGTGCGCACCGGTACGGCAATGCGTCCAGAGATTAGCATCGGTGGACATCTCAGGGCCCTGGGCATCATTCTCGCCGGGGTCGCCATCTTTCCTGATGCGACGAGGGCCGACGACAACGGCCTCGCCCAAGCAGACTTCGGCAATTACCGCTATTTCGCGTGGCTCATGGAGCCGCCGCTGCTGACGGGCGACGCTGCCGGGCCACCTCGTGAGCTTCACCCCAATGCACTCGATAGCGCTGAGCTTGATCGAGTCAGAACGGCAATCGAAGACGAGTTGAGCTCGAAGGGTTATCTACGCCTAGACACTAATCCTGATTTTCTTATTCTGTTGACTGTCGGTTCTCGGCAAATCGTTGATGCACCGATCTATGCTGGGCATCGCGATACGTGGGGATTGCGGAGCCACTACGCCGGTATCGATTCCGATCGAAATGGCTACACGAGTGGAATACTGTCGATCGATATCTTCGATCGTCGGCTGCATGAACCCGTGTGGCACCAGCGGTCCGCGGAGCCGATCACCGGTTCGGCAGTGCAGGACAGAGATTCCACGATTGACCGGGTAGTGAGTTCCCTGCTCGACGAGTTTCCGCGTCGCGTGCGTTCTCTGTCACACCCTTTAGAAATTGGGTTTACCTACGCTGAGGGCTACACCTCTAACACACCGCAGTCACCGATCCGGTTGGGTTTCAGAGCGTTCACTTTGTTTAGCACACCGTGTAACGGTCTGCCGAAGACGGAGATCCTAGTTGCCGAACCTGAGCGTATCGTGCTCAAGGTTGGTGAACGGTTTTTCATGCCGCAGATTATCTTGAGAGCCTTCGACCAAACCGGGAATTTCACGGCAGACGCGCCCCTGGTCGCAGGGATGCATTACGCAAGCAATGTTCTGACGTTTGAATCGGACAACGACAAGAACTTTTGGGCAGTTGCGGTTGGTGAAGGCGAGGGTCGGGCAGTCTTCAGTGCTGGGTGCGGCGAGCAAGGAGATTGGCCGTCGCTGAGAGTGGAGATCCCGATCCTAGTCGTGGATCATTGACTGCGAGAATCGGCCGAAGCCGACGTCTCGCTCAACGCCGCGCCAACATCAGCGCGCCGACCAGACACAGGCTGAACCACGCCCCTTCCAGTGCGTTCGTCACGCTAGCGGCGAACGGCCCGAGCAGGGCCCCGAGCGGATCGAGATGCAGGCGCGCGTCGGGGAAGCTCTCGGCCAGCAGCGCGAGACTGCCGCCCAGCAGCTGTCCGCCCGTCATGGCAATGAGCAGCCCGGCCAGTGCGCCGAGGGCTGCGGCCAGCAGCACATTGCGCTGAATACTCCCGTCTGCGGCGAAGCGTCGGCAGAGATCATCGGCAAGTCCCACCGCCGCACCCAGCAAGAGGCCTTCGAGAGCGCCGGTGATATCGCCGGGCGCCTGGCCGAACAGCAGCAGGAAGGCGTCGTGGCCGATCAGTTTGCCGAAAGCGCCCACGAGCAGACCGCCCACTGCGCCGCCCATGAGCCCTGCGAACGCGAAGTTGCGCGCCACGAGTCGCGCCGCCGCGATACCGCCCACGACGCCGGCCGCACCGATCAGGGCCAGCAGGGTTGCCAATGCCACCAGCACCAGCAGCGCCGACAAGGCCCCGATGCCACTCTGCTGCGCCTGCGCCGCAGCGGCGAAGCCGAACGCCAGACCGCCGAGCAGACCGGCCACGCCGCCGCCGGTGGTGCCGGCCCCGAGGGTCAGCCAGCACTGGCGCCAGTCGTAAGTGCCGGGAGTCGCTACCGCGTGTGATGCCAGGGCAAGGTTCTGGTCTGCGGGTGCAGCGTCGTTGTCCGCCACGCAGTTCACCGCCGCGATGAAGCGATAGCCGTGCTTGGGAATGGTTTCGATCAGATGCGGTTGCGTCGCACTGTCGCCGAGTTGCCGGCGCAAGGTCTTGATGCACTGCGTCAGGACTTCGTCGGTGACCGGAATGCCCTGCCAGACTTCCTGCAGGAAGCGTTCCTTGCTGAGCAGCGTGCCGGGGTGCTGCAGCAGCAACAGCAGCGCGTCGAAGTAACGGCTGTTGAGTTCCACCAGCACCTCGCCGGCAAACAGGCGTCGCTCGATAGGGTCGAGGCTGAAACTGTCGAATTGGTAGCGGCGGACGGCCATTCAGCCCTTCCTCAGGGTTTGCTCATGTCCTTCAGCGCGAGCGGCGCTAGCGTGAGCCGTCCCATTATCACTGGAGGACAACGCATGACAACCGGACAAGACAAGCCCAAACGCTGGAGCAGCTGGACCATTGAAATTAAGGTATGGAAGATCCTCGCGGCGCTCGTCATCCTGCCGATCCTGGTGCTGTGGTTCAGGGTCGTGCACCAGAACGACGAGATCCTGGCCCTAATCCGCAACGAGGTGGTGACGGACGCCGCGGGCCAGCGCACCTGGGCGGGTAGCTTCGTCAATACCAACGACAGAACCTTGCGCGACGTGGCCGTGACGGTGGACTTCCTCGACAGCGGCGACCGCATCGTGGGAAAGGCCGAAGCGCAAGCCGCTGAACTGCCGTTCAGCAGGCGACTGGACCTGCAAGCGCCGCTACCGCCCGACGCCGTCAGGCTGCGTATCTATTCGGTACAGTGGCGCATGGACCGGACTGCGGCGCTGATGGGCCCTTTCCGCGAACCCTGGGAGTTTGGTTACCTGATGGTCGACCCTGCGAAGATCGATCGTTAACGCACCGTTCCAGTCGCCGACGCAGTGCCGCCTCTCCTGTTCGGTCCATTGCGTGCGCCTGTCGTCTATAACGTCTACCTATCGGGTGCGAAGCTATCGCCATTCCGCGCCCACGGGTGCCCCTGCTCGGTGCGGGAGCGTTGGAGTCTGGTCAGAGCGCAGTCGCATTCCGAGTGCGTTGTACAGCGTAGTTATCATCAGGTAGTCCCCGATCAGCGCCGCGATCTCGACGGTGCCTTGCGTTCCGAAGAGATCCACCGCCGCGGCGAATGTTTCTAGTCCGACCGTCCCTTCCCGAAACAGCTCGCGCGTGAAGGCGATCGCCACGGCGTCCCGATCGTCGAGACCCGACAGGTCTCCGTCGACGCGAATAGCCTCGAGCACGTGCTGTTCAGCGCCGGCTTGCTCGGCCGCTGCGCCATGTACCGTCCATTGGTATTGGCTGTTCATCTCGCGGCCGGTGGCCGTGATGATGATCTCGGCCATCCGCTTGTCCAGCACGCCGTTCACCCGAAGCAACGTATTGAGTCGCTGGACCGGTTCCACGAGCTCCGGGCTGTTGAACGTCATGCCGACGGGTCCGCGTGGCGCCGTGTCCCGGTCGTTTCCGACTAGCCGATCGAAGATTTCCCGGCTCCGCGGATCCAACTCCTCGCGCCGGAGCAGCGGGAATCGGTAATAGGAGTCTTCATAAACGTCTGGAGGCAGTGGTGGCCGTGGTCCGACCGTGACGAACTCACCCGGTCGGCCGGTAGGTGTGCCGACGCCCGCCACCGCCGGCAGAGCCGCTGGCTCCCAGCCCTCCGGTGGCCGTTGGTCGACCGCTCGTTGCAGGACGCCTGCCATCGTGTGGTACGCGAGCGCCATGATTACGTCGAACGTCTCCTGCCGGCCCTGCCGCTGCACGAGCGCCGCGAACGTATCGGAGTCGACGTGCCGGTTTCGAAACAGCTGGCGGCCGAAGTCGATGATGAGCGCGTCGAAACTGGAAAGACCTGCAACCGGCCCGCTCGTCCTCACGACTTCGACGACCGCTGGCGGGAGCCCAGCCTGCAAACCGGTACGCTCGTGTGCACTCCATTCGTAGGCCAGGTTCATCTCACGGGCCGCGATCAGGCTTATTAGCTCGAATAGCCGGGGCCCAAGGGCGCTCTCGGTTCGCAGGTAGTTGTAGATGCGGCCGACTGCCTCCGCCGTGGCCGGGCTGTAAAGCGCGATGGCGATCGTGCCGTGCGGGGCGTTGCCACCGGGCCCCGCGAGCGTGTCGTAGATCCGCGCGCTCGCGTCGTCGTCCATTTCCTCGCGCGTGAGCAGCGGGAGACGGGAACCGGACTCGGGATCGATCGTGAAACGGGTTGCCGCGGATTGAAAGGGCTCCGTCTTTGATATCGCATTCTGTCCAAACGCCGGGCCGAGGCTAGCGC
>Ga0208454_1000681_pt1 | contig 17501 bp, 25 predicted proteins | sample EasRivMeERMZT100_FD_187530 | JGI IMG/M metagenome (GOLD analysis project Ga0208454, IMG submission 187530) | Soil microbial communities from meander-bound floodplain in the East River, Colorado, USA - East River MetaG ERMZT100 (SPAdes) (version 2) | ecosystem: Environmental > Terrestrial > Soil...
GCTGAGTCCCATAGGCAAGCATGGTGTCAACCTGGCTGGCTAACGTAGCAGGCACGTCAGATTTGATTGTTAGAAGTTCAGTTGCAGGGTTCATTCCAACGAGTACCGGGCTCCATTCGAAGAGATCAAGCTCATCCAGCTGGCGGATGTCCTTCTGCTCTGCATCGAATGATTCCTTCATCACCCTGTACCCAATCGAAAACTCATCGATGATGCCGAATTTAATATCGCTGAACGCTTCACGCCCACGCTGTGTATCGAGATTGAACTGGCCACGGATCACGAGCCCCTCAGCCGTCTCAACGGCGCTCAAAGTTTTGGCAATCGGCTGCGACCAGTCGTGCGCCCAGACGCCTTTAGGTGTACGCCGCTCAAGGCTTGCCTTGAATGCGCCGGGCATTACTTTCTCGTTGACGTGATCGATGTTGCCAAAGACACTGACAAGGGCAGTGATCTCACCAGCATCACCGGGCTCGACATTGGCTGTGAATTGTTTGCGCTCAAGCTCCATTTGAGGATGGAGCCTTATACCATGAGGAGTAGTCTTACTTTTGGATGGTACTTATTCCGCGTCTGCAGATGGGGCGTCGCGGTACTCGAGCTCGCATTGATCATTCGCGCGGCAGGTGCGATCGCCTACCGGCACGAGGCTGCCAATTGGCTGCCATCCCTTACCTGCTTCCTGAAAGCATTCCTCACAATGATCCGCGCGTGGCTCGAGGAAGCTGCGTTCCTGCTGCATACCAGCATACTTCTCACGCTGCGCAATCGATTCCGTGTAGCTGATCCAGCCTGATTGCCCATATTGTGCTGAACGACCTGGCGCTGGATTCTCCTGGCCGGATTCAACACCCAGCAGGAAACGGCTGAGGAAGCCATATTGCTGAACTAGAATCGATCCAAGCTTGCCGCGCTGCCTTGCGCCCATCTGCTCCTTGCCGCCAAAGGCAAGCTGCGACATGGCGCTATGCGTAGCCTTGACGCCTTCGCGCATCCCAACGGCCCAGTCTTCGAAACTGATTGCTCCGTCTACGTAGGTTTGAGTTAAGTCTTCAAGCGCACCGGCACTCTTCGCAACGATTGAGAGCCCGATCTTGCGCTGTTCGGCAGGTGTGAGCGGTTTGCCGTTAGGTTTGATGTATCTGCGGAGTCTTGGATCCCACTGGTAGTCAGGCACATTGTCACTCGTGCTCGATCGTCACTTTGGGTTTTGCCTTGAGCATCTTTGCTGCCTCATCCTCACCGAGTGCGAGCAGCCACGGTATGGCAGCATCAAGCACTTCATCGTTCCCTGTCTGATTCGGATCGGCAGCTTTGAACTTGAGCACTTTCCCCTGTTCGCCACCGTCAACTACGTCATCACCCATTGGTGGTCCTCCGGCCTGTATTGGTGCATATATCTCATCTTCCGCATCGAACTCATAGCCCGCGAGCTCACGCACCTCACTGCGCTTCAGCCAGCCGCCATTGTAGGCAACCGAAAGCCGCGCATAAAGCGCATCCTGATCTTCACTCAGTGCCCGAATTGCAGACAAATCGAAGCGAAATTGATTGCGCTCTGTGTCCTCTTCAAAGTCACCGAGGAACTGCGTAGTGAGTTCTTCCTCGATGTAACGGTAAAGCGGAACGAGATATGATTCCGTTGCGTATTCTACCAGTTGCCGCGCGTTTGAGTAAGTCGCTTTGTCCAATCCTGCACCGTATCCAAGCACGATTGCCGGTATGCCAATGACGGCGCTGAGCCGCTCTTCAGGCAGGCGTCTGAGCTGCGCCAGGTTGAGATCATTCGGGCTGAATCCCACCTTCTCCACATTCACCGCCGCACCGCTCACCCAGGCCTTCCCTCTCTGGTCACCTTGCGTCTGTCTCAGGTACTTATCACGCACATCGTTCGGATCGAACTGAAATGCATTCACATTCTCTTTCAAGCTAATCACAACAGGCGGCACTGCCCCATTCTTCATCAGCAGCGCGCTATAGTTCGCAATCTCGTTGTCTGTGTACACTTCGCGGAGCACACTCGCCACCGGGCTAAGGCCCATCCGCGTATTCATCGGGTCAATGCCATCCCTGAAATGGATCACATCTTCCTGTTCGAAGTGCTGTGTCGCGCCTTCCACTTTGTACTCATAGCCGGTGATGAACTCGTTGCCGCTGGCCGGCCAGGTAGGGCGCATCATATGCGGTGGCACATACCAGAGCTCACTGATCTTGCTGCCGCCATTCCGAATCTTCAGGATGTACGGATTGCCGCTCACGATCCACGAATATGCGAATGCTTTGAGAAGCGTTGTGCCTGAATAGTAGAGATTGGGTCTGCGCCACAATTTTGCAGCCGGATGGCCTGGAATGATCTGCTCCATCCCCTCGTCATCGAGCTCAACTACATTCAACGGCGCTTCAGGGAGCACGCGCCCGAGCCAGTTGACTGCAGCCATCACAAGCGATGCATTGCCTATCTCACCCGCTTCTACTGTGTAATCAACCTTGTTGTAGCCATAGCCATGCCAGGCATCTGAGAGCACATTCCAGACTGGGAATTGATAGCCACCGCCTGATGTGCCACCACCCGAGCCAGGGAACTTGAGCGCATCTTTGAGGCTGGCAAGTGCCTGCACAGATCGCCTGATTAGACTGGTTTCCTTGTTGCTCATCCTGATACGACCCAGTTGCGCACGCCTACGACTGCACGCCAGGCAAGCGCACGCGCAATCACCGTGTCATCATGCAATCCGTCCGGCGCTGCATAGCTTACTCGCTGCGTGTTGCCTGCCACCTTGGATTCGAATGCGTGGAGCTCTGCTGTCGCTGCCGGCACATCCAGCCACCGGCATTCCGCGCGCTCGAAGGCCAATGCAAGCGATTGGATGAGTGGTGGCTTGGATGCAGCCGTAGTCGTGAATGCGAAAACCGGGAGCCCATCGCGCTGCAATGCCTCGATATTTGGTGAGCCAATACTGTTCTCTTCAGCTTCGATGTGCGATACACCCCATCGCCGTGCCAGCGCATCGAGCCGCCCGCGCTGAAACGCCCATCCAATTTTGTTGAAACGATCAAGGGCAACCTCTTCCCTGCACCCACTGCATAGCACGCACAGCGCCGTTGAATCGTTTTTTTGCCCCCAGTCAACTCCCATTACCATCCTGTGCCCTTGATGCTCTGCGGGCTGCGCATTCTTTGGTGCTGTCAGGTTCGCCACAATGTTTCGAAACACGCTGCCTTCACCCTCGAGGAACTCAGCCATAATCTCCTGGCGATATGCTTCGTCTGACAGATCACTCGTAATGTCATCAAGTGCTGCTCTGCTCAAGTGCGGATTATCGAATGACGTGAAGTGCCATGCCTGCCACCGCCCGGTCGTATCACCCTGTGCCTTCTGATAAAGATTGTGGAACCAGTTGCGTCTTCTTGGGGTCGAGATAAACCAGGCGTCTCCATTGTTATCGAGTAGCATTGGCGCGCCCACCTTGTCCCACGCATCTGGTGCGAGGAGCGCGCACTCATCGAGCACAAGGAAATCAGCGTGATCGCCTCTCAATGTATCTGCATCGCTTGCAGTCTTCACCTTGATGCGCCCGCCATTATGCGGAAAGAGCATGATCCTGCGCTGCTCATTCTTCTCAACTACGCCAAATTCAGTGAGCTCATAGAGCCATTCCTTCACCTTGTCCCAGAACGCATCGGCCTGATCCTGTGTGGTCGAAGCAAGCAGCACACGCCGGCCCTCGAGCATCTTCGTCACCGACACTCGCGCAGCAAGCGTGGTTTTTCCCGCCCTGCGGCCCGCATTAACAACCATACGCTTCGCCGTCGATTTCGCTATCAACGACTGCTTCTGATGGAGCTGCGGCAATCTGACCGTAAGTTGTTTGGCTGTCGCTATCATTGACGATCCTGATGAGTACACCGCCAGTGTGCTCGTGATATTCCTTCGGCTTGCCAAAGGTGTATGCGAGCAGAATCTTGGTTGCTTCCAGGTCCTCTGCCTTTGCCCTGCGCACGAGCATCTCAATCACTTCTCTTCGATCGTCTTCAGTGAATGCAGTGCGCAGCAGCCAGGTCAGCCCCTGCGTATATGCTTTACTTGGTTTAGCCATAAATAAATGCGCTTGGTCGCACACTGAACCTGTGCTCTTCTGCGCCTTCCTTTGCCGCTACGATTGATGCTGACGGGTCTACTGCTTCCCAGCGGTAGTACCACATGCCAGGTATCTGCGGCTTGATGGTGCAACGATAGACGCCCGTTGCCAGCTTCTCAATGTTAGCATCGACGCCATAGGTGTAGGTCACATCAAGATAATTCGGGTTGTGCACCTTCACATTGATGAGCGGGGGATCAACAGCAGTCTCTGCGCCATCCAGGAACGTGCCATTCTTAAGGATCACCAGATCGCCTATGTCGTATGTGTTAACAGATGCTGCCACTCGAATCCTCTAGTTCGCCCTCTGGCCCCAGCTCATCACTGATCGTGAATGAGACGCCCGGATCGGGAGTCGTAACAATTTCGCCCGGAATGATAGGAGGTGCCGCTGCGCCGCCGCTACCATTCCACACATCCTCATTCCAGAGCGCATCATTCCACATCTCATCACGTGCCGATCTCACTTGTCAGAAATCCAGTACCACCGTTCTTAATGAATGTGTGATCGTTGCCAATGGTAGCCGCGACACTCAGCCACTTAAGATCGCCTTTGAGATAGTTATTCACATCATCAACATCATAAATGCGCTCCTGCCATGCGAGTGCCGAGCCGGTCGCTACCGTTCCGGTTTCAATCGCGCACGCAAACACGCGCAGATAATGTGGCCCAACTGCATAAATGCCGCGTTGACATCCCATCAGACCGAGATGCCGAAAAGTGCTCAAGTGATTATTGAATGGCACAAGAACGCCTATTTTGCAGAGCCAGATATTAATATCAGATTGGGCCAGTTCACCATCTGACATGCCATGATAAAAGCCCCAGATATCACACAGATTGATTGACTGCCCTGCTGACTGCCCGGATGGAGCAAGCCGAATACCGAATGAGTTTGAGTTTGTTGGTTCGGTAATTGACAGCCCTTGAAGTGTGCCCGTATGAATCAACACGCGCTCAAATTGCGGTCCCATGAGACTAAGACAATTGAATGCAGTGAAGGACGGGTTAGGCGGTGCTTCGAAGATGAGGTCGCGAACGACTAACTGAACGTTATCCCAATAATTCCCGCCACCTGCTATTGCTCCAGCAATAAACGAAGCTGAGCCAGTTCCGCCTGTAAGCGTTGACTTGATGGTTGAGTACGCACTTGCCGATGGCAGTGGCGTGTCCATATAGAACTGCCGTGGTGGTGCGAGTGCGCCAACAAACTCGATAGTTACAGGTGGCTGCGCGGTCGGTACAATCGGCAACAGGATTTGAGCGTTACGCCCGGATGTTTCCTGCAATGGACCGCCAATGATGTATTTCCCACCAGGCGGGAAGTAAATTCGTCCACCGCCCAATGGCGTAATCAGATTAATCAACGCCTGCAATGCAGCAGTGTCATCGGTCGTGCCGTTACCGACAAGGCCGTAGAGTTTTGCATTGTAGACACCTGTTCCACCAGATGATTCGGAAGACGATGCATCTACATAGGCTTTAGTAGCAGCGTGCAGATCAGCTGTGGGTATGCCTGAGAGCGTCAGCAATCCACTCATCGTGCCACCCGCAAGCGGCAGCTTCGCATCAATCTCTGATTCGAGGCCAGCTATCCCAGCTAGCACGGTTTCAAGTTCCGCATCGTGCGCTAATACGGTTTCCTCAACATCAATCAAGGTGCGTGCGAGTAAGTTGTGCGTTTCGGCTATCGGGCTGATGCGAACGCGCGAACCTGCAGCGAATGATTTAGCGGTAGTCCCGTCCTTGCCGCGTCCGACAAGCGTTATCGATTGCCCCGCCTTGCCGTCGTAATACACAATCTCATTTGATGTGTCGGTGGCGCCGCTTGCGAGGTCGAGCGTGAGCGCACCCGAAGTCGGCCAGCTTGAAATATCTCCTGTCAGCGTTATCGAGAGGTCATCAGTATCAATCGCGGTTAGAAGCGTTGAGCGCTTATTGTTTGACGCAAAGATAAAACTTTTCGCTTCATCGGCCATGCCATGCGAAGCGAATACCGACTCGCCAACAACATGCTCAAAACCGCCAATTGATATGCCTGAATTGACTAGCGATTGAATTGCGATTGATGCGCTGAGTTCAACGTGCGATAAGCCGCCTGCTCCGGCAATCCCGCCGAATGCTATTTGCGCCAGTACTGATGCCCCAAGAATCATTCTTTAGCACCGAACGATTGCGCTAATCGTTCCAGATTTGAAGTCACCCGGCCCCGAGAAAGTGCGCTGGAGCAAATTGAGCGCGTGATAACCAAGTTGTGGTGCCATCGCTTCTGTTGCTGAGCTTTTAGTGCTGAGGCCGGAAGCATTCGACTGCACGTAGGTTTCAAGCGTTCGATATGGCGTTAGTCCGTCAAGCCCGATACCAGCTATTATAAAATAGCCAGCCGTAGCAGCAGTCATTTCCGCAGAAACATTAATCCCAATAACTTCTTCCGCCAGACCGCTTACAAATTGAATACGGCTGTCTGGACTATTAGCCCACATGCGAACGGCTCCGTCATAGGTATGCATTACGGCATCAGTAAAATAAACATCACGTCCCATAGAATTTGCTCTGTTCCACACGAAGCGTTTAAGCAATGAATCTTCTGTTGTTGTTGCCGTCGTTGTTCTGAATGTACCGAGATAGCGACGCGTCGTTGCGCCACTTTTCACGTAGACGCCATCTTGCAAGCTAATCGCATCGGCGCGCGCAATGTCAGAAGTCCACGCTGCACCGAGTTCAAGCGTCAAGGTGCCTGCATTATTCCAGACAAAAACATCGTAATTTTTGTCAATAACCAGCGTGCCAAGCGCAAGTGATAATTCAGTGAATGAGATTCCCGCCCACGCACTCCCATCGAAAAGCGCAATTCGATTACCCTGATATGGTGTGAAGTAGATTGTGGTTTTGGCGGTCTGATCCGTAGTTGAAACTGCCACACCACTCTGAAGCGTGAGCCTGCCGTTCACTGTCTGCGCAACTATGCCGCCTGCACTGATATCAGTATTCAGCGTCTTCGCAGTCAGACCCGCAATCATCTTGTAGGTTTTACTTGCAGTATTCTTCGTCGTTGCGCTAATGGATTCCTGCCCACGCGTTACTGTGAGCGTATCGGTAACAATCGCAGTCACGCGCACTATCTCAACGTTCGGGTCGTCTGTCGGGTCGGCATAGTCCGTTGAGTTCCACCATGTAGCGTTGAAGGGCGCTGTCGGCAGTTTCGCGCCATGTCCGCCGCTCAATACGATAGACGTAGCCGAGGCGTCATATCCGGTCGATACTGTCACCTTTGCGAAGTTCTTGAATGAGTCCATTACGCGCCTCCCGCTTTATCTGTCATCGTGAATGAAACGCCAGGATCGGGCATTGCTGCCGCCGCTCCGAGTGATGCTGTGAGTGCTGAAACCATTGCGATTGATGCTGAGATGCTCACCGTGCCACCAGCCGCGCCAGTGATCGAGAGAGCTGCAGCGATGCTCGATGTGATCCCGATCGATGCGGCAATATCAACGTCACCTGCGCCACTGATTGCAATGGTGCACGCAATGCTCGAGGTGCTGGTGATGCTTGCCGCCAGATTGACATAGTTGATTCCACTGACAGCCTCATAGCCTGCTCCACCCAGTGCAAACTGCCCCAGTGCTGATGAGCCTAATGTCACTCACTTAATCCAGGCTTATGCTGAGTTGACCGGCAACGATGCGCACCACATCGAGGTTGACGATTGGCGTTGATGTGAACGTGGAATACGCCACGAGATTCCCTGCTGTCACCGCATCGAAGAGCCCCATGGCCACTGCTGTGTGTGATCCGCTCGAGGTGAAGAGCGTCACATCTGCGCCTGTCACTACCGGATTGCCGGCAGTCACAACCGGGAAGTTCGTGGTGTTGTTTGTGACTGCTGCTCGAGCATAGCCACCGCCAGTCAACTCTGTGCCGGCTGTCGAATCAGTGGGCGCAACGCTAAAAAGTCCCACATACCAAGTGGCAACAGGCGCATAGGTAGTGCCGCCAAACAGATGCCCCAGTACTTTGCCTTCACCATAGTTTGTTAACGATCCAGCCATTTCGATTACCTCACGTAGTTTTCTAGATGCGCTTCAAGATGATGAGAAGGGCAAGAATTACAATGAGCACCACGAGTAGTTCTATCGCCCAGAGGATCACACGATCCCTGTTCCAGTTCATTTCAATCAATGCCAGCGTCAAGAAAGCTGCGAAACATACCTCACGCCGGGCGGGAGTATCGCATGCGGGATAGGCTTACTTTGCAATGAGCAAAAGAATGGGCGCCCGGAGAATGCGAACTGACAGGCGCCCGAGAGTGGTTAGAGAAGAATCTGACGGAAGTATACCTGCTATTTGCGAATGATCGTGTACGTGCGAAGCTCCGGCCCTTTCGCCACGCTCTGCCGGCGCTCACGCACTTCTTTCACCATGCCGCGTGCCACCAGTCCCTCGAGCAGATCCACCACCTTCACCTTTTCCATTCGCGTGTACATCTGGATGTCGAGCACAGTCTGGTGATGTTCCTCAACTGCTTCGAAGACGATCTCTTCATCGGCAGTGAGCATCTTGAATGCCTGGGGGAACTCGCTCTTTGCTTTGCGTATGGTGGCAACTACCGTCTGATGAATCCGCGCTGACATCGTCGTACCGAGCAGCTGACACGAGCGGTAGTACTCGTACTTGAGCCGCTTATTCGGCATTCGGACCATTATGTACTGTTCCGGCATAGGAAAATTTTTGTATTGACCGTAAATACAGTATACACAGGCCTAACGCACGACTAAATGTTGTGCTTTACGAATTGGCGATTCGAAGCGTTCTTCCATCGCCATCCTGTAAGCCTCATATGCGATCCCATCTTCAGGCGCATCGCAGCTTGGACCGCATTCATTCACGTAGTTATACACGCACCGATCGTCAAAGATCATCGAGCCTCTGATCAAGTCTGGCCCACCAAAACATACGTATGCCTGGCGTGCTTTTGTTACACGCCGCAGCTGCTGCATCTGCATCACAAGTGCGCTCGCATTCTGCCGCTCACTCATTGGCTTCACTTCAAACCAACTGCGCCATTCAGGTATCCAGAAGTCAGGCAGATATGCTTTGCCAGCACCAAGGATGTAGCCTTCAGGCTCATACTCCCACGCGAGATTCATTGCTTCGAAGAGAACACACCATCGTGCTTCAGTGCGTGAGCGAAAGAAGCGGCCGGCGTAGCGCGTTTGAATGATGCGCCCAAAGCGAGTCTCAGTGTGAACTGATCGAGGCAGACTCATTCAGTTTCCTTCTCCATCGCGGCGAGTTCATCCCGTATTGCTCTGTGATACCCCTTGAGCCACGCCTCGGCACCCCTGCCTGTGTCGTAATCTGGCAACCGCTGCTCAACCCGTTCCACGAATGCGCGGACGGCTTCGAGTTGTGATCCGCGCAAGGATTCCAGCCTGCGATATTTTTCTTCTGTGGAATGCCCGTCCCACTCACAATCGGTGGTCATATCAAGAAAACTGAATTGCACTGCCTCACTGTCGTGTATATGCCAAGTCATTTGCCCTGCCGGAGAATGAACACAAACAATATTCCGCCAATCGGGTTCCCAAGTAGCGTCCTCGGCAGGGTGCAGACTCAGATGCGAAGGAAATATTTTAGCCACATAAGCCACCAGCTTATTACGTTCTCTGTAAGGCGTATCTTTATCGCGGTACTGTTCGAGGATGGCGCGGATGGCGTTATTACACGGCGTGTTGTTGTATCCGTCGTAGGTCAGAGAATCCAGCCACGCCAGCATTTCATCAATCGTTGGTTCGGTCATTCAGGCTCCACCATCTCATCGTCGTCATCGTCAACATCCTGCTCGTAGTACCAATCCACAATCTCGTGCAGCTTTTCCTGCAGCTCATCGAAGCGCGCAGCATCCTTCTTCGCAGCCTTGCCGAAGATGGTGGCCTGAATATGCACGTGCAATTCAGTTGCAGTGATTTCCTTGCTCATAATTCCTCGAGGAACAATGCGCGTTCCTTCTCGCGTCGATTCGCCAGGCCCTCAGATACAACCTTCTGGCCATCCACTGTGATCTTGTTCCACACAAGGAACTGATCCGCAGCGCCCATATAGTCGCCTTCATTCAGCAATCGCAGCAATGTCGAATCACCGAATGCGCCTGTGCCAATGTTGAATGTAAGCGAGCACATTGCGTTGTACTGGCTCTGATTCACCGGCACTATAACGCACTCGTCCATGCACTCTTCGGTTTCGAACAGATCACCATCGAGCAGCATATCGGATTCATCCTGCGTGATTGTGCGGTTGTACGGATCGTCATTGCCACTCAAGAGATGTCCGACACCAACGGTCAGGTAGCCCGCCTGATCGTAGTAGGGCTCGAGCTCGCACCCTTCGCATTCGGTGATGAAGGCAATGCCGGCATCGTCCACACAGTCAGGTTCACTGGGCGGCATGGCATCAACCTTCGTGGCAATCGACTCCACAATGCGCTCAATGCGCCTCAATCGTTGCGCGACCTTCCGCGCAAAAGATTTCCTTGATGGTTCGATCATATCGCCAGCACCTTCCCTGCAAGTGCAAACGCCAATGCAAACACACCTGCTGCAAATAGCAACCGCCCCAACTCCTGCACCTTTGCGTTAGCACTGAGCGCATAAGCCAATGCCCCGAGGATCGCCATCACAATTGGAATTATCGCAGTTGCCATCACGTAGCCTCCTTGGTTGCTTGCTCGAGGTAAGTCTCAAGCGGTATCGGTTGAGGGAGCCATTCTGCATCACCCTTCGCCTTGCACACTCGGCAATGCCAGGTGCGCTCATTGCCACGCCGTTCAGCTTTCGGTACGAAGATTGGCCGGCGTGCCTTGCACTTCCAGCAACTGAAGATCCCATAGACTGGCATCTTAGGCGGAAGTGTTTCTGTCATATCGGCTGCCTTCCAGCGCCTTTTCGCCCACTCTCTTCGCGCGTTCCACATCGCTCGTGTGCCTGGCATGTTCGAGCAGCCGGATCATCTCCCAGATCGTGGCCTCGTATTTCTCGATGCGCGCCATTGCCTCGTAGTATTGCGCTTCGCCTGGCTCTACTCTGCTCGTTCCCATATCACCGAATGCTTGCGCTTCTGCCATTCCGGTTCACCAAGTGGCTCGAGCTTGCGAATCTCAAGCGGTGCTGCTGAACACGCGCACGGTCTGACAAACGTATTCTCGCCGAAAGAGTCCGGTACTTTGCGTGCAAGCGTCTGCCACCCACTCCCTTCGCAGTACCAGCACTGCTCACCATCGCCGACAATGAGCGGAGATGGCCGGCTGTTGCGCTCTTCGTCGCGGATCACATGCCAGGCTGCTATGAGCTCCTGCGGTTGCAGCAATGCTTTCACTACCCTCGAGCGAATTGCGTGGAGTTCGCATTCTTCGATCCGGTCCGCTGGTATCTGCGCGAGTATGCGCTGCCAGTCGCGGATCTCGTCGGCAAGGGCTGCGTCGCTCAAAGCTGCAACTCCTGCCCGCCGTCGCGCTGCGCTAATTATTCCCGCTAAGACGTGCGGCAACTCGTGCTGCTTGTTCGGCGCTTCCCCTGTCATCGCTGCCATTGTCTCGCCTTTCTCGTTTGAGCCATCGAATGAAGTGCCGCTCATCGCCATCACCGCCATGCTCGGAAACCCAGCCCTTGAACTTCTTGAGAACCTGCCGAACGTCGAGTCCCGCAGATACTGGATCAGCTTGGATTTGATTTAAGAATTCTTCTGAAAAAAGTTTGTCAGTCGAGGGTGAAGAACTAACACTACTACTACTACTTATTTCCTTACTTACTAGTACTAGTTCTTCTGAACATGAAGAACTAGATGTGACATCTGCGTTACGGTGAGATTTGTCGCGATGCTTCTGTGCTCGTAACCTTGTGGCTTCGCGCACTTTATGCTCACGATTCATCCTTCGATTTACGACCGTTACTTTCTGTGACCGAGCGTTACTCTTTCGGATTTCCGCGACCTCGTTTTTGGCCAGTGTAACGATGGTGTAACGCATCTCCTGCTCAGAACATCGACACATTTGAGCGAGTTCTGTGACCGTTCCGGAGATGATTCCAGTGCGTCCGTTCTCATGCATGGCGCATAAAAGGTCCATCCATATCCCGCGAGTAGCGGCAGAGCATTTAGATAAGTTTGGGTCTTTCATCCAGTCGCCCGTAAAAAACAAAAATGCCGGCTGTTTTCCTGCCACGAAATCTCATTTAAGGTGCGTGAGGGGTTTGCTGGATTGCTCCCTTAAGCGGAGCGCCTATTGTTCACTAACCCAAATTAGAAAAGTTTCGCGTTCATCCTTCGTCAACTTCTCAAATGCTTTCTGCGCCTTTTCGAGATTGCTCCGTTCCTTTTCAATCCCGCCCGCAATAGCGGCCTGGCGAAGACTTCGATATTCACCACGATTGAATGCTTCAAGAATGTCAGGTCGATCACGCTCGAGACGAGCACGCCTATACTGCGAATTGGCACCACCTTTAATTATTCGCTGCGAAGAATTAGAATTGTGCGGATTGCCAGCTTTCTCTCGCAGTTTGGTCGCAACCGCTTCATCTTTACTTGCGCCAATCTCAGCCTGAAGCATGGCATCCAGGCTGCCGTAGGGCTGCTCTGGTGTTGGGAGGCGATCAAAAATTCGATACTGTTCTGCCAGCTCCAGCCTTTCATTGAAACGATCAGTGCTGGCGTGTTTGTCGTGGTACGCACTCTTTAAGAGCGTTAACGTCTGTGCGGCAAACTGCCATCCATCTTTAGGCAGCGTCTCAGGCGGTGCTGGAACGAAGCTATAATGCGCGGCCATGTAGCGTTTCTTTCTGAAAAAGATCCTGCGCGAACACATCAAGCTTCCGCAGATCGTCAATGTCGGTTATATCCTTTAGCTCGTTCGATGAGTATTTTCCGTACAGACCAGCGCCCTTTTTCAGTTCAGTCCAGGTCTCAGCTTTTGCCTTTGCATAAAGGTCATCCGGGATCTTTTTGTAAGCGTACCCACGCCCTTGTAGAATCTTTTCGACCAGGTCCCTTAGATGAAGCTTCAATCGCTCACGTTCATCTGCAATATTCGTCGGGATCGCAGATTTGTCATCTCGAACAATTTTAAAAGGAATACCGTGCAGCGCTTGAGCTAGCTGCGGTTCTGTAACAGCTCCACGGAGATTTGGAATTTGTCGCATCCAAGCCTGGATGAAATCCCCCGTAACATCATCATTGAACTCTCGTAAGCGATCATCACTTGTGCCACCCCAATAAGCGCCATTAACCATGAGCGTATCGATTGGGTCAGGGTTTTTTGGTACCTCCCGCTCGTTGATTTTTTCGATGTACCTTATCGGCTCGGTTGTGTAGCCTCCGCCATTATCAGTAACAATCTCCTTGTATCGCTCTCGCGCCACCGCATCCTGAGGAAGAATGATGACCGCAACCCCGGACTTCGGGTGTTTAGTACACCCGCGCAACCATCTTTGAGTACAGCCGGTTTTAGTGCGAATGGTTGAAAGGTCAAGTATGACTTTTAATTCCGGCACATCCAGCCCCACGCCGCCCATCTGCTTTACGATCAAGACATCGCATGACGGACCATCGCGAAACGCCTGGATGAGCTTCGCTGCACCATTGTCGTTGCCAGTCACGATCTGAGTGTGCAAATGCGGAGCGTGCTTGTGAATTGCATTCTTGATTGCGCGCGGATGATCATTATCTTGCGCGTCTGCTTCCCTATCATTTCCGCAAAAGACGATTGCCCGAAACTGCGGATCAATAGCCTTGAACTTCTCCAGCTCAGCAGTAAGCATTTCCACTCCGCTCTTGATCACTCTTGGATCGCGGACGATTTTCCATAACCGCTTCTGCGCTTCGTAGGGGCTCATCTCACTTAGCTTCAGCTCTCGACCAGTCACAGCATCCTCATGAGGAACTTCAATCCATTTTTCCTCGAGTTGACAGAGGACACCTTCCATCCAAGCTTCAGACAGTGAGCATGAAAAGTTGGGGGTATTGGAGAAAATGTCGAGTTGATCCTTGAACGTCGTAATTGTTATTGTCTCTGGCGTACTCCCGGCGCTTGTTACAACTCGCTGCCGCTCCCGCTGACCCACTTGGGTAGTCTCTGCACCAAAAATCGCTTCATCATCTGAGCGATAAAAAGTGCCAGTCATTGTAAGAACTATGGCGCCGGCATCACAGCATTCAGTCAGAAATTTACCGAAGGCTTTGCTCTGGCTCATCATGTGGCATTCATCAGCAATCATTAATAGCCGCTTGCCGCTTGCTGCATGTTGGCGAATCAATTTAAGAAGATTCGCCTTCCGGCTATTTTTGTCGGCCTCGAACTCATCATTCTCACGCTCTCCTACAAAACTTTGAATCGTGGTAGACACAACGCGAGACCGTGGATCAGGTCTGTATCCGTCGATCAAATCAGGATGGGGCCCCCCCGGCGAGACCTGCTCACCTGTAAAATTCCCTTCGTATCTAAAACGGGTTCTGAACGCTTGCATATCTTTCTCAGCAACCGCCTGCCCCCGCAAGAAGACAGATGTCGTGACGATAAGCCCCCACAACGAAATACCTGACTCCACACACCATGCAATTACAGCTCGCGCAAAATCGCTCTTGCCATAACGTGGCGGCAACTGGATGGAACACTTAAGCCTCCCCTGCTCTATCGCCTCTATTGCACAGATAATAGCCCCAGCCTGTTTGGGCCTCTGCTTCGTGGCTTCCAAAAACCCGGGAAGCACATCCTCAATTGTGGTAAACTGAACCATCTTTAGAACCTTTCCGCCTGTTACAGGCTGGATGTACGGGCTGCAGATTTACGAGATCAGTGCAGCCCGTTAGTTTGTAGGGTATTCGATGGTCGATTTGGAAATCGCCACCTAACAATTCACCGCAGATTGCACATCTGCCGCTAAACTTCATAAACAACTTCCAGCGCTTTCGTCCGTTTCGAAGCGTACGCATCAGAGTTCACTCCAATACTTCGCCGCATCATCTTTCCTTACCGTATAGGCAAGGTCCCGCTTTGCTGCGAGCCGTGCCGCCTCAGCCACAGCGACAAACGTCAGCAGCGCACCCAGAAATGCGCCACACAAAAATGCGCCAAGAATCCACGGCCAGAAAATCATCGCCGCCTCCCGCGCGGGAGTGTGTAGAGCTTCACCACCGCGACCATCGCCGCACAGAACACCAGCGCCAGGATCACTCCCCAAAGGATTAGCTCAAGCGGTTCGAGCATTGCGGTTCACATTCGCGCGGTGGATAAACTGACTCTTTTGCGGCTCCTTTTTCGAAGACTTACGCTACTTGAGTTCAATACCCACCGCACGAATCTCGAGGTGCATCATTCGCGCGGCCAGGCGTGCATCACTCAGCTATCTCTCGTTGCCTCCGTACAGACAGCTGAGCGACCCGACCGCGCGAATCAGGGGGCGCGTTATTCGCGCGTGAGCACCTGAACCATTCCCCGTCTATACCAGCTCCCCCTCAGCCCTGATTTGCGATGAGATAAGAGGCAGAAGCCAGTAGCGATCCAGCGTGCTCACGCACGAAGGTCAAGGGGCCATTCAACGCCTTCACAGGTAACACTCGCGCATTCCACGAGCAGCTCTTTGGCTACGCTCACCTGCGAGGCCAAGATCATTTGCAATAAGAGCAACTTATCTTCGAGGCTTCCGCCTGCGCCAGAATCAATGAGCAAGAGCACCCTTGTGCGCTTCGCATCGAGCGATTCCTGCTGGTCAATCAATTCCCGAAACTCTGCTGATAACTTCACGCGATCCTCCGCGCCACATCCTGTGCCGTATCGCGCAATGTTGCTTTCAAGCTGGCAACAAGTTCCTGCAGTTGCGCCTCACGATCACGGCAGAGTGCGAGCTCCACGCGCTCTTTTTCCAGATCAGGCTGTCGCACCCAGGCTGCAAGCAGGAAGCCAGCAATGAATGCGAGAGAAGCGATCCCAATGATGATGAGCGCGAGCTTCACCTGTTGAGTGCCCGTTCCTTTCGTTCCTCTTCGATGTGGTGAGTGATTGCACGCATCTGACTCGAAAGATCAAGGAGCGCATCCTTGACCAATCGGAACTCGCGGCGAATCGAAACTTCCAAACCTTCAACTGCCTCGTTTGCCGCGCTAATCAAACGATGCGCTTCTTCGAGATCGTCGTACCTTACCTGTCGTTCAGCCTTCATTTGATTCGCAGATGCCTTCCTCGCTCACCAAAATGCGCAAAGTCGAGCGGTTCGCCAGATTCAAGCGCCTGACGGATTGCTTCGTTATCCGCCGTTACCGTGATCTTCTGAAACTCCGCCGGCAGTGCTTCCGCTGCGCGATCGACGAGAAGCGGCAGAAGCCCGCCGTTATTTGCGATCGAGAGCCGGTAGCTATCCGTTTCGAGCTTCAAGATACCTTGCACTTCGAAGAAGTATTGCAGCCGTTCCTTAAGCCGTGCCGCCGCCTTCGCGTCAGATTCGGCCAGCCTCTTGCGCCGTTCGCCACGCCTCTTGAGCTTTTCGTAGAGCGAGCAGTAATCGTCTACCTTCTGATCGCGCGCTCCGCCCAGCTCCGCAAACCACGCATCTACAGCCGCATCAGCTTCCGGATCGCTCACGTCGCCGCCAGCCTCCAGGAGAAGCTCTTCGAGCGCAGCCAGATCAGCAGAGATGTGCATTAACGTTGCGCTCATTTGCGCTCCTTCCGATCGAGCTCAATGCGCGCTGCCCAGTCCTCGAACTCTTCAATACAGGCAACCATCTGCCCTTCGTTCAGGTCAGCGCGCTTGTCCACGCCCACGAGGTCCTTCATTCGCGCCTGTATGTCAGCGTTCGATATGCCCAGGCTGCGGAGTTCGCGGATCAATTTGTCGAGTTCGCTTACCGTCTGAATCAACTTCTCGCGTCCGTTGGGTTTCTTTTCCGTTTCAGCTTCGAGCTGCTTTGGCTCATCGTGCATCACCGCATCCGGTATGGTTTCGATTTCGCTCTCATCGATGAAGCCGAGCCCGCAGATGCTCAACGTCACGCGGCGCTTTGATTTAGACTCCGCCTTCATAATGGCATTGCATAAGAGATCGCCTTTGAGATTGCCAATCGAGACAGCGCCTATTGATTCGTCAGTCCTGCCTTCGGGCGTCGTCGCGCGCGCAGTGACAATGTAGACATCGCTGATATGCTCACGGCTTACGATGCTGATTGAAACGTTGTGCATCTTGCGAAGCTGATCCGTGGCATCCTTCCGCGCATAAAGCGTGAGCTTTCCGTTGAGGGTTATATATTGAAAGGGCTGCGAAAGTGGGTTCAGCCCCAGCGCCTTACAAGTTGCCGTGTAGTAGTTCACCCTTTCGGCGGCCG
>Ga0208454_1000682_pt1 | contig 17493 bp, 15 predicted proteins | sample EasRivMeERMZT100_FD_187530 | JGI IMG/M metagenome (GOLD analysis project Ga0208454, IMG submission 187530) | Soil microbial communities from meander-bound floodplain in the East River, Colorado, USA - East River MetaG ERMZT100 (SPAdes) (version 2) | ecosystem: Environmental > Terrestrial > Soil...
CGGCACCACTCGATCCATCTCAGACAAAAACTTGTCCCGCTTGGTCTGCTTCTTCTTTCCCGCCCACGCCAAGCTCGCAAACGTTCTCTGCTCCTTCAATCTCTTTCCTCCTGTCCTTGTCGTTCTTTCTGCTTTTCGATATTAGACGACATGACAGAAGACTTGTTCAGAGATTCCTTAGGAGTCTCGGCGATCTCTTCTTGCCGGTCAGCCAACTCGCCGGCGAGAAATTCAATCTGGTCGCCGATCGGGGCGTCGCGGTCGATCAGTATGACATCCTGGCCATTGACGCGGCAGCGGCCGCTATGGACGCGATAGCCCGCATCGCGCAGCAGTTTTTCCTTGCGCACCTGAACATTCATCGCTTTGGCCCGGACGATCAGGTCCTGCAGGCGAGCTTCCTGGCGATTTTTGGCCTGTGTCATCGTTGCAAATGGATACAGTAGCCACGAGTATCGCGTAAAGATGTTGGTTTGTAAACCGTCCTAGGGAAATTCTCCTTGCAAATGGGCCGCGCCCTGTTATCGTACTTTCCGACTAACCGCCTGGCACGGCGGAGCGAAGGCAAATGTTTTCATTGCGTCAACGGGTTAGCGCAATCATCCGGAGGGAAGCATGATTAAAAACATCCTTATTCCTCTCGATGGCTCGGATCACGGCAAGGCGGCGCTCGACTACGCCGTGTGGTTAGCTCAAGGATTCAATGGCACGCTGTTGGGCCAGCATGTTATCGACACGATATCGATCGAAGGAACCTTCTTCCACGACATCTCCGGCTCCCTCGGTTTCGAACCCTATCTCGATTTCTCCTCGAAAATGCGCGAAATCCTCGACGAGCGCGGCAAGATCATTCTCGCCGACTTCGCCGAAGTGTGCGCCAAGTATAACCTTCGCCATCAAACTTTTTTGGACATGGGGCTGATCGCCAACGAAATCTGCGAGCGCGCTAAAGTCGCCGATCTTGTCGTCATCGGTCACCGTGGTGTCAACGAGGAGTTTTCCACCGGCTTACTCGGCACCACGGCGGAAAGCATCGCACGCAAATGTCCCAGACCGATCTTGGTTTCGACCAAACAGTTCAAGCCGATTGAAAAACCGTTGCTCGCTTACGATGGCAGCCAGCGGGCCAGCTCGGCGATGGAGTCCGCGGCGGAGTTTTGTTCGGTGCTCAAACTACCGCTGGCGGTGCTGACCATCGCCCGCGAGGAAGCCATGGCTCAGACTACCTTACAACGAGCGAAGGGTTACCTTGGCTCCTACGCCATTGAGGTGAGCTATGAAATCGGGCGCGGCTATCCGGAGCAAAAGATTGTCGAGCAGTTGGTCCGCCACAATCACGATCTGCTTTTCATCGGCGCCTACGGCCACCGCCGCATCATTGAAATGGTGCTCGGCAGCACCACCGAGTATGTGCTGCGCAACGCGCCTTGCCCGGTGTTGATGAACCGTTAAAAAAATTGCTCAAGGTTCCAGTGGTCAAAGGTTGTAAGTCATGAAGTTGCTCGCCGCCGCCGTACAGATGCTCGCCTCGGATGACAAGGCGGCCAATGTTAAAGAAGCTGAACATTGGATTCGCCAAGCCGCGGCCAAAGGCGCGCGCCTGGTGGCGCTGCCGGAAGTTTTCAATTGGCGCGGCAATAAGAAATTCGAGCGCGAGTTCGCCGAGCCGATCCCTGGACCGACCTCGACGGCGATGGCCGAGCTCGCCCGAGAACTGAAGATTTTTCTGCTCGCCGGTTCGATCCTCGAAGCGATTTCCGCCAACGACAAAGCATTCAATACTAGCTTGCTCTTCGATCCGTCCGGTGGGTTGCTCGCCAGTTACCGCAAAATTCACCTCTTTGACGTCGATCTCGCCAACGGGGTTTCCTTGCGCGAGTCCGATACCCGCGCGCATGGGGGCGATGTGGTAGTCGTGCCAACCGAGCTGGGCAAGGTGGCGTTGTCGGTCTGTTACGATCTGCGTTTTCCCGAACTTTTTCGTAGCCACGCTGATAAGGGCGCCGACTTGATATTCGTTCCGTCGGCATTCACCGCCTTCACCGGTCAAGCGCACTGGGAAGCCTTGTTACGGGCTCGTGCGATCGAGAACCAAGTCTACGTCATCGCCGCTGATCAGTTCGGCAAGAGCGCCAAGAGCTTCGAATGCCATGGCCACTCGATGATCGTCGATCCTTGGGGAACTATTCTCGCCGAATTGCCTGACGGTCCAGGCTTGATCACCGCCGAAATCGATCTCGATTACCTCGCCAGGGTACGCGCCGAGCTGCCGGCGCTAGATCACCGAAGACTATTCTGAGATTCACGCCTAAAAATTCATCAGCGTTGTGCTCAAGAAACGATCAAATAAGCCCGTCGGTTGCTCCTCGCCGCAACCGACAGAGAAAAAACTTCGCAACATTAATGCTATAAAGCATGCTCACGGTCACGGACCGAACTGGCACGGAGTCTGCTCATCAAACGAACTTGTCGGTTGCGCTCAGCCGTCGATGCCGTGGTTTGACAAAATCCGTTGTCCTCGCCGGCTAACCGCATTATAGCGACCCGCAGATGCAACCAGCTTTAGCCACTAATCTCAGCGTCAACGGCGCCAATCCGTCGCCGCTGATCGCTTCGCTCCAAGAAATTCATGCGAAATACACAAATAATTTCAGTGGTAAAGTCGCGACCTATATCCCCGAATTAGCCAAAGCTGATCCGCGATTGTTCGGTATCGCGCTGGTCACCGCCGACGGCTATAGCTACGAAGTCGGCGATGCTTGTCATCCGTTTACGATTCAATCGATCTCGAAACCCTTTGTCTACGGCTTGGCGTTAGAAGATCACGGTGCGGATTACGTTTTGACCAAGGTTGGAGTTGAGCCGACTGGCGAAGCTTTCAATTCGATTGTTTTCGATGAGCGCCATAACCGCCCGTTCAATCCGATGGTCAATGCCGGAGCGATCGCCACCACCGCTTTGATCAAAGGCGAGAGCGCCGAGCGGCGGCTAGACCGCGTGCTTAAAAAATTTGCCGACTTGGCCGATCGTTGCTTAACGATCGACCACAACGTCTATCTCTCGGAATCTCGGACTGGCCACCGCAACCGCTCCATCGGCTATCTTGAGCTCAGTGCCGGCATGATCGATGGGCAAGTTGACGAGCATCTCGATTTGTACTTTAAGCAGTGCTCGATTTTGGCGAGCGCGCGGGATCTCGCCGTCATGGCGGCAACTCTAGCCAACGATGGAGTCAATCCGTTGAGCGGCAAGCGGGCGCTGGACGCGGGCTATGTCAAGAACGTTTTGAGCGTGATGCATAGCTGTGGCATGTACGATTATACCGGCGAATGGAGCTACCGCATCGGATTGCCGGCTAAGAGCGGTGTGAGCGGCGGCGTCATCGCCGTTCTTCCCGGCCAGTTTGGCATCGGCATATTCTCGCCATTACTCGACGATCAAGGCAACAGTTGCCGTGGTATTCAGGTTTGCGAAGAGCTTTCAGCGCGCTTCAAGCTGCACCTTTTCGGCGCCCGTACGACCACCGGGGTTAGCCTGCGCCGGACTTATCGGGCCAACAGCGTGCGCTCGATACGCCAAAGGGGCAGTGTCGAGCAGGCTATCCTCGATCGCAAGGGTCAGGCGATTTGTGTCTATGAACTCCAGGGAAGTCTTTTCTTTGGCGCCTTAGAACAGGTGTTTCGCAAGCTCTCTGCGGAATTGGCAACCCTTGAGTACCTCATCCTGGACGTTAAGCGGGTGATGGGAATCGATGAATGCGCCTTGACATTGGTGGTCCAGTTAAACGTCTGGTTGGCGACCCAAGACAAGAAGCTCATCTTCGCCCATCTCGCGCCGCGCTTCGCCGATACGCTTAAGCGCAGTCCTGATTATGTCTGGACCGATAAAAGCTTTTTCGGCGATACCGACAGCGCTTTGGAGTGGTGCGAAAATCGTTTGCTGGCGCAAGAACAGCCCCGACCTGTGGCCGAAATGCTTCGCGTGCCGCTCAGCGCGATGAATATTCTTGCCGGCTTCGCCGCTCAAGAAACCGCCCTGCTCGAAGCCATCGTCGAGGAGGTTTGCTATGCCCAGGGCGAAACCATCATTCGCGAAAACGATCGTGCTGACGACCTTTTTCTCCTCGCCGCCGGCACGGTTAGCGTCTTCCTAAGACTTACCGATGGTAATCGGCGACGGCGGGTGAGCACGATTACGCCGGGTCTCGCTTTCGGAGAGCTTGCCTTATTAGACGGTGGCAAGCGCTCCGCCGACGTGATCGCCGACGAGCCGGCGCTGTGTTACGTGCTGCCGATCGCCAAGCTCAGGGCGCTAGCGAGCAACCATCCGGCGATCGAGAGCAAACTCATTTTCAATATTTGCCGCGAGCTCTCGGTTCGCCTACGGCGCGCGGATGCGGAAATTCGCTCTCTGGCCGAATAGAACGGATCGGCCGAAACGAGCGGTTCAAAAAGGCCGCAAGAACGGTAACTGGATATCGCCGCGCTCGCCGATGGCGTGATTCCAGCTAAAGCCGATCTTGATTATCCGGCAATGTGCGCGCGGAGCTGCCTGCTCTTGAACACCGTAGGCTGTGTTGTAAAGCGCTGCACGGCCGGAAGCCGCAGGATTGAGCCGCTGGAGAAATCAGTTCAATCCCAACAGAGGGATCCGTAGAATCGCGCAGGAGTGGTTACACTTTGACGCTGAGCAAAATTTCAGGGGGGAGGCGTTCATGAAATGTCTCCTCGTATCGGATCTGCACTACGCTCTCAAACAATATGACTGGGTAACCAACGTCTCGAAAGATTTTGACGTCGTCGTGATCGCGGGCGACCATCTTGATATCTCATCGGCGGTCGAGGCGCGGGCCCAAATCGCGGTGATTCTGACCTACCTGAAGCGCCTCCACACCAGGACCAAACTGATCGTATGCTCGGGTAATCACGATCTCGACGGGCTTAACGATGCTGGTGAAAAGGTGGCGAAGTGGATCACGAAAGTTCGTCAATTCGGAGCACCAACCGACGGAGACAGTCTTTCCGTTGACGGTGTCTTGATTACCATCTGCCCCTGGTGGGACGGTCCGCAGACGAGAGAGACGGTAGGCGCTCAATTGGCGCGCGACGCAGAAAAGCCGAAGGAGCAATGGATTTGGGTTTATCATGCTCCGCCAGACGAGTCGCCGACGAGCTGGGGCGGACAGAAGCATTTCGGTGACGTTGAGTTGGCGCGTTGGATCAAACAATACCAGCCGGACATCGTCCTCAGCGGTCACATTCACCAGTCTCCTTTTCGCCAAGGCGGGTCTTGGGTGGACCAGTTGGGCTCGACCTGGGTCTTCAATCCTGGACGGCAGATAGGCCCCAACCCTACGCACATCGTTTTCGACACCACGGAGCGGATGGCGCTGTGGTTCTCGCTGGCTGGCGCTGAAGTCGTCCGCATGGACAAACCACTCAATCGCCCTGTGCCTGAACTCACCGAATTGCCAAGCTGGTTCAAATAGTCGTATTAGGGTCGCGGTCAGAGCCTGGACTACACTCCTCGATCTGTTGATGGACCAGCGTCTCCAGCACCTCATCGACCATGCCGAGATGGTCTTGGCGATCCTCAAACTGTTTCTTTAAGTCAACGAGATACGTGGTGACGCTGTATAATCTCTGAGCGAGGAGTTGGGCGAGTTGGTAGGTAATATCGGTGTGTGATTTGAGAAACTCCGCTGCGCGCTCGACCACGTGCATCCGAGATGGCGTAAGCGTTTTGACGGTAGCGGTATGAGGCATATCGAGGAGAACCGACATCTCACCAAAGATCGCGCCGGGCTCGGATGCGGTCGTGATTTGCAAATCGCCCTTCAGCACTTCGATCTCTCCCTCGATGAGAATATAGAGAATGCCTTGCTTCTCCTTTTCGACCAGGAGCACTTCACCGGGGCCGAAGGTCCGTTCAGGAAGCCCTTGGCAATAACTCAAAATTGTCCGCATCGCCATACCTCCGCAGGGCGGCAATATACAACGAATGGCGACAAGAATCGACAGGCCGCCGACGTGATCGCCGACGAGTCGGCGCTGTGCGACGTGCCGCCTATCGCCAAGCTTAGAGCGCTCGCGAGCAACTATCCGGTGATCGAGACTAAACTCATTTTCAATATCTGCCGCGAGATCTCGGTTCGCCTACGGCGCGCATATGCGGAAATTCGCTCTCTGGCCGAATAGAACGGATCGGCCAAAACGGGCGGTTCAAAAAAGCGCTGAGAACGGCGGCAGGATTTTGCCGCACTCACTGGTGGCGTGATGTTAGCTGAACCGATCTCGATGGTTCTGCGAAGTCCGGCGCGGGGCTGCCTGCTCTTGAACACCCCAGGCTGCAGGTGTGCGCTTCGTCGCGCCTTGTGAACGCAATCACGTCTCGATGCCGCATGACAGGATACGCGCAATGGTCTCCTCAAGATGATGATTTGGCAAATTTGACCGGATGTGATGTTCTCTAGGACGCTATTGGACCGGCACTGTTATTCAATGGCCGGTTTTGAAGTGACCATTGAGGTTCAAAGTTGGTAATTTTATTGGATCCTGGCCCCACCTCGCATGCAGCCATACCCATTGTTCGGGCGCGCTACGGATGGCGTGTTCCAGACGATCGTTTACCATGACCGTTAGTGCCGAGACATCGTCTCGAAGATTGCCGGTCGGCACGAAATGGATCTGCTCGAAGCTGATCTTGTGGCGCTTAGCGTGTCGGCGGTGCCAGCAGAAAACGACCGGCGCGCCGGTGCGTAGAGCGATCGCCGCCGGGGTCGTCGGAGTGAAAGCCGGTCGTCCGAAGAAAGGTAAAAACTCCCCCGCTGTCTTAGTGTTCTGGTCGATCAAAAAAGCCATCAGGCGGTTGCGCCTTAAGACGCTCAATATGGTCTTGCCGGCATTGCCCTCGTCGCGCCAAACGATCTGAAGGCCGCGTTTGGTTCGCCACTCTTGCAACCACTGAGTTACTCGCGGGTCGTAGGACGGCGTAGCAATGGTCGCAATCGGTTAGCCGGCAGCAGCAATCGACTGGCCCAGGAGTTCCCAATTGCCAATATGTCCAGAAATCACCACGGCGCCTTTTCCTTCAGCTAGAACTGCATCCAAGACCCGCCGCGCGTCGTCATCCAACTCCGGCACCGATTGATGCAAGCGCGAAAGCTCCCACAACGATTCAGCGAAATGAACGAACATGTGTCTGGTGATCTTCGCCGCGTCGAGCTGCGGCATGACCGACTCTAGTTGCTGCCGTGCGCGGCGCGCGGCGCGAAGAAAGATATGCGGTGCCGCGCAGCCCAACAAACGCAAAAAACCGCGCAGGGGCAGAACTTGCGCCGCTGTGAAACCCACGCGCATCAAGCCGTATAGCAAGTCGTTTTTCACGCGCTGGCGCCACGGCCAGAAGTCTCGCTTGTTAGTGGTTCGTCGCGGTCCCATAAAATTTCCGCCTCCGATAAACCATACCATGTTACGGAGGCGTATATATCTGTCTGAAGCCCTTTCCGTTCCACGGCATCAAGTAACCCGTTCCTGGTGTCGCTTCTCTCGCTTTGAGAACGATCTGAGGCCACCAATGCACCAAGCTCTCGGCTTGTTTCCAAAATCCTTTGCTTGCCCAACCTTCCGCAAAAAAGAGTGCCGTCAAGTTGGATTCCTGCCACGCTTTTCTCTGCGCCTGACCTCTCGATATTCTCGGATCGCCTGAAATTATAACCCAGTCACCGTCGCGGGTGAGGGCGCGAATCCACTCTTCGTCCGGCGTATCAGCGGCGAAACGCTCGGTGAGATGAACTAGCTGGTATCCTTGTATTTCGGCGAGGATACTGAGGGCTCGAACGTAGGTGATGGACACGCAGTTGTCGAAGAAGAATCTCACGCTGCTCGTTTGGTCTCAAACTGCACCGCATCCATGACTTCGCTCACTTCTAAGCCATACCACTTCGCTACGATGTCCATGGATTTCTCCGCATTGACGGCACTATTCAATATTTTGGTCGGAATACCTGCCTTTGCGGCAATGGGAGCGCCGAACGACCGACGCGGATCGATAACGACGGAGCGATCTTTTCCGAGAGGCCACCACCTTGCGGGCTCTTTCAATTCGTTGAAATCCAAGCCCGCGTACAGGTAAGAAGAAACGACCGTCTCGAAGACGAATTGATCGCTCAGGATATCGAGAAGGACTTTGTCGCCGGTTTCCTTCGTGATCTCCGCTAAGATCGTACGCCCATCAGACTTGAAAATTTGCGTAGAGAAAGGGTGGTGGCGGCCAAGCAGTTCCTTAGCCCGATGCGAGGCGATCCGCAGAGCCTTTGTGCTAACACCTTTTTGGCGAAATGCCTCGAGAAATCTAATTTCAATTAGATCGGCAAACGTAAGAATCGGAGATGTGGCGGAATCGGGTTCTCGGCCAATAATTGCAGGCATAGTTTGCCGCTTCCCGTGATACGTAAACGTGTATCCTCGCGCCCACCGGCTGATCCGGTGTCGATTCACCCCGGACAGCAGCGCCGCCTCAGCGAGCGTATATACCCCGCGCCCAATGGTATTAAAGTACAAGAACCCTACCTCCAACTTGCGATGTTTTTATTCTAAACAGCTATCTGAACGCAAGCAACCAAGCAGTTTGATGGCGACCCAAGCCTCGCAGGCGGTATACCTACAGCTCTCCGCTAAACGCGCGATGGAGCATCGACCGAAAGAGATCGTCCAAGCGGTGGCGGGCTAGATTGGGTTCAGGAACCGGTCACACGTTGTGACCGGTTCGTTTCAAAATATCGATCACCTCCCCAGGCAGTCTCGACACCGCCCAGTTCCATTTTCCAAACCCACCGTGCTCGTTGACGGCTTACACCCACTGATCTACGAACTCGCCCTTTCAGCGCCGCCTCTACGCAGCTGTTTTGAAACTGTCCCGCATCTTACTAACGATTTCTCTCAGCTGCCCATCAAACTTCGCGTTGTTCTCTTCGAAGCTACCGATGAGCCGAGCATATATTGGATTCGCAAAAATCGCGTCTAAATCGACGCGTCCCTGCGATGATAAATTTGCGACGAACGCGTCCTTAATCTTTCGCAGGGCGTCCGTCTGATCTGATGTGAAGTTGTAAAGTTGCAGGTAGCTTTCAAACCCTGCTTCGATGCGCTCTCTCGTCGTGGGGATTTTTTTAGCGCCGAGCACGTCTAGAAAAAAATCCCACACCGATCCCCCAGGAAACTCGTAGATTCTTTGAAGTTGTTCTTCCGTCAAGATTATATCGGGTTCCGCAATCCATGCCTTGATAACTGATAATTCTTCCTCGGTCGGCTCGTAATCTTTATTCTCCCAAGCCTTTCGCTTGAGTTCGGCAATGCGAGGGTCTTGGGTGGACTTCACGCCTTGCTCGAAAAGTTCGCGAGCTTTGGCGACCGGGATGTTGTCTATGATCTTCACGTTCCCGTCGGTAACGATGGCGCGCTGAATCAGATTGGCCGGGTCGGGATTGTCAAGAATGCCATCAACGGTGCCGAGTCCCCCGCCACCGCTTCCACCTCTTCCTTCCCCTCCGCCAGTTACAACCTTGACGTTTGGCCTCGGCGTTCCTTTACCGTCATCTCCCATGCGCTCGCATAGTCTTACAAAATCGAGGATAGTGAAACTAAATTTGCCCGTCTTAGGATCGAGCCGCGTACCGCGACCAAGCATTTGCAGATATTTGCCGACCGACTTCGTAAGGGCCCCGAACGCGATGTAACGCAAACAGGGGATGTCTACGCCAGTGCTCATGATGTCAACCGACACGACCACACGCGGATTAGAGTATGGTCGCTCAAACCACTCCTTTAGAGTCTCGTTGATTTCGTCGTTCTCGGAGATGATCGCTTCGGAGTAGCGCGGGCTTTCGCCCTTGTCGTTGAAAGCTGCGTTCACTTCCTTCACCAGCATCATGGCGTGCGCCTGGCTAGCCGCAAACAGGAGCACTTTCTCGCCGTACTCGGTTTTCGCCCGGATTATTTCCGCCCAGCGCTTCGCTTGTTCTTCGCTGAGGACACGTTTGTTCAGGCGCTCCAGTTCGATCTGTTTCTCCTGCGATAATTCAATCCTCTCACGCGTCTCCGGGTCGAGCAGGTGGTCGTAAAGAATGCCGTTTTCCATCGCTTCTCTGGTTAATGCGGTGATGTGCTCCTCTTTACGGTATGGAGCGAGGAATCCTTCATCGATACCGCGCTCTAGGCCGAACGTGTAATCCGCTACGCCGGACTCACAGCCAAAAACTCGATAAGTATCGTTAATGGCGAGATCATCCGGATCGATGTCCTTTCCGTCGGCGGGAATAGCAATCCTTGGCGTAGCCGTTAAACCGATGCGCGGGCAAACAAAGTGGTCGAAGATCAGGTTGCGGTTGACTGTGATGGAGCGGTGGCATTCGTCGACGACGAGTAGGTCATAGAAGTTGCTAGGAATCTTGTTGTAGAGCAGATCGAGTGTGTCGATGACTACAGCGTGGATGTTCTTGTTCGTGTGGGCACGCCAGTTCCCCGAGGTAATCCAATGGCTGTTGTACGTGGGCGTGAGCAAACGGAAACCTTTGTTTATGGACTGTCGCGCAAGCGTGCGCCGGTCCACCACGAACAGGATGCGCTTGGCCAGCGCGTAATCGAGCAGCGCCTTGGCAAAGGCCACCATCGTCCGCGTCTTGCCGAGGCCCGTCGCCATGTGGACGAGCATCTTCATTTTCCCCTCGCGGAACAAATCGAGCAGGATTCGGATGCAATCGAGTTGGTAATAACGCTCCTTGCCCGCTGCCGGGTCGAAGCCGCCGGCCAACGTGGTATCAATCGTGATCGTCTGCTCGCGCTGCTTCTGTCGACCCTGCTCGATTTTCAGCTTCATCTCCTCCAGCGACATGAACTCGCCGATGGATTTGAACTCCGCCGCGTCCGTGCCGCGCCACGCCAGGTCAAAGAAAAGAATCTTCAGCCCACCCGCGCCATCCGCCGCACATGCGTAGAGGAAGCGCGGCTTGAGCACCCGGCTGTATTTGAGCCGCAGCTTCGGCAACGCCTTCTGCGGGTCGTCGAGCTTGTTTTCGATGACGGCCAGCGCGAAGCCTTGCAAATCCTGGAGCACGAAGTCGGGCTTGATGGACTTGCTGCCGGGAAAATCGCGCTGCTCCTCGTCGGTGAGCGCGTAGCTCGGCTGGTAAAGCAGCGTATCACCCAGCGTCCACTTCAAATCCTTGAGCGCGTCATAGACCTTCAAGTCCACCGCCGAGGCTTCGTTGTCGAAAATGCCGGTCTTGGTGCGAGTGGGCATGGTTCAAGTCTCCCAAATGCGGTCGAGGGTTTGCGTGATTACAGCTTTGGCGTGTTTCGAGATTTCGCTGAGATGCTGCAATGTCACAAGCTCGAGTTCGATTTCGCGCACGATACGCTCTTGCACTTCACGAGGTGGAATGGGGATGAGCACTTCTCCAACGTCACCTTGATTGACGCTAAATTGATTCACGGCTTGTTTCGCCTTGGCCTTGAGTTGTTGCGCGATAGCTGGCGATGCGAGCAGACGGAAAACGAATGCGGGCAAGACGCGCTCGGTGTCCACGCGAAGCCGCATCATGTTCGACTCATAGACTGCCGGGCCGGGCAATTCTCCTACGAGAGCAACCTTGCCGACGTGTTCAAGACTGTTTACCCGATTGAGCACGATATCGCCGGGTCGGAGCGCAAACCTCGACGCCTCGGTTTTGGTCGTCCGCACGAGTTTCAATTCACCTGTTTCGCCAATAACATCGCCGGTAGCGAAATCATCGATTCGCAAAATCGGCGTCCCCGCGCCGTAATCGCTGCCGGGTTTATAGAGTCCATTTTGAATGTCGCCGACCACGGTTGCGAGCGGCTGAGGCTCGTAATCCGAAAGACCGGTTAGATGCACTTCGTAGTGTTCTAAGAGAAGCTCCGCGCCTGCGATCACGTTAGATTGGCGCTCGATGAACGCGGCGAAGTCCTCCTGCTCCTTCATGGTCGGCAGCGGAATCTGAAACTCAGTGAGAAATTCTGCACCCTGCTCGTTCTTAATGCCTTTGTTCTTCTGGTCGTTGAGCAGCGCCGCGAATTGCGGCGTCCTAAGCAAGCTCACCAAGAAAAGGGGATGCACATCTGTTGTGCGAACCTTGTAGTGAAGATAGTGGGTTGAAGCGACGAGGTCGCACGGTGAGAGTGCGAGCGCGCCTTGGTGAATGTTGATTTTCGAGGTGACGAGGTCGCCTTTTCGCGCGCGATACAAATCCATTCCCGTTTCTCGCTCGTCTCGGAAATGGAGTTTTCCATCGGCGAAACTGATCTTTGCAACTATCGGTAGCCCGCCGTCGTAGTCATCCTTCTTAACTTTTTCGTAGCGTGGTTCAATTAACTCTTTCAGCCGGATGCGAGGGGATTTCGCCTGTGAAGCGATGACTTCCTGCAACGTCCGCAGGTGCGGGTGCTTGGTGAACAGTTCCGATGAGATGCCAGTCAGGAATTGGCGGGCAATGTCCAGTTCCAGCGTGTGGCGCGGGTCGAGGCCGGAAATCAGTTCATCCAGTTCGTCGGGCGCGGCGGCGGCAATGGCGCGGTATTGCTTCTCCAGCGTCTTCGATGGGTCGTCCTCACGCAGATAGGTCGCGGCGAAGTCCTTCTATGCCGCAAGTTGCGCCGGTGTGAGGCTGCTGCGGTAATTCGGCAGGTTGAATGAGTAAAGGTGGGCGCGCTCGATTTTCTGCGCGATGGCGTTCTCGATTTTGCTCCGCCAAAGTTCGTCGTGCTGGGCGAGGCGGTCTTTGCGCTCGGTGGCGGTGAGTTTCTTCGAGGCCACTTGCGCGTCCAGCTTCTCGGCGAGTTTGATTTTATCTTCCGCTGCCCGGGCGTTCATCTCGGCGCGGGTTTCATCACGAATTTTGTCCTTCACGCGCGGATCGAGCACTTTGATCCAGTCGGCGGGGATGCAGAAGGAGTGGCGCGATTCCGGCGGCTGTTTGCCTTCGCGCACATGGCGATGGAAAAGGTCGAGCGCCTCGACAAGCTGGCAGCCGGGAACGGACTTGCGGTTCGTGCCCATCGTGTAGCCATCGTTCGTCACTTTGTAGAACCACACATCACGCGTGCGCCCGCCTTTGACGAAGCAGAGGATGGAGGTTTTCGGCCCTTGGCCGCCTTTGCTCACGAACACGCCTTGCGGGAGGCTAATGACGGCTTGCAGCTCGCACTCGTCGAGCAAGGCGCGGCGCAGGGCGCGGGCGCTGTTTTGATCCCAAGTGAGGAAGCCATCGGAGACGATGACGGCGCAGCGTCCGCCGGGCTTGAGCGATTCGAGCATGAGCTTCACGAAGAGAATCGTGGTCTCGCTCTCGGTGGGATACTCGCTCCAGACGTTAGGATAGGATTCCTTGTCGCGCTCCGCCCCAAAGGGCGGATTGGCGATTATGATCGTTTTACTATTTGGCAGAATCTCCGTCCCGAATTTTTCTAGCGCATCACCTTGCTGAATGTTCCCGGGATTGAGGCCGCGCACGTAGAAATTGATCGCTGCCATCTTGCGAACCATGCCAAGGTACTCGATTCCTGCAACGCCAGTGCGGTAAAAGTCTGTTGTAGTCTCGATCGAAGGCATAGCGACTGGGTGAGCATCGAACCACGTCTTAAACCAGGACGCGAGTTCGGGGTGCTCCTTTGGTCCCGGCCAGCGTCCGTCACGGCTCACACCCTGCAGCACGTACTCGAAGCTATCGAACATGAACCCGCCGGTGCCGACAGTCGGGTCGAATAGACGATCATCAAATGTCGGTGCCACGAGACCCACCATAAAGTGGCGGATATGATCCGGCGTCCGATGTAGACCGATATCCTTGGTGCCGCCAGTTTCAGAAAGCGCCGATTCAATTGCGTCACCAAGCAAGTCCGTTTTCATCAGCCGGTCTTTGTCCAACTCGGCGACAAGGCCAATCACCTCAGCCATGTTTCCACTCGTCACATTATTGGTGAAGTTTGAATTACCGAAGACCTCCTCGATAAGAACGAGCTGATCCTGAACTTTGGTCGAGAGGTTTCCCTTCCACACCTTACGGGCTTCGCTCAAGATGTGGGCGTAAAACGGAAAGAATTTCTGATTCAGAGCCGGTAGAATTTGATCGTTAGGAACAGTGAGCAGCGAGGAGAAAAGAAGCTTGTCGCGCTCCCGCTCCTGTTCATTTTTGGCATCCGGCTTCGGACGAAACAACTCCCGTAGCTGATTGAACTCCGGATCCTGAATCAGCTTCACCTCGAAGATGCGCAGCAAAAGCAACTCAATAATGTATTCCACCCGCTGCACAGGCGTCCCCGCCGGCCGCAGCTTGTTGTGTAGCTTCTTGAGGATGTTGTTGGTCTCGCTATCGGCGTAATGAACGGTTGATCGTGCCATAATCTTTAGTGGCCTGCGTAAGCTCCAACTGAGTTGTCTGAATCAATAGTCATGCAGTGCTTAAACGTCTGCAGCGTCACCAAACCAACCGGCGGATTGTTCGCCCGCTGCTTACCCTTGTGCGCGTACTGCTCGATGGGCTTTTTCTTAGCGTTGCTCGCCGGCTTCTTTGCCTTGGCCATGGACTCTCTCCGGATAAATTCAGAGTTGAGGTTTCGCCGATCTTACGCGATGGGGCGGAGGTTTGACAAGGATTTTGGTCGACGTTGGTGAATAGACTTTTTCCTGCTTAGAAATTAAGCGCTGCGATTAATTGCTAGGCAATTAGCGTTTGGTTTCAAATTCATCTCAATCGCCGCGCATTCATTTTTATCCAACCTTTTCGCCGACTAACGACACACGCGGCGGCGCCGAATCGCGCTGGCATCATGGTTGCTCTAAGCGTTGACGAAGCCAAACGTTCGGGTTGTTTTTATTGGCGGATAACCACAAGGAGTTCTTATGAAGATGGTCGAAGCGATCGTCAAGCCGTTCAAGCTTGACGAAGTCAAAGAGGCGCTGACGAAGGCGGGGATTCAAGGCATGACCGTGGAAGAAGTGAAAGGATTCGGCCGGCAGAAGGGGCACACAGAGCTTTATCGCGGCGCCGAGTACTCGGTGGATTTTTTGCCCAAGGTGAAGATTCAAATCCTCGTGCCCGATGAGCTCGCGGCAAAGGTTGTCGACGTGATCACTGACAGCGCAAAGACCGGTAAGATCGGCGACGGAAAGATTTTCGTCACCAGCGTCGAAGAAGTCATTCGCATTCGCACGGGGGAGAAGGGCGCGGACGCGATTTAATCGTCAAAAAAAATAGTTGGAGGAGATCATGGAACGCATAGATTCGAAAGTGTGCTTATTAGGCGCCAGTGCGGTGCTGAGCATGTTCCTGCTCGGAGGATTCGCTTACGGCCAAGAAACCAAATCGCCGGAAGAGCCGGCCAAAGTTGCAGCTCCGGTGGGCGCCGCTCCCGCAGCTGCACCAGCGCCGAAATTGCCGGCGTATTTCTCCGGTGCTAATGAGGATCCGAAAAAACCGTTGTGGCCCGATGCCACCGGCGCGGCGTCGGGTGTTTGGGCGACGCCCGCGGGAGATGCCAAGGGCGATGTTCCCGATCAGTTAAAGGGCGGCGATCTCTACGATCGTATCGTGCACAACCTCTATTCGATCAACTATGTCTGGGTGTTGATTGCCGGTTTTCTCGTCATGTTCATGCAGGCGGGGTTCATGTTGGTTGAAACAGGACTTTGTCGGGCCAAGAATGCGGCGCACACTTCGGCGATGAATTTCTTAGTGTATCCCCTCGGCTGCTTCGCGTTCTGGGTGTACGGCTTCGGTATCGGTTGGGGCAATTGGTTCAACGGGCCGGTGCCGCCGGGCTGGTATGCGTCGTTGGGACCAGGGCTTGCGGCACTGAACGAAGGCCTTGGTATCGGCGCGGCACTGGATGCCGCAGGCAAGGCGACCGGTGCTTTCACATACGGATTGATCGGTACTAAAGGCTTTTTCCTCAGCAGCGCGGTCGGCGATGTGTCAGTGATGGTGCTGTTTTTCTTCATGATGGTGTTCATGGACACCACGGCGACGATTCCCACCGGCGCCATGGCGGAACGCTGGGCCTGGAAAAATTTCGTCCTTTTTGGTTTGTGGGTTGCGCTGCCGTACTGCCTCTACGCCAACTGGGTTTGGGGTGGTGGGTTCCTGGCTCAGGGCGGTATCAACTGGGGGCTCGGACACGGAGCGGTGGATTTTGCAGGTTCAGGCGTGGTCCATGCGATGGGGGGAGTGATTGCGCTTGCGGGCGCGATGGTGCTCGGTCCGCGCATCGGCAAGTATGACTCCCAGGGCCGTGCGAGAGCTATCCCGTGTCATAACGTTCCGATGATTGTACTCGGCACTTTTATTCTCGCCTTTGGTTGGTTCGGCTTTAATCCCGGCTCGACTTTGTCTGGAACCGACCTGCGCATCGCCTATGTGGTCGTGAATACCATGCTCGCCGGCATCATGGGTGCGCTCGGTGCCTATGTAGCCTTGACGTTCAAAGGACTGAAGCCCGATCCCACTATGCTCTGCAACGGCATGCTCGCCGGTTTAGTCGCAATCACCGCGCCTTGCGCGTTCGTCGATCCTTGGGCGGCGGCGCTGATCGGGAGCATCGGCGGCATCGTCGTGGTCTACAGCGTTTTTTTCTGGGAAAAGCGCGGCATCGATGATCCCGTCGGCGCGATCTCCGTTCACGGCGTCAACGGCATCTGGGGCGTCCTGTCGGTCGGTATCTTTGCCAACGGCGCTTACGGCGCGGGTTGGAACGGCGTCGTCCGCGATTCATTCATCAAGGAGTTCGGCTCGGATGGCGTGCGCGGCCTGCTCTACGGCGACTTTTCTCAGTTCGTCATGCAAGCGCTCAACGCCGGCGTGGTACTCGTGTTCGGTTTCGTTATGGCTTACGTGTGGTTCAAAGTGAGCGACCTGATCACACCGATCCGGGTCAGCAAGGAAGTGGAAATCGAAGGTCTTGACATGGCGGAAGTCGGCGTCCCCGGCTACACCGATATGCCCGAAGCGGAAAAGCAGCTGGGCTTCGGTAGCCCGGTGCAGAAGAGCGCGTAGTCAAGGCTTAATTTTTGAAATTCGATATTGTTCTTGACGAACAGGAGCCAGCGCGGACTAAATTCCAGTCTAGCGCTGGCTCTGCTAGTTCCATCTGCGAAGCAACCCATTGTTGGGAAGGAGAAATTAAATGGCCGTCAAAGACGCCTTAGAGGTGGCGAAGCGGAACAAGGTACAGATTGTCGATTTCAAGTTTATCGACATGCCCGGGTTATGGCAGCATTTTTCGATTCCCGCCACCGATCTCGACGCCGACAAGTTTGAACAAGGATTGGGGTTTGACGGATCGAGCATTCGTGGCTTTCAGAGCATCAACGAATCGGACATGATTCTGTTGCCCGATCCCGACACCGCCATGATGGACCCGTTCGCCGAGCACCCCACCTTGAGCTTTGTCTGTAACGTGTTAGATGCGATTACCCGCGAGC
>Ga0208454_1000684_pt1 | contig 17440 bp, 14 predicted proteins | sample EasRivMeERMZT100_FD_187530 | JGI IMG/M metagenome (GOLD analysis project Ga0208454, IMG submission 187530) | Soil microbial communities from meander-bound floodplain in the East River, Colorado, USA - East River MetaG ERMZT100 (SPAdes) (version 2) | ecosystem: Environmental > Terrestrial > Soil...
GGGCTCGTACGCCGAGCCGTCGTCCTTCAATTTGAAGGTTGGCTCGTAGATCGAAGTGCCGAACCCGGCCGGCACGAACACCTCGGGAATGCCGAGCGCGTCGGCTTGCCCGACGCCGGACAGACCAACGCGCTCGAGACGCTGAACATTCGCGGCGAGCGCTCCGTGACCTGCAAAGGCGCGTTCGACGCGCACCCGCGGACGAGGCCTCTGCCGCCCGGAGCGCCGCGCGCCAGCTCGGCATATCAGGCCCGGTCCCGCATCACGGGCGGCTGATTAGTAGCTCAGTAACGCGTGCAGAGATCGTTCGATAGACGATCCGGAGCATCTGAGCTACGAGGAGGAAGGCACGACGACGCCGCGGCCCAGGAGTATGTGCTCGGCGTAGTCACCTTTGCTGACGCCCGCAGCGTTCGCCTCGTCGGTATCGAGATGCAGCTCCAGCAGATAGTTGTCCGCAACGCGTATGGCTACGTCCTTGGTTAGAGCAGCGTCTCCTCGGGCCGCTGCCGCGCATACCCGGGTGGATCGATGAACGGTGGAGCACGCAGGCGTGCTGCCCGCTCGGACGCCATGGAGTATCGCCGTCGGCCCAGCTCCGCGAGAACCCTGAGCTTGGCCTCGCTGAACTCTTCTACGGTCCCGCGGCTAATTGTGGCTTAGCCCGAAGCAATGCAGCACCTCGTGCCCGAAGGTCGTCGTTCGGTCGCCGTCGACGTTCGCGCCCGTCATTTTGACGACATAGATGTCGCACACGTACTCGCCGGTCTGCGTGTTGCGTCTGAGGATTGAGTAGCCGAGCAAGCCGAGCTCCTTCATCTCCTGCCCGCTGTTCTCGGCGGCCTCGCGAAGCTCGGTGCTGCTCTCGAACCAGTGAATCCGGAGGGTCATGCCTTCTAGGAGGCCGACGTCTGGGTTCGGACTCCAGCGATCCGGAATATCGGCATGTGCGGGGTCGCCGAGCCCAAGAAAGACCATGAGACCCATGGCGACGCCGACGATGAAGGAGCTGGTAGACACAACTTGCGGTAGTGCTCTCGCGATACTGTTCGCCGATCCACAAGTAAAGTGCCGCCAGCGCCAGCTGAATCTCAGCGCGACGCGCGGTTATGCTAGGCAGGTGGCGGGCGAGTTGGCACGCCGCAGCGTCAACAGTCGGAGAATCGTTGCGATGAAACTGAAACCAGCGCTCGCATCGATGTTGGCGAGCCTAGGCGTGGCCGCTGCTGCGGCGCAGCAAGCGCCCACGCGAGCGACGATCCCGCGGGGGCTCGCCGCTTACCGAGACGATCCGGCTCTTCGATCTCTGCTGTCTCGGTATCTCGGCGGCAGCTCGCGATAGAGCGCTGTGGATTTAGCTCGCGGCTCTTGTGCTGACTGGGGCGGCGGCGTGCGCGGCATGCCGCTGCCGAAGCTGACCGCAGCATGCGGAGGCGGATGCAACCTGTTCGACGAGGAGTACATCGCGGCGCTCACGATCCAGACCGGCGATTCGCGCCTGATCCTGGGCCAGCCCTGCTGCAACGCGGTAAAGTGTCGTTCGAGCTGCCCATGATTTACATCGAGTTCACCAGCCGACGTCCGCAACCGGGCCTTCGCGAGCACCGAGGGACGCTTGCGGTCGAGTCGTTCGAGAGCCAGCTGCAACGGTTCCATCGCGCGGTGCTCGCGGGACAGAGCGGCTGGGAGGAATCCTGGTCCGAGGACCAAATGATCCTCAGTATCGGCCGCACGTGGCGGCTCGGGCCCGAGCCCGAGTACATGACGGTCTGGCACACACCATCCGCGGGACTCGGGCGTATCGACGCCTGGGACAAGGTCTTTCGTTCCGGCGAGGCCGACGAGCTGGAGCAACCGTTCCGCGAGGTCGCACGCATCGAGCGGGCGGGATGCTATGAGGCGCTGCTGGATCCGGTGCGTCAGCCGACAACGAGCGCAGAGGCGACGCGCAGCGAGCCAAGTCCGCGCACGCAAGGGGGGATCTACTATGCGGAGTTCTTCGAGCCCTCGGGCCCGCACGACGCGATCCGTGAGCTGTACGTGAAGCGGGCCGCGTCACACGCGAAGTTGACGCTGGCGTTGTGCATTGTCCGGATCGGCAAGCTGGCCCCCGAACCCGGGGGCCTCGCGGTTTGGACGCTGCCCTCGTATGGCGCGCTGGCCACGATCGCGCGGGACCTCGACGGCATGATCGAGCCCGTGCGTCTCACGACCGCAGGTGTCTACAACGACGTCGGCACGGAGATTCTTTAAATGGACACTGAAGAAAAGTACCTCTTCGATCTCATGGGGTTCCTCGTCGTGAAGCAGGTCCTGTCGCGCGAGGAAGTGGACGAGCTCAACTCGCGCATCGACTCATACGACCTGTGGCGCAAGACCGAGTCCGGCCAGGAGTCGGCGTGGGCCAACGACCCGAACTTCATGACCGTCGGCGCGCTGCACACGTGGGACGAGCCGTTCAGGCGCCTGCTCGCGCACCCCAAGATGGTGCCGTATCTCAAATCGCTCGTGGGACCTAAGTTCCGTTACGACCACGGGCACGCGCTGCTGATGCGTCCGGGCGCCAAGCAGCTCGGCCTTCACGGCGGCAACGCACCGTGGGACGCGGCGCAGGAGTATCGCTACCGCGATGGCGAGATGTTGAACGGGCTCGTCGTCCTGTCCTACGCGTTGAGCGATGCAGCGCTCGACGACGGTGGCTTCGCGGTCGTGCCCGGCAGCCACAAAGCCAACTTCGCGGTTCCGTCGCGGTTCATCTCGTTCGAGAAGACCGGCCCGTGGGTCTTGCGCGTGCCGGTGCAGGCCGGAGACGTGATCATCTTCAGCGAGGCGTGCACGCACGGGACGTGGCCGTGGCGCGCCCGTCACGAGCGGCGCAACTTGCTCTACAAGTTCGCGCCCGGACATTCGGCTTGGGCGTCACCGTACCCGTCGCCTGCGGACGCGCCCGGGGTCAGCTACTCCGAAGACCTGCGGCGGATCCTCGACCCGCCCTATGTGGCGCCTGGGCAGGATACGTTCGGATCCGAATACCGAAAAAACGTGGTCTAGGGTCGTCCCGTCGGCGGCGGGTCACGCTCGCAGCACCAACCGCGCTTGCAGGAGCTGCGCAGGGTCGGCGCACGGCCCAACGCGAATCTCGATTTCTCCGGGCTCGAGCAGCGGCTCGAGGTCGACGCCGAGGAAGCGCAGCTCTTTCGCCGGCAATGCTAGCCGCGCCGTACCGGTTTCGCCGGGCTCGAGCGCAATCTTCGTCACGCCTTTGAGCTCGAGCGTCGGGCGCGACACGCTCGCGACCTTGTCGCGAATGAACAGGAACACGGTTTCCTCGGCCGCACGAGCGCCGTCGTTCGTGACCTCGATGGACACTTCGATCAAGTCTTCGGCGGCAACAGTCTCTGGGCTCACGGTCAGATTCGCGTACGCGAAACGGCCGTAGGTGAGGCCGAAGCCAAAGGGAATCAGAGGCGAGCTTGGCGAGTCGAGATACTTGCTCGTGAAGTGGTCCTGCGGATTCTCCGGCCGGCCCGAGTTGCGCTGACCGTAGAACAACGGAATTTGTCCTAGCGCGCGCGGCCAGGTGATCGGCATCCGCCCCGACGGCGACACGCGGCCCGTCAGCAAGTCGGCAATGGCGTTGCCGGCCTCGGTGCCCGGGAACCAGGCGATCAGCAGCGCGTCGGCTCGCTCCATGAGCCATGGAACGATCAGCGGCCGGCCGCAGAACAACACCGCCACGACCGGTATTCCATCTCGGCGGGCGCGCTCGAGCACGGCCTCGGCGAGCGCACGCTGCTCGCCGGGCAACTCAGGATGCGCGCGCGATGCGGCCTCGCCGCTCATCTCCGCTGCTTCGCCGAGGCAGAGCACCACCAAGCCCGCCGTCGCTACCAGATCGACTGCGGCGCCGATGCCGGAGACATCCGTGCCGGCGATCGTTACGCCTTCGGCGTGCACGACGTTCGCGTTCGGTAGCGCGTCGCGGAGTCCCGCGAGCACCGTCACGCTCGGCTGCTCGTAACCCGCGGCCGCCCACGGGCCACGCATCTCGCGCCACGCATCGGCCAGCGGCCCGATCACGCAGACGCGGCGAGCACCTTCGGCAATGGGCAGCGTGTCAGCGGAATTCTTCGCAAGCACGAGCGACTTCGCGGCCACCTCACGCGCGAGAAGCCGCCGCGCGGCGACCGTTGCGTCCGTCTCGGCGCTCGACCCGCGCCGATAAGGATCGTCGAAGAGCCCGAGACGCTCCTTGAGACGCAGCACGCGGAGCACGCACTCGTCGATCTCCTGCATCGTCACGAGGCCGCGCTCGAGCGCCACGGGCAGGCCCCTTCGATAAGCCTCCGCCATCATGTCGATGTCGACGCCCGCTTTCAGCGCGAGCACGGCCGCTTCGACGATGTCGCCCGCGACACCGTGATGAATGAGCTCGCGAATGGCGTTGTAGTCGCTGACGATCACGCCGTCGAAGCCGAGCTCGCCGCGCAGGTAGTCGCGCAGTAGCGCCTTGTGCATGGTCAACGGAATGCCCGCGAGCTCGGTAAACGCCGGCATGATCGCCGCCGCGCCGGCATCCACGGCCGCCGCAAACGCCGGCAGATGCACTTCGCGCAACGTGCGCTCCGAAATATCCACCGATGCGTAGTCGCGCCCACCCATCACCGGGCCATACGCGCAGAAGTGCTTCGCCGTCGCAGCCACCGACTCGGGGTGTGCAAGATCGGCGCCCTGAAAGCCGCGAACCTTCGCGCGTGCAATCTGCACGGCGAGCCACGGATCCTCGCCGGGGCCTTCGACGGTTCGGCCCCAGCGGAGGTCGCGCGAGACATCGAGCATCGGCGCAAACGTCATCGCGAGGCCGTCTGCCGCCGTCTCGCGCGCGGCCTCGCGTGCCGTGAGCTCCCAAACGCGCGGATCGAACGTCGCAGCCTCCGCGAGCGGCACGGGAAAGATCGTGCGATGACCGTGGATTACGTCGAACCCGATCAGCAGCGGAATGCCGAGCCGCGATTCCTCGACGGCGATCCGCTGCATGTCGTGAACATGCTTCGCGCCGACGAGGTTCAGCAGGTTGCCGAGAGTGCCGTTGCGGATCGAGTCGGTGGAATCACCGGCGATGACGGGCCCCGTGACGGCGTACGACGCAGAGGTCATGGTCAGCTGGCCCAGCTTCTCCGCCAGGGTCATGCGAGCGATCAGCTTGTTAATTGCGCTCATGAGGTCAATCATGGACTCTCCTGGGAAAAATCGCTGGCGCTGACAAGGAGGTGAGTTGCGAAAGTCAAAGGTTACCCACCCGGCTAGATCGGCCGCAGCCCGCCGCCACTCACGAAGCGTGCCGTCGGCCGCGAAGGTCTCGCGCGCCGCGGCGGCGAAAGATCCACTGAGGCTCGCAGCACTGCCGGACGACGCGCTGCTCGAGGCCGTGCAGCGCCAGACGTTCCGCTATTTTTGGGAAGGCGCGCATCCCGTCAGCGGCCTGGCCTTCGACCGGCGCACCGCCGGGAAGCGCGCAAACGACACGGATCCGATCACGATCGGCGGCTCGGGTTTCGGCGTCATGGCGCTGATCGTGGCCGCGGAGCGCCGCTGGGTCACTCGCGCCGCGGCGCTCGAGCGCCTCGACCGCATGCTCGCTCTGCTCACGCGTGCGCGCTGCTATCACGGCGCGTTTCCACACTTCATGAACGGGCGCACGGGCGAGGCCGTGCCGTTCGGGCGTAAGGACGACGGCGCGGACTTGGTCGAGACGTCGTTCTTGATAATGGGGCTGCTCTGCGCACGCGCGTATTTTGACAGAGATTCACCCGAAGAAGTCTCCGCGAGGTCGCGGATCTCGATGCTCTGGGAGGACGTCGAGTGGACCTGGTTCACGCAAGGCGGGCGCAACGTACTGTATTGGCATTGGAGCCCGTACAACGGCTGGGCCATGGATCACCTCATCCGCGGCTGGAACGAATGCCTCATCACGTACGTGCTTGCGGCCGCGTCGCCGCGTCATTCCGTCGAGCCGGCCGTCTATCACCGCGGGTTCGCGCGCGGGCCCGGATTTCGCAATCGCAAATCCTGGTATGGGATCGACCTGCCCCTCGGCATGGCCTATGGCGGCCCGCTGTTTTTCACCCACTACTCGTTCTGCGGCCTAGATCCGCGGGGGCTCGAGGACCGCTACGCCGACTATTGGGCACAGAACGTGCGTCACGTGCGCATCAACCGGGCCCACTGCATCGCGAATCCGGGCAAGTTCGCGGGGTACGGCGAAGCCTCTTGGGGGCTCACAGCCAGTGACGACGCATGGGGTTACTCGGCGCACGCTCCCGACAACGACAACGGCACGATCAGCCCGACGGCCGCCCTCGCGAGCCTCCCGTACGCGCCGGCCGAGGTCATGACCGTGCTGCGGCACTTCCTGCAACGGCACGGGAAGCGCCTCTGGCGCGATTTCGGCTTCGTCGACGCGCTCTGCGAGAGCCAAAAGTGGTACGCAGACACTTTCCTCGCCATCGACCAGGGGCCGATCATCGTGATGATCGAGAACCATCGGACGGGTCTTCTGTGGAAGCTCTTCATGGCAGTGCAGGAAGTGCAGACCGGGCTACGGCGGCTCGGCTTCTCGAGCCCGTGGTGGAAAGAAGCCAAACGGTGACGGAAAACCTCGAGCAATGGCTCGGTCGCGCATACCCACACGCCGCGACCGCCATGCTGAGGAGCGTTTCCGCACGCGATATCGTGAAGCAGCGCGTGGGGTTCGGGCAGAGCGTGAGGCCGCTCGCGGGATCCATCGTCGCTTCGCCGGTGCTCGCGTCCTGGGACCCCGATCCCGACTATTTTTTTCACTGGTTCCGCGACTCGGCGATCGTGATCGACGCCGTGCGCCTGCTCTACGAAGCAGGACATCTCGGCTCGGAAGCACTGACCCACTTCGCGGATTTCGTGCGCTTCAGCCTCTCGCTGCAGGCGCTCGATGGGCGCGCGCTCGCCGAGTCGCCGCACTGGCGATCGAAGGTGCTGCCGAACTTCGTGCAGTACCTGCGCGGCACCGACCTCGAGATGGTTTCCGGCGATGCCGTCTACGCGGACGCACGCGTGAATCCCGATGGCACGCTCGATATTTCCCGCTGGTCGCGTCCACAGCATGACGGCCCGCCGTTGCGAGCGCTGGCTGTGCTCCGGTGGCTGCGCGCGTTACGCAGTCGACCCGCCGACGCAAAGCTCTACGTCTCTGCAGAAACGCTGGCGGACGCCGAGCGGCTCTTACGAACCGATCTCGCGTTGACGGCGCTCCACTGGCGCGAACCGTCGCTCGACATCTGGGAAGAGGAGCTCGGCCACCACTACTTCACGTTGCGCGTCTCGGCGGCAGCGCTGAATGCAGGCGCCGAGTGGCTTCGAGCCGCCGGCGAGGCCCACGCCACCGCGCTTCGCGCCGAAGTGCAGGCCATTGGCGAGAGCCTCGATCGTTATTGGTTGCCCCGAGAGGGGTTTTACCTCTCCCGCATCATGCCCTCCGGCATCACGTCGACGAAGATGCTCGACATTGCGGTGATCCTCGCTGCCGTCCACGCCGGCGACGGCGACGGACCGCACTCCGCGCGCGATGCGCGCATGCACGCGACGCTGGAGAAGCTCGAGCGGCTGTTCGACGGGCTCTATCCGATCAATCGGCAGCGCCCGAGCACCCGAGCCCCCGCGATGGGCCGCTACGAGGGCGACGCCTACTTCTCGGGCGGCGCTTACTATTTCTCGACGCTCGGCGCCGCAGAGTTCTGCTTCTTGGCTGCCGGCGCTCACGCTCGAGACACAGACGAGCGCAACGCGTGGATCGCGCGCGGCGAGGCGTTCCTCGAAACCGTTCGTGCCTTCACGCCGGCGAGCGGTGATCTTTCCGAACAGTTCGATCAACGCACCGGCGAGCAAACGTCGGCGAAGCACCTCGCCTGGAGCTACGCCGCTTTCATCTCGAGCGTGACGGCGCGCCGAGCCGTGGTCTCGCCATGACTGAAGCCCCGGACAACAGCAACGCGGCGGACGGCGCCGAGGCCCCGCGAGCGGGCGTCGCTCATCAGGCCCGCATGATTTATCGCGCCATCCTCGCGTCGCCGGTCGGCCGGCGCGTCCTCGTGCTTGCGACGGCCTTGGTCGTCGCGATTCTCATCACGAGCTACGGGCAAGTCATCTTGAACGCCTGGAACCAGCCGTTCTACGACGCGATCACGCGCCGCGACTTGAACGAGTTTCTCTACCAGCTTGGCGTGTACTTCGTGATCGTCGCGTGCCTTCTGGTTCTCGACGTGGCGCAACGCTGGATCACGGAGACGTTCAAATTCCGACTTCGCGAAGGTTTGACGCGCGATTTGTTGAAGCTCTGGATGGCTCCGCGTCGTGCTTTCTGGCTCGCCACCAGCGGCGGTCAGGTGGGAGTGAACCCCGATCAGCGCATCAGCGAAGATGCGGACAAGCTGTGCAACATCTCCGCCGATCTCTCGATCGGACTCTTCCGTGCGAGCGTCCTGTTCGTGAGCTTCTCGGGCGTGCTCTGGACGATTTCCGACGACTTCACGTTCCGCATCGGCGGCGTCGACTACGCGGTCCCGGGTTTCATGCTGTGGGCCGCGATCTCGTACGCCGTGGTCGGCTCGCTGCTCTCCTACTTCGTGGGTCGGACCCTGATCCGCCGCAACGCGGACCGCTACGCGCGCGAGGCGGACCTGCGTTTCGCGCTCGTGCGCATCAGCGAGCACGTCGACGGCATCTCGCTCGCGGCAGGCGAAGCCGACGAGCGGCGCCGCGTCGAAATGCACATCAGCCACGTCGTGCTCGCCATGCGCCGGCTCGTGCGGGGCCTCACCAATCTCACTTGGGTGACGGCCGGATTCGGTTGGATCACGGGCATAGCGCCGATCCTGATCTCGGCGCCGCTGTACTTCACCGGCAAGACTTCGTTCGGCGGCATGATGCTGGCGGTCGCCGCTTTCCAACAAGCGCAGGGATCGCTGCGCTGGTTCGTCGATAACTTCGGCGCGATCGCGGACTGGCGGGCCACGCTGCTGCGCGTGGCGAACTTCAGAGAGGCGCTGGTCGTCACCGAATCGCACGACGACGTCGGAAGCCGCATCGAATACGCCGACGGCGCACCCGGCGCGATGGCATTGGAACAGCTCGAAGTCGACTCCCCCGTGGGGCGCGAGGGGTTCCGGGAGCAACACGTCGTCATACGGGCCGGCGAGCACGTGCTGATCTGCGGAACGCCCGGCGAAGGGAAGACGCCGCTGTTCCGCGCGCTGTCGGGGCTTTGGCCCTGGGGCAGCGGTCGCATCGTTCGGCCGCGCGGGGAATCGGTGATGTACGTGCCGCGCGGCACGCCGTACCTCCCCCGCGGCACGCTGCGCGAAGTGCTCGCCTATCCGCTGCTCACGGACCGCTTCGCAGAGCGCGCCTACGTGCAGGCGCTCGAGCGCACGGGCCTCGGCCGATACGCGAAGAACTTCGATGCGACGCAGCGCTGGGATCGCGAGCTCCGCGAGGACGAGCAGATGGCGTTAGGGCTCGCGCGCCTGGCGTTGCACGCGCCGGATTGGGTCGTGTTCGACGACACGTTTTCTGCGCTTGAAGACGAGACGCTCGAGCGGCTCATCGACCTGTTCACGCACGACCTCACGCGGACGACGATCATTCACATCGGGCGCAGCACGCAGGCGCACCTGCCGCTGTTCTCGCGCGTCCTGCATCTGATGAGAGTCCAGGGCAAAAACGCCGAGAAAGAACAGTGGGCGACCGAGCGCCAGCGGCGCCGCGGGCGATGAAACCCCGAGTCCTCAAGCTCCTCCTCCCGATTGCTTTCCTGATCACGTTGAGCGTGCGGCCGATACTTGGGCGCGCGCAGGACTTCGGCTTCGAGCCTCCTGCGCAAGTTGCCGACCCCGCGCTGCCGGCCGCTCTGCGCGATCTCGCCGAACGCGTCCTCCCCACTTATGAGGACGACGATCCCGATCGCTACTTCTCGAACCTCGCGACGCTGCAGATGGCCGTGGGCGATCCGGCTGCGGCCCGCACTACGCGTCTGACGTTGCAGGAGCGGCTGCAAAGCCAGCAAAATTCCCTGCAGGCTGGTCGCGCCGTGGTCTACGACATCTACGTACAGGCGCGGGCGATCGAAGCGATCGAAGGCGTCCCTTTCGCAACCGCATACGGCCAAGCCTTCCGAGAGACGTTGAGTCGCCTCGACGATCTGCCCGCCTACGAGCTGGAAGACTGGTTCATGGCACCCACCGGGCCGCTGCGCGAAACCTTTCAGGACGCGCTCGACCAGCGACGCGGCCAGACCTCCATCACGCTCGAGCAAGCGCTCGAGCTCACGAGAGCCTGGTTTGCATTCGACGCCTATGACAGCTTCGACGACCTTGCACGGCCACTCCTCATGGAAGACGAAGAGCGGCGCTACGTCGTCGAAGAGATCGCCATCCCAGTCTCGAACGAGGCTACGGTAGCCGCGGCATTGGTCCGCCCTCGGTCCGCGACCGGCGTCGGTTCACTGCCGACGCTGCTCGAGTTCACACTCGATCGAGCGAGCCGAGACGCGCGAGAGGCCGCAGCCCACGGCTTCGCCAGCGTGCTCGCGCTTTCGCGCATTGCCGGCGACCCGAAGTTTCGGCCGCGCGCGCCGTTCGAGTCCGAGGGCGACGACGCACGTGCCGTCATCGACTGGATCGCAAGACAGTCGTGGAGCGACGGCCGTGTCGGCATGCAGGGCTCCCGCTACGGCGGCTTTGTCGCGTGGTCGGCAGCGAAGCGCCTGCCGCCTGCGTTGAAAGCCATCGCAACCTCCGACCCGATGGCTCCCGGCATCGACGTGCCGAGCTCCAACAGAATCGTCCTGAACTCCGCCTATCGATGGGTTTACGAGCTTCTCGCGCCGCCCGATGACGCACTAGCGAACGGCGATGCTCGCTGGCGCGACCTCGACGAGGCGTGGTACCGATCGGGGCGTGGCTACCGCGAGTTTCCGGCACTGCCAGGGCGCGCCAGGGCGATCTTTCGCAGCTGGCTAAATCACCCGAGCTACGACAGGTTCTGGCAAAAGTGGCTGCCGTTCGACACCGAGCTCGCGAGCGTCGACATACCGGTGCTCACCGTCACGGGGTACTACTCGGCCGGCCAAACCGCTGCGCTGTACTACTTCGCGCAGCATTCGAGCCAAGATCCGAACGCCGATCATGCATTGCTGATCGGTCCGTTCGACTCCCCCGCTGTGGAGGACGGCGCTTCTTCCTCGGTTCGTGAGCTCGGTCTCGACCTGGTCGCGCGGATCGACCCTAGAGAGGCGCGCTACGAATGGTTCGAGCATGTGCTGCGGGGCGCCGAGCGGCCGGCTATCTTGAACGCCAAGGTCAACTACGAGCTCGCCGGTGCGAACGAATGGCGCCACGAGCCGTCGCTCGCGGCCCTCGAAAGCGCGCCTAAGCGCTTCTACCTCGCGGCCTCGCCGGACGGCGCGCCTCATCGGCTGGTGGCAGATAAGCCCGCGGCACCGATGTCGCTCACCGAGACCCTCGATCTACGCGATCGCGAAGACGCCGCCTGGCGGCCCGCGCAAGAGCTCGTTTCGAGGCAAGTGCAGCCACGCGAGGGCGCGTTGTTCGTGACGGAGCCGTTCGACGAGCCGGTCGAGATCGCCGGACGACTCCGCGGCGACCTCGACTTCACGATCAACAAGTACGACGTGGACTTGAGCCTGATGCTGTACGAGCTGCGCTCGCATGGCGAATACGTGAAGCTCTTCGAGCCGGCCTATACCTTCCGGGCGAGCTACGCGCGAGACCGCGTGCACCGTCGCCTGCTCACGGCTGGAGTGAGGCAGAAGCTACCGTTTCAGAGCGACCGGATGGTCGGCCGCAAGCTGCAGGCCGGCAGCCGGTTGGTGCTGGCGCTCGGAATCAACAAGCGTGCCGATCAGCAGATCAATTACGGCGGCAACGGCGAGGTCAGCGAGCAGTCGATCGAAGATGCGGGCGCTCCGGTGCGCATCCGCTGGCACGAAGGCACCTTCATCGAGATTCCGGTTAGGACCGTCGAGCCTTAGCACCCTCTCGGGCCGTCAGTAACCGCCGCGCGCGGCTCTCGGCAACCGCGGGCGGGAATCGCGGCGTAAAACCGCCCGGCCGCGAATGCCTGCGTCGCTGCTACGTGGGTTGCGCCGTGAGCTGCCCGGTCGTGCGCGCGCTGTCGCGGGCGGCCTCGAGCAACGCTCGCGACATGCGCTCTTCGACTTCGGCCGCACGCTGCAATGGCACGGGATAAAGAACGATGGCTTCGATCGAGTCGCGCGAGAACCGCAATTGCACTTGCGCCTGCGCCTCCTCCGTGGTGCCCCACGACGTCTTGTTCAGCTCGCGCGTCTGCCGCTCGAGCTCCTCGCGGTAATTCTCGAGCACGTGCGAGGCGGCGCCGAGCAACCGCTCCTTGGTCGCCGCGTAGTCGGCGTCGGCAGGTAACGAAAGGCTCAGCTCGCGCCAGGCAAGACTGACGCCCGGAATCTGCTTGAAGATCCCTCCGGACGCCTGAAATACGACCGAGTTCGCCAGCGCAACGACCCGGCCGGTCGGACCGTGTTGCGGCCCGAGCTCCATTAGGTGCAGTCGTACCAGGCCGAGATCGATGACTTCACCGGACACGCTGCCGATCTGGACGTGATCGCCAACGCGCAGGCCGTATTTGCCGATCAGGAAAAAGTAACCGACGATCGACACGAGCACACTCTGCATCGCAACGGCGATGCCGGCGGTAAGCAGGCCGGCGAAGGTCGCGAAGGAGCTCGCTTCGGTCGCGAATGCGATGCCGATGATCACGAACGCGACGGCCCAGACCACGATTCGGCGCACGAGCAGCAGCTGGTGCCGCCGCCGTGTCTCCTGCACGTACTTGAACGCCGCCCGCTTCCAGAGCTCGCCGCCGCCAAACACGGCAGCAAGCAGCAAGAACAGGAACGCCATGCGAGCCGCCAGCGTCTTCAGCGCTGCAAAATACTGAGATCTGGTTGAGTCGCGCCAACTGTCGAGATTGCTGCGGTACTGGTCCAGCAGCACGCCGGCCTTCGTCAAAGGCACGAGAATGGAGGACGTTTGCGCAAAGAGCCACGCGACGATGTCGTATTCGTTGCGCGCAGCTCTCAGCGCAGCGGCATCGCTTCCGCCGGATCGTGCCGCGACCTCATCGCCGCGAGCGGATAGCATCTTGATCTGCTCCTCCGGCGCCGCTCGACTTTGAGTGAACGTCCGCTGCAGCGCCTCCGTTCGGCGGTCGATGTCGTCGATCGTCGCAAGCTTGTTCTGCAGCCTGAGCACGTTGCGGCCGAGATCCCAAATGCCGAAGCGGCGCGCGCCGATCTGGTCTGCGGGCGCGGGCGTAGTGTCGAGGGCTCCACCGGCTTGTGTAGCGCCGAGCTCCGGCATGACGCCCGAAGCTGCAGGGATCGAGGCCGCAATGGCGTTGATGTGATCCTTGAGCGCCGTCACACCTGAACCGTTCGCGTCCGTTTCGTGCGCAAACTCCATCATGTTGTTCAAGAGATTGCGCCGTGCGTTCACGAGGTCGAGCTCGCTTTGCAGCTCCGCGACCTTCGCTTGCATCATATTGCGTTCGTCGCCTTCCGCCGCGCCGAGCTGGCGTTGCGCGGCCGCGATTTCCGCTTTGAGACTAGTCCCGCGGGCGTCGAGACCGCGTAGCTCCCGCTGCAGCGCCTGCGGCGAACCCGAAGCGTCCGTCTGGGCTTCCTGTTGCACCTCCGCCTGGCTGCTGAGGAGCTCCGCGTTGGCGCGCGCAAGCTCGAACGCGAGGGCGACGACGCGGTCTGCCGCCTGCCGGTTGGCATAGAGAATGAGTAAGTCGCTGGGCTGAGTGGCGGATTGCTGCTGGACGCCGAGCATCCGGTACCAGTCCACCGTCTCATCGAGAATGCGGACGATCTCCTCGCCCATCATCACGGCGCGGTTGATCGGCGGCGCAGCTTCCGCTGGCGCTGCGTCCTGTGCTTGGGCCCACGCCCCGAGGGTCACCGCAATACAGATGGCAATGATTCGCTTGAGCATAGTCGCAGCCGATGGTGCAAAGGAGCACATGGTACCCCGCGGCCGCCACCGCGGGTCATCCCGTCTTGCGCGCGAGCACACCGTCGCCGGCCAGGCGCGTCGAAACCCGGCGACGCGCAACCGTTCGCTAACTTCGCCTGCGAGGTCGCGGCCGCTCGTTAGCTTGTTCGGCGCGCCCGTGTAATGAAGAGCGGCGCACCACGAGTGAGCGTCACTCGAGCAGGCTTGCGGCTTTCGCTGCGCCCGCCTTGGCGCACTCGTCGTCGGTCGTCTGGTTCGAGCCCGAGCTCGCAACCGCGCCGATGATTTCATCACCCGCGTAAAGCGGCACACCACCGCCAAGCGCGAGTATGCCGGGCACGTCTCGCTGCGGCAGACGCGCCGGGTCGTTCGCGGTCGCCGCCTGGAACTCCTGTGTAGACCCGCGGAATACAACGGCGGTGTATGCCTTGCTGCGTGCCATCTCGAGGGTAGCGGGATGAGCGAGCTCGTGACGCAGCACGACCAACAGATCCCCCGAGCGATCGACCACCGCGACGCTCGTGCGAAAGCCACGCGAAGCACATTCGGCCAACGCGGCTTCGGCGATAGTGCGCGCCGCAGCGAGCGAAAGAATTCGTTGCGTGACGACTCCCTGCGGCGCCGCGCTCGACACGGCGAGCAGCGTCAAGGTCGCGACAACCCCACGTGATGTGACGAGCATGGCTGTACCTCAGCTGGGCTCGCGATAGTAGACAACACGAGCAGGACCTCCGTCGAGCGCTGCGCGCGGTCCGCGTGGCGGTCCGGGCGGCGACCCAAGCCCGGCCGTCCGTAATCGCCGTGTTAGCATCGAGTCGCTCGCGTGTGCAGCAATGTCGCAGGGAGCGTTTGTTCTTCCGCGTTCTCGGCCCCATCGTGTTGCGCATCAACGAGCTCACCGCAGCCGATCGGGGGCGCGCGCGAACGATCACGGGCAGGCTGCAAAACGGTGAAGAAGATCGTCGCACTAGCGGCGCGTCGCCGCGAGCCGCGCGGCCTGAGTGCTCAGGTAGTCGCGCTCGGGAACGCTCGCGGTGCGGCGAGCGGCGGCGAGATAGTCCGCGACCGCGGCGTCGGCGTCGCCGGCCATTTCGTGCATGTGCGCGCGCACGGCGGCGAGCCGGTAGTGGTCGCGCAGACGCGGATCGCCCGCCAGCGTCGCGAGCAGCTCAAGGCCGGCGCGCGGCCCGTGCACCATCGCGACCGCGACCGCGCGATTCAGCGTGACCATCGGGTTGTCCGACATCCGCTCGAGCAGGCCGTAGAGCGCGAGGATCTGCGGCCAGTCGGTGTCCTCGACGCGCAGCGCCTCGTCGTGCACGGCCGCGATCGCGGCCTGTAGCTGATACGCGCCGATCGAGCCGCGCGACAGCGTCGCGCTGATCAGCGCGACGCCTTCGTCGATAAGCGCTCGGTCCCAGAGCGACCGCTCCTGCTTCACGAGCGGAATGAGCTCGCCGTCCGCGCCCGTGCGCGCGGCGCAGCGCGCGTCGGTGAGGAGCATTAACGCGAGCAGGCCCGCCACCTCGCCGTCGTCCGGCAGCAGCCCGTGCACCGCGCGCGCGAGGCGCAGCGCCTCCGTCACGAGATCGCTGCGCTGGAGCTCCTCGCCGATGCTGCTCGCGTAGCCTTCGTTGAAGATCAAGTAGAGGACGTGCAGCACGGACACTAACCGCTCCTCGCTCTCTTGCTCCGTCGGCATCGCGAACGGCACGCCCGAGTCTTTGATCTTCTGCTTCGCGCGGCTGATGCGCTGGGCCATCGTGGCCTCGGGCACGAGATACGCGTTCGCGATCTCGGCCGTCGTGAGTCCGCCGACCGCGCGCAGCGTAAGCGCGATTGCGGACGCGGGCGTCAGCACCGGATGGCAGCACATGAAGAGCAGCAGCAATGTGTCGTCGTGTTCCGCGAGCTCCGCGTCCTCCGGCGGCGGCGCGAGGTCGGCGTCCGGCGGCTCTTGGCGGTGCGCCTCAGTCTCGCGTCGGCGCCGCGCGATCTCGCTGCGCAGCTGATCGGTCATCCGCCGCGCGGCGACTTGGATCAGCCACGCGCGCGGATTGTCGGGCACGCCTTCGTCGGGCCACTGCATCGCAGCCGCAAGCAGCGCCTCCTGCACCGCGTCCTCGGCCGCCGCGAAGTTGCCGTAGCGGCGGACGATGGCGCCGAGCACCTGCGGCGCGAGCTCGCGCAGCAGGTGCTCGTCCGCCTTCGTCGGGGGCGCCGTCAAACGTCGCCGCACGCCTTGCTAAACATCACGGGGTGCACCTCGATCGGCATGTCAAGCGGTTCCCCGCCGCGCCCGGGTGCGGCAGAAGCGCGCGCGGCGAGCTCGTACGCGCGCTGCGGTGTCTCGACGTCGATCACCCAATAGCCGGCAAGGACTTCCTTCGATTCCGGGAACGGCCCGTCAGTGATCGCGGGCGCGGCGCTCTTGGACGCGCGCACGATCTTCATCTGCTCGGGGCCGCCGAGCCCTTCGGTCCGCACGAACTCGCCGGCGGCGACGAGCTCCTGGTTGAAGCGCTTCAAGAATTCCAGGTGCGCCTTCTGGTCCTGCTTCGGCCAGAGGTCGAGGCGCTGGGTCCGCCAGCTCGCGAGCGGGAACTGCATCATCAATATGTATTTCATGGCTTTCTCCTTCCGTTGCCGCGCCTGAAATAGGCGCTCTCCGGTGTAAGTCGGAGCCGATGCCCCGTGCTCTACATCGCGGCCGCGCCGACCCTCACACAATAACCCGCGCCGCCGGCGAGCTTGAGCCGACGCTAGCATTGGGGACATCGACCCGCAGCGGACAGCTATGGAGTCCAGATGCGCAGGCATCTTAAGGGAGCATTCAGGAGTGGCTTGCTAGAATTATCCCCTGGCATGGGGCTTTCGGGCCCCTTTTCTGGAGATCTCACGTCCATGTCCGCGATCCGACCCATCCGCCTGTTCGCACTGGCCGCCCTGCTGGCCACGCCCGCCGCTTACGCCGCCGATGCCGAGGGCGATGCCGCCAACGGCAAGGAACTGTTCATGACCAATGGCTGCCCGGCCTGCCATGGCGTGAGCAAGGAAGACAATTCGAAGGTGGGCCCCAATCTCATCGGCGTCGTGGGACGCCAGGCTGGCACCACGCAGAGCCTCTTGGGCCCCAGCGAGAACCTGAAGAAGTACGGTGTGACTTGGAGCGCCGAGACACTCGATGAATTCCTGGCGAACCCGAACGCCAAGGTGCCTGGGACAGCGATGATGGGCATTCTGACCGATCCACAGCAGCGTGCCGATGTGATCGCCTTCCTCTCCACGCTGACGAATTAAGACCGTCAACGATTCACGGCTCCACGGCTCGT